>Ga0335085_10000486_pt1 | contig 111484 bp, 94 predicted proteins | sample Lox_Sample_45_FD_206712 | JGI IMG/M metagenome (GOLD analysis project Ga0335085, IMG submission 206712) | Soil microbial communities from Loxahatchee National Wildlife Refuge, Florida, United States - Lox_Sample_4.5 | ecosystem: Environmental > Terrestrial > Soil > Wetlands | place: USA...
GTGAAGGGGCACCCTTATGAGCAGGGGTTCGATTTGCGGCTTGTCCCGGAAAAGCTCACCGAGCCCTTCCTTTGGCGCTCACCAAGTCTTGTCTTTGTGAATTCGATGAGCGATCTGTTTCATGAAGACGTTCCCGACGAGTACATCGAGATGGTGTGCCGAGTCATGACGACGGCGAAATGGCATACGTTCCAGGTACTCACAAAACGGTCTGCAAGACTGCGAGATTTACTCCGCGGGAGGCTGCGATTTGCCGCCGAGCAGGAACATATCTGGTGGGGTGTAAGCGTGGAAGATCGGAAATACGGACTGCCGAGGATTTCTCATTTGCAAGCCGCTCCAGGTCGCGTGCGTTTTCTCTCGATTGAACCGTTGCTGGAAGATTTAGGCGATTTCGATCTTTCGCATATCAACTGGGCTATTGTTGGCGGCGAGAGTGGGCCCGGAGCGCGTCCCATGCTGGAAGAATGGGTCGTGTCGATCCGCGACCTTTGCGCGGAGGCACGGGTGCCTTTCTTTTTCAAGCAATGGGGCGGGGTGCGAAAGAAGAGGAACGGCAGATCTCTTCAAGGCCGCACCTATGACGAATATCCCACCCGTGTGAGGATGCAAATTCCGGAGCGATCCCGCTGTTTGAAACTTGCGGAGAGCATCCGGAGCTCGGCCCTTAGATTTTCTGACCGGCTCATCGAATTGACGGCTTAGAGTGACTTTTCAGTCGTGCCTACGGCACGTGGTCCCTATGTCTGGGATGACACCCGCCAGTGGAACTGGCGGGCTATTATCAGTTGCCCCTCCGGGACATTCGCATTCCAACAGTAGTGATGAGTAAGAATCCAGTTGTAATGGAGTGACAAATGAAAAATTTATTTCTCGTCATCTTTTGTGTAATCACGCTTCCTCTTCTCGCTCAGACCCCGTCCACATGGCTTTCTTCTCTGCCTGAAGCGCGCGATTATGTGCAGCATCGGGCTTCGAGTTATGACCGGAGTGGCGGGAATGCGGATGCGCGGACGATTGCGCCGGGGGAGACGCTCACTCTTCTCGACGATGCTGGCCCGGGAGTCATCTCGCACATCTGGGTCACGATTGCTACCGACGATCCGGACCATCTCAAGGCGCTGGTACTGCGGATGTACTGGGATGGAGAGGCGTCGCCCAGCGTGGAGGCTCCGATTGGGGATTTCTATGGGCTCGGACTGGGCGAGTATCACGCTTACCAGTCGGCTCCCCTGCAGGTTTCTTCGGATAAGGCTCTGAATTGTTTCTTTCCGATGCCGTTTCAGAAGCACGCACGAGTAACCGTGACCAATGAGGGCACGATCAAGACCGACGCGTTTTATTTCAACATCGACTATCGCACCTACTCCAAGCCGCTACCCGCCGATCAACTTTACTTTCATGCGCAGTACCGGCAGGCCGCACCGGCGAAGGGAACTACCGATCCGTGGAAGAACAACGGCGACATGGATAACAGAAAAAATCTGAACGGCGAGGGCAACTACGTCTGGATGGAGGCGGCCGGGCGCGGGCACTTTGTCGGCGTGACGATGTCGGTGCTGCAGAACCAGGACAAGTGGTTCGGTGAGGGCGACGACATGTTTTTCGTGGACGGCGAGAAGCTGCCGTCGATCAACGGAACGGGCACGGAGGATTATTTCCTGGGCGCGTGGGATTTTGGCGGACATCCGTTCTCGTACCAGCTCTATGGCGCGCCGGTTGTGGGCTCAGAGTTGGCAGGCGGACGGTCGTCGCTCTACCGCTTCCATCTCGACTCGCCGATTCCGTTCACGAAGTCGTTGCGCGCAACGATCGAACATGGGCATGCGAATCACCGGTCGGATAATTTCTTTTCGGTCGCGTACTGGTATCAGACGGAGCCGCATGCGGGCTTTCCGCCGCTGCCGAGTTTGGAGCAGAGAATCCCGAAGATCTATGCGGTCGGAGGGCCGGGGAACGCGAAGTAGCAGGCGCTTGGTCACCGAGTTTTGAGTGAAGGAATATCTTTCCCAGGTTGGCCTGCCTGCGCTGCAGGATTCTTCGCAAACAGCGCCTGATTCAACTGGCTAGCCATCAGGTTAGCCTGTTCGTCGGTGATCTTCATTTCACCGGTGATGTCGACCGCGATTTTGCCAATGCCCAGTTCCTCGAACTTCGCGGTTTGAACTACTGCTGATTGCCGCACAGCCGCGGGGAGCAGCTTTTGAAAGTCTGCTGCGCTTCGTAAGATTGACAGAAGCGACCGATTCAAACGATCGCGGAGTTCCTCGCCTAGATTTCCCGAGCGCAGGGACTCAGCCATCAGCCCGCCAGCATCGATACGGGAAAACTCGCTTTCGAGGTCCAGCAAATTTTGCTTGTCTACGGTGACGCGAAGTTTCACATCGACAGAACCGTCGCCCTCCGCCATCTCTTGCGGCGATCCGCCTATGCAAGACCAGTGCTCGTAGTGCAGATCTAAATTCACGACACTGGAGGGGTCCGAGAGCGACATAACTGCCTGGCGAAGCTGGAGTCGATCGCCGCACGTGCGCCCGCCACTCAGCTGAGGGCGCAGGAAGTCGGTGAGATTTTCGCTGAGTTCCGAGAGATCGACGAGGATCTGAAGTTTGAAGGTTCGCTCCGCATTCTGCGCGGCAGTCTGAGAAAGGTCCCCGTTGGCCGTGACATCAAAAGCGAGGTCGCCCGCCTTTACCGGAGTCTTGACCTCAGGAAGATTGAAGGCGACGTCGGAACCTTGAGACAGGATCACTCCCATTTCTCTTCCCAAGGCAAGCTGTTGATCGGAGAACGCAGAGAGCGACTTGGTGAGGTTATCAGTCGCCGATTCAAGGCTGATACCGCGGTTTTCCGCCTGGACGGCATCATCGAGCTTTTTTTCTTCCGTTTCCAGATCGGAGTCAACCTTGCTGAGCTTTTTAAGAGTGTCCTTCAGTCCGGACTTCTGGGAGGAAGAGAATCCGTCAACGAATTTTCGGCTGCCAATGAGAGAGCGCTGCACAAATTGGTCGATCTCGGAGAGGGATACTGTAGGCCGGGATTTAGCGTTGCTCTTATTTTGCTCTTCCGCGAAAGTGTCGAGCTTGGCTTTCGCCTCATCGGTTCCCTTTACTAGAGCCTGAAAGTCGGCAATCTGCTGGCTCGTAGCCTGTACAGCCAGAGCATGGTGAAAATCCTTGAGGTCGTCTTTTTCGTCTACACCGGTCGGGCGGTTGGTGGCACCCGGGATGCCTCCGCCCAATCCATGGCCGCCATGGTGTTGTGCGGTCGTGTTCTTTGCACAGAAGAGTAGCGTCAACACGCAAAGGGTGTAAAGGGGGATGGACGGGATTCTCTCGCGAAACATGATGAAAGAACTGGAATTGGAAACGACGATCAGACTCTCCAAGTGGCGTAGGAAAGCCCGTTGATAGCTTGTCTCGGAAATCCGGAAAAGGCTACGAACTTTACCCGAAGATACCGAACTTTACAGTTCTTTGCGGAGTAAAGCTTAGAGACGTGTGGCAAAAAGCGTTCGGGTTGCGAGAGCTACTGCGTTGCGACCAAGGGATGTTCCCAAAAGGTGACCCTAGTGTCAAAAACGAGCACGCAGATGTGATCTAAAGCCTTGACAGTGGCGGCGTCGGACGGTATTGTCGGCGCAGGATTGGTGTGGTCAGTCTCGGGCCCGCGCCGATCTGCGATTCCTTCCTCCGTGCCCGCAATTTTAGATTCAATACACCGGTTCCCGGTGAGGTCCGAACCATGTCTACTCGATTGCGTCCGGTTTGTCTTTTTTTTGCATTGTTACTGGCTCTCTTAGTTACATTCAGTCTGTTTCCAATAGCCGCCCATGCCGGAATCGGCTTTCAACCTGTCAATCCCGAAGAACTGAAGATGAAGAGTGAACCGATGGCACCCGGGGCGCCAGCGGTCATTCTGTTTCGCGAGGTCGACCGTGACGACAACCGGTACACGCCGCACGAGGATAATTATGTTCGCGTGAAAATTCTTACGGAGGAGGGCCGCAAGTACGCCAGTGTGGAGATCCCGTTTTCGAAGGCCTTCGAGAGCATTTCCGCCATCCGCGCGCGGACGATTAAGCCGGATGGAACGACTGTCGAATTCGATGGCAACACCTTCGAAAAGACGGTAATGAAGCAGCGCGGATTCTCGATGCTTGTGAAGACGATCACTCTTCCCAGCGTCGAGGTCGGGAGCATTATCGAATACTTTTACACGCTCGATTTCAAGCAGTATTACGTGTATAGCTCACACTGGATTCTGAGCGAAGAACTCTTCACAAAAGATGCCAAGTTTTCGCTGAAGCCTTACCGGAGCCCAGGCTCCTACGACCAGTTCCATTTGCGCTGGAGTTGGCATCAGTTGCCTGCAGGCTCGGAGCCAAAACAAAACACACTCGGCACGGTCGAGATGCAAGCGCACAACATACCCGCGTTCCAGACGGAGGATTACATGCCTCCGGAGAACGAACTGAAGTCGCGGGTAGATTTCATCTATGACGAAGAGCTTCCGGAACGCGATCCGGAAAAGTTCTGGCAGCGTGTCGGCAAGAAGCGGAACGGAGCTATGGAGAGCTTTGTAGGCAAACGTAAAGCCATGGAGGACGCCGTATCACAAATCGTTTCGCCGAACGATGCGCCGGGAGTGAAGCTGCGAAAAATCTACGACCGGGTCCAGACGCTGCGGAATACCTCGTATGAAATCCGCAAGACCGAGCAGGAAGAAAAACGCGATAAGGAAAAGCCGGCGACGAATGTTGAAGACGTATGGAAGCGGGGCTACGGCGATGGCATGCAATTGACATGGCTCTTTTTAGGCCTGGCGCGGGCAGCGGGATTCGAGGCGTCCGGTTGCTGGGTCTCAGACCGCCAGCAGTATTTTTTCAATCCTAATCTGATGAACAGCGGAGAACTCGACGCGAACGTCGTCCTGGTTAAGGTGAACGGGAAAGATGTTTATTTCGATCCGGGCGGGGCATTCACACCATATGGAATGCTCACATGGGCGGAAACCGGCGTTGTCGGGCGACAACTCGACAGCGACGGCGGGAAATGGATTCACACCTCGATGCCCGAACCGGAAGAGTCGCAGATTCGCCGAGTGGCGAGTTTAAAGCTGGCCGACACGGGAGACCTTGAAGGCAAAGTTACCGTCACATATACGGGCCTGGAGGCGATGTACCAGCGCCTGGAGGAACGCCATGAGGACGATACCGCCCGCAAGAAACATTTAGAGGACATGCTGAAAGAACAAATCCCTACAGCTGCCGAGGTCGATTTAACGTCGCAACCAGACTGGAACGGCAGCGCGACTCCGCTAGTCGCCGTGTTCGACCTGAAGGTACCAGGATGGGCATCCAGCGCGGGCAAGCGGACGGTTCTGCCGGTTGGGTTATTCACCGCCTCTGAGAAGCAGACTTTTGAACACGCAAACCGTGTAAATCCTGTGTACTTCAGGTATCCATACGAAAAGATCGACGACATCACGGTGGAACTCCCTTCTGGATGGAGCGTTAGCAACGCGCCGGCGCCGAAGACGCAGGAGGGGAAGATCATCAACTATGAGCTCAAAGTTGAGGACGGCAAAGGAACAGTGCATATCACCCGGAAGTTGAACTCAGACATTCTTTTGCTGGAGACCAAGTACTACCTTTCTTTACGCAACTTCTTTCAGGTGGTGAGAACCGGTGATGAACAACAGGTGCTTTTGGAGCCCTCTCAAGCTTCGGCCAGCAACTAATTCTGGACAATTGTTTTGGCTGATCGTCATTGGGTTGTTGGCTTGTCTGCCGTGCACGGCTGGAGATGCTCCACAGTGGATGCATGCGGCGGCGGCAGCGCCGCTTCCGGCGTACGACGAGAAGACTGACGCGGTTTTGCTGTACTCCTCGACGGACGTCGCGGTCGTATCGGTCGACAAGATCAGGACCACCGTGCGCGAGGCGTACAAGATTCTGCGTCCAGATGGGCGGAAGCTTGGCAAAGTTCACGTCTATTTCAATCCGCAGCGAAAGATCAAAAGTCTGCACGGATGGTGCATTCCGGCAAGTGGCAAGGACTTCGAGGTGAAAGACAAGGACTCGACCGAGATTGCGCTGGAATTGATGGGAGCGGAACTGATCGATGATACGAAGTACAGAGTCATCGATATTCCTGCGTCCGATCCGGGCAATGTCATTGGTTATGAATACGAGGTCGAGGAGAAACCATTTTTTCTGCAGGACATTTGGGAATTTCAAGAGAGTGACCCGGTGCGGGAAAGTCACTACTCGCTTCAACTCCCGGCGGGCTGGGAGTACAAGGCATCGTGGATGAATCATGCTGAAGTCAAACCGACCGAGGCAGGAAGCAATTCGTGGCATTGGACTGTCACTGATGTAGAGGCAATTCGTCACGAACCCGCAATGCCGGCGTTCCGGGGAATTGCGGGGCAGTTGGTGATTACGTTGTTCCCGGCTGGCGGGAAGGCTCCTTCTGGATTCGCCGAGTGGCAGGATCTGGGCAAGTGGGTCAATGCGCTGCTGGCGGGAAGGGGCGATGCCTCTCCGGAGATCAAGCAACAGGTTGCGTCGTTGACCGCGGGAAAGAGCACGCAACTGGAGAAGATGCAGGCCATTGCGCACTTCGTGCAACACGAAATCCGTTACGTGGCGATTGAGCTTGGAATCGGAGGTTGGCAGCCTCATCCCGCGGCGGAGGTCTACGCTCATCGCTACGGAGACTGCAAGGATAAGGCCCTGCTGATGCGGTCGATGCTCAAAGAAATTGGGGTTGATTCCTTTCAGGTGGCGATCAATACGAGGCGAGGTGCGATTCTGGCCTCTACACCTCCACACAACTACGGATTCAATCACAACATTATTGCGGTGAAGTTGCCCGACGGTATGAATGATCCGTCGCTGGTAGCGACGGTGCAGCATCCGAAGCTGGGCAAGATTCTTTTCTTTGATCCGACGGACGAGATGACGCCGTTCGGACAGATTCGCGGAAGCTTACAGGCCAACTACGCGTTGTTAGTGATGCCGGACGGCGGGGAGTTGCTGGCCTTGCCGCAACAGCCCTCGGCCATGAATGGAATCGAGCGCACTGGAAAGCTGGCGCTTAATGACAAGGGCATGTTAACCGGACAGATCAAAGAGACGCGATTGGGTGAGAGAGCGTCGTCTGAGCGCTGGGCGCTGCGATCGGTTACAAAGAATGAAGACCGCATCAAGCCTATTGAGAGCCTGCTCTCTGGGTCACTGTCGAATTTTCAAATCACGCACGCCGTGATCCTCAATCTGAACGTCACCGACCAGCCGTTTGGCTTCGACTACACTTTTCAGTCTCCGGAATATGCCAAGAACGTCGGCGGCTTGCTGCTGGTTCGTCCGCGAGTTCTGGGGGTGAAGGCGGAAGGATTTCTTGAGACGAAGGAGCCACGCCGGTTTCCGATCGAGTTTGAGGGCCCGGTGCGGGACACCGACAATTTTGAGATTACGATCCCAGCGGGATACCAGGTCGATGAGGTACCGGCGCCCGTGGATGCGGACTATGGATTTGCCAGCTATCACTCCAAAATCGAAGTGAAGAGCAACGTGATCGACTACACGAGAACGTTTGAGGTAAAGGAATTGAGTGTGCCGACGGTGCGCGCTGAGGATCTGCGCAAGCTCTATCGCATCATCGCGAGTGATGAGCGAAATAATGTGGTGTTGAAAGCGGCGGCGAAGTAACGGAAGGAACTTCCTTGTCCGAGGATGAACACGGATTTAATCGGAGAGGGGACCAAAAAGTAAGAGAGTTCCGAGGTGGTGTGGGGTCCATTCGTCTCGGCCAGTAGCTCGCTTCTGACCCTCGCTCGACCTGCTCAGCCCTGTCTTTGCAGACTGCGCTGTGCGATCTTGAACTCGGGCTCCGGGCTCACCGCCAACCGGATAAACCTACCCTACGCCTCGGAACTCTATCCTGCCTTCAACATTTCTTCTTCGTTCTCCTCAACCAGCGCTTTGCTATAGACCCTTGCCTGCCCTCCATCGAAATCTTTCGATCTCAACAGTGACTCGGTTTGAGCCCCGGACGCCGCACCAACCGGAAAAACTTAAGAAGCTGTCAAAGAACGAGTATGTTTTTACTCCTTCTATTTTTTTCGTCAATCGAAATTACGCGTTTGTAACTACACCTGTTTTCAATCGAGTGCGCGCCGTTCACAGGCCTATGACAGGAAATGGTGCAGCCGGCAATCGCGAAACAGGCTGGAAGGCGCAGCGGACGCGGGTTTGCACGGGATTCACACATAGAGTCATGTCACGAATTCGAGAGGCGCGATTCGAGCAGATTGTGAAAATTTCGAGATTGCCGTGTTGGGCAGGGTTTTGAACTCGAATAGCCGGTGCAGGGACGTCTCTTTCGGCCCTTCGGGGCTGGTCGTTTCGGCTATTCGGGTTCCCACGGATTACGCGTGGGGGGGTGCATTCTTTCGCCGCGCCGCAGCTCCTGCTATCTCTTCGGGTAAACCTACATTCGGGCCAGTCATCAAGGGTATATAGTCATGAAACAAGGCAAAGGCACCGGCATGAGGTTGTCTGGCGATCTAAGTCTATTTTCCCTACTCTTGGCCGCAGTGTTCTTCGGCTTGCCGCAGGCGGGGATAGGGCAAGCAACATCGGGCGATCAGTCCTGGAGCTCGAGCAGCCAACTGGGTAGTCCGGACGGCAACATTAATCCCACACGAACGGCGAGCAGTCACACGCAGAGCGGCGATCGAACGAATGACAGGACGTCTGTCGAGCGGGTCGGTCAAGATGGACGCTACATCCCGTATTCAGATATCGAAAAGGAAACGGTTCGAGTCAACGACACAACGTCTCGTACCATCGAGCGGATGTACGGCAGAGATGCCGACGGTCACAGAACTCTGATCCAGGAACGGCAGGAGGAAACGCGCACGCTGCCGGGCGGCGAGCAGAAGGTCACTCGCACGATGTCCAATCCGGATGGCGACCGGAAATTGCAGGTCGTGCGACGGGAACAGGAAAACTCCAAGCAGGTCAGCCCAGGAGTGCGCGTAACCAATACGACGCTGCTAATGCCTGATATGAATGGAGGATTTTCGGCGGCGGTGCGGACCGAGCAGCGCGAGACCCAAGACAGCGACGGAACGATCAAGTCCACGAAGTCCACTCTCATCACCGACAGCACTGGTGGCTGGAAGCTGAGCGAGGTGCGGGAGAGCACCAGTAAACCTGAAAGTGCTGGTGTGCGCAGCAAAGAGGAGAGCGTGCTGCGGCCTGACGCGAATGGCCAGCTTGCGGTCGTGGAACGGACCGTGAGCAAAGAGGCCCAAGACGGTTCAGGAGAGAAGCGAGCCACGGTCGAGAAATACTCGACCGACGTTCCCGGTGTTGCTGGCGATAACGGACTGCAATTGGTGCAGAGAGAGACAACGATGCAAAGATCGTCTACAGGCGGCCAAAGTACCGTGCAACGGGTTGAGGAGGTCCATCCCGGTAGCCTCGGTGGCGAACTGGGGCTGACTCAGGAGACCATCGACATTGTGCGCCCGAACGGGAGCGGGGCCGCGGACCAGAGCCATACCATCCTTACCACCGACTCGGATGGACGGTTGAATCAGGTTTTAGTGGATATAGGGAAGACGGGAGATCCTGGGGCGGTGAAGGTCGATACAAAAGCACCCGCAAAGCCCGCGGCCGTCAAGGCCAAGTAAGGTCGACAATACTAGCGCACTTCGACTTTTTCATCCTGCAAGCGCTTGTCGGATTCGTCCGTCCCAGTTAGCTCAAACGAATTCGTGATCGCGGCCTTTCCTTTTTCGACGCTGGTGATCACATAGGAGCAGCCGATCCAGTGGGCCTCTTCGTGATCCGTCTTTGACCACTGCGCCGGGTGATCAGGGTGAGAGTGGTAGAAACCGACGATGTCCTCTCCCCGGTTGCGGACTTCGCGCTGGATGCGAACCAGTTCTTTCGGATCGATGTTGTAGCGATTATGGGCGGAATCCGTGCGCGTGTTGCCACAGCGGGCGGTATTGGTAACCAGGCGGGAGCCGTCGTCTTCGAAGCGGCCGAGGAGGACTCCACAGCATTCGTGTGGATAGGTTTCTTCGCCGTGCTTACGGATAGCGTCGTAATCGGTGCGGGTGAATTTGAGCATGTTTTTTCACCACGGAGTCACGGAGACACAGAGAAAATATATGAAATGGATTTCTCCGCGCCTCTGTAGCTCCGTGGTGGTTTTAGCCTTCCGTCCAGAATCGTTCGCTCAGGTACTTGTCGCCGGAGTCGCAGAGGATCGTTACAATCACGGCTTCCCGATCGCGCCGTAGCGACAGGTCACCGGCTACTTTCAACGAGCCAACGACCGCGGCGGCGGCGGAGATTCCTACCAGCAAGCCGGCCGTGCGAGAGAGGCGGCGCGCCATGGCGTAGGCGTCTTCGGTCGCGATCTCGATGTTCTGGTCGGCCAAGTGTGGGTCGTAAATCTTCGGAACGATCGCGCTGGCCATATGCTTGGCGCCTTCGATTCCGTGAAACGAGGAATCAGGCTGCAGCGAAATGCATTGCACCGCGGGATTAAGTTCCTTCAGACGACGGGTTGTGCCTACAAACGTTCCGCTGGTGCCGAGCATCGAGACGAAGTGCGTGACGCGTCCCTGCGTCTGCTGCCAGATTTCGTTTGCCGTCATGTGATAGTGCGCTTTCCAGTTGGCGTCGTTGGAATACTGATCGGCGTAGAAGTATTGATCCGGGTGCGCGGCGGCGAGCTGGCGGGCCATGCGAATTGCGCCATCCGATCCGTCGGCGGGATCGGTATAGATGATGTTGGCGCCGTAACCTTGCAGGATCTGCTTGCGCTCGCGGGAAACATTCTCAGGCATGCAAAGAGTGACGGGGAACCCTTCGGCTGCGCCGAGCATCGCATAGGCGATACCGGTGTTGCCGCTGGTGGCATCGAGCAGGATCTTGCCCGGAGGAAGGAGTCCGCGGTGGCGGGCTTCGGCAACTATATTCGCTGCGGCGCGATCTTTTACGGAGCCGCCCGGGTTATACCATTCGGCCTTGCCCAAAAGTGTGACGCCAGGCAGTTCACGGGTGAGGGCGTCGAGGCGTAATAGAGGGGTGTTTCCGATGCGCTCAACCAGGGTGTGACCAAGCGTTTCACCAAGACTGGAGCGGATTTCACGACTCATCGGATGCTCGGTATAAGAAGGCATCGCGGCGGCTTTGCTTGATCCGAACGTCATTGTTGAAACTCGATCATCATGACCATCGTAATGTGCTATGCAGCCGCAAACAGGGTATGTAGTATCTCTATTGGATGAGTTAGATTCGGCCAGCGATGCAGCTCATGTAAAGTTACTCCCGGTTCTCATAAAAGCATCTCATTAGACGAGCAAGCGCCGGCAAAGAAAGGTTAACAAAGGCAATGGCAAAAGCAACAGAGGGACGAACCTACGAAGAGGCGCTGGCATGGCTGCGCGACCATGGGTTCGACATTACCGACGCGCCGGGGACCACCGCCCGGGTATTCCTGCGGAAATATAACGTGTCGGCGGCGATTCAGAAAACGCCCGAAGACGGGGTGAAGATTTTTGCGTATCCCGGATACCTGATCGGTAGCGAGATTTCGAAGCTAGTGAATCGCGGTTATCAGCAGTTCCTGAAGACTTCGAAGAACGAAGTCCCAGCCTCGGCGGATCAGTTGAAGGCCCTCCAGACGTTCTCGGAGGAACTGAAGATGGCTCTCGCATTGCCGAGCCTATATAACGAGTCCCTTGGGACGGTCAGCGAGGCTTATCAGTATGATCGCGTTAAGGACCGTGACAAGCCGGCGGTGGATCGCCCGAAGCGGCCGTGGGAGGTTGCGGGAAAAGAGACGGCGGTCGCGGCCAAGAAGGGAAGAGCGTAGGGAAACAGTTTCAGAGTTTCAAGTTTCAACTTATTGTTCCGGCTCTGCATTTTGCGGTCTGGGCATTTTTCCGGCTACGCTCTCGTCGGCTTTCTGATGTAGTTCTCGCACCTTGGCGAGCTCCCTCTCCGCATCCGCCTTCTTTCCCAGCGCCTGATAAAGGCGGCTCAACTGATAGTGAGAATCCGGCTGAGTAGGATCGAGTTTGACTGCCTGAATCAAGGATCGCTCGGCCTCAACATACTTTTTCTCGGCAAGGTAAATTTCCCCCAAGTCCACGTAGGGCAGGCGCAGGTCCGGCTTGGCTTTGATCGCCCGCTGCAAAAGGGGTAGAGCTGCGTCCGCATCGTTGTTCTTCCATTCGACGTCGCCCCAGTAGGCCAAAGCATGCGCGCTATTGGGATCCACTTCCAATTCTTTCTGGAATTCCTGTTTGGCTTTTTCATACTGCTGAGACTTCCAGTAGAGGTATCCGAGGCCGAAATGAACGTTCGGCTCACGGGGAGAGATTTTCGCGGCGGTCTCGAATTCGGCGATTGCCTCGGGAGTCTTTCCCACGCCATCGAGAGCTTCGCCCATCAAGATGTGGGTCGGAGCGGAATCCGGGCTCTGCTGCAGCAATTGTCTGAATTCTTTCTGGGCGCAGTCCAGTTTCTTGGCCCAGAGGCAGCTTTGCGCGAGCATTTGATGGAGTTCGGCGTTACCAGGGTCGGCTTCGGTCGCGCTAGCGAGATATTCCGACGCGAGATCAAATTTCTTTGCGCCATAGTAGCTCATCCCGAGCAGCGTACGAGCCTGCATGCTCGAGGGATCCGATGCTAGAGCCGCGCGAAAAGCGGTAATGGCATTTGTAAAATTCCCCTGTTTGAATTCAGCCAGCCCCAGATTCAATTGCAGGCCGGGCATTTGGGGATTCAGCTTGAGCGCTTTATGGTAAGCGGCTGAGGCCTCGGTGTATTTTTGCTGTCTTGCCAAGTCAAGGCCCATGCTTGCGAAGGCGCCGGCATCGTTTGGATTGCGCAGCGTAACGGCCTTCCAGGCTTGCGCAGCCTCGGCCCACTTCTGTTGCTGTTCCAAACCAAGGGCGTCAGAGGGCGCCTGGCCGGCCGAAATGCCGAGCAGAAGCAACAATGCGGCAGCCAGCAAGGCTGCTGACATCGATCTATTCATCATTTGCCAGTGTATCAACCGGAAATTGGCCTAAAGAAAAACCGCCCGCATCTGGTTCGATGCGGGCGGGTAATAGTTGAAGTGAAGCAGCTCGTTAGAAGATAAGCTTCAAAGCGAGCTGCAACTCTCGTGGATCAAAGGCACTCGTGACCTGGCCGAAGTTGCTGGATCCGACATTGGTTCCAATTCCGCCGGTGTTGGCATTGCCTTCCCATTGCGGATGGTTCCAGATGTTGAACGCCTCGGCGCGGAACTCCATCCGGAATCTTTCCGTGAAGGCAAAGTTCTTGAGGAGCGCCAAGTCGAAGTTATTGCGTCCGGGTCCGGTGATGGCATTAAACCCGAGGTTGCCGTAGCAGTCTGGTCCCGTGACGCACGCTGGTGCGGTGAAATTGCCGCTGAACCATTGGTTGACCGTCTTCGGATAGGAAATCGGTCCAGAGACGTCAGGCCGAGTTCCGCTATTCGCAATGACGCTGGCAGCGGTTGTACCGCTGACACCCAGGTTCAGAGGTGCGCCTGATTCCTCCGTGATGATTCCGGAGAATTGCCATCCGCCCAAGCCGCCCTTTACCAGGCGGTTGGAGGAATTCCGGAAGAACGGAAGATCATAGACGAAGTTGGCGAAAAACACGTTCCGGCGGTCATAGACAGACGGGCCGAAATCATATTTCCAGCCTTCGTATGGATTCGCCGCGTTGTTCAGGTCGCCGCCGCTTCCGGTTGCAGTTGTAGCGTCCTCCGCCTTGGCAAGGGTGTATGACACCTGGAGGTGAAGGTCGCGGTGCACTGTTCCAGTCAGCGAGGTTTGGAGAGAGTTGTACTTGGCATTGGCGCCATCATATGCCAATCGCATGTTGCCATAGCCGAGATACGTCAGTTTGGTGTTGTCGAGGCTTCCAGCCTTAACCATGGCCGGAAGATCGGCAAGCGGGGGAAGGTTGACTGCCTGATAGTAGTTGAGGCGACGGCCCTGGCTGCCCACGTACGACACATTCAGCACGGCGTGGTTTCCGATCGCTTGCTGGACGCCCATACTGTACTGGCTGGTCATTGGAGTGGGATAGTGAAGAGCGATCCCCGTGACGCCTAGCGGAAGTACCGGGAGGTTAGCGGCGGTAATGACGTTTCCGCTGGATAAGCTCTGCCCCGGATTGGACAAGGAAACACCGTTAAGCGTCGGGTTGGGATCTCCCGGAGGATTCACGGCACCGTTATACATGTCGTTGCCTTGAATACGCTCGTACATGAGGCCGTAACCGCCACGGATAACGGTTTTACCCGCACCGGTCAGGTCATACGCGAAGCCGAGGCGTGGTCCCCAATTGTTCCAGGAGTTGTTGACCAATCCCTTGGGGATTCCGTTGACGCCACCGATTCCGATTCCGTTCGTATAGAACGTATATCCGCCCAGAATGGGGTTGGTGCTGGCAACCAGAGAAGGGCTGGGCCCACCAGGGCAAGCCGGCACAGAGTTAACGCTACAGATGTGACCCTGTGAATCGAAGGTCGCCGCGTTTGCCGGGTTATACAAGTTGGGGTAGAAGTTCGAGGACAGGTGGTTCGCTTCGTAGGTGTGCGGAATTCCGTCCCAGCGCAAGCCCAGGTTCACGGTCAACTGACGATTGACGCGCCAGTTGTCCTGTACGTAAGCCGCGGGAGAAACGTTGTTCCACTGGCCGCTGATCTTATTGCCGTCTTCAGAGTAGGCCTGTGCAAAGCCCATCAGGAAGTCGGCATAGTCATAGCCGCTAAACGCACCACTGAAGGTGAAGTTGCCTTGAGTGTTGGCGAACGCATCCTGAGTTTTCTTATAGAGGGCCCAGCTGAAACCGAACTTCAACTGGTGTGCGCCTCGTGTCCAGGAGAGATCGTCACGAAACTGGTAGTCGTCGGCCTTGTTATTCCACGGCATCCAGTTGATGGTGTAATTCGAGCCTGTAACACCGGAGAGGTTGACCGACGGAATCCGGTCGCTTGCGTTGGGCCCGGTAAACAGGCGGTTGAACGTAAACGAACTCGGCGCACTTACCAGATTCGTTGGAATGATGTGGATGCGGTTTCCGTTGTAGTTGAACGCGATCTCGTTCAGCAGGGTTGGGCTGATGACGTGGGTCGCGTGCACGACGGCACTATAAGAAGGGTTGCCGAACGTATTGGCGATCGAGGGAGTGTTATCGCCGCTCCACATCGAAGTGCCATAAGTCTGCGAGATCTGTTCAGAGATCCAGTGCCCGAAGATCGAGAACTTGCTGCTGAACTGGTGATCGACGCGGGCGATTTGCTCCGTCAGGTTGGTCGGGCTGTTGTTTCCACCGAAGAAGAACGCGCCGTTAGTAGGCTTCGGGAAGATGCCTCCGTACGGACCACCGGCGTTTAACAGAGCCACAGCGTTGGCGTTGATCAGACAATCAGGAATGGTGTTGTTTGGGAAAGGCTGCCCTGGTACTAAAGTCGCCATGACGGCAGCGGAACAACCTGAACCGAAGTTCTTGATTGAGCCGGCAGCAGGCACGACAGCATTGGTCGCCTTACCGTTAAAGGTTGTCGGAAGGACAGCGCCGGTCCCGGCGCCATTCGCATCGGGATAGGAGCTTGCCAACGGCATCGGATTGTTCAGCAAGCCGCCATCGATTTCTCTCCGCCATTCGTTGTTGTAGAAAAAGAATGTCGGATGGCTTTTCGCGATGGGAACTTGTCCGCCGACGTTGAAGCCGAAAATGTTGTAACGGAACTCGGCGACCTTAGCCGGAGGGTTGTTGAAGTAGTTGCGTGCATCCAAGGCATCGTTGCGGAAGAACTCCCAAGCCTCGGCATGGAGTTGCTTTGTGCCCGACTTGATGACAGTGCTGATTTGTGCAGCAGATGCCAACCCGTACTCGGCGCTGTAGTTCGAGGTCATGTTGCGGAACTCAGCGATGGAATCAATCGATGGCATTACGCTGCCGCTGCTGCCGCCGCGGTCGAGATTCTCGCCGCCATCGATCAGTTGCAGATTGTGGCCGGCACGCTCGCCGTTGATACTCACGGTACTGTCACCGCTCACTGGGGTGAAGCCGACCCTGGACGATTGGAGGCTGACCGCTCCCGGAGCCAGTGAAAACAGTTCGTACAAGCTTCGGCCGTTGGTAGCGAGCTGTGTAATTTGCTGGCCAGTAATAACGTTACTGACTTCGCCGCTGTCCGTTTGGACGGCGACGGCATTCGCCTCAACGGTAATCTGTTCCTGGGTGCTGCCGACCTGCAGTTTGAAATCGAGGCGAGTGCGATCGCCAACGTTGAGGACAATGCCGGTTTGCTCGGCCAGTTTGAATCCTGCGGCCGATGCTTTGACCGAATAGCGTCCGATGTGAAGGTCTGGAGCGACGTACTGACCATCACTGTTGCTGGTCAGGGTTCGTTGCACTCCGGTATCGTTGTTGGTGATAGTGATCGTTGCAGAAGCGACCGAAGCACCAGAAGGATCGGTGATCGTACCGACGATGGTAGCTTCCTGAGCCATGCCCTGCGCGACAAAGAGCAGGAATACGGCCACAAGGAGCGCCACCATCCGAAGGTCACAGCGCTTCAAGAAATGGCCGAAACTCCCGGCATTCGTGGGCGAGAGGGATTTCATTTGCCTGCCTCCAGATTGAATCGGCCGGGGCCGTTAGTGACAGGGACAGCCCGGGCGTTCCGAGAACGTTTACGGTGTTACATCTAGTCGATGAACGTTGTCAAGCGCAAAAACGTTATCCTGCTGGAGATTCCGCATAAAACGGTCGCATTTTTTCCTTGACTGGAGCTATACTTTGCCGAAAAGAATGGGAGTTGCCGTAGATTCGCCCCTGCATAAGGCCCAATTCCCTGAAAACAAGCATCCAGGGAGGCTTTTCCCATGCTCCTGCACCCATTGCACAAGTTGATACTTAGCATCCTGCTTACGGCCCCACCTGTGGTCGCTTTTGGAGGGCAGACTCCCGACAAACCACCCCAGACCCAAGATTTTCTGGTGGTCTTCCAGCAGGGCATAAAAGCTGGCAAAACAGCGGTTGGAACGAAGGTACAAGCTAAGCTGTGGATTGCGACATTAGTCGGCGGGAAAGTTGTTCCGAGGAATGCAACGGTGGCCGGCGAGGTCGTTGAGTCGGTGGCGAAGAACGCCGGTGACCCTTGTCGATTAAGCGTCCTTCTGAACTCCATGACGTGGAAGGGCGGATCGGTGGAGATTAAGGCGTATCTGACTTCCTGGTACTATCCGACGACAGCGGAATCGGGGCCTGACCTTCAATACGGCCCAGAGGGATCAGCAACGCGAAACTGGAACTATGGAGCAGGCGAGTATCCCAATCCAAATTCGCCGTCCTACAAGCCGTTTCCAGAGGCTGACACGGGCAAAGACCGAGGCGTGGCTGATACGAGCAATCCGGTAACGTCCAAGAACCGCATGGCGATGAAAGATGTGGAGATTGAACGTGATAGCGCGGATCGCATCGTGCTGTCTTCAAAACATACGAATATCGCGTTGGATCGTTTGACGGTGTATAGCGCGGTCTCAGGCGACCTGCTTCTTTCCCCCAAATCCAGCCCGTCGCAGGCGATACCGAGTAAGCCAACGGGTAATCCTTTTCAGTGAGCTTTTGCAGCCCTTTGTGTGATAGGAGACCTGACCGTAATCGTTAACGGAAAATGGTCTGGTCGAAAATTGTTGCCACTTGTTCCGGTCTTCAAACGTGCAGGTTTAAGTCAAAACGAACCGGCGCAGATTGTGTACAGCGGTTTGGTTTGTGGTTGAATAACCATTTGATACCGTTACCGATACGTCGCGCTATTCTGTCTGCACTGCTGACGATTGTGGCTGTTCCTCCTGCCGTTCTTCAGAAATCGTTCGCTGGAGAACTTCCTAAAGCAGTCTCGCAGGACAAGAGCCCGACTGAGAGCCCGATCCGATTTTCCTTTCAGCCGATCGGTTTCAAACTCGACAGCAACGAGAGCCCCGAACGCCACGCTCCGGAGACGATGGCGGGTGGCGTCGCTGTCTTCGATTACAACAACGACGGGAAACTCGACATTTTTTTTACTAACGGGGCCGATCTCAAGACACTGAAGAAGGATTCGCCAAAGTACTACAACCGTCTCTTTGAAAATGACGGCAAGGGCCACTTCACTGACGTGACGGAGAAGGCCGGCTTGGCCGGTGCAGGATTCGACACGGGTGTCGCAATCGGCGATTACGACAATGATGGGTACGAAGACATCTTTGTTGCCGGCGTGTATCGCAACACGCTGTATCACAACAACGGCAACGGTACATTCACCGACGTGACGACCAAGGCCGGCCTTAACAAGCCTGACGCTGAGTACGGTCCGCTGTGGGCGGTCGCAGGCGCGTGGATCGACGTCAACAACGACGGGCTACTCGATCTCGTTGTCATCAATTATCTGAAGTGGGATTACGCGCACGAGCCCGAATGCATCGGCTACGGGCATCGCGACTACTGCCATCCCAAGATGTACAAGCCGACTCCAAATCAGCTTTACATCAACAATGGCGATGGAACCTTTCGTGATGCCTCGGTGGAGGCAGGATTCCGCAAGCATCCCGGCAAGGGGATGGGGGTGGCAATGGCCGATGCGGAGCTAAATGGCCGCATGGACTTGATCGTGCCGAATGACAAGCTCATGAATTCGTACTACCGCAACCTGGGGGGCGGAAAGTTCGAAGAAGCGGCGTTCGAAGAAAATCTTGCGCTGCGGGAAGACGGCGTCTACATCTCGGGCATGGGCACGGATTTTCGCGATCTGGATAATGACGGATATCCCGATATTGTGATCGTGGCGCTCGACGGCGAGACTTTTCCTATTTTCAGGAACACAGGCAAAGGTAGTTTCACGGAAGTCACGCGTGAAAGCGGAATGACGAAATTGAGCTTGCCCATGGCGGGGTATTCGCCGAACATCGCCGATTTCGACAACGATGGATGGAAGGACATTTTTGTCTCGCGTGGGCATGTGCAATCGCTGCTATCGACAAATCTGTCGATCGAGCAACCGAACACCGTGTTTCGAAATCTTGGCGGAATGAAGTTTACTGCGCTAACGGCCGAAGCCGGATTTACGGCCCAGCCCCCATCACGACACCGTGGCGCGGCCGTTGGGGATCTGAATGGCGACGGTAAGCTCGATGTCGTCGTGAATGCGTTGAATGCTCCCGCAGAGATCTGGATGAACCAGAGTCCTGGGACGAATCACTGGATCGAGTTCAAACTGCAAGGAACGAAGAGCAACCGCGACGGAATCGGCGCGAGAATCAAAGTCGTGACGAAATCCGGTGCGCAGTACAACCACATGACTACGAGTTCGGGGTACGCGTCGTCGAGCGCGGTGCCGGTGCATTTTGGGCTGGGGTCGAGCGCGACCGTGGATACAGTCGAGATTCACTGGCCCTCAGGGATTGTGCAGCAAATGAAAGATGTACCCGCAGATCGACTGATTCTGGTGAAGGAACCGGGCAAGTAAAACCGCAATCGCGCACAAGAACAGCAAAAGCGGGTGTCTTTCGACGCCCGCTTCCCTTTCTGCATTGGTAATTCCGAGGCTATTTTCTACCGAAGAATAGTCCCGGAAGAACTTCTGTCCCCTGCCTCTGTACCGCTTGCAGTGCTGACGGGTTAAGGCTCAGCTGGCGTTCTGCGGAGGCGCGAGGACGCGGTCATAGGCGACATCGTAGAAGGCGCCATGCAGCCGGGGAGTTCCGCCCGTCACGATTGTCATCAGGCCCGGGAAAGAATCCGAGGGGCGAGAGGTACTGGTGTCCAGATAATTCACTCCAATGCGGCCGAGCTTGGCGAGATTCGGACAGTAGGGTTGACCGCTGTTGACTCCGCTCAGGCCCTGTGAGCAATTCAAATAATCGACAGCGTGCATGCCATCGATGCTGACAAGCAGTACGTGTTCGATGCGATTCTTGGGGGTCTCTTATGCAGAAGCCTGCGTTGCAGCTTCCAACCCTAACAAAGCGGTCAGAGCAACAGCGGAGGCAAGAATTCGCAAAAGCCTTCTTATCATAGTGAATCCTCGTTTGAACGGTTGTTACCGATCAGCCGAATCTAGCGAGGTAATATTTCGCTGGTGTTACGCGAAAATAAATTTGTTTTCAGGTGGACTGTGACAGTCTTTGCTGCAGATCAAGATGGGTTTAAGTCCATAATGAAAGTCCTATCGGTTCAGCCAAGAGAATAGCTATGCGATGCGGATCTCAATTCTCCTGCAAAAATGTATAAACCACACTTGATTCCGATGTCAGTCTTATTGGGCATTGCTCTGCTGCCACAAATTGCCAATTGCCAAACTCATAAAATCAAGCCCACAAAGCAACAGCGTCAAGCCGTTGGATTTTGGAGGGTCGATCCGCCTCAGAACGGGACAGTCCGATGGCTGGTGATCCTGGTGGGAGATTCGCCGGAAACCATGACCGTACGCTGGCCGACGGGGATCGCTTGCCAGGACGATCCGGCAGAAATTCACGGCAACAAAATAACAATCGGCGGCCACTTCCCGGCTGTGCTGGAACTAAACGGATCGAGGGAAGCGACCTTGACGACTGGAGGATCAACGCTTCACCTGCGCAAGACGAAGGAAAGCACGAATTTCGTCTGTGAGTAGCGGAGGGGACGTTATCGAGGCGTCGAACCTGAGAACCCCACTCAAGACATCATTGCGCGCAGCGCCGGATAAACCTTTCGGTACGTCCGATAGGTCTGTTGCATGGCCGCGGAATCTTTTTGATTCGGCACGACTCGTTTCGCGACACGTACGATGGCATCGCAGGCTTGCTCGACGGATGACCACTCCTTTACGCCTGTGCCTGCCAGGATCGCGGCGCCATAAGCAGCACCTTCTTCAGCGGAGACGATCTCTACTTCATGTCCATAAACATCCGCCTGGATCTGACGCCATAAAGCCGAACGCGCGCCACCTCCGCCGAGACGAATCGCCTTTACCGGCACCTTCATCTCTTCGAAGATGGTGAACGTATCCTTCAAGCTGAAGGCGACGCCCTCCAGAATCGCGCGGATCACATGCGCTCTAGTGTGCGAAGCGGTAAGCCCGACCAGCGCGCCGCGAGCATTGGGATCGAGATGCGGTGTGCGTTCACCCATAAGGTAGGGAGCCCAGATTGCACCTTCGGAGCCGGGCGGTGCAGAAGCCGCTTCTTCCGCAAAGACGTCGTACGGATCGCGGCCATCTTTCTCTTGCACGCCGGGGGAGGCAGCGCCGAAATTGTCGCGGTACCAGCGCAGAGAAAGTCCGGCGGCCTGTGTTACTCCCATGACATGCCAGCGTCCGGGAATTGCGTGACAGAACGTGTGCAGGCGCCCGGCTGGATCCATCGCGGGACGATCTGTTGAGGCGAAGACCACGCCTGAAGTTCCGATCGTAGCGCTCACCGCTCCCACGCGGGCGATGCCCATGCCTACAGCGCCGGCGGCCTGATCGCCTGCTCCAGCAACAACAGGTGTGCCGGCGAGCAGTCCTGTCGCTTCTGCTCCCGCGAGCGAAACTTTGCCGCAGACTTCCGGAGATTCGAACAATGCCGGCAATAATTTTTCGTCGATCCCCGTTTTGGACAAGACCTCCTTTGACCAGCGGCGATTGGCGACGTCGAGCAGCAGAGTTCCGGAGGCGTCCGCCATGTCGATGGCGCACTCGCCGGTCAGACGAAACCGAACATAATCTTTCGGCAACATGACGTGCTTCACGCGCGCCCAATTCTGCGGCTCGTTTTCGCGCACCCACAAAAACTTGGTGAGCGTGAAGTTGGTGAGAGGAGGATTGCACGTCAGCTTGATCAGAGTATCTCGGCCGAAGATGTTTTCCAGTTCTGCACACTGTGCCTCGCTGCGTTGATCGCACCAGATCAATGCGGGGCGCACGACTTCGTCGGCGGCGTCGAGCAAAACTGCGCCATGCATCTGGCCTGAGAAACCGACACATGCAATGTTTTCCGGGCGAATTCCCGATGTCTGGAGCGCTTTTCGCACAGCAGCGCCGCAAGCATGCCACCAATCGCGCGGATCCTGCTCTGCCCATCCGGGGCGCGGACTCGCGAAATGCTGATGCTCGGCAGAGGCTGAGGCGACGACTTGACCTTGTGCGTCCATGACGAGGGCACGCGTACCGCCTGTGCCTACATCAATGCCTAAATAGTTCATGATTGCGTCTCGTGCGTGTTGCCGAACCTATGCGAAATCCTGGAGTGGGTGCCGCGTCTCCATGGGCTTCGCCGTATGTTTCTCGGACTCCTGGGACTGGTGCCGTAAAAAGAAATCGAGATTTCCGCGCATGACCAGATGAGGCGCCAAGGCAACCTGATGGGATTGCCGGCTGCCCTCAGCCAAAAATTCGTGCAACATGCGGAAAGCCATCTCACCCTGGGCGCGCGGACGCTGGTAGATGGTCGCGACCACATTGCCGGCACGGATATAGGGAACAAGGTCGGGAAAGAGGTCGGTCGTAATGATCGTCAACCTGTCGAGGATCCTGGCGTCGCATGCGGCTTTCAAAACGGGGATCGAGGCTTCGGTAGTGACATAAACTCCGACGAGTTCGGGATACTGTTCAAACAGCTTGCGGCACTTGCGATAGGCCTCTTTTTCTACGTCGTGGTCCTCGATGGGTTTCAGCAAATTCAAATTAGGATAGAAATTCTTGAGCGTCGAATCGAAGGCAGCGAATTTTTCGGAGTGCTCGGTAATTGCCATGTCGAACACCGTGATGGCAACAGATCCTTCTTTGGGGCCGATAAACCTGCCCATCAGGTCGGCGGCGATGGAACCGCTGGCGAGGGTGTCCACAGAGACGACGCCAAGCCGCCCGCTGTTGGGAGCGTCGGTTGCCACACAAACAACTGGAATGCGGGCGCGAGATGCGCGACGGATCCAAGGGCGAAGCGCTTCCGGCCGGCTGGGAAAGGTGATGATGCCGTCGACCTTGTCCTGAATGGCTGATTCGAAGGCCTCCTCTTCACCTTCACCCAGGCTAGGGCTGGTTCGAAATTCAACTTCAACATTTTCGAGCAGAATTGCTTCGGCTTCTTCCCGGATGCCCGCGCGGACCTCGTCCCAAAATGAGGTCGTCCCTTTTAACGTGTTGACGGAGATACGAAGCGTCTTCTTCGAGGAGAGATACCGCGCCGCAAGGTTTGGCCTGTAGCCGAGCGCCCTAGCTACTTGCAAGACGCGGGCTTTGGTTGCGGGGCTCACGCCGGGGTTATCGTGGAGCGCCCGGTGTACGGTTCCGATAGAGGTTCCCAGCGACTTGGCGATGTCACTGAGCGTAGTGGGAGACTTTCCCATGGTAATTGGCCTGCATCGCGGCCGGCCTGATACAGCCAGCAAGTTTTTCCGGAATTAAGTCGTTAACCTTTCCCAGAACCGTAAACGTTAACGGAACTTCGAAGATTGCGCAACCCTGCATAAAAATATTACTTGCACAGCTCAGGGAAACCCGCGCCGGATCGCGTCCTGGACTCAGCTAGAAATGCCGCGCCGATTGAGACTCAAGCCAGCGACCACTGAATGGCGGCGTAAGGGCGAGAAGGCAGTTCGAACTCGCCAGAAGCCTATTGCAGAAAATTGCGCCGAGAACGGGAGAAGGATTTCATGGTGTGCCTCGATGAAGGCAACCACCTACACCAGGAATGCAGAACTTGAGAACTAGTTCGAATGCACCGGAATCAAGCTTGGCAAAGTGTAGTGGCGAACTCGTTTCCTACTTCTTAGCAGACGCGAGCCTGCCCTTCTGGTCTGGAATGTCCGACATGCGATAGGCCCAGTTGCAGATCACATCACGCCACTTGATCGCTTCTCCGGCCTGGAATTCAAAGCGCGCAAGGATGTCGCGGTAATGATCTTCGTCGATGTGTCCCGCGAGGCTTTGCCAGCGCGCAATAAATTCGTGCGCTCGTTCTGCGCCTTCATAGTGTGAGTCGTAGATGTGTTGGATAACGGTCTTGCCCGAGTGCAGGACGTACGTCCAGGGAACATGGTGAAAAAAGAGCAACAGGTTGTCGGGGCAAGCGGCAAGCGACTCGTACATCTGCTGTACTTCCGGCGGATATTGTCCAACGTATCCAGTTCCCGTTGCGACGGTACGGTCCATGCCGATGCCTTGATGATCCGCACGATGCCACTGGCCCCAGCCATTTTCTTCAGAGGATTCCGGTCCGGGATCGTAGTGGTTGCCGGTGATCTTGGTCAGCGTGCCTGCGCCAAGCGGGCCTGTGTAATCTTCGTATACGGGCCAGGAGTCGAGTTGCAGTTTCGAAATCGTTTGCACGACTTGAGGATCGTTGCCGAAGGTCTGGCGCGTCCACTCGTTGATGATTTGCCCGGAGCTTAGATCGGGATTCCACGCCAGACGGCCGAAGCCGTAGAGATTCGCAATCGCTAACGGACTGCCTAGCCAATTCTCGTCCAGGCCCACGTTTGCCACACCGACGAAGCCGTTCAAAGGAGTGTTTACCTTCGATCGCGAGAGGATGTCTTTCACACGGGAGGGCTCGCTGCCAGGTAGATGCATGTCAAAATCGAGCACTTCCTTCCACATCGGAACCAGAAAGCAGAGTTGCTTCTGCTGGCCGGTGTATTCCTGGGTGATTTGCAGTTCGATGGTTTTGTTTGTGAGTTCCAAATCGCCGAAGAGCGGGGAGACTGGCTCGCGCACCTGAAAGTCGATTGGGCCGTTTTTGATCTGGACGATGACGTTGTGGTCGAACTTGCCGTCGAGCGGATGGAAGTTGTCGTACGCGGCCTTCGCGCGATCGTTCTTCAGGTTGCGCCAGTCGAGATGGTGGTTGTAAACAAAGGCGCGATAAAAGACGACCCCACCATGGGGCGTCAGCGCGCGGGCAATGACGTTGGCGGCGTCGGCGTGAGTGCGTCCATATGCTGACGGTCCTGAGCGGCCTTCCGAATCCGCCTTCACCACAAAGCCTGCGAAGTCCGGAATCTGCCGATAAATCTCATCGGCTTTTCTGCGCCACCAATCGGCGACCTTCACATCGAGCGGATCGAATGTGTCTAAACCTCCAATTATTTTTGGGCTACTGAGATCGACGGAGAAAGAAAGCTGGATGCCCCAAGGGCGGAAGACATCAGCGATCCTTCGTGCTTGGGCGATGAATGTGGAGTCGAGAACCTGCGGCGAAGCATTCACGTTGTTGATTGTGCAAGTCGTGATGCCGATCGACGCGAGCAAGCGCGCGTACTGTCCGGCGCGAGTCAGGTCATCGCCAACTTTGCCGTTGTCAAAAAAGATGGAGCGACCGCCATAGCCGCGTTCGACGCTGCCATCAAGGTTGTCCCACTGATCGATCCAGCGGATGTTTGCGGCTGGATGCTGCACTTCGTCGATGTTGGCGATGCTTTCGCCTTGAGCAATCTTTCTAAGGAGCGCAAACGTTCCGTAGAGGACGTCGCGGTCGCCGGAGCCCGTAACCAGCAGACATTCTGATCCACGAATCTTCACGGTTGTGATCCAGAAGCCGTTTCCGATCGAACCGTGACGCGGAGTCAGACCGGGTACGGAAGCCTGAGCCTGCTTCCAGGTTGCGAGTACGATTACACTTCCATCAATTTCGTGGCTCGGCGACAGCGCTCGCCCCGTGATCCTCGGAACTCCCGCAAGCAATTCACTTTCAGCGTTTTTGAGAATGGGAGAGGCGCCCATCAGCACGATCTTCGATGGCAGGTGCTCGTATTGTTTGGCGATCTCCGGGGCAAGCGGCGCGTAGCGCAACCATGCATCCAAGTCCGTTGAAGCGCGCGCCGCCAATGCAACGGCGGCCATGCCAATTGAAATGAGAGCAAGTCTTGAGAATGCTGTCCGCATCACCTTGTAAGAGCGAAAGCGACGATTGTATGCCCACGAACGGCGGAAGTTTTCTCAACTTTTTCCAGAAGACGAGATTCCATGTCTTCCGGGTCGGGCGTCATCTCGCAAGCCGCGATTTGTTCGGTGGTCGCTCCCTGGAAGCACAGTTCACAAACGCCCAACCCATCGTCGGAGCGGACAGGAGGGCCAAAGACTCGGCAAGTCATGGGCCGATGCTCATAGAGCTCGCAGAGACCGGTCTCGGGATCAAGCGCGGGACAAGGCTCGTCGTTTGCGAAACCGTCGAAGCGGTGGGCTCCCGCCTCGGATTCGTCGAGTATGCCTGTTGCCGGATCTCCCGGGAAATCGTGCGACAAATGGGCGATCGACTCGCGGGCGCGTTCGCGAATCGCTGCCGCCCGTTGTGGAGATTCTTCCCCGAGTTGGCGGAGTCCGCGCTTCAGGCGTAGCGCATCGAGTTGATTTATCGGGAAGACGCCGATGCAGCACTGGGTACAGCCGGGACGGCAAGCTAACCACTCTCCACTCTTACGCGTGGCCTCGGCGAGCGCAGCATCAACGATCTGAATCAGCTTATGGTCTGCCGATGTTGGAAAACGGGACGGCACCTTCTGAGCATAACGCACGGATAAAGCTCGCAATGCAGCTGAGTTCATTCTGTCGCGACTCAGCCGAGGGCTGAGGAGGATTCAATGGAACGCAATTTCGCCTCGCAGTGGGAGAGATCGTCGCTGAGGAGAGCGTCGATTAAATTGATCACCCCTTCTCCGCGTGGCTTATCCAACACGACATCGGCTTCTTTCTTTACCGAAGGAAGGGCATTGGCCACAGCTGCGCTGAGTCCGGACATTCTTAAGAACGGAAGATCGTTTTCTGCATCTCCGACGCCAACAACGTTTGACGGGGAGATGCGCAATTCCCGAAGAGCTGCTTGGAGCCCAGTTCGTTTGTCTACGCCGGAAGGCAGCACCATGACTGATTCTTTGTTGAAGATTACGTGTAGGTCGAGGCCGAGGTCGCGAATCGCGGAAAGCATAACCGTGTCGTGCGGACGCCAAGTCGCAACAACAGTCCGCCCGGCAGTAAACGGTACGTCTCTCTCACGCAGCAGTTCCAGAAACCGCGGATTCGGCGGTTCGCAAAGCAGTTTTTCTTTACCCGATTTAGGGCAATAGAAAACGCCTCCGTTCTCGACCACCACTCGATCGAACAGATCGAGTTGCGGAAACACCTTGGTGAGATCCGGCAAATGCCTGCCGGTTACCAGAACCAGCTTGCGTCCGGAGGCCCGGAGTCGATCCAAGGCCGAAAGAGTCGCCGTATCCACAACACCATCATGGGCAAGGGTGCCATCGTAATCTGTTGCCAGAAGAATGTATTGCATGCGTTTTTGATGCCCAAGCAAATAGCGGCAGTTGCAATGCGGCGGCACTCATGAGGGCAACTCCTGAAGCCTGTTTGCGACATCTAAGAAATTAGGTAGGCCCTATAAGTCTATGTTTGACAAGCATGTGGCCTCAGTTCGTGGTTGCACAAGGAGGCTCCATGAAAAGACGCTTTTTGTTTCTGGTATCCGTTGTTTGTCTCAGCTGCGTCGTGTTCAATCCAGCTCTGTGGGCTCAGCAGTCCGCGACGTCTGAGGGTGTTCCAGCTCACATTGTCGTTACCGTAGAACCGAAGCACGGTTCGACGGTACCCGAGATTCGTAAGGAAGATGTGATGGTGTATCAAGGCCGCGACCGCGATCCCGTCACCGATTGGGTTGCTCTACAAGGCGATCGGGCGGGACTCGAACTGTTCATCTTGATCGACGACGAGTCCGGCCTCAACGTAGGTTCCCAATTGGATAGCATCAAGCAGTTCATTAACACGCAGCCGGCTACGACGAAGATTGGCGTCGCCTACATGCAGAATGGGATTGCGCGTGTCGTACAGAATCCAACGAACGACCATGCGCAGGCCGCAAATGCATTGCGGCTGCCGATGGGCGTTGCCGGGGCGAATGCGAGTCCATATTTCTCGTTGAGCGACCTGGTGAAAAAGTGGCCTGCGAGCGAAGAGCGCCGGGAAGTTGTGATCATCACCGACGGAATTGATCGCTACTACGGTACGGGCGATCTTGCCGATCCGTATGTTGAGTCTGCAGCCGACGATGCCGCAAAAGCCGGAATCATCGTATCCGCCATCTACACACCTGGAGTCGGCCATTTTGCACATAGCTATTGGCAGAGTTATTGGGGACAGCTCTATTTGTCGGAGCTGGCTGATAAGACGGGTGGCGAGGCGTATTACATCGGTTTCACAGGCGCACCTGTTTCATTTACTCCGTATCTAGAGGACACGGCCCGCCGACTTCAGAACCAGTATTTGCTGAGCTTTCTGGTCAAGCCGCCAAAGAAAGCGGGGTGGCAACAGATCCGTATAACGACCGAAGTACCGAACGTTGATCTGGTCTCGGCAGGGAGGGTCTGGGTATCGCCGGAGCAGCGGTAGTTTTCTTGATTACCAACGCGTTGTTGGCAGCAAGTCGATCAACACTGCGGCATTGAGATTCCGATAAGATTGAGAATCCGATCGGGTCTCGATGAGAAAACTGCTGCGCTTCTTTCAGCCGTCGCACCAGCACACGGCATTTTCGGCGACCTTGCTGCTGATCACGGCGGTGATGCTGTCGCGTGTCATCGGATACGTGCGCGACGCGTATATCGCGTGGGCGTATGGGGCAGCGGGATCCACTGACGCCTACGTCACAGCTTTCACTCTTCCGGACTTCCTGAACTATATCGTTGCGGGCGGATCGGCTTCCATCACCTTTATCGCAATCTACACGCGATTTTTGGCGGAGAAGCGGGAGGTGGACGCGCAAAAAACTTTCTCCATCATCATCACCGTGATGACGGCCGTCATGATCGTGGGAACGATCGTGGCAGAAATTTTTACACCCGAGTTCATCCGCTGGTACGTGAAAGACTTCACGCCGGACAAGATTGAACTCACGGTACACCTGACGCGAATTCTGCTGCCGGCCCAAATCTTTTTTTATGTCGGGGGCGTCGTATCGGCGGTACTGCTTTCGCATCGGCTGTTTCTATTTCCCGCGTTCGGGCCATTGATCTACAACCTGTTCATTATTCTGGGCGGCGTGATCGGCGGGCACCATCTGGGTATTGCATCTCTGGCGTACGGAGCTCTGATCGGGAGCTTCGCGGGTCCGTTTCTGGCGAGTGCCATTGGGGCGGCGCGGATTGGGACAGGCTACCGCCCATCCTTTGATATCTCGAATCCGGCCTTTCGAGAGTGGGTGAAGCTCTCAGTGCCACTCATGCTGGGCGTTTCGCTGGTGACGGCGGACGACTGGATTCTGCGTCACTATGCGGCCAAAGGCGTCGGGGACATCACACGGCTGAATTATGCAAAACGTTTGTTCGCCGTTCCGATCGCCGTATTGGGGCAAGCAACCGGACAGGCATCCCTGCCATTTTTTGCGCGACTCTTCAATGAGAAGCGTCTGAAGGAATTTGCCGACACGGTAAACGATTCGGTATACCGTGTGTCGGCAGCGGCGATCCTGGCAACGACCTGGATGATGGCAGCAGCGTTGCCGCTGATCGATCTGGTTTACCGTCGCGGGAAATTTCTGCCTTCGGACACGCAGCCGACCGCGCTTTATTTTTTCTGGTTCTCTGTGTCGCTCGTACTTTGGTCGGCACAGGGACTGTACGCGCGTGCATTTTATGCCGCGGGAAATACGCTCACGCCGATGCTCGCGGTGACGATTGTGACGGCGGCATCGCTCCCGATTTATTCATTCTTTTTTTACAAATTTAGTGTTGTCGGATTGGCATGGGCATCGGACATCGGCATCGGATTAAACCTGGTAGTGCTGGCAGGATTGCTGCATCGACGGAAATTGGTATCCCTCGGCGAACTGCGGTGGGGAGAGTTGGCTAAAGCAACCATCACAGCTCTCATAGCGGGCGCGATCAGCTTTGAAGTGGCAAAAGTCCCCGTCGCGACGGGGCTCGGTCGTAGGCTGACTGATATTGTTCAGCTCGCGCTTGTGTCTCTCACCTGGAGCGCTGCGGTGGCTTTAGGTTTGTGGCTGCTGAAATCGGAGCTTCCTCGGGACTTGAGGCGAAGGAAGAGGCAGGCCGCGTATCCGGCGGTGGCTCACGGCGAAAGCGACAATATTATGAGCGCTGGCAGAGAACCATAAAACACAAGTATCCTGTATGCGAGCGCTGTAACTGATGATCACTGCCGCGAAAACAGTCACAATCCGGAAACTTGTAGAAGAACTGCGGGCCTTCCCGGAGTCGGCATTTATTCCGACTGAGCCGATCCGAAATTTTCTTCAGCAGAATCCAGTTGATGCGGACTCTCTGGCGCCATATCTCAACTGGAACAGTCAGCACTACACGCGCAACCTGATCGACCGGACTGCTCTTTACGAGTTAATGGCGATCTGCTGGGAAGTCGGCCAGGCAAGTTCGGTACACAACCATCGCGATCAGAACTGCTGGATGGCGGTTCCGGTTGGACGTTTGCAGGTAGAAAACTTTCATCTTGTGCAGCAGGATCTTGCGTGTGGTACTTGCTGTCTGGAGCCACTCAATATCGTCGAGATGAATGCCTCCCAGCCATGCGCCGTCGACCCGGCAGACCCGGTTCATCGAGTCGTGAATCCGAAAGAATTCAGTCAGCGCGCCGTTAGCTTGCATATCTATTCGCGGCCGTTTGATACATGCGTCGTGTACTCTCCGGAACAAGGGACGTGTGGCGAAATCAAGCTGCATTTCAACACCGAATACGGCAAACCGAAGTAACCACTCTGCGCCCTCCGATAACTAGCGCCTCCATCCGAATAACTCTACGATCTTCTGTTTGGGGGAGTTATGCGAAGTGTGCTCGGGCTACTTTCGGCCGTTCTTATAACGATCTTCCTTGGCTATTTCACGTGGATTCACATGAAACAGTCGGCGGACTCAGTTGAACTGCAGACGGGGACGGTTGCGCATCAGGCCACCGCAGCGGCGAAGCAGGCTCGCAATGCTGAAGACACCTATACGCTCAAGGATGAGCAAGAATCTGAGACATTGGGGAGCCCGTTGTCCAGCTTCATGAAAGGGTTCACCAAGGTGGAAGTCGTCGAGGCCAAATACAAACCAACCGCCTCCGACTATGTTGGCGATTCGGTGGTCGGTACCAGCAACAAGGTCCTGCATCAGAATTTTGTAGTCGCGGGCATTGTTGATGTGCCGTTCGAAATTCCGGCTCACGCTTACAGCCCGCAGTTGCACGGAACATTCCGGTCCTTCATCCAGGCGGGAGGGGCGCCCACCACCGCACCAGGCGACGTCGATTTTGTGTTGCTGAGCGATCAGCAATTTTCGTCGCTTATGAGCGGGCGTCCCAGCGATGCTGTGTTTTCTGCCGATTCGACGCACGACCAGGAAGTGAACGCCAATCTACCTCCGACCTTGAACCAGGCCGTCAAATATCACTTGATCTTCCGGAATGTTTCGCCGAAGACCGGCAAAAAGGTCGTCCAGGCGGAGTTTGAGATGAACTTCTAACATCTCTCATGCTGCTAAACTGAGCGGGTGCCCCCGCGCCGAAAAACCTTGCCGATAGAACCGGCCCCTGGCGCTTCAACCGTCAAATTGGCGGTTCAGAAGCCCCCCGGAGCCAGTTCCTTGAAGGAATGTGCCAACGAGGCTCCATCATCTCAGGGGCGCATTTTCCTCATCGATACGATGTCGTTTATTTTCCGCGCCTATCATGCAATGGCGCGGCAGCGGCCCATGTCGACCAAGACGGGGCTTCCTACGGCTGCGATCTACGTCTTCGTGAATATGTTGCGAAAGTTGCGCGACGACTTTTCGCCGCAATATCTGGCTGCGGTGTTCGACGTAGCTGGCCGAACCTTTCGTGACGAGCAGGCTGAGACCGTTACCAGTATCCGAAAGTTCGACATCAAGACGCAGACGTTTACGGAGATTGAGTACAAGGGCTACAAGGCGAATCGCAAAGCCATGCCTGAGGACCTCGCGCAGCAGGTGCCCTACATCCGGCGCGCACTGGAAGCGTATCGCATCCCGATGATTGGAGTGACTCGGTTTGAGGCCGATGACGTAATCGGCACGCTAGCACGAAAAGCGGCTGAGGCATCGCATCCGGTCTACATCGTGTCGAGCGACAAGGACATGATGCAGCTCGTGAACGACACCGTGCACATATTGAATCCGCCGAAGGATAACTTGATTTGCGATGCGGCGAAGGTAGAAGAGATTTTGGGCGTGCCTCCTGAGCGCGTCATCGACGTGATGGCGCTACGTGGGGATTCCATTGACAACATCCCAGGCGCTCCCGGAATCGGCGATAAGGGCTCGGTGGAAATCATCAAGCGTTTCGGAACGGTCGAGCAGGCACTGGAACGTGCCGCCGAGGTCGAGCGCAAAACCTATCGCGAATCATTGCAGAACAATCGCGATACCATCCTGTTCAGCAAGAGCATGGCAACGATCGATACGAATGTTCCTGTCGAGCTGGATGTGGACTCGATGCGCGTGGGCGAGCCGGATGTCGATGCGCTGCGTGGGCTGTTCACTGAGCTTGAATTCACATCTCTGTTGAAAGAGCTTTTGCCGGTCGTTGAAGTAAGCGAAACGCAATACGCTGAAGCCAAGACAGCTGCCGATATCGATGGCGTGGTAAAGGCGTTGAGCAAAGACGCCGTACTCGCGGTGGCTGTCGAGCACTCGGAAGAAGTCCCTGCGGCCGAGGAAGTAGAGGAGAAGGAAGAGGAGCCAGGTAGCACGCAGCTTTCCTTTATGGAGAGCGCGATGGCGCTGAGCGCCCTCGAATCTGTCAGTTGCCGGATTGCGATTTCAGCAAGTGCCGGCTCGGCTGTAAGTGTGACTCTCGACGCTGGCGACGCCGGGAAACGTATGCAGCAGATCCTCAGCGACGAGCACATATTGAAAACAGTGCATGACTACAAGGCCGCGATTCACACACTCACGCCAATGGGTGTCGCGATCCAGGGCGTACGTCATGATTCCATGCTTTATTCGTACCTGCTCGATCCGACATATTCTTCGCACAATCTTGCCGACGTTGCGTTGAGGCGGTTCAATCTGAAGCTGAGTGGGCAATTGCCCGAGTCCGCCGATATCACCGGACGGCTCACGTCAGCGCTGTGCAACGAAGTCGAACAGGCCGGCCTGGGCAAAATTTACGAAGAGATTGATCTGCCCCTCGTCCCGGTGCTGGCACGGATGGAGCAAGCCGGCGTGAAGATTGACACGGCTGCGCTCTCAAAAATGTCAGAAGAACTCGAGCGCGAGATTACTTCTAAAGAAAAAGAAGTTCACGAAGCTGCCGGGATGGAGTTCAATGTCGGATCTCCGAAGCAGCTGGGCGATGTTCTTTTCAATCGGATGAACCTGCCCAAGCCGGTGAAATATGGCAAGGGAAGAATGATTTCGACGGCTGTCGATGTGCTCGAAGAACTGGCTGAGAATCATCCGATCGCCCGAATGGTGCTCGATTACCGCCAGCTGACCAAGTTGAAGTCAACGTATGTCGATGCGCTGCCGGCGTTAATCAAGTCGTCGACTGGACGGTTGCATACCACGTTTGGCCAGACGGGGACGGCGACGGGGAGGCTTTCATCCGCGAATCCAAATCTCCAGAATATTCCGATTCGCACCGAGCTGGGGCGTGGTATACGCGCTGCATTCATCGCCGAGCCCGGATGTGTGCTGCTCACGGCTGATTATTCGCAGATTGAGTTGCGATTGCTCGCGCATTTTTCTGGAGACCGGTTGTTGGTCGACGCATACCGCCGCGGAGATGACATTCACACTTTGACGGCGTCGCAGGTATTCGGAGTTCCTCCGCTGATGGTGACGCCTGATCACCGCCGCCAAGCGAAGGTAGTGAATTTCGGCATCGTGTACGGCTTATCTCCGTTCGGGCTTTCGCAGAACCTTGGAATCGACACGAGCGAAGCGAAACAGTTCATTACAAATTACTTCGAGACATACGAAGGAGTGCGGAAGTTCATTGACAAGACTCTGGAAGAAGCTCGCCGGGAGATGAAAGTGAAGACACTCTTCGGACGCGTGCGGCCGATTCCCGACATCAACAGCAAGAACTCGAATCAGCGCGGATTTGCCGAGCGGACTGCTGTGAATACTCCACTCCAGGGCACCGCTGCGGATTTGATCAAGATCGCGATGATTCGCATCGATGTGGCGCTGCGCGAGCGCAATCTGAAATCACGCATGACATTGCAGGTGCATGATGAACTCGTATTCGAAGTGCCAGAAAACGAGATCGAGACTATGAAGCCGCTGGTTCGCGAATACATGGAGAAGGTGCACGAGTTGGCCGTACCGCTGCAGGTGGATATGGGGATCGGACCGAACTGGCGGGATCTGGACTAAGCAGCACCATGCCGATGTATGCTTGAACCTTGCTCCTGCCCACGCTTCACGACGATCGCGAGCGTTTCAGCGCAGCGAGCTAGTGTAGAATTGCTTGGAACCCCTCCGCTGGACGGCGCCGATAATGCGGTCGACCTGCGGAATCCTTTCCAGTCGGGACGTGGCTCAGCCTGGTAGAGCACTCGCTTGGGGTGCGAGGGGTCGGCAGTTCAAATCTGCCCGTCCCGACCAATCCGTTCTCAGATTCGTCCAATTTTCCGCCGCTATTCCTTCACTAGGCATCCAAGTTCGCGCAATGCGGTGCTTCCAGCTGGAATCTACTCTTGAAATCAAACTGGTAGAGAAACGATTTAAGCTAAACGGACCCTGCACTCAGCATGGCGGATGAACTGAACAGCTCGGGTCAAAGAAGAAGGCCAAACTGGCACCTCATCCTGCGCGCGTTGCGGCATCGAAACTACCGCCTGTTTTATGGCGGGCAGGGGATCTCACTCATCGGGACCTGGATGACGCGCGTGGCCACCGGTTGGCTGGTCTACCGGCTGACGCACTCGCCGTTTCTTCTAGGGCTCGTAAGCTTCGCGGGGCAAATACCGATCTTGTTCTTAGGCCCGGTCGCTGGGGTTTGGGTGGACCGGCTGAACCGCCATCGCGTGCTCGTCGTGACGCAGGTCTTGTCGATGTTGGAATCGTTCGCGTTAGCGGCGTTAGCGCTTTCCGGCGTCATCACGGTGACGGAGGTCATCGTGCTGAATCTCTTCCAGGGCGCGGTGAATGCTTTCGATATGCCGGCTCGTCAGGCGTTTGTGATTGAGATGGTTGAGACGCGGGAGGACCTGCCGAATGCCATTGCTCTGAACTCATCGCTCGTCAATGCCGCGCGGCTGGTTGGCCCGTCGGTCGCCGGGTTGTTGATCGCTGGATTTGGTGAAGGCTATTGCTTTCTTATCGACGGCATCAGCTACATCGCCGTCATATTTTCACTGATGGCAATGAACATCGTGACGGCGACACCGCGCGCGTACGCCAGTATCGGCTCCGAACTGAGCGAAGGGTGGAATTACATCCGAAGTTTCCACCCGATCTGGGCGATCTTATTGTTGCTCTCGCTGATAAGTCTGGTGGGCATGCCTTATACAGCGCTGATGCCCATCTTTGCCGGTTCCATTCTGCATGGCGGAGCGCATACATTCGGTTTCCTGATGGGAGCGGTGGGAGTTGGCGCACTGGTCGGTGCGGTGTCGCTCGCAGCCCGACCTAGCGTGCTCGGTTTGGGTCGCTTGGTTGCGGTTACGGCAGCCGGATTCGGAGCCTCGTTGGTCGCATTTGCTGCGTCCCGCCAGCTCTGGCTATCACTACTTCTTTTGCTGGTGACGGGTTTCTGCTTCATGCAGCAGATGGCGTCGAGCAATACAATCCTGCAAACGATTGCGGAAGACCAGAAACGCGGGCGAGTGATGAGCTTTTACTCGATGGCCATTCAAGGTGTGGCACCGTTTGGCAGCCTCATCGCTGGAGCGCTTGCCACTCGCATCGGTGCGCCGCATACGTTGATGTGTGGCGGCGCTATCTGTGTCGGAGGGGCTGCCATGTTTGGTTGGTATCTGCCCGCCATGCGAAAACTTGTCCGCCCGATTTACGTTGAGAAGGGCATTGTTGATGAACTCGCCATGGGAATAAACGCCGCGACCGTGTTGCAAGAACCGCCGCAGGAATGAAGTTCAATCCAATTTCTTAGAACGTTGAAGCTCATCTCGTGACAGCTCATGCCAATCGCCTGGATGGTGAGGCAATTCGGCACGTTTGGGATAAGATTGTTGCCCGCGAGCCTGGATATGCCTGTTGAACACTTTGACGTCGTCGTTATCGGCGCTGGTCTCTCTGGAATCGGGGCAGGATATCGGCTTCAGACGCGGTGTCCCACCAAGAGTTATGTGATTCTTGAGGCGCGATCTCAAATTGGGGGCACTTGGGATTTGTTCCGCTATCCCGGCGTTCGATCCGACTCCGACATGTTCACGCTGGGATATCCTTTTCGACCGTGGAAGGAAACCAGGGCAATCGCGGATGGGGCATCCATTCTGCAATATGTTCGCGACACAGCGCTCGAGTTCGGGATCGACCGCCATATACGGTTTGAGCAGCGTGTCGAATCGGCATCCTGGTCGTCGGATGAAGGTCGTTGGCTGATTCAGGTCAAGTCCACCGCAAATGGCGAGACCATGCAGTACTCATGCAACTTTCTTTACGGTTGCACGGGTTATTACCGTTACGACTCCGGCTACGAGCCGGCATTTCCCGGCGCCGGCAATTTCCGAGGGCAGTTCATTCATCCGCAACATTGGCCCCAGGACCTCGACTATAGCGGGAAGAAAATTGTTGTGATCGGGAGTGGAGCAACGGCAGTCACGCTGGTTCCCGCCATGTCGGAAAAGGCAGCACATGTCACGATGCTGCAACGTTCGCCGACTTACGTTCTGACTTTGCCCACGCACGATCCCGTTGCGAATTTACTCCGTAAGTGTCTGCCGACGGACCTGGCGCATCGCGCAGTGCGTTGGAAAAATATTCTGATCAGCATCGGAATTTACCAACTAAGCCGGCGCTCACCCAGGTACGCTCGGCGCTTGCTGCGCAAGGCGGCGATTGGAAGCCTGCCTCACGGGTACGACGTGGATAAGCATTTCAATCCGCGATACCAGCCGTGGGACCAACGCCTCTGTCTTGTGCCCGATGCCGATTTGTATCAGGCGATCAGCAAAGGACGCGCTTCGATTGCGACGGACGAAATCGAAACACTGATAGAAAACGGCATACGCCTGAAGTCCGGCGAGCAACTCGAGGCCGACATCATCGTTTCAGCGACCGGGCTGCGAATGCTCGCTTTGGGCGGCATTCGCCTCACGGTCGATGGCGTCAGTGTCGATGTTGGGAAAAGCTTTGTCTACAAAGGCACGATGGTGGGCAACGTGCCCAATTTCGCTTTCTGCGTGGGTTACACGAATAACTCTTGGACATTGCGGGCGGACCTGGCTTCCACGTTCGTCTGCCGCGTGCTGAATCACATGGATCGTCGCGGTTACCGGACTTGCAAGCCGGTGTGTGATCCCGCCTCGCTCGAAGCGCAACCTCTGCTCAATCTCAACTCCGGATACGTTCAGCGGTCTGCTGCCGACCTGCCGAAACAGGGTGGCAAAGAGCCGTGGACGATCCGGCAAAATTACATTCTTGACATGCTCACGATGAAATTCAGCCGGATGGAGGATGGGATCCTCATCTTTGAACGGGGCGTCACGCAGCATCCGGACCGAATCGTCGAGAAGCTTGAGCCAGTCGCTTAGGCGGCTGGGTGACAGCAAAGCTTACTGCTGAGATCGCTGAGAACGGCCGCAGAACGCGCAGAAAAAAGACACACCCTATGGCAGCCAGAACGGCTGCTTCGCTGCGATAAATTCTACCGGAACGTCTTTCACAAATCCCTTGAGCCAGCGGGTGCATTCTTCCATGCCGGGCTGCTCGCTTGGGATGTGGCCGATCACGATGAGCGCCTTCTTGCGTCCTTCAGTCGCGGCGTCAGCGGCATACTCGACTGTTTCCCATTCACGCGTTTCGCCGAGCATGAGCACCTGCACATCGTCTCTCTCGAGCGCTTGAATCTCACGTTCCGAACCAGCCGCGCCCGGGCTGAATCCGACCTTGGTGACTTTCATATCAGGATCTCCAACCACGCGCAGGACGGATGATCCAAGTTTTGTCATCACCTGTTTCGCCAGTTCCTTCACCGTAGTCTCGGGAATCACGAAGAGATACTGGTTGTCAGGTGATTGAAATTTCTCCCAGCCCAGAGCGTGGACGTTACCGGCTTCGATGCCATCAGGCTTGCGCATGTGCCAGTGATCGTGAAAACGCCACACGACCAGATTATGTTTCTCGATGAACGCGCGCTTTTCTGCCCACACCGGATCGTCCTGCGGAACGCCTTCGGGTGTGTCGAGGTGCGCGTAAAACGTTGGCTCGTGCGTGATGATGAAATTCAGTCCCTTGGCCGATGCACGTTGCAAGACATCCATCGTGGCCATCATGGTCACAGCGATCCCGGTGACTGGCGTGTCGGGATTGCCCGCTTTAAATGTGTCGACAGTGTCCTTCTGCCACTCGACGCCAACTTGCTTCTGAATCTCGGCGACGATTTGACGCGCGGTGGGCTTCTGTTGCGCCATCGCCACGGTGCAGAGTGCGAGTGCGGATGAAATTACAAAAATCCTGCGGTTCATGTTCACCATAATTCTTAGGATTTCTCCATTTCTTCGGCCATCTCCAGCATTTTCCTGACGCTGTTCAAGTTGCGGGCGGTGCCCGTCACCTTCAGCAGTTTCTCCAAGGACGACCAAGGCAGATTCGACTGGCCAGCTCCGTTGGGAAAATAGATATAAAGCTCACAGCCTTTCAAATGGACTTCCTCAGGGTATTGCTTAAAACGATCGAACGCCGTATGCGCTTCTCTTGGCGGAGCACCAGCGAGGAAGCTCACAAGAATTTTGCCCGGCTCAAGTTCCGGACGATCGGCAAACGGACTGGCTGCGATTGCGCTTCTGAATTCGTCGGTCGTGCGAAGAATCACCTCTGGCCGAAATTTGAACTTCTGTTCGATTGCATCCTGAATCTTCTTCGAGAGCTGAAGCAGGTTTTTCTCTTTGGTGCGGAAGATGACGTTTCCGCTTTGGACATACGTCTGCGGGTCTTCGAGCTTAAGGGACTTATAGAGGGCGCGCAGATCGTCCATCTTGATCCGGTTATGCGCTCCAACATTCACGCCGCGAAGCATCGAGATCAATACAGACATGGAAATTATTTTTGGCTCTTGTGAAGCGTGAGTCGGCGGTAAAGCGTCTTATCGACCAGCAGTCGGCCTGCCATGGAATTGCCCATAACATGGAATTCCCAATCGTCTTTGTCCCGGTTGCTGGACGTGCAGCTGAGAACACCGGCTTTGGATTCATAGTGACAGCTCAGCGTGCCCATGAAATCCGGCGCGCCATCAATGATCTTGTAAGCGTCCAGATTCAATTGAAATGGATCCTTCCTGTCTTGGGAAACCTGAAGCAGTACGTGCTCGTCCTGGCATGGCGAGTTCGCGACTGTACATTTGGAGTCACCCTCCCACGACCCAATGACGTCTTTGTCACGAGCGGCGAGAGGCAGGCTCGCAAGACTGACGAAAAGAGCAATAACCCGTGTGCGGCGCATGAGATGCCACGCATGATATCCGAAGCCGGGGCGGCAAACCAGCGAGAGAGTTCGTCGCGAGATCGAGGTCGCGGTTTGTGTCCTACCGAGTAATTCGGAATCAAGAAAATCACTTTGATGTGTTGGCGCAGACTCTCAGAATCGAACTCAACGATCGACCTTCGGTAGGTCGAAGTGCATCAACCAATTCCCAGCCTCTTGCTCGCTGGCTGGCAGCCCAGGGGGAGTACTATGTCGGGACAAGTAGTCCTTTATTTTGATAATCAGGCGGATGCGCTGCGCTTCGCCCTAGCCGCGGGATCTGTCATGGCCGGAGAAGGCGCCAAGTTCAAGAGCGAGCTTCTGGAAGAAACCTCACGGGTGACTCGGATTCGGTTGAACGCAGTGAATGGTGGAAAGCTGAAGAAACCGCACGACGACCGCGCCGCATAGGACCGATCTGTGGCAGACTTCACGCCGAATGAAGCTACGCTGTCCCCGCATTCGTGAACGCTTCGATCGCGTCCGAGAGAGTTGGAAACATCAGAAAGATCTGTTCGACCTTGGTGATCTCAAAAACTTTCAGCACCCGCTTGTTGACGCCGGTCAGTGCCATTCGGCGTCCAGACTTTACGCACGACGTGCAGGCGCTGACTAACGAGCCGAGCCCGGAGGAGTCGAGATAGGGCACGCCGGAGAAATCCAGAATCATCGTCGGAGCAGTCTCACGCCTGACTGCGTTGTTGAAATTCGTGACGTTCTCCATTGTGAGCGGACCGTGAAAGCTCAGGATTCCCTGCTCCAGGCGCTCAATCTCTAACGGCTCGGATGCCATAGGCCAGCGATTCTAGGATAGAAAGTGCAAGGCATTCAAGTTGGGCGGTACTCGCGATTGATCCCGTTTGCAAAACGTAGTCCCTGGCTTTGTAATGTTTTTGTGTTTTCTGGCGCCGTATGCGTTCAAAGTGTCTTGGCAGGATTACGATGCAGTTAACGGCATGTGGGGGGAAACGGATGGCAAGAAGACGTGGACGTTTCGGCCCGGCTTTACGAGAGTGGTTCCGCTGAAGTTGAGAAACATCCCAAGGGCACACACGCCCGCATCCTGCTGACTTCGGTCTTCGGTCCTTACGCGCAAGACGACGAATTCGGCAGCCGCTCCATCAACCCGATGGAGCTTTATCACAATCAGGTAACCCGCGCGCAAGGCAGCTTCTCGCTGCGCATGTTCCACCGGTCCTGGGGAATCATGATGATCCAGGCCAATATTTCAGCGCCTTGCACGGTCCTCGATTTTCCTACCCGAAAAGATTTCGAGCGCGAGCTTAAGGCCAATCAGTATGACGTCGTGGGAATCTCGTCGATCATCGTGAATGTTCTTAAGGTGCGCGAGATGTGCCGGATGATCCGCCAGGTCTCGCCGAATTCCAAGATTGTCATTGGTGGACATGTGACGGCGATTCCCGGTGTGGAGAAGATGATCGATGCCGATTTCATCGTGCGCGGCGAAGGTGTTTCGTGGATGCGGCGATATCTGGGGGAAGATCCGGACGCGACGATCCAGCATCCGCCAATTGTTTCCGGGATGAACACGCGCATCATGGGCATTCGCCTGCCGGAGCGCAAAGGTGCGACTGCAGCGACGATCATTCCGTCCGTCGGCTGCCCGATGGGCTGCAATTTCTGCACGACTTCCGCTTTCTTTGGCGGTAAAGGAAAGTTCGTCAACTTCTTTGACAGCGGCGATGAGCTGTTCGAGGTCATGCAGCAGATGGAAGATCAGCTCAAAGTCCATTCGTTCTTTGTGATGGACGAAAACTTCCTGCTGCATCGCGAACGGGCTATGCGTCTGCTCGACCGGATGAAAGCTGCGCAGAAGAGTTGGACCATGTCGGTGTTCGCATCTGCCAATGCGATCCGCAAGTACACGATGCAGGAATTGGTGGAACTTGGGGTTTCGTGGTTGTGGATGGGTCTGGAATCTCCTCGCGCGGGTTACAGCAAGCTGAGTGGGTCTGATACGCGGCAACTCACGCGCGAGTTGCGCGAGCACGGCATCCGAGTGCAGGGGTCGACGATCATCGGACTCGAGCATCACACGCCCGACAACATCGTGTCGGAGATTGAACATGCAGTTTCCCACGACACGGACTTTCACCAGTTCATGCTGTACACGCCCGTGCCGGGAACGCCGCTGTACCAGCAAATGTCGGACGAAGGGCGCATGCTGAGCGATGTGGACTATGCTGATGTGCACGGGCAATTCAAATTCAACTTCAAACACGCCGCGATCTCGAGGGAAGACTCGAAACGCTTTCTGGATTGGGCGTTCTGGCGCGACTTTCAGGTGAATGGGCCGAGCCTGTATCGCATCTCGCGCACTTTGCTGGCGGGATGGAAGCGGTACAAGGATTGGCCGGATGCTCGCGTTCGGTTACGCTTTGCGAACGAGATGCACCGGCTGAGCGGAATCTATAGTTCGGCGCTGTGGGCGATGGAACGGCAGTTCCGCAAGGTGGACGGCAAGGTCAGCGACCAGATTGGCACGCTGCGCGAGGAATTCAAGCGGGAGTCGGGTGTGGTTTCGCGGATGATGCCCGCGGTTCTCGGTCCGGTTCTGCTGTGGACGACGCGGCGAGAAGAGAAGCGGCTGGCGCGAGGGAAAACCTACGAGCCGCCAACGATCCTCGAGCGGAAAAACTGGGCGACAGCCTAGTACGGTCGAACTGATTTCGCCTTCAGGTAGTGCCGGACTTCCATCACGAGGGAGCCGATGAAAATCATCGTGCCCGCAAAACCCGCCATGGGCAAGGCAATCAGGCGATAGGCGATGCGCATGTCGGGATGAATCCCGCGCAGCGCGGAAGCGATGACCGTGCCGATGATTGCCAGCAGCAGGCTTACGGCGAAGACCAGCAGCGTTCCCACAAATGTGATCAAAAGAATACGGATCGGGATCCCGTACCAGCGCGGAGACCGGGCGGGTGAGTTCCGCGTGGGGAACTCTTCTTCAGCGACGCTTATAGAGGACGGCAAATTCAAACCCACTGTTCGGCGGAAATAGTTCCGCGACTTTGCGCAGGCGCTCGGCTAAGGCAGACGGCGCAAGGAGAGGATAATCGCGCTCGCGTAGATCGTAGTAGTCCACGTCAAGATAGAGTGAAAGTAGATAGATCGAAATCGTGTCGGAGAATGTGGCCTCGAAGTATTCGGTCTTGTAGCGCTCGGCGTCGGGGCCGTTGGCGGTGGCGAGCTTTCGGGCCTCCCAGGCGTCAAGCGAGGTTTCGCCGCGCACTCCTGATTCGACCTGGCTCCAGGCCAATTGACCAAATTCCTGCGAAACTCCCGCTCGTTCGACCAGCGCGTGACCCACGTTGATATAAAACTCGAAGGCGACGGAGAATTTGTCGTCCATCAGGCGCGTCGAGATGAAGACACACTGGGAATCGCCAAGAGTCAGATTGCGATGGCAGACAGCGTTGTCGCTGAGCGCAACGTCGTAGCGATCAGCGATCAGGGTTTCGTCGCCATGGCTGACGGTGAGCGGAACGAAATAATAGGCCTTGCGTTCGAGCGCGGTGGCGATGCGAGTGGGGACGGCCGCGACCATCCGTTCGAGATCGAAAGAGTTGACGGCGATTTCGCCGGCGCTGGCATAGCAGACTCCGTTGGGCGCCTGCGAGACGGGGGTCTGCTGGACGATGTCGGCCGGACTGCGCGTAATGGCTGGGGCTACCTGAGACATTCAGCGTTCATTCTACACAGAGCGAGAGAAGGAAAGGACCGAATGGGCGCTCGCGACTCGGGACTGTATATCGAGAATTTTTTTTTTGATCAAATTTCGTAAAATCTTGATATCACTAGACTTGCGTGGGTGACATCCAAGTCATCCCTCGCAAAATCTTCCAAACAAAAGACTTACAGGTAAAATCTTCCAAACATTGGACTTACGCGGTCTGATTGTTACCGTTCGAGCTTGCCGGATTTCGGAGTCGCCGACCAAGTGTTTCGCCCTTCTCTTCTATTTTAACAGTCAGCGATGAGTAACTCGCTGAGAGGAAGGAACTCTATTTCCTTTCATCCGAGAAGTTTGGAGAAGGTGCGGGATTTTTCGCTTGACAGGTTTTGCGCGCGGGGAAGATTCCCACTTTGGAACGAGAGTAAAGTCAACTTTTCTGCCGCGGATCAACGCGGATTCACGGATTTCTGAGCAGGCAGGATTTTCCGTATCAGTAGCATTCGCAGAATCCAATAGCCCGCTGCGGCGGCGGCCAGGTGTTTCAAGGTGTGACCGCTTACGATGTGGACGATGCTGAAGACTTGACGATCTGTTTCTTCGAAGATTTTCGCCAAGATATAAAACCCGACCACTACAGCGAAGTCGGAACCACGAGTGTATTTGGCGGGAAGCAGAAGTGAGAGAAGCAAAATCAGAATGGCATAGACCTGCACGGCTGCGTAGAAACGAAGGTCGCCATGTCCGCGCAGCTCGCTTGAGCGCCAGTAGAGAACGCTTGCCACGCCGGCTATTTCAAGCACTGGGAATAGCAAGAGCCCGGTGGTGACGGTCACTCGCTCGGCGATGACTGCCGCAAGCAGGGCCATGAAGACGATCATGATGGGGATGCGGTCCCAGACGAGGCGGGCGTTGTCGGGAGCGAGATGGTAGTAGCCGGAGCCGAACGCGGTGAGGATGAGGGACGCGAACATCGCAAGGTAAAGCCAGCGTTCCCGGAGGTCGGTGAATTCGACCTTGCCCGGACTGAGGAGCACGATCAATCCCCAGAGTCCGACGATTGCGAATGGGAGGTTCGAAGTAACGTCGCCGAAGTTTGGGATGCCGAGCCAGGCGCGGTGGTCGGCGAAGTTGTGGTAGGAGAGTGGTTGGGGGATGGGCGGGAGGAGCAGAGCGATGACGGCAATGAGGATTGCAGGGCTGAGGAGCAGGAGCGATTTCAAACGGTAGTTCACGCAGATAGATTTTGCGGAATCATATAGTGCTGCGAATCAAAAATGGACTTAGAATTGGCATGATTCGAGCGCAGTATCTACGTCCAAGCCGCTGGCCTGTTGATGATTCCCCCTCCTCCGTCAGGAATTGCATCGGGGAATTGTGCGTTTGGGAGTAAAGACAGTGGGAGATTGCGATGCTTGGTGGCCGCTAATCGTAGTTCCACAGCAGCCCCACGGATGGGGTTATTGGAAGGAACGTAAACCGTCACTGTTTTCGCAGCAAATCGCAACCGAATTAAACTTACGGCCGGCACCAGATCCGAATCACCGCTGAATAGAATCAAGTGATCGCACAAATCCTGATAGCAATCATCGAGCATGGAGATCGCAATATTCACATCAGTGCGCTTCTCTTCCGGGACTTTAAACCTCTTCGACGCAAGATGAGTACATGTGGTAACACCACATCGAACATTCTTGTCTTTGAATTTTCCCAGAATGACAGATACGAGCGGTGTAGTCGCGAGAGCTCTCAAATAAGCTTCCTGATTGGGCTTTGTGGGACCATTTATCAGTGCGGTGAAGTACTTGACTGCTTGAACGTCGTCGTTTGGCCGAAGCAGTTTGCAGAAGCGCTCTAAGTCAAGCCACTTTAGGGCAGGTGTGGATTTCACTGCACCGTAGTAGAGATTGAACCCGTCAATGTAGACGATAACCCGAGGCTTAGGTACATGTGGCGCACCTGCTGCGGCCATAAAAAATTAATGGGCAATCCTATAGATTGCCCGAACCGGCCTTGAACGTAAGCCGGGGAGTCGTACCCTTATGTTACCGCTTTCCGCGAGAATGTCAAGAGTAAAATAGCCGTAAACCTCTGTTTACCAGCAGGTTAAGTTAAAATTCATCATCCCGCGATGCTCGTCTTTTTTTCTTCGGCTCGTCTGGGATAGCATTTTGCATGGCCGAATCGAAGAAGAACGGTTTTCGCTCCAAAAGGCTAAAGCCTCCCCTTACAATCAATCGTCCATGACAGTCACCGTTCGATCGTTTGCGAAGATTAATCTTGGGCTGCGGATTGGTGCGGCTCGGGCTGATGGGTTTCACGAGTTGCTGACTGTTTATCAGACCATCGGGCTGCATGATGTGATTCGGGTTTCGGTGGAGCGCGGGGCGGGGATTGAGATTCGGTGTGAGGATCCGCGGGTGCCGCGGGATGCGTCGAATACTTGCTATCGCATTGTCGAGCGGTCGATGGCGGCGCTGGAGGCTCGCGGGCGCGTCGTTATCGAGATTGAGAAGCGGTTGCCGGTGCAGGGTGGGCTTGGCGGGGCTTCGGCGAATGCGGTGGCTACACTGCTCGGGCTGGAACGGGCTTTGCGGAAATCGTTGTCGGCGGTGGAGCAGTTGCAGATTGCGGCGGAGGTTGGATCGGATCTACCTCTGTTTCTTGTCGGCGGAACGGTTTTGGGAGTGGGGCGCGGGGAGCAGGTTTATCCCGTGCCGGACTTTCCTTCAGTTGCCTGCGTTGTGGTGACCCCGGAGATTGGAGTTTCGACGCCGAAGGCGTTTGCGGAGTGGGATCGGCTGCAGGGGCTAAAGCCCCCTTATTCAAAGGGCACTGACGCGGGCCTAAAGGCCCGCTCTTCCACGGCTGCTGATGCAGCCGAGATTCCCACTTCTCGCAAAAGGGGCGAGAAGTGGGGCATCCCCGGAGAGAAAAACCTTGCCGAGCTTCGCTCGGCTGGACAGCCGGGGGCGGCTGTCCCCACAAAGACAGGGACGGACGAAGGCGTCCGTCCCTCCACAACGCAACGCGACAAATTGACGGCTTCTACCGCCTCCGATAGAATGAATGAGCTTGGCTATGGGTTGTCGGCGTGGCTGAGCGGGTTGTACTCCGGTGCTCCTTCCGGTTTCAACAGAGGAGGGGGCCGGGCCGGGAATCCGCTTCTCGGGCTCGTCCGGGCTGGGATCGAGAACGACTTCGAACAGGTCGTCTTTCCTCAGTATCCCGAACTAGGTGAGGCAAAGCGTGCGTTCGTGCGCGCGGGAGCGAAGTATGCGTCCCTGTCGGGCTCTGGCTCGACGCTGTACGGGCTGTTTGCGTCGCGGCAAGCCGCGGTATCCGCGGTGAGCAAGCTAAAGAAGGCTGGCTGGGCGGCACAGGCCACCGTGACTTTGACGCGAAGGTCGTACTGGCGGCAGATCTTTAAAACTAGAACGTAGAGTTTTGTGGTCGGGTGCGCTCGGCTTTGCCTTCGCTTGACGGCCGAAGGCGGCCGTCACCACATGGCCTGTGGCGTCCGTTCTCACATGGCCTGAGGCGGCCGTCTCCACATGGTTCGTGGCGGAAGGTCTCCGCATGGTTTGTGGGGGCAGGCCTGCAGTGGGATCACGGCGGCAGCTTGATGTCTATTTTTCGGTCAAATTTTTGATTGTTGATTTTCGATTGTTGAATGAAAATAGAGTCCCCGATTTGGGGATTCCACAACAATCGACAATGGCTTACTGGGCCGTCGACTAATGGTAGGTCAAGTGCCTTTGGAGCACTTTGTCTAGGTTCGAATCCTAGCGGCCCAGCCAAAGATCAGTTGTCAGTGGCCAGTACCCAGTTGCCAGAAAAACCGCTGGCAACGGAGTGGCAAGACCAACCGGTTAAAACTGAAGGCCAGGAGCCCAAGAAGAACCATGGCTACTTTAGTGACGCCGACCGAGAAAGCCGAAAAGGTTGAGAAGAAGAGTCCGCCAGTGCCCGATGAAAAACCAGATCGGAAACTGCGGCCGCGAACCGACGACAAGTTCAAGATCTTCAGCGGCACAGCCAATGAGGGTTTGGCCGATGAAGTCTGCCATTTTCTCGGAATGCAACGCGGGCAGGCGCAGGTCGTGCGATTTGCCGACGGCGAATGCTATGTGCAGATTCAGGAGAACGTGCGCGGCGCGGACGTTTTCGTGATGCAGCCGACGTGCCGTCCAGTGGACGAGCACCTGATGGAGTTGCTGCTGATGATCGATGCGCTGAAGCGCGCTTCGGCGCGGCGCATCACGGCGGTGATTCCGTACTTCGGCTACGCTCGGCAGGACCGCAAGGACAAGCCGCGGAGCCCGATCTCGTCGAAGCTGGTGGCGGATTTGTTGACGGCGGCGGGAGCGCACCGGGCGTTGATCGTGGATTTGCATACGCCGCAGTTGCAGGGTTTTTTCAATATCCCGGTGGATCATTTGTTTGCTTCGCCGGTGCTGGTGGATCACTTCCGCAAGTTGGCGCTGCCGAACTTGACGGTGGTTTCACCGGATGCGGGCGGCGTGGAGCGAGCCAGGTTTTTTGCGAAGAAAGTGGACGCGGCCCTGGCGATCGTCGATAAGCGGCGCGTCGAGATGAACGTGGCCGAGATCATGCACGTGATCGGTGATGTGCATGGACGGACGTGCTTGATCATCGATGACTTGATCGACACGGCGGGCACGCTGGTGAAGACGGCGGCGGCGCTGAAAGAGAACGGGGCGAGCGAAGTTTACGCTTGCGCATCGCATGCGGTGCTGTCGGGGCCGGCGGTGGAAAACATAAAGGGTTCGGTCATCAAGCATGTGGTGGTGACGAATACGATCCCGCTGAACGCCGAGGCCGATGCGGCGCGGACGGAAAAGGGAGGAAAGATTACGGTCCTCTCGATTGCGGGACTGATTGGCCGGGCGATCCAGGCGAATCATGAAGAGACTTCGGTGAGTAAGTTGTTTATGTAACAAGGAAGCGCGCCAAACGCACCCATTCGGTCGCTTGCGCTCTCTCAGGGCAGGCTACTTGGATCGCGCGGCGCGCCCAGGTCCTTCAGCGGGCAAAGGACGCCCGCTTCAGGATGACAACGTTTAATTCTTAGATAGGAATTGACATTTATGGCGACTGCATTGGAAACGAATGTATTGGAAGCACAGAAGCGCGAACCGGGCACGAAGAACCATGCCCGACGCGTGCGACTGGAGGGCAAGATTCCGGCTGTGGTGTATGGAGCGGGCAAGGACTCGGTGCCGGTCAGTGTGGATCCGCGTGTGGTAACACGCATCCTGAACTCCGAGTCGGGTCACAACACGATTTTCGATCTCAACCTGAATGGCGAAACGGCCAAGGCCATGATCGTCGACTGGCAGTATGAGCCGATTAAGGGCCGATTGCTGCACATCGATCTGAAGCGCATTGCGCTCGACAAAGTGCTGCGCGTCAGCGTGCCGATTGAATTGACCGGCGAGGCTGCAGGCGTGAAGCAGGAGGGTGGCATTCTCGAGCAGATGTTGCGCGAGGTTGAGATTGAGTGCTTGCCGGCGGACATTCCGAGCCACATCGATGTGGATATCAGCCATCTGACGTTCGGTAAGGTGCTACGCGTTTCGGATTTGCCGCACTCGGACAAAATCAAATTCCTGACCGATGAGAATCAGCCGGTGGCTCACGTGACCTCGGTGAAGGAAGAAGTTGTGGCCACACCAGAAGCGGCGGCGGAAGCTGCGGCGACTGGTCCGGCCGAGCCCGAAGTTATCAAGAAGGGCAAGCAGGAGACCGAGGAAGAAGGCGCCGAGGCTGCTCCGGAGAAGGCAGAGAAGAAAGAAAAGAAGTAAGGAAGCGAGCCAAACGCGCTTTATTGCGTCGCAAAAACCGCGACGCATTGCGCGGCTCGCCCAGGTCCTTCGGCGGACAAAAGGCGTCCGCCTCAGGATGACAAGAGGGTTGGTTTGAGGAACTGGATCGGGCGTGAAACTGATTGTGGGTCTCGGCAATCCCGGAATCGAATATCAGTTCACGCCGCATAACCTGGGATTTCTGGCGATTGATCGAATCGCGGGGAACCTGGGGGTAGAAGTCAGGAATCGCCAGTGCCGGGCGCAGACAGCGCGAACGGTGATTGCCGACCAGATGGTGCTGTTGGCGAAGCCCGAGACGTTCATGAATTTGAGCGGACTGGCGGTGCGGGAGTTGCTTCGGGAATACGAGGCAGCGCCGGAATCGGACCTGATTGTGATTCAGGACGAATTAGATTTTCCGCTGGGCACGTTGCGGATTCATACGCGACGGAGTTCGGCGGGGCACAACGGGATCGAGTCGATCATCGGTGCGCTGGGCACACAGGATTTTTTGCGGATCCGGATTGGAGTGGCTCCGGATCGGAAAGTGGAAGACGGCGCGGAGTATCTGCTGGCGCCGATGAAAAAGAAAGATCTCGAGGTTGTTGATCGGATGCTCGACAGCGCCGAGGAAGCCGTGAAGATGATTTTGCGGGAAGGTCCCGCGGCGGCGATGAATCGCTTTAACCGGAAAGATCCGGAAGACAAGGAAGTGAGCTAAACGCGCGGTTTGTGCGTCGCAGTCGTTTCTTAGTAGAAACCGGCGACGCGTCACGCAGCTCACCCAGATCCTTCGCGGGACCAAAAGCGTCTCGCTCAGGATGACAAGCGAAAGTTTGGAGACAACGAATGAATCGTACCTATGAATTGATGTTCATCGTCCGGCCGGATATGACGGACGAGGATCTGGACAAACTGATCTCGACCCTGCAGTCGGTAGTACCGACTTCAGGCGGAAACGTGGTGAAGGTCGAGAAGATGGGCAAGCGGCGTCTGGCGTATACGGTGCGCCGGTTCCATGACGGCCTTTATGTGCTGATGGTGGTGGAGGGTGGCGGCGCGGTGATCCATGAACTGGAGCGGCGGCTGCGGGTCACAGAGCCTGTGATCAAATTCCTCACAGTGCGTGTCGACGAGGAGCAGAAGCGGCTGGACAAGATCAAGAAGCTGCGCGACTCGAAGAAGAAAGTGAGCGCGCAGCCGGCGGCTGCGGCTCCAGAAGAGGCTGCGGCGGTTCCGGCAGCGGAGACTCCGGCGAGCGCGTAAGAGCGGACGGTCCTTGGCCAATGGTGGGTGACCGGTCATTGCGAATAAAAGATTTCTTTCTGGCCGCTGATTATTGATCACGGCCACTGAATGGAGAGACATGGCAGACGAAACGAAAGCACCAGAGCAAGCGGCATCGAGCGAGAGGCCGCGGAGTGAGGGCGGCGGAAGGCCGGGCGGAGATCGTCCGCGATTTGGTGGTGGCGGACGCGGTCCAGGAGGACCTGGGCGTGAGGGTGGCGGACCGGGCGGACGGAAATTTTTCCGACGCAAGAAAGTTTGCAAGTTCTGCGTCGAGAAGATTGAAGACATCAACTACAAGGACTACCGGCTACTCGGACAATTCGTGGCCGAGAGCGGCAAGATCGTGCCGCGGCGCCTGACGGGCGTGTGCGCGCCGCATCAGCACCGGTTGTCGTCGGCGATCAAGCAGGCGCGGAACATCGCGCTGCTGCCGTTTGCGGGAAGAGCAAGCTAAAGCAGCGTCTAGCTTCTAGCCACTAGCTCCTAGCTCAAGCCGAGCCGAGGGCAGTGCCAAGCTGGAAGCTAGCAGCTAGAAGCCAGGAGCTATTCATGGAAGTCATTCTCAAAGAAGACGTAGCGAAGTTGGGGTCGCGGGGCGATGTGGTGAAGGTCGCCGAGGGATATGGGCGGAATTTCCTGCTGCCGCGGAAGCTGGCCATTGAGGCCAATGAGGGCAACAAGGCCGTCATCACGCAGATGAAGGCTGCCGCCGTGCGCCGCTCTGCGAAAGAAAAGGCGCAGGCGGAAGAGTTGGCGAAGCAGTTCGATGGCGTGTCGGTGACGTTTACACGGAAGTCGGGCGAGCACGATCAGCTGTTTGGATCGGTGACGTCAAGCGATCTGGCGGATGGACTGGTGAAGAAGGGCTTTAACGTCGATCGGCGGAAGATCCAGTTGCACGAGCCGCTGAAGACTTTGGGCGAGTTCACCGTGCCAGTGAAGCTGCACAAGGATGTGACGGCGCATCTGAAGGTAGTGATTGCGAAGGAAGCGGTAGAAGAATAGTTCGGACTTCGGCCCGGGCTTTCGCTCGGGCCACTGTGTCTATCGAGCCTGCAGACATCAGAGGGCTGTGTTCCGGGCGGAATGGTGTCAAGCCCCCCAAAAGGCCTTCCGCATCTTAAGTCATTGGAATTGCAGCGACAATATCTCTGAAATCTTTGCCGGTTTACCCGAGCCAATTTGAGATATTACACTCGAGAGTGGAAATGAGGCGGCCCGCGAGGCCGCTTTTTCGCTTTGGATGGCGAAGTCTGGTTGGTTTTGCCCAAATAGTGGGCATTTCCGGTGCCAAACTTACAGAGCTTACGTTGGACAGGTGTTGTGTTTTCCAACTAAATCTTTGGGAGAGAAGCACCTAGACGCGCCATAAATTCATTGTAAAGCCTATAATTTCTGCTCACGGTTCTGGAACTTCCCCGTCTATTTCAATGCAAGCCCGGAAGAGACATTAAAGGCCGGGCACGCAGAGGAAGCGACGCAAAAATGCCGGCCGGTGTATTGGCAGTGCCATTTTCGGTTGGCGGACGGGCCCACTCGAGAGAGAGTGAGTTAGCTGAGAGAGTCAACAGGAACCAGAACCCCACGCGGGGTTGCATGGCCGGGCTAGAACGCCAAGTCACAGATCGGCGCATCGATGACACGATGCTCATCCGAGAGGCGCAACGGGGGAACCGCGCAGCCTTCGAGGAACTGGTGCGTCATTACGACCAGGCCGTGTTGCGATTGGCCCTGCACCTCACTGGGACTGACCACGACGCTCAGGACGTGTATCAGGACGCCTTCCTCAAAGCTTACAAAAACATCGGCAGCTTCCGGTTCGAGTGCTCCTTCTACACGTGGATTTACCGGATCGTAACGAACTTGTGTCTTGACCATCTGCGTAAGAGGAACGTACGCAAAGAAGACGCTCCGGTGGTGAAGGATGCGGATGGCGGCGAGTACGATCTGCTGGACCAGGTGGCGGATGGTCGGCCGGGGGCGAATCCGGAGCGCGATCTGATGCGGCGTCAGCTGGGAGCCAAGATTGCCGGAGCGCTGGATAAATTGACTCCGCGGGAACGGATGGTGTTCGAGCTGAAGCACTATCACGGGCTGAAGTTGCGAACCGTGGGAGAGATTTTGCATACGACGGAAGAGACCGCCAAGAACACCCTCTTCCGGGCCACGCAGAAGTTACGCGGGGCTTTGGCGGACATGAGATAGCAGTGAGCTTCGAGCGGCGAGCCGAGTCTTAAGGATTTGCTCATAACTCATAGCTCATAGCTCATAGCTCGGAGCGCGAAGCTTAAGGTGCAACTATGAAGTGTGAATGGGTTCGAGAAAATATCGTGCTTCATGTTTATGGCGAGTTGGCGGATGACGCTCGTCATGAACTGGAACAGCACATTGCCCGGTGCGCCGATTGCGCTCTGGAATTGAAGGCGGAGCAGAACTTTCATGCGCTGCTTGCGCAGGATCGCGCTGAAGAGCCGACACCGAATCTGCTGGCTGCTTCCCGGATGCGGTTGCAGGAAGCGCTGGAGACGGTAGAGCAGGGCAGCATCTGGAGCCGCCTAGCGTTTGATCCGGCGAACTGGCTGCGGCAGATCAGCTTTTCGCCGGCGCTGGCTTCGGTGATTCTGATTCTTGGGTTCGCGGGAGGCGTTGGCACAACTTACAAGCTTTATAGTTCACACCCTGCCGCAAACGGCCCCTCGATCGCTAACAATACTTCCAACGGTGCCCCTGCTGAAGCTTCGATTTCCGCTATCGATTCTGTAACTCCCGTCGCCGGCACCGATCAGGTCACGATCAAATACAACACGGTTTCCAGTCAGGAAGCGCAGGGATCCCTGAACGATCAGAAGATCCAGCAACTGCTGCTGTTCGCGGCCCGCAATAATTACAACTCGGGCGTGCGTGTGGATTCGGTTGACCTGTTGGCGCAGAAGAGTGGCGAACAGCAGGTTCGCGATGCGCTGATTTATGCGCTGCAGAACGATACGAATCCTGGCGTGCGATTGAAATCACTCGATGCACTTGGGACCTACGTCCGAAGTGACACGAATGTGCGTGACGCCATCTTGCGGGCACTGGTGAATGATTCGAATTCGGGTGTGCGCATTGAGGCACTGCGGCTGATCGAGCCGGTGAAAGCGGACGGGAGCGTACGCGGTGTGCTGATGGCACTGGCGGCGAAGGATTCAAGCCAGTACATCAAGTCGCAGGCGCGCACCATGCTGGCGCAGTTGCCGGAGATCGATTAGGCCTTCAGCGCCTAAAGGCGCACGAGAAGCGCAGCTTTGTGGCATGCCTCAAGGCATGCCCTGATACGAATCGGAATCGGAAAAAGTATCGCGGCATTGGGCCGCGAGAAATGAGGTGGCTGAGTTGAAAAAAGCGCTACAAATCGTCGGGTTGGCAATGGTGCTGGCCCTGCTTGCGCCGCTGAGCTTCGTCGAAAGCCAGGCGCAGGAAACAAAGGTATCTCGCGAGGGCGGATCCTGGGCACAGGAGACGACGGGATCTCTGGCCGCCGTGAAGGTTCTGCGCGTCAAGGTGGACATGGGCTCGGTGGTGGTACGAGGCGGGCAACAGCAAGGCATCAATTATGTCGTTCATACACGTTTTGGAAATTCTTCGGAACAGGACGCTCGCCGCCAGTTTGACCAGTACAAAGTGACCGCATACGTAAAGGGCGATACGGCCTGGATCGTGGGAGACTGGCAAGGCGGAAGACAGCCGCGTCATTTCTCCGGTGAATTCTCAGTGATGGTTCCTCGCGAAATGACATTGGTAAAGCTGGAAACGGAAGGTGGAAATATCGACGCCTCCGGAATTGGAGGCCGCGTTGAGGCTTCAAGTGGAGGCGGCGGCATTAAGTTTGACGACATCGGTGGCGGAGTAAACGCCGAGACCGGTGGCGGATCGATCGACGTAGGAACCGTGAGCGGGGATCTCGGGTTACATACCGGCGGAGGAGGAATTGTCGTCCGCCATGGAAACGGAAAAATCATCGCGGAGACAGGCGGCGGAAGCGTGCGTATCGAGTCCGGCTCGCAGGAAGCCAGCATTGAGACTGGCGGTGGCAGCATCGAAGTCCGCCAGTGCGCGGGCAAAGTCAGGGTCTCCACGGGGGGCGGCAGCGTTGATCTAAGCGATGTTGGCGGTCCGGCAGACATCGAGACCGGCGGCGGCACGATCCGCCTGACTTCGGCTAAGGGCCACGTTCATGCCGAAACTGGTGGCGGTGGTATTGAGCTGTATGGGGTGCCCTCAGCGCGCGCCGAAACCGGCGCAGGCGGAATTACCGTGAAGCTGGTGAACACCGGTGGAGAGCGCCATGATTCGGATTTGGAGACTGCGGCCGGCGATATCACGGTCTACATCGCTTCGGATGTAGCCATTAACGTTCGAGCCAGCGTTGACATGGGCAATGGACACCGGATCACGTCGGACTTTGCGGACATTCACGTCAGCAGCGAAGGCGATCAATGGGGTCCGAAGACGCTGACCGCCGAAGGAAAGCTGAACGGTGGCGGACCGTTGCTGAAGGTACATACGTCTACGGGCGACATCTGCCTGAAAAAGGCAAGCCGGTAGAAAAGCAATTGTTGATTGTTGAATTCTTGATTGTTGACTGAAGACCCGGCACTCGGCATCTGGTTTTCAACTACCCACACACAGTCAAAATTCGGCAATGAATGACTATACGAATCGGGGAGAATGACCATGCGCAAATATTTATCAATCGGTGTCATGGTGTTTCCGATGCTGCTGAGTTTTTCGTACGCTGCGCAGAGTTATTCGGTCGATGATTCGCATTCCTGGGTTTTCTCGAGTGATGAAGGCGGGACGAGTTCTTACCTGGGCGTTGACATTGCTGACGTCACGACCGAACGATTGGCGGCGCTCAAGCTTAAAGAAGAGAAGGGCGTAGAAGTCACGATGGTGGATCAGGATGCTCCGGCTGGGAAGGCTGGGCTGAAAGAGCATGACGTGATCCTAACCATGAACGGCACGAGCGTCGAGAGTGGAGCGCAATTGCGGCGCATGATTCATGAGACGCCACCTGGCCGCGTGGTGACGCTGGGCGTGAGCCGTGATGGACAGCCGATGACGGTGAAAGTGCAGCTGGCGGACAAGCACAAAGAGTTCGCATTCATGCCGCCCAATCCCGATGTTCACGTAAAAATTCCCGAGATCCACGTGCCGGACATCGACATACCCGCGATGAACATGGTGGTGGTCACCTCGTCGGCCCGCAGCGGACTGATGGTGGAAAATATTACGCAGCAACTCGGAGACTTTTTTGGGGTCAAGGATGGCAATGGGGTGCTGGTACGGTCGGTGGAAAAAGGCAGCCGCGCAGAGAAAGCCGGATTCCGCGCGGGGGATGTCGTGGTAAAGGTCAATGGCCAAGCGGTACACGATACCAGCGATTTTGCGCATGGCGTCAAGTCAAGGAGCGGAGACTCTGTTCCGGTAGTGATCATGCGGGACAAGAAAGAACAAACGCTCACGCTATCTTTGCCGACTCGTAAAGAGTCAGGAGATGTTTTTGAAGAGGAGAGTTTCGATACCGCGCCGCTGCTGAATGCTGAAGTCAGGCTAAAGATGAGCAAGTTGCGCGCGGAACTCGCCCAGCTGCGGCCCGAAATGTTGCAGGCAACCGAGAACTTCCGTAAAGCCCAGGAACAGGGATTCTGCCAACAGCAGAAGGAGTTTCAGAGGCAAAGAGCGCGGATGCAGAGAGACATGGATCGACTGCAGCGAGAACTGCTGCTCATGAAAGAAGACTGGCTTTAGGATTTCCGGCGTTCATTAGAGGCCCACGGCAGCCGAAGAGGCGGGCATCATACAGACTCGATTCCGTCCATCCTGTTTCGCTGCATAAAGACCCTTGTCGGCCGTACGCACGATGTCATCCCTGCTTCTCCCGTGGGCAGGAAAGGCAGCGACTCCGGCACTAACTGTGATTGTCCGAGGCACGCCTGGGAATTGCCACTGCTGCACCTGCCGGCGCAGTTTCTCAGCGATGGTGAGCGCTTGCTGCTCGTTGGTCTGGGTAAGGAGGATCGCGAACTCTTCCCCGCCATATCGGCAGACCACGTCTATTTTTCTGACTTGCTGATGAAAAATCGAAGACACTTGCCGAAGGACTTCATCCCCGAGGAGGTGTCCGAATTCGTCGTTCAGGCGCTTGAAATGATCGATATCGGCGATGATTACGGCCATGCCGGTTCCATAACGGCGCGCCCTCTCGATTTCTTCATTAATGCGCATCTCGAAGAACCGGCGATTGAAGATGCCGGTTAGCCCATCGAGGTAAGCCAGCTGTTTGACGCGCTCGACATAGTGGGCATTTTGAATGGAATTGGCGCAAATATCTGCTACCGACTCCAGGGACTGCAAATCGTTGTCGTGAAATGCTCCAGGTTTAGAGCTGTTCAATGTCAGGATGCCCAGCGTTTGACCGAACGAGATGAGCGGAATACTGAGCCGCGAGGCTGATTCGGCGAATAGGCGAGCGGCGTCGGGTATGCCGCTGAGGTCATTCTCGATCACGGTCTGGTTGCCTGCAAGGACGTCCGACCAGGGGTGCTGTGTCCCGGAAAGCCGGCGACCGGGCGGCGAACAAAGCGTCAGGGTGCCGTGATGGGCGCGCATGACCAGATCGCCTTCCTCCCGTAAGAGCAAGGAGACGTGATGCACCTGGAATGCTTGCTGGATAATCGAGCAGACGCGAACCAGCAGTTCCTGCAAGTCCATCACCGCAGTGCTTTGTTGCGCGATCGTATTGATCGCTTCGAGTTGGCGCGCACGTTGGCGCTCCAGCGTATATAAGCGGGCATTCTGGATGGCGATGGAGGCCTGGGTCGAAAACAGAGTGAGCAGTTCGATCTTCTCCCGGCCGAAGTGATCCGGCTTGTCACTTTGGCAATCGAGGACACCGACAACCTCATCGCGCACCATCAGGGGAATGGCCAATTCTGAGCGGGTGGATTCCGTGGCGCAAACGTAGCGGTCATCCCGGCTGACGTCGGGAGCGTAAACGGGTTCCTTTTTCCGCGCCGCAGCGCCTGTGATTCCTTGCCGTATCGGGAGGCGGATGGTGTTCCGGCCGGGATCCCATCCAATGTGAGTACGCACGTAAAGCTGCTGCGCCTCCTTATCGAGCAGGAGGACGGCGACGTTGGGAATATGAAAATAGTCGCGAGCTATCCCCAGGATTCTCTTCAGAACCTCATCGAGGTCAAAAGTCGAGAGAACCGCCTGGCCAGCATCGTATAAAACGGCGATCTGCGGCATTCCAACTCATTCTAGCCGTGGGAGATGACCCAGACGGAGGTACCTAAAGTAACGGAGGACGCTGCCAGTTTGGGATTAATGCCATCTTCGCGCGATGCGCAATATCACGCCATAAATGATGAAACAGAAGCCAAAATCAAGGATAAGGCCCAGATCCATATGAAAACGATGGTGGCGCGCAATAAGGGGGAGTGAAGGCAACAAGAGGAAATACACGATGTTGCCCAGAATGATGGCCAGCAACGCCTGCGCGAAATTGACGAACACTGGTGAATTAGACACCCGGATTCCCGGAATGGTTTCCGCGAGAAATGCTCTGGTGCGTCGGGAACTGTTGATGGGTGGCTCCTGCTACCATGAGTTTTCGGAGAGCAATCCTGACTGGGAAAGCGGCTCCGTCCGCATGCTCGAACTCGCCACGCCTGTTCAATACGTCAAAGGGGTAGGTCCCAAGATCGCCGAGGTCCTGGCAGGCAAGGGCGTTCAGACCGTCGGCGACCTGGTGCATTATCTGCCCTTTCGTTATGAAGACCGGTTAAATCCTCGTGGCATTTCGGAATTACGAGCTGGCGAGATGGCGAGCGTGGTGGGCGAGGTGCGGAACTCGGGTCTGTTCCGCACGCGCAGCATGCCCATCTTCCAGCTCACGGTAGGGCAGGGCCGATCTCGGCTGCGGTGCTTGTGGTTCAATGCGACTTATTTGCAGGACAAATTTGTGCCGGGGCAGATGATCGCGTTGTACGGCAAAGTTGAGGCAGACCAGCGAAGCGGCGAGCTACAGATTGTCCAGCCGCAGTTCGAGATTCTGGGAGATCCCTCGGATACAGGAGATCCTGAGAAAAAAGCGGCTGAGTCGCTTGAGATCGGGCGGATTGTACCGATCTATGAGGGTACGGGTCGGCTTACGTCGAAATGGTTCCGGCGAATCATCCGCACGGCGCTTGAGAACCTTACGCCAGACCTTCCGGAGCCGATTCCGGCCTCGGTTCGTGCGCATCTGGGGCTAGTTTCGCCACGAGCTGCGCTGTGGAACGTACATTGGCCAGAGCCGGGCGAGAGTCTGGCGGATCTGCAATCTTCACGCACGCCGGCGCATATCCGGATGATTTTTGAGGAACTGTTCTTTGTCGAGCTTGGACTCGAGCTGAAGCGACGCCAGCAGAAGGCGCAGACGGGAATCGCTTTTCGGCTTGACGACAACGTTCGGGCGGCCATCAAGAAGATTCTGCCATTCCATCCGACTGCCGCACAGAAGAAGGTGCTCAAGGAGATCGCGGCCGATATGGAGAAGCCTTACCCAATGCGGCGGTTGCTGCAGGGGGATGTCGGCTCTGGCAAAACGATAGTGGGATTCGAAGCGGCGATTATTGCAATTGAGAACGGATATCAAGTCGCGCTGATGGCGCCAACCGAGATTCTGGCCCAGCAGCATCATTTTTCGGCCCGAAGAATTCTGGAAAATGCGGGATATCGGATTGTGCTGCTGACCGGATCGCTCGAGAGTGACCGCAAACGAGAAGTCCGGCGTCACATTGCGCAAGGCAACGCACAGCTCGTGATCGGGACCCATGCGCTGCTCGAGGAAAAAGTGGAGTTCGGCAAGCTCGGGCTTGTGATCGTGGACGAGCAGCACCGGTTCGGCGTTATGCAACGGCTGAAGCTGATGAAGAAGTCGGGGGACAATGGCGAATCGATTCCGGAGCCTGACGTTCTGGTGATGACTGCCACGCCGATCCCCCGGACGCTGGCGTTGACGCTCTATGGGGATCTGGACTTGAGTGTTCTGAACGAGTTGCCTCCGGGGCGGACGCCCATCGTGACGAGGCAGGTCAGCGACGATCAGTCGGCCCAGGTTTGGGACTTTCTCCGCAAGCAGGTGAATGCGGGACATCAGGCCTACGTTGTTTATCCGGTCATCGCGGAGAACGAAGAAAGCGAACTGAAGGCGGCGATCAAAATGTATCGCGAGCTGAGCGGCAAGGTCTTCGCCGATTTTAAAGTCGGATTGCTGCATGGCCGGCTGGATGCGGACTTGAAAGAGCAAGTCATGCGCATGTTCCAGAAAGGCGAGCTTCAGATTCTGGTGGCGACAACCGTGATTGAAGTTGGAGTGGACGTTCCCAATGCCACGATTATGGTGATTGAACATGCGGAACGATTTGGGCTGGCGCAACTTCATCAACTGAGGGGCAGGATTGGGCGCGGCGCGGCGAAGTCGTTTTGCATCCTAATGACCGGCGCCAAAGTAACCGAGGAAGGCCAGCGCAGGCTCCAGGCCATGGTCGACACCAACGATGGATTCAAGATCGCCGAACTCGACCTGGAGCTACGCGGGCCCGGAGAATTCTTCGGGACGCGTCAAGCAGGATTGCCGAGCTTCCGGGTAGCGAACATTATTCGGGACGGTCAGTTGCTGGAGATTGCGAAGCGGGAAGCGGCTTTTGTGCTTGCCGGGCCGAACACCGAGATTTCTTCGGAGGAGATCAGCCGCGCGCTGGTTCAAATGCGTGCTCGCTGGCAGAACACGTATGGTTTGGTAGAAGTCGGCTAGGTGGTGAAGCGAACAGTTCAGAGTCGATCTTTTCCCGTTCGCTATAATCGGCAGCAGCCACAGATGGCTCCGCGGTTTTGTACCCCGATGGTTCTTTCTGCCTGTGCAACTCGGCCCCATGTCCTGTGAAAGCATGCAAGACGCTTGTCAGTCACTTATCCCCGACCCGATCCAAGATGGGCTTCCAGGAATCGCGAAAATACGCTTGAAGAAAGTGCTTTTGCTTTTTCTATTTCTAATGGTGGCCGGAGCTTCGTCGCAGGGCCAATACCTCGGACATTCGTTCCATGCTGATGCGACACGAGGTGGAAAGCTCTTCAGCGCGGCCTGCGCCTCATGTCACGGGAGGGATGGGAAGGTCGCCCCGCAAGCGATTGCGGGTTTTCAGCAGCCGCGTACATTTCCGGACTTCACAAGGTGCGACCAGACCACTCCCGAAGTGGACTCGGCTTACAAAGATGTCATCGAGCATGGCGGGCCAAGCCGCGGTTTTTCGCAGATCATGCCCGCATTCGACCAGGCATTGTCGGCACAAGATGTGAACGATTTGGTCGCTTACCTGCGCTCTTTCTGTAAAGCGCGGCACTGGCCTCGCGGAGAGCTGAATTTGCCGCGGGCAATCGTTACTGAGAAGGCGTTTCCCGAAGATGAGTTAGTAATTTCGACTTCGGTGAATGTGAACGGAACGCCGGGAAACACCACTCATATCATCCACGAGCAGAGCTTTGGGAAGAAGAATCAGATCGAAGTGGATGTTCCGATCGAATTCGAGAATCAAAACCATATCTGGTACGGCGGCGTCGGCGACACGACTCTCGCGTTAAAGCGGGTGATGTTCTCTGATCTTGATAGCGGGTCGATCCTCAGTCTGCAGGGCGGATTTCTATTGCCGGTCGGCAATCGTTCCCGGGGTTTCGGAGCTGGGACAACTACGTTTGAGACGTTCGCGGCATTCGATCAGCTCTTTCGGAGCGACACATTTATCCAGACGCAGTTTGGGGCTGACTTACCATTCAAAACGACGATTGCGCCGCAGTCATGGTTTTTCAACACTGCGATTGGGCAGAGTTTTGCAGCGAATCACGGGCTGGGACGGCTTTGGACACCGATGTTCGAATTCCTAGCCAGCCGAGATCTGACCACCGGCGCGAAAACAGACTGGGACGTGTTGCCCGAGATGCAGGTGACGATCAGCCGCCGGCAACATATTCGCGGAGATTTGGGGTTGCAAATCCCGGCGGCGAATACCGCCGGCCGTCAGAAGCGCATCGTCTTCTATCTTCTTTGGGATTGGGCGGACGGGCGCTTGAGCGAGGGTTGGTAATGCGGAAACTGATCCACTACGCGCTTCTGATCTCGTCGCTGATACTTTGCGCGGCAGTTCGCATGCGTGGTGGCGAAAAGCAACTCAAGCCCGGGTTCCACACCGCGGACCGCTGTTTTGCCTGTCACAATGAGCTGAAGACTCAGAGCGGGCGCGACATCTCGATTGGCCTTGCATGGCGTTCAAGCATCATGGCCAACTCGGCCCGGGATCCGTATTGGCAAGGCAGCGTGCGGCGCGAGACCATTGATCATCCACAAGCAGCCAAAGACATTGAAGACGAGTGCTCTATTTGCCACATGCCGATCGTGCATTACGAAGCCAAGTTGCGCGGGCAAAAAGCGGAGGTGTTCAAGCAATTGCCTTTCGATCCCGGCAACAAGGAATCGGGCGCCGCTGCGGATGGAGTAACGTGCTCTGTCTGCCATCAGGTCAGCCAGGAGAAGCTCGGCACTCACGAGAGCTTTAACGGCGGTTTCGTGATTGAGCCACCGAAAACAAGAAATGATCGTCCGGAATATGGGCCCTTCGAGGTTGCATCCGACCGGCAGCACATCATGGATACGTCGACGGGAGGATTCCAGCCGACTTATGCCCAGCACATTCGGGACTCCGCATTGTGCGGCTCGTGCCACCAGCTTTACACGACGGCGCGAGATGCCGAGGGTAAAGAGAACGGCTATCTTCCTGAGCAGATGCCGTATCTGGAATGGAAGCACAGTGACTATCCCGAAAAATACAGTTGCCAGGGATGTCACATGCCGGAAGTCAACGAAGCTGTGAATATCAGTTCCGTGCTTGGGGTGCCGAGGAATGGGATGCATCAGCATGTGTTTGTGGGAGGAAACTTCCTGCTGCAAGGCATGCTCAATCGGTACCGTGGCGAACTGCAGGTGGAGGCCCTTCCGCAAGAATTGACGGCTGCGGCCGACGGCACGTTGGCGTTTCTGCAATCTGAGTCGGCACGGGTGGATATACACGATGTGGAGTTGGACGCATCCGGTCTGCGGATGGAGGTTTCGGTTCACAACCTTACAGGGCATAAGTTGCCGACGGCATATCCATCACGCCGTACATGGTTGCATGTTACGGTGCGTGATCGGGACGGAACCGTTGTATTCGAATCCGGAAAACTCAATCCTGACGGATCGATCGCCGGCAATGATAACGATGCGGATCCGCTGCGCTACGAGCCGCATTACCGGGAGATTACGTCGGGTGATCAGGTTCAGATTTTCGAGTCAATCCTGGGAGATCCTGCGGGGCGCGTCACCACCGGCCTGATCGCGGCAACTCAGTACCTGAAAGACAATCGGATCCTGCCGACTGGATTCGACAAGCAAACGGCTGAGAAAGATATTGCCGTCATTGGCGATGCTGCCGACGATCCGAGCTTCGCTGCCGGTGAAGACGCGGTGCGGTACTCCATACCTGTGACCGAAGAAGGTCCGTTCCGCATTGAGGTTGAGCTTTTATATCAGCCCATCGGTTTTCGGTGGGCTCACAATCTTGGGTCCTACAAAGCTGTGGAACCGCAGCGCTTTGTCGGATACTACGATTCCATGTCGTCTCAGGCGACTGCAGTTCTGGCGAAGGCGGAAGCCGTTCGATAGCGGTTGATGACTCACCGCAAAACCGTCGATCCTGGTTCAGGGCCGCAGCCGGGTTGGCTTTTCGCCGCATCGGGAGCCACCTGATAATATTGGAAAGATGAGTAGTTCCTCCCATCTGATTCAGATTGAGGTGTCGCCTCCGGTGCGGGTGCCGAAGCCTGCCTGGCTGCGGGCGAAGGCTCCGGTGGGTGATAACTTCCACGATCTGAAGAAACTTGCGCGCGGATTGTCTCTGCACACCGTTTGCGAATCTGCACAATGCCCCAACATTGGGGAGTGCTGGAACCACAAGACCGCGACGTTCATGTTGCTGGGAGATATCTGCACGCGCCGCTGCGGATTCTGCGCCGTTCCGAAGGGGCGTCCTGAGCCGATTGACTGGAATGAACCGCGCCGTGTGGCTGAGGCCGTTGCTACGCTGGGCCTGAAGCATGCTGTTGTCACCAGCGTGAATCGAGACGATGACAATATTGGGAGCGCCGGGGTTTTTGCCGAAACGATCCGCGAGATTCGCGAACTTACACCGGATTGCCGTATCGAGGTGCTGATTCCCGACTTCCAGGGCCTGGAAGAATCGCTGCGCATTGTGCTTGAAGCCAAACCGGATGTTTTGAATCACAATACAGAAACTGTTCCGCGGCTGTATCGGGCGGTAAGGTCTGGAGCGCGATACGAACGCTCACTCGCCCTTCTCGAAAACGCAAAGAAAATCTCCCCGGGAATGGTTACAAAGTCGGGTCTGATGGTCGGGCTGGGAGAATCGAGCGAAGAACTGATCGAAGTGTTCCATGATCTCGGGACACGGGGCGTTGACATCCTTACAGTAGGCCAATATCTGCGTCCTTCAAAGGATCACTTGCCCATCGCCAGATTCTACACACCCGACGAATTCGTTTATTTGCGAAACGAAGCACTTCGGTTCGGCTTCCGGCATGTGGAATCCGGGCCGATGGTGCGCTCGAGTTATCACGCACACGAGCATGCCGATGCTGCTGCGCTGCCAAGGGCGGTGATTTAGCCTTGCGGCGGACGGGGTTGCCCGCCCAGGTTGTTGCTCCCCAGATCACGATTCACTCACTTAGTATCTCCATCGAAGAAGTTGTCATTCGGAGGCGCCGGTCATGGTAACGGTGCTTCTTGTGATCTTTGGTTTTTGTGCGGGATTGCTGGGAGCACTGACCGGTATTGGGGGCGGGGTGTTACTCACTCCCATCCTTGCCTTGCATTTCGGCGTGCCGATACGGCAGGCGATCGGCACGAGCCTGGTTGCGGTTATCACGACGTCGGCGGCCAGTTCTTCGGTTCATCTACAGCGCCACACTACTGACATTCGGCTGGGCATGACGCTTGAATTGGCTACATCGCTGGGTGCGGCGGTGATGGCATACCTTGTCGGGTACTTCAATCGAAGTGTCCTGGAAGGGCTATTCGTCGCTTTTCTGGTCTACAGCTCGTTCACGATTCTGAGAAGCGGGGGAAAGCTGAAGTCTGACGAAGATTCCTCAGCGATGATGAGTCCCAGCGGCGAGATTCCTGCTTATGAACCGCAGCGCTACCCGCTCGGATTGAGCGCTTCGCTGGTGGCAGGGGCTCTTTCGGGACTGCTGGGCATCGGCGGCGGGCCGATCAAAGTCCCGGTGATGTTCATTTTCATGAATGTGCCGCTGATGGTAGCCACGGCGACCTCGAATTTCATGATCGGTGTGACAGCAGCGGCCAGTGCTATTGTCTACTACCGGCGCGGAGACATACAGGTTGACATCGCCGCGCCGCTCGCTGTCGGGGTATTTCTGGGATCGCTACTTGGAGCCCGCCTGGCTCCAAGGGTCCATACCAAAATTGTTGTTTATCTACTTGTAGCAGTCATGTTGTATCTGGCCGCGCACCTGGGAGTTCACCTCCTGGAGGAGGTCTTATGAACCAGCTGCGCGAACCGGCATTCGATCGAATCGTTGCGCTGGTACTTCGATTCGGAGCGTTCGGCTGCTTCTTCATCATGCTCGCCGGCCTGATTGACGGATTGTTTATGAAGGGGCGCATCCCGCTCGAGATCGAGCGGGCAGGTGTATTGTTGATGCTGGCAACACCAGTCGTTCGCGTCGCTGTAGCGTGCTTTCTCTTCTTCCGGGAAAAAGATTACAAATACGGCTATGTATCGCTGGGAGTGCTGGTGATATTGCTGGTGGGATCGGTGTTCGGCATCGGCGAGCACTGATTAGAAGATGTGTAGCTTGATACTGAGATATTTCTTTGGATTTTGGCGAATGGCCTTCAAGAGCTCCTGTGTTTCGATCATCGCCTGATTGGTGTTGTTGTAGAGCGTTTCGTCTGTGATAAGTTTGCCTGCGGTGCCTTGGCCAGCCTCGAGTTGAGTCGTTAACTCGGAAAGTTTGGTGATCGTCGTATCGAGCTTTTTGGCGAGTTCGTCGTCCTTCGATAACTTACCGATTGTTCCCTTTCCCGCATTGATGTCGTCGGTAATTTTCTTCAGGTTTGTGATCGTGTCGTTGGCATTGTTATAGAGCGCGGGATCTTTCAAGAACTTGCCGGCGGTTCCCTTTCCCTGCTGCATGTCGTCGATGACACCATTCATTTTGTCGAGCGTCGCGATGAACTTGTCATAAGCATCATTGCGGCTAATGAGGCGTCCCAGGCTTCCTTCGCCGTTGCCCACTTGTTCAACGATTTTCTGGAAGTCCGCCACTGTAAGGGAGAACCGGTTGTACAGCGTTGGGTCGTAAATTAATTTGCCGAGGGAGCCTTTGCCGCTTTCTGCAAACGCCAGAATGCGGTCCGCACGTTTCAACAGCGCGTCCATGTTTTGTAGAGTGCTCTGGCTGGCCCGAACCACCTGGTTGAAGTCAGGATGCACCTGGGTCGGCAGAGTATCTCCGTCTTGCACCGGCCCGCCTACGGCCTGTGAACTGTCGATGTCTAGATACGTTTCGCCGAGCACGCCCGCGGTCTCAAGAGAAATCATGGAATCGCGGCGCATGCCGTAGTCAAACTTCGTGCTCAACTTCATTGTGATTTCGACAGGAGTGAGAGGCTTGCCACGAACAATAGCGATGTGAGTCACGTTTCCAACATCCACGCCGGCAAGGCGTACAGGAGCGCCGGTTCGCAGGCCCTCAGCGTTATCGAAATAGCACTTGACCGTGATGCGCGGAGTAAAAAGTCCCGCGGTGCCCGACATGAGGAAGAGGAGAAATCCGAGCGTCAAGCTGGCAACGATGACAGTGATCCCAACGCGCAGTTGCGACCATTTGAGCTGCTTCTGGCTAGGCAAATGATTCCCTCATGATGCCAGTCGGATTTGGATCCGTAGGATGCTGGCAAGCTTTCAAAAGGGACGACGCTGCTCGTTGCACGCCCATCGCAGAATGATAACAAAAGTTTTCGCCGATCTAGATTGCCTTCCGATGCACCGCAGGCAGAGTCGCGAGCGCGATCAGATATGCCGCTGCACCGCAGGCCAGGGTCACGGTTAGCCCGAACTGGATGGCTAAGACCATCGCCAGAACCGATCCTAGGACACTGGCCGCGGCATTCATGGCCCAGGCCCATTCGACGGCGTTATCGGCGTCGTCTTGGGTGACCCGCGACTGAGTATCCCGAGACGCCGCGAGGGCGCGCAAACCCGTCGGAAATGGCATGCCCATTACGAAGCCCAGCGGGATCAGCAGCAGCCCGCTCACGACCAGCCGCGATTCGAAGCTCATCCCAACCAACGCAGCTAGACGACCTGGCAACAAGACCACATATGAAGCAAGCACGACAACAACGATCAGGAGCGGTACCCACCCCTTGTCGGCGCGAACCAGCCAGCGCCTAGATGCCAGGCTTCCCGCTCCGCTCGAGACCATCAGCAAAAAAATCACCACCGTCAGCGCGTAAGTTGGATGCCCCAGAAACAGTACGAAACGCTGAATGAAAGCAATCTCAACCAGAATGTACCCGAGTCCCACGGCAACGAAATAAAAAAGAGGAGTGGGAGACTGGCGGTTCGTTCCCCGCCTCAACAGCAGTGGCAATACCAGAAACACCATTACGGCGACGGCTGAGATGACGAGCACAAGCAGCAAAACGAGGACACCGAGATTCACCTTCCAATCGATGCCGTGATGCAGGCCAATCTCAGCCAGAATCTGAGGTGCCTTCAGCGTGAAAAAGAAGAATGGGGCATTGTCGTTCACGGGAGCGACGTTGTATGCATAGCTGCGCGCGTAAGCGTAAGGGTCATTGCTCGCGATGAGGTCAGCGAAGGGATTGTGTCCAGGCTCGGAGGGGACATAAATAGGATCGAGATCGGAATAACGTTGGCAGTGCTCCTCAACGGCATTTTCTTCGTCGTCCGTGAAGGGCGTTTTCTTCGCGAGCACGACGACTGGAATACCGTCTTCATCGAGTGAGCCTAAAGACGCAACGATAAAGTGGTGGGCTGGATTTGCCACTCCTTGCTGATGAAGGGCTTCCATCGCGACCGAAACGACGCGCAGAGCCTCGCGAGGATGCTGGAATTCCCATCGCGTGATGGCGATCATTCCATCGGGCTTCAGATGATCGAAATACTCGCGAAACGCTTCGACGGTGTAGAGATTATTCTCGCTTAGCGCGAAGGCGCCAGCGGCGGTCGACGCCCATGTATCGACCAGTGTCATCTGGACAACATCAAACTGTTGCTGCGCCGCGCGCAGATAGGATCGGCCGTCAGTCACGTGAATGTGAACTTCCGGCCGCTCGTAGAGGTGTTGGGCGTAATCGGCGTAGCGGCCACGCATGATGGTCGTGGCGATGATGGGATTAATTTCAATACCAGTGACGCTGGGGCTTCCATTCGCAACCGCTCGAAGCACGTCCACGCCGCCGCCCGGGCCGATGATTGCGAAGTCCCCATGTGGGCGTAGTACGTTTGCGAGAGCAGGTGGCGCCGACATCAGGTCTCTTTCCCATTCGGTCTGGTGCCAGCGCGATACCTCTGCGTTCATGATGTAGGTGGACGCGTCGGCATCGATCACGATCGCTTTCGCTTGTCCTTGACGATCGACTTCGACTCGCGACAGTGCATTCCAGCGCGCAAACTCAACCCATGCTGGATTGCGAAACATGCCTTTGGCGTAGACGATATCGATCAGGCGCCCAGAATGGTTCGCGGTGGTCAGAACGACCAATACCAAGGCAAGAAGAGCGGCGTTTCGACGATTGGCGGGAGTGTCTGACCAGACAAAGGCGGCTACCGCGAGAGCGATCCCGGCGAAGAGAATCGCATTCGGGCCACCCAGCCAATTCAGCAGGGGCACCACCGCCAGACAGGCCATCGCACCACCACAAAGGTCGGCGCCATAAAGCCGCGGGATGCGGTTTGACTCCCGCGCGAAGACCACAGAGAAAAGCAGTCCCGTCAAAAAGAAAGGGACGGCAGCGGCAAGATACAGGGCGGTCAAATGGAGAAAGTTTCTTCCGGAGACATCAAGCGAGACGGGAACGTGCAAGACAATTTCGAGCACGCAAACTATCACTGCCGAATTCGCCATGCATAAGCGCGCAGCGAAGGTTCGAGTCGCGAACTTCGAAAGACGCTCTTTAAAGAGATATGCGAAAACCCCGCCCGCACCCAGACCGAGCAACGCGATCGAGATTGCGAGAAATGCAAAGTGATAGAAGAGGACAACTGAGAACAGGCGCGTCAATGACAATTCGAGGAGCAGCGCCGCAAAGCTTGTAAGGGCGATTCCCGCTAGCAGCGTTCTTTCGGAGATTTCAGTTCTGGTTCGTGCGACAGTACTACGCGGAGAAGTCTCGGGCATGATGTCAATGAAGGCGACAGTCTAACAGATGGGAAAGGTGCAGAGCGCAGAAGAGAGCTCGCAATTTCTGCCTTGGAATCAGCTCTCCAGGATGACTTGAGCAATTGCCTGGTCTGCCGTGTGAGAAATCGATAAGGATATGTTCGTGGCGCCGAGTTTTGCGGCGAATTCTCCGGCTTTGCCGTGAAAACGCATGGTCGGACGTCCAGTTGGCATACGCGAAACCTCGCAATCGCGCCAGCGCACACCAAAATTCCATCCGGTGCCGAGCGCCTTCATGGCCGCTTCTTTTGCGGCGAAGCGGCCAGCATAACGCTCAGCACGATTCGCTTTGGAATCGCAGTATCGAATCTCATTCTCGGTGAACACGCGTTGCAGGAAACGGGCTCCGAAACGCTCAATGGAGTGAGCGATGCGATCAACTTCCGCGATGTCAATTCCCATTCCAACGATCATGAACAGAATCTTACAGCAAGCGATCGCCCCGATAGAGCAGACGCCCATCAATGATTCGCGCCTCGTTGGTAAGCTTGTGCGGCCTGACCGGGCCCGTCCCGTCAATGTGCAGCACCTCGTGACCGTGGGCGACCAGCCAGTCCGAGACCAGCATGCGGTGGCAATGAAAGTAGACGCGTTCCGCGCACATATAAACCGTTCGATTCTCGTCGGCCAGCTTGATCAATTCGGCCATCGCTCGTTCGAACTCTGACGTGAGCATATAGTCGGCGTAATTCCGGAAGCTGCCGTTGCGCAGAGCGATATTCGGGGATTCTTCGAGGATCTTTTTTCGATAGCCTCCTAAGGATTTCATCCATACGTACTCGATTCCCGCAGCTGGAAGCGATTGCAGGAGTGACTCACGGTTGAACTGGGGCAGGCGGCGGGACATGGGGAAGGCGCGAATATCTACGAGGGTCCTGATCTCATGGGCGTGCAGAGCCTCGATCAATTCGTCGATGGAACGAGTCGAGTGTCCGATTGTGTAGAGAGTCGCCAAGGTGTGTTTGGATGCGAATGCCGAGTTATGGGATGCGTTGGAGTGCGGAGGCGATCTGGCGGTCCTGCTCTGGGAAAACGGTTCGCAAGTCCAGCAGAACTCGCCCTTGTTCGACGCGGGCCACAATCGGGGGATCAGAGGAGCGAAGACGCGTAGAAAGCTCGTCGGCACTAAGTTTCGCACTTGTGATTGCGATTAGACGAGTGGGCAGGACCGAAGAGGGGGCTGCACCTCCGCCTACCACGGACTCACCGTCAATAATCTCGAACCGAAGGTCGGCGGAGTTGCCTAGGCTATTCGCGAGAGCTTCTGCTCGCGACGCAATTTCGTCTTTGGTCGAACTCATCATCTTCAGAGTGGGAATCGCCTCATACTCTCGCTTGACATAAGCCAGAAGTGTGGCTTCGAGCGCGGCGTAGGTGAGCTTGTCCACCCGCAAGGCACGGAAAAGCGAGTTGGCACGCATCCTCGTAACTAGATCCGGGCGGCCGCTGATCAGTCCGGCTTGCGGCCCACCTAGCAACTTGTCGCCGCTGTAGGTTACGACGTCGACCCCGGCTCGCAAACTGTCGAGGACGGTAGATTCCTGTGCAATGCCAAAGTTGCTCAATTCGACCAAAGCGCCGCTCCCAAGATCCTCCATGAGGGGAATGCCGCGCTTCTTTGCCAGGGTCACTAATTCAGATGTGGATGGCTGATCGGTGAAACCTGTGATCTCGAAATTCGATCGATGTACGCGGAGCAGCAGGCGTGTGCGTTCATTGATCGCTTTTTCGTAGTCTCCGATACGAGTTCGATTCGTTGTTCCGACCTCGCAGAGATTGGCTCCTGATTTCGCCATAACATCCGGGATGCGGAAGGATCCGCCGATTTCAACCAGTTCGCCGCGGGAGACAATGACTTCTCCTCCGTCTGCCAATGTGTTGAGTGCCAACAGCACAGCGGCAGCATTGTTGTTGACGACGATCGTCGAAATATCGGTGCCGTCCGGCGCCAGAAGCTTGCGAAAAAGTCGATCAACGTGAACATCGCGCTTACCCCGCTCGCCGGAACCGACATCAAACTCCAGGTTGGAATACTTTCCAGCGGTGTTGGTGATGTGACGCAACGCCTCGTCGGCAATAGGAGCACGTCCCAGATTGGTGTGAAGGACAACACCTGTTGCATTGATCACAGTTCGCAGGGACTGACTGAGCGACTTACGCGATTGCTTCTCAATAGCATCCTCGATGCTTTGTAAGGCCAGATGGAGACCGGGAGCATCGATCAGATCTGAAGAGATCTGCTGCCTGATTTCAGCCAGGACTAGGCGAGTCGCGTCAATCACAGGCGCGGTTCCATATGCTTCGATGAGCTTTACGACCCCGGCCGAGCGGGCTAGCTCGTCAACCGAGGGAAGCTCACGAAACAGATCCGATTTTGAATGCGCTTTCACGTGGAACTTGGATTCTAGAAGTCTGTTTAGGCCTACAGAGTATGCAGGTAGGCCAGCAAATCCTGGATGTCCTGCTCACTCAACTTTTGGCCATATCCTGGCATTTCATTTCGCCCCAGGTGGATGATATTGCTGACCCGCTCATCGTTGGCAGGCAAACCGCTCAACGACAGATATTTATGCTGGAACACGCCCTTGAGGCCAGGGCCTTTTTTGCCGCGAGTGGAATAGGGCTCATGACAACGGTCGCACTCGGCATCGTAAATCTTGCGTCCCGCTGCTTGCTGTGCATTAAGGCCGAGTTCGGCATCGGACTTGCGGCGTTCCACATCACATGCGCAGGTGGCGACGGCCGTGATCAATGCCAGAGTCATCAGCAGCAATCTAGTCCAATTAAAGGTCTGGTGGTCCACGAGCTTAATCTCTCCGAGCGTTCATAGCCGCGACGCCGCACCCCGTGCGGCTTTACAATGATAGTGCAATATCATGAAGGTCGCGATCAAGCGCGTGTACGAGTTGGCTGCACCCTCCGATGGTGTTCGAGTACTGGTGGATCGTCTTTGGCCCCGAGGATTCACCAAAGAGCGTGCTGGAATCGATGAATGGTTGCGGGATCTTGCTCCCTCCAATGAGTTGCGCCGGTGGTATCACGCACGGCCGGACCATTGGCAGGACTTTCGGAAGAGATATTTGCGCGAACTTGCGCAGCCCGATCACCAAGAAGTGCTGCAGCGTTTGTATGAGCTCGCACACAAGAAGAAGCGGCTGACCCTGCTTTTTGCCTCCAAAAACGAAACCCTCAACAATGCTGTCGTCCTCAAGGAACTGCTTGAGGGCTTGCGCAAGCCTCCGACAGGAACCGGACCGGGTGCTGTGAGCTCGATGCGTCGCCGCGAGGCGGCGGTACGCCGGCGATAAATCCTTCTCCTCCCCATCAGCTTTGCTCGTAGCTTGATTTAAAATCGTGCCCGCATGCGGCCCCTCTTTCAATGGAATCTGGGTAGGCGCGCTCTTGAACTGGGCAAGCGCACACTGATCATGGGCGTGCTGAACGTCACACCAGATTCTTTCTCAGATGGCGGCCAATTCTTGAATCCCGAAAAAGCAGTCGAGCACGCCGAGCGGCTCCTGGACGAGGGCGCTGACATCATCGACGTTGGTGGCGAGTCTACTCGTCCTGGGGCGCGGGTCGATCCTGGAAATCCTGCAGGATCAGGAGAGAATGCCGCAGACTTAGTTTCGAAAGACTCGACGTCTCGTTCGGCTGTCACTATCGGGGAAGAGCTGGATCGCGTGCTTCCAGTGATTACAGCGCTGAAGAAAAAACACACTGACGCGATAGTCTCGGTTGATACGTATAAAGCAGCGGTCGCTCGAGCCGCGGTAAATGCCGGGGCAGAAATTGTGAATGACGTGAGCGGACTGCGGTGGGATCCGGAGATGCCGCGAACAGTCGCAGGGCTGGGATGCGGCGTGGTTCTGATGCATATGCGTGGGCGGCCTGAGGAATGGAGGAAACTCGCGCCGGCAGATGACATCGTGGCATTGGTAAAGCAGGAACTGAGCGACTGGTCCGGGCACGCGATTGGCGAAGGCGTGCGACACGATAGCATCGTGATTGATCCTGGCTTTGGTTTCGGAAAGAACTTCGAGCAGAACTATCCGCTGATTGCGCGGTTTGAAGAATTCCACTCCCTCGGCTTTCCCCTGCTGGCAGGAACTTCCCGCAAATCATTTATCGGAAGAATGTTACGGACTGGCGACCAGGATGCTCCCGTGCAGAAGAGACTTTATGGAACGCTTGCCACGGAAACTGCCCTGGTTCTTCAGGGCACACATATTGTTCGAACTCACGATGTAAAAGCTTCGGCTGAGGCTGCGCGCACCGCTGATGCCATTCTCTCAGCGAGCTAGAACCGTTTTCATAATGGGAAAATGACCCCGCGAAGTTTTGAACAGAGCGGTGCGTTCGCGCGGAAAAATGTCGCCAGGCAAGGGCACGCGATGCCACATCATTCACACTAACCATATAGCTTCAGGGCGGGGTGCAGCGTCATTTATGGATCAACTTGAAAAGCTAGCGACTGATGCCCGCACCACCGTGCGGCGCCCTGGCGTTCCGGATCCAGATGGGACCTGCGTCGTTTACTGGATGCAGCGGACACAAAGGGGAATCGATAATCCTGCGCTCGATGCAGCGGTAGAAGCGGCAAATGCGCTGGGGAAACCGATTGTCACATTCTTCGCACCTGTTTCTTTCTATCCGCACGCCAACTACAGGCACTATCGTTTTCTTAACGAAGGGATCTCGGATATCGCGGCGGAATTCGCCAAACGAAATATTGGATTTGTCTTACGTCGCTTTCCTGCGCACAGTTTGTTGAAGTTCTGCGATGAAGTGAAGGCCGCGCTCGTCGTCGGCGATGAGAATCCGATGCGTGAAGCGGAAAGCTGGCGGCGAACAGCGGCCAAGAAACTAAGAGTTCCGCTATGGACAGTGGATGCCGATGTGATCGTTCCGTCGAAGCTACTGGAGAAAGCACAATACGCGGCGCACATCATCCGCCCGCGATTGCAGCGTTTTCTGAAGAACTATCTAGTGCCTTCCAAAAACCCACGTGCACGAGTTCCGTGGAAGCCACCGCCGGGACTGACAAGTCTCCGACCGGAGATCGATATCACTGAGGGCTGGAAGGTGGATCGCACTGTCTCTCCGGTCTCGGATTGGCGGGGCGGATCACGCGAGGGATACAGGCTATTGAAGGCGTTCGTCGAGAAAAAACTACGCGGCTATAGCACTCAGCGTAACAAGCCAGAGATTGATCATACGAGTCACCTCTCGCCCTACCTACATTTCGGCCATATCAGCCCAATCGTGGTCGCGCTTGCGGTTCAGAATTCTGACGCACCGAAGGCTGATAAGGAGACGTTTCTCGACCAGGTCATAACCTGGCGCGAATTGGCAGTTAACTTTGTTCGATTCGATCTGGATTATGACAATTTTGAATGCGGCGAAACGTGGGCGCATCGTACGCTAGCGAAACACTCTAAGGATCACCGGCCGACTTTGTACACACAAGATGAATTGGAAAATGCGAAGACACACGACCAACTCTGGAATGCAGCGCAATTGCAAATGGTCAATTCCGGATGGATGCACAACTACATGAGAATGTACTGGGCCAAGAAAATTCTGGAGTGGAGTCCCTCAGCATCAGAGGCGTACCGCTGCGCCGTTTATCTGAATGACAAGTATCTTCTCGATGGCCGGGATCCCAATGGCTATGCCGGAATCGCGTGGTCGATTGTTGGCAAGTTCGACCGGCCCTGGTTCGAGCGACCGATTTTCGGGCAGATTCGATATATGTCCGGGGAGAGCACTGGCAAGAAATTCGATAGCAAGAAATATATCCAGCAGAACCTCTCGAGACAGCTATTCTGATTGAACCGCGCGTATCCTGCGTGGGAACAACATGGGGCTAAGCGTCGAAAGAGCAGCGCTGCTGATGTTGATCGCGGCAGTGGTCGGGATTGTATCCCGTAGGCTGCGTCTCCCATATAGCGTTGGCTTGGTCATCGCGGGTCTAGTATTGGCATTGCTCCCGATTAGTCCCCAAGTCACGCTTACTAAAAGCCTGCTTTTCAGTATTCTGTTGCCCCCACTCATTTTTGAGGCCGCCTTGCGGCTGGATTTGGATCAGCTTCGCAAGGATTTTGTTCTGGTGTTTGTTCTTGCAACTGCGGGAGTTGTTCTCTCGGCAGCATTCACGACGATGGGAATGCGCGTATTTCTAGGGTGGCCTTGGATCACAGCTCTGCTTTTCGGATCACTCATTTCCGCTACAGATCCAGTATCCGTGATCGCGATCTTCAAAGGTGCGAATCTTCACGGCCGACTCCTGACCCTGGTTGAGAGTGAGAGCCTGCTTAACGATGGCACTGCTGCTGTGCTTTTTTCGATCTCTCTTTCCCTGGCTCAAGGCCATTCTCCCACTGTGCTCGGAATTACAACAAAGCTCCTCATCACGATTGCCGGGAGCATTGCGTGTGGCTTCGTGGCTGCACTGGGAGTTTCGGCTTTAGCCGGGCGCACAAACGATCATCTGATTGAACTCACATTCACTACCGTGGCAGCATATGGGTCCTTCATTTTGGCTGAGAATCTGAATCTTTCTGGTGTGTTGGCGACGTTAGTGGCTGGACTCATTGTCGGGAACAAGCGCGCTGGCGGCCGCTTTACTGACCGAGGGCGAGAGGCCGTCGAGGCGTTCTGGGAATATGCTGCATTCGTGGCGAACTCTCTTGTGTTTCTCCTGATCGGTATTCGTGTCGGTCACGAGCATTTTCTAGGGAAGTGGTCCGCAGTCGCGGCCGCGATTGTTGTAGTGCTCGTGTCGCGCGCCTTCGCCGTGTATCCATGCTGCGCCTTATTCTTAAGGTCTCGGATACGGGTGAGCGCACGTCAACAGCACGTTCTGTTCTGGGGCGGATTGCGCGGCGCTCTGGCGCTCGCACTCGCGCTAGCATTGCCCCCGGAACTGCCCGATCGGTCGTCCGTGGTGAGTCTCAGTTTCGCCATCGTTGTGTTTTCCATCTTTGTACAAGGACTGACGATAAAACCGCTGCTACGGCATTTTGGTGAAATCGCGGCAACTCGGCAGGCTTCTGGCGCGCCTTCGCCTTAAAAGCTCTTCTGGGAATCCAAGAGAATCGTTACAGGCCCCTCGTTCACTAACTCGACCTGCATCATTTCCTGGAAACGCCCGGTTTCACAACGCAGTCCGGCAGCGCGGATTCGGTCGACGAAGAATTCATACAAGCGTCTCGCGAGTTCGGGTGGCGCTGCCGAGTCGAAAGACGGACGCTTGCCGCGGCGGACATCACCGTAAAGCGTGAATTGGGAGACGGCCAACACACTGCCACCGACATCGACGACGCTGCGATTCATTTTTCCGTCGTGGTCCTCGAAGATGCGTAGACCGGCGACCTTTTCAGCAAGGTAGGTTGCGTCGGCCTCAGTGTCGCTGTGCCCTACGCCGAGAAACACGAGGACTCCGATGCCAATGTCACCGGTTGTCCAGTCGTTTACGGTAACTTTGGCTCGGCTGACGCGTTGTACAACAGCTCGCATGATTTACCGCCCGAGCTGTTCACCACTGGCAAGCGGCGTTGACGGTGTCACTGACTGCGATTAGGATTCTGGAGTGCAATTCCAAGATAACAGAGGCTTTGCCTGCAAAGACATGGCCCTTCCTTTACACTAATTCACCGGGACAATTACACTACAAGATCGCCTGTTCGATGTCGGAGTGCGTAAATGATGCGGCACTCAAAGTTCGCAGCAACACAGGCCCGGCGGGCACAACCGAGTAACCGATTTTCTATTTCATTAGTCAAGCGAGGAGACACATGGCAGCCGTAGACGAGAAAGTAAAGCAAATCATTGTTGAACAATTGGGCGTGGATGAAGGAGAAGTCACTGCGAGTGCGTCGTTCGTCGATGACCTCGGCGCCGACTCGCTGGACACCGTGGAGCTCGTGATGGCCTTCGAAGAGGCCTTCGATATCGAAATTCCCGATGAAGACGCCGAGAAGATCCGCACCGTGCAGGACGCCGTTGATTACATCGGTAAACACGCCAAGGCAGGCAAATAAATCGCATTCGCGAATCCGACGGAAGGCGGCGAGTGAAATCTGAACGCAGGGTTGTAGTCACAGGCATAGGAATGATTTGTGCCGTGGGGAACTCCACGGAAGACGCGTGGAAAGCTCTACTTGCCGGCAAGAGCGGGGTTCGCCGAATCACCGCTTTTGACGCGTCGACATTTGCTTGCCAGATCGCCGCCGACGTCGAGAACTTCGATCCTCTAAACTACATCGAGAAGAAAGAACTCAAGAAGATGGCGCGCTTTATCTATTTCGCCATCGCAGCTTCGGATGAAGCGCTAAAGACTTCGGGCCTGAAGATTACTCCTGAGAACGCGGAACGAGTGGGCGTACATATTGGGTCAGGCATCGGCGGGTTCGACATCATCGAGCGCGAACACAGCGCGCTGATTGAAGGGGGTCCCAGAAAGATCTCACCTTTCTTCATTCCTGCGGCAATTGTCAATCTTGCGGCAGGACAAGTTTCCATGCGCAATGGCGCCAAAGGGCCGAATGAGGCCACTGCCACCGCGTGCACCACGAGCGCACACTCGATTGGCGACTCCTTCCGCATTATCCAGTACGGCGACGCCGACGTGATGATTGCCGGTGGCGCCGAGGCAGCTATCACTCCAATGGGAGTCGGCGGTTTCGCAGCAATGCGCGCACTTTCCACGCGCAATGACGAACCGGAACGGGCAAGCCGCCCATGGGATCGGGACCGGGATGGATTCGTCATCGGCGAAGGCTCGGGAATCCTGATCCTCGAAGAGCTCGAACATGCAAAAAAGCGTGGGGCTCCGATTATTGCCGAAGTGGTGGGATACGGAATGTCCTCCGATGCTTATCACATGACGCAACCAGCTCCCGAGCATGAGGGCGGGTTCCGGGTAATGCGAAATGCCGTGAAGGACGCAGATGTCAATCCGAATGTGATTGGCTACGTCAATGCGCATGGCACGTCCACCCCGATAGGCGATACCCTTGAGGCTCACGCCATCCGCAATTTCTTTGGCGATCACAAAGTGCCAGTGAGTTCGACGAAGTCGATGACTGGTCATCTACTGGGCGGAGCCGGGGGACTTGAGGCGGCGATTACTGTGCTTGCCCTTCGCGACCAGATTCTACCCCCGACAATCAATCTGGAAAATCCTGATCCAGAGACTGCCGGAATGGATTTCGTTCCCAATAAATCGCGGAAAGCTGAGATCGAGTACGCTCTTTCGAACTCCTTCGGATTTGGCGGCACGAACGGAGCAATTCTCTTCCGCCGTTGGCACGAATAGATCATCTTCACAGTGCACCTGAAAGACCCTGCCCCGTCCGTGATGTGCAGGCGGTTTGGTGCGGGGTCTGTTCCGGTTCTTCCCGCAAACACCGCTTGCAGAGTAGGTTTCAGACGTAATGTACCTTTTCGCGTCATGCGGAATCCGTACACGTCCAGAGCGGCATTTCAAGTTGGTCCTTTGGAACCTTTCAGACCTGGCCAAGTGGACGCAGAATCAAACGCGAAGTCAGGAAAGTTAAGTCTTCCCTCATTTATGGATAAAGCTTTCACGACGACCCTCGCGCCCTCTCCTACTCCTCGCAAAGCTGCGGCTCGCGCTGCCCTAGTGGGCTTTGATGAACCGCAGTACGGACTACTGTCAGAGTGCTTCCGGCAATTTGGAATTCAGCCGGTTGCAGTAACCTCCAATCCAGCAGAACTGCTGCGCAAAGAGAAGTTTGAGGCTTGCGTACTCTCGTTAGGAAAGGTGCAAGAGTCAGAAGAAGTGATGGAATCCGCCCGAGGTTCGCGCTCCAATAGCCGCTGCGTCATCTATGGAGTGGGCGGCAGCGCACAGGATGCGATGCGTTTTTCGAAGTACGGCATCAATGCGATGTTTCACGAACCCCTGGAGCGGCCGGCGATGCTCAAACTAGTACGCGCCACGAGGCTGCTGGTACTCCACGAGTTCCGCCGTTATGTTCGGATTCCAGTCATGACCGAAGTCTCGCTCATCGGCGATGGACGCAGGACAACCGCTACGAGCATCGAAATGAGTTCCGGTGGCATGTCGCTTAAGACGGTCGAAGATTTCTCCATCGGAGCTAATGTCGAAGTTTCCTTCGCGCTGATGACGCTGCCTCGTGTTAACGTGCGTGCCGTGGTCAGTTGGAACAAGCCGAAATCGCTTGGAGTGCGTTTTGATCCGAATGATGAGCGGCGGTTGAAGGTGAAGACCTGGATCGATTCGTACCTGGAGAACTAATAACAATCGCGGGCCGGGCGCACACAACAGTACCTTCCGGCGGCCCCTGCAACCTCGGCGGTGATTACAATAGCTTCGTGCCTGAAGCCAGCACCCGCGAACTTTCGGCAACAACCCAAGCTGAATCCGGTCCACGGCGCTGGACACTGCGGCAGCGGATCGTCCTCAGCATGATTGTTGCGGCCGGCTATTCGTTCATTCGCCTGCTCGGCCCAACACTGCGCATCGCTATCTCATATGAAGAAGGTGCGCAGAAGACTCTAGATGAACGCCCTCGTGTGGCCTCGTTCTGGCATGAGTGCATGATCCCCGCGACCTATCTTTTTCGCAACATGGGCATCCGGGTCATGAGCAGTTATAGCTATGACGGCGAATACATGGGACGAATCATCCGTAAGCTCGGCTTCGTCGCGGTCAAGGGATCGAGCAGCCGAAACCCAGTGAAGGCCCTACTGGGACTGAGGCGCGCGCTCGATGACGGGTGGACCGTTGCGTTTACGCTTGACGGTCCCCGAGGTCCCCGACGGAAAGTAAAGCCCGGACCTGCCGGCTTGGCGCGGTCGGCCGCGGTCCCGATGACTACGTTTCACGCCGCGGTGGAGAATGCCTGGGTGCTAAAGAGCTGGGATCGCATGATGATCCCGAAGCCGTTTTCGCGCGTGCTAGTTCGCGTGGGAAAACTGATCTCGGTGCCTGCCGATGCAAGCGATGAAGACTTGGCCGGTTACAGCGACGAACTTCAATCTGCGCTGGATCGGGTTTGTGAATTTGCGGAGAAGAACGTCAGTAAGGCAGGAACGGGAGAGTTCCCCTATTACAGTCAATAACGAGATTCCAGAAGTGTGGATTTCATGAAGTCGCCGCGTTCGAACTTCAATCTGCAAATCTGGAATCGGCGGTCAGTCCATCAACCCACCCAGCTGCTGGTACCGATATTTTTTGCCATCCCAGAAGAGTACCGAGGAGGTTTCATCTCCCTCGCCGGCTTCTTCCATGAAGACGCCCAGAACAGTGCGCTTTTTCAATGCGAGCCGTTTCACCGCAAGCGTTCTGAATGGCAATTCGATCATCAGGAACTTCGCCTTCGGCTTGTCGGATCTCCACGCGTCTTTGCCTTCGCCGTGCACAATCAATAGGCTGACTCCCTTGCGCTCCGGTTCGTCGGACGCAAAGGTGGAGGTAATTTGCACGTTTCCATAGCCGAAAAAAGCGTGGTAAGGATCAGTGACGGAGAAACCGTATTCATCCTTATCCCGCATGGGATCCTTGCAGCGGGCGGCAACCACCAAGTCATCGACCCCATCGCCATCGAGGTCGCCGACAAATTGCGGCGGGCCCTCCAGTAAAGTGCAACTGTCGCCAAATTGCTTCTTAATGAACTCATCTGTAACGGCGGGCGATGGAGACTTGGCGTGGGCGGGCGGGGCAGGCGCGGGCTTTTTCTGGGCGACTGCGATACTCGCAAGCAAACACGCAAGGGCTGGGAGCAAAAATCTGCGATACATGCTGCTACTGTAGACCGGAATCAGGCTCGCGGATAGACGTATGGTGGTAACGGAGGTAACCGGCTGACCCAGGTCATCACTCGTGGAAATACTCCCACCCGCGAGGCACCAGCTTCTCTTTTTTGCCGGCGGAAACCAGTGTCAGCCTTTTCGATCGTGTGATTCGGCCAATCTCCGTAATCTTCACACCGCGGATTTTCCCGGGGACGCGAGCGGCTCTTGGCGCTGTAAACAGAAGTTCGTAGTCTTCGCCGCCATGGAGCGCCAGATCGAGACTGACCTCGCGCTTAGGTTTCCCGACCCTCGCTCTCGGAATTTGCTCCGAATGGATCTCGGCTCCAACACCGCTCTCTTCACAAATGTGGGCTAGATCGGTCGAGAGGCCGTCGCTGGTGTCGATCATGGCGGAGGCAAGTCCTCTTTCCCGGAGAACGCGCCCGAGTTCGACTCTTGGTTCGGGAGAAAAGTGCTTAAGATAATCCTTGGGATTCAGCTTCGATTTATGGTTTTCCATCTTCACGACAGCAGCCGCTGAGCCGCCGAGTTCCCCGCTGACGAAGATGCGGTCTCCCGGCCGTGCGCCTGAACGAAGAACAGCCTTTCCCTTAGGCACGGTTCCCACAACGATGATGTCAGCGAGAATGCCGCGGGGCGATTGGGCTGTATCGCCACCCGCCAGAGAGGCTCCGTGCTTTTGGGCGAGGCCGGTCAAACCGACAATAAACCCTCTCACCCAGGACTGAGGCAGGTCAGCGGGTAGTGCCAAAGACAGGAAAACGGCCAGAGGATCTCCACCCATAGCGGCAATGTCACTGAGGCCGCGAGCCACGCAGCGATGTCCGGCCGACTCGGGAGAATGCCAATCACGCCGGAAATGAACGCCTTCCAGGCTGAAATCTGTCGTTACCAGAAAATCCTGGTCAGGGGACACCCGCAGAACGGCACAGTCATCCCCGATGCCCCTGAAGATGGCGGGACCCCTGCTTTGCCACATCCGGTTGTGCGGATGGGTTGCCAGGCTTCGGATTTCGCGGATCAATACTCTTTCGGGGAGTGGCACTGGCCTACTATACCGCTCGTAATCTGTCCTATGGTGACTCACGATTGGCGGCCTTAGGTAACAGGGAATGCCCTTATGCATCGTTGACAGGGGGAACCCAGTTTGTTACCGTTAACCAGTCATTCACAAAACCTTTGGTCGGAAACCATAAGTTCTGCAGGCGCTTCACGTTGCAGAGAGGTTCATTTCAAGGTTTCGGCCGCAGTTCTGGTAGGTGAGGGCTCGAAGCAGTTTCCATTCCCAAGGTGGAGACGCAGCCCGAATAGAAATCAGGTGGTCCGAACAGGCATTCTGTAAGTTGAGGAACTGGGCCTGAAATTCCGGACCTGATGATTCAAAAACTTAGAGGAAGGCGATTTGCAAAAGCGCTTCTACATCCTTTTTGTAGCCCGGGGGGACGACGGGCAATTGCGCAAAATCTCGATTCCAGTCCATTACCTCTACGTTTTCGTGATCGGCGCCGCGATCGGATTCCTTAGTTTGACCGGAATTGCCAGCTCTTATACCCGGATGCTGCTGAAGGTCTCGCAATTTAACCAGCTCCGGACCGAAAAAGACCAGCTCAAGACCAATTACTCCCGCCTGGAACAGGTCGCCAAAGAACGCGACCTTCAGGTTGCGTCGTTAGGCTCCATTGCAAGCGAGGTTTCGGCGCTGTATGGGTTAAAAGCCCAACCGACCCTGGTCACGGCGAGTGCAGAACAGATTCATGATGCTGAAGTTAGCTCGTCTCTGGATCAGTTGCATGCCCTGCGCACTTCGGCTCTAACCGGCGCGACAATGGTTGGTTTGACCATGGGCCTGACCCGCAACGTGACAACAGCCGACTGGATCAAGGCCAATTCTGCTCCTAATCTTTGGCCGGTCGAAGGCCAAATTACGGGCAGCTTTGGCGAACGTATTGACCCATTCAACGGTGAAGGCGCCTTCCACAGTGGGGTGGATATCGGCAGCACCTATGGGCATCCCATCGTGGCACCTGCCGATGGCGTCGTGACGGTGACTGACACGATGGGCGGCTATGGAAAGACCATCATGATCGATCACGGGAACGGCATCAGCACGCGCTACGGCCACCTTTCCGGATTCGCCGTTACCGCCGGGCAGAAGGTGCAGCGCGGGGATGTAATCGGTTACGTTGGCGAGAGTGGTCGGTCGACGGGGCCTCACCTTCACTATGAAGTCCGGATCAACGACACGCCAGTAAATCCTTACAAGTACCTCCGCATGACGCTGGCTCACTCGGGTGGTTTTCCAAGCGGCAGCTAAGGAGCCCTCTGCAAGTTCCTGATCTGGTTTCCTAGTTCTTTCGAGCTCTTCTTTTCATTCTGTCCCGATTGTTACCGGCGTAATGAGCTACTTCGAGTTCGCCGCCGAATCCCATCCTCAGCAGCGGTACGATAATAGGAATCCCACCCCAGACTGTGAACACGTGTAGCCAGCTTTTGAAGGATCCCGATGGAGAAGCCCGAGACAAAGCACTTCGGCCGCTATGAGGTCGTCGCTGAAATAGGCCGCGGGGCCATGGGTGTGGTGTATCAGGCCCGGGACCCGCAGATTGATCGTCTCGTCGCTTTGAAAACGATTTCGATGTGGGGACAGCCTCCCGAAGAAGAGCAGGAATTTCGCCTCCGATTCATGAACGAAGCTCAGGCTGCCGGACGATTGCACCACCCCGGAATCGTGTCTGTCTTTGACGTCGGCGAAAGCCCGGAAAACAACGATCCCTATATCGTTCTCGAATATGTTTCGGGAGAATCGCTCAGCCGGGTTCTGGCACGAGAAAAGAAGCTGGCGCTACCCAAAGCCCTGAAGCTCGCGGAAGAGGTCGCCGACGCGCTGGACTACGCTCACGCCCAGGGGGTCATTCATCGCGATATCAAGCCGGCCAATATTATCGTCACGCAGGACGGTCGCGCCAAAATTGCGGACTTCGGCATTGCCAAGCTGAACCTGGCGCACTTCACTGTTCCCGGGCGCGTGTTGGGTACGCCGGCGTACATGTCTCCCGAGCAACTCAGCGGTCAGGCATGCGATGGGCGTTCCGATGTGTTTTCCTTGGGCGTAATCCTGTACGCGATGGTCGTGGGGCATTCGCCATTTCAAGGCGATAGCGCCACCACAGTCTGCTTCAAAGTCGCAAATCGCGAGCCTGTGGCCGCCAGCGCTCTCGATATGAGTTTGCCTCCACAACTCGATGCCGTAATCGCGCGGGCCATGGCCAAAGAACCTACCGAGCGTTATCAGCGAGCTGTCCATCTGGCGGATGATCTGCGCATCTTGCAGCAAAGCTACAAGCCCGGATCTACGACTACCTCTTTCCGAGCGCTTGGAGACGGCGCGGGGACAGGATCTGCTTTCAAATCGTTGGCGACGGGAAGCCGCCTGGCAGAGGTCGCGGTTGCCGGGAATACTGTGCGGCAATGGTTCAATAATGCGCGTGTCAAAGACATGATTCTTGGCGCACTCGCTCTTGTTCTGCTGGTGATTGTTGCCGGGCAGTCGAAGCTGTTAGTGACAAAAGTTGGCTCGAATGGCAGTGAGTCGGCGCCAGTAAGCTCGAATGCTACCGCTCCTCAAGCAACGCCAAGTCAGCCGGTGAGGATCGCCCCAGCCCGATCAGCCATTGCAACGACTCAGAGCGGAAACAGGGCCTCTAAAATAAACCACACTTCCGCAAGGCAGATTGTCGTTCCGTCTTCCACTGTTGACCTCGCCATACAACATCAGTTCAAGGACGCTACTCTGTACGTGTGGGTCGATGACAAACTAGCACTGACGCTTCCCCTGCATGGCGCGGCACAGAAGAAGCTGGTTGTCTTCAACGGAATTCGCGGCGTGGTATCAGAGACATTGAAGGTGCCTGCCGGCAAACGTACTCTTCGTTTTCGCGCCCTATCGACCGATCGGACAACCGATCTCTCGAAGACTCTCCTGGCAGAATTTGCTGGTGGAGATACGAAGACCCTGCAATTATCGTTTGAGAAGCACAACTCGATCATGCGCCTCACATGGCAATAGGCTTACTGGCGCAAGCCCATCCAATGCTCGGAAACAACCAACGAATTGCCTGGATTCTGAGGATCGTATTTCACCGACGTGTGGAGGCCGAGGCGGCAGGAATGCAGATTAATCCAGTGGCGTAAGTAGGTAACATCCTGCGAGCACTCATAGGAAACGCCAGCAACATCGTACTGATAGATCAGCATGATGGCAGCGTGGTGATTCTTCTCGCTGGGAAGTTCCTGCACGTCAATGACGGTGCCATCGGTGATCCGTCCAGTGGATTCCAGCCAGGCGCGGCGCTCGCGCTCAATATCTTCGGCTGTCTTTGGCTTGCGCCGGAGCAAGACGTATACGCCCAGCAGGGCAACGCCTCCGGTTGCTACCAACCCATAAAGTCGAAGAGAGTCCATACCGAGGTAGGTCGAAGTCTGCCTGGGACTGCTGACTTCTTCAATCAGGATAAGCGCAAAGCCGGGCGCGTGGAAGTGGTTCACGAGTTACCGAGGTGCTAAGCGCTTGGAAAATCGCGACGAGATTTTATCGGTTTATTTCGTCTGACTGCAGACACTTTTGCTCACGAGCTCAGCGAAGCCGCCTTCCGCAGGTTTGCCGAACTGGTCGTCATGCGTAGCCTTCTTGCTTACTACATCCCGTCCGCTATGATCGCGCGTGTAGAACCAAAGCGAACTCGGAGTTGCTGTGCCAGTGCTGCAATTGAATCGGACACGCGCACGCATTTCGATAAAAGGCCCGCCTTGCGGCAGTTTTGTGGGCTCCTTGTATTCGATACGTACCAAGGCGCTCCGTTGATCATTTTTCAGGATCCGGACCGCACCAATGGAAACTTTGTCGCCAGCTTCGGTCTGGCCAATCACGCGCCAGTCGCCTGCTGCCAAAAGCAGGCTCACCGCCAATACCGGCGCGAGCACAACGGCAATGATTAGGAGGGATTTTTTCAATGCCTGCTTTCCGCACACAAATTGCAGCCCCTTACTTTGCGGTATGGAAGGCAATCTGTCAATGACCCCGAGCAATCAAGGACGTACTCCGTGGTATCGTGTAACGGCACGTACTTGTGAATTGGCATGGAGACACTCCGATCCACGACTTTTCTTTCGCCTGTTGGGCCGCTGTTTTTGGCTGCCTCGGAACGCGGGTTGGTGGCGCTCGAATTTGATGCGAGACTGCCGGGGCAACAAACGATTCGGCCTAACCCGCGCGATCTGCGTGCGGAATCGAGACGTGTCCAATTCGCCGAGTCAGCAGAAACATTAGAGATTTACGTTCGCGAGTTGGAGGAATATTTTGCTGGAGGCCGCCGCGAATTCACATTCCCCTTGGATTTATGCGGCACGGATTTTCAATTGGCGTGCTGGCGCGCATTGCTGGCCATTCCCTACGGTGAGACTCGAACCTACGCGGACATTGCCCGCGCTGTCGGACGGGCTCAGGGATTCCGCGCGGTTGGGATGGCAAACAATCGCAACCCCATCGCCATCGTTGTGCCGTGTCATCGAGTGATTGCATCAGATGGGAGTTTGTGCGGCTACGGCGGTGGCCTTGAAATCAAGCGAAAACTGTTGGAACTCGAGGGTGCGCTGTCCGGAACCTTGGCAGCCTGAGAATTGTTGATTGTTGAAGTTTGATTGTTGAATCAAGTCATTTGCTACGGCTTTCACTTAACAATCAAAAATCAACAATTCTAGAATTCTAGCGTTTCATGTAAGACACTCCTTTGACCACAGCCAGGAACTCTTCCACCCTTCGCAAGGCGGGACTTTTCTATCTCGTCTTCGTGATGTTCTCCTATACCACCGGTGGACCCTTCGGACTCGAAGACATGGTCACAACTTCGGGGCCCGGGATGACGCTTTTGTACCTTCTTGTTATCCCGTTCTTCTGGTGCATCCCGGTATCACTGGTGTCCGCGGAACTCACTACTGCCATGCCGGTTGAAGGAGGGTTCTATCGCTGGACACGCTCCGCGTTCGGCGATTTCTGGGGGTTTCTCGCAGGATGGTGGAACTGGTCCGCCTCTTTCCTGCTCGGCGGTGCGTATGCAGTGCTCTTCACGGACTACCTCGTCTACTATCTGCCGAAGATGAACTGGTGGGAGCACTACCTGGTTTCAGTGGCGCTGATCGCCCTGCTCACATGGATCAACATTCGCGGCATCCAGATGGTGGGACAGGTAGCTACTGGGCTGGAGATTTTTATCTTCATCCCAGTGATGACGATGATCGTTCTCGGGTTGGCGCATTGGCATTTCAATCCATTCACACCGTGGGTTGTGCCACATCAAGCGACGTTCAAGATTTTCGGAGTCGGACTGGCACTCGGGCTTTGGCTTTATTCAGGATATGAACAACTGTCAACCGTAGCCGAAGAAGTTGAAAATCCACAGAAGACTTATCCGCGAGCGTTGGCAATGGTGGTGCCGCTCTCCGTGGCAGCGTACTTTCTGCCGACGGTTGCGGGGCTAGGCTCAGCAGGCAATTGGGAGAAGTGGCATACGGGATTCTTCTCTGATGCGGCAGCAATCATCGGAGGGCATTCGCTCGGCACATGGATGACACTGGCAGCGATGATTGGAAATGTCGCGCTCCTGAACAGCACGATTCTCACGACCACGCGCATGCCATTCGCCATGGCAGAAGACGGATATCTCCCGGCAGTGCTGACCCAAAGGCATCCTCGTTACGGAACTCCGTGGCTGGCGATTCTCGCGTCCGCGGTCATCTATGCGCTGCTGGCATGGCAGAGCCTGGGACAACTGATTTCGATCTATATCTGGCTACGCTCGGCGACGACGGTGCTGACAGTATTGTCGGGATGGAAGCTTCGACGGTCGCAGCCGAATTTGCCGCGATCATTCGTCGTGCCAGCCGGCCGCGCGGGAATGCTTTACGTGGTTGGGGCTCCGGTCGTGATGGCGATGATTGCATTACTTGGAGGGGATCGCTTTGCTACTGTTGGAGGGCTAATCGCGATCGTGCTGGGACCGATCGTTTATTTAGCGGTCAAGAGAAACAAACCGAGACTTGCCGCTTCCGACAGGCATTGAGTTAGCTTACCCAGTCCAGAACCTTGTACCAGGCCCCGGCAAGCGGCAAGAACCATGGTTTCCCGTTGTACATATTCAACGGCGCACCCGGAAATGGAATCTCTACAAAGGGGTTGTCCGGCTTGTCTCCCGCCATCATTTCGGCAATTTTCTGGCCCTGATATGTCGCCATCGCGACTCCGTGTCCGGCGTATCCGACGGCGTAGTACATGCCATCCATCTGCCCGGCATGCGGCATGATGTCAAAAGCGAAATCCAGCGTGCCTCCCCAGACGTAGTCCACTCGTGCGTCACGCAGTTGGGGATACACGCCAATCATGCCCTGCCGGAGCAAATTGGCGCTTCGGCGGACAGTCTGATCGTTCTCGGGGAAGAATGCGGCGCGTCCCCCAAACAACATTCGCCCATCTGGTGTGAGGCGGTAGTAGTAGAGGTAATTTTTGGAATCATAGATCATGCGGTTGCGTGGGCTTAGCTCCCGTGCGAGGGCTTTTGGAAGCACTTCAGTCGTGATGATGAACGAACCGATCGGGATAATTTTTTTCTTTAGCGAGGGAGTCGCTTGTCCGGTGTAGCCGCTTGTTCCAACAAAAACTTCGTGGGCCCAAACCTTGCCGCGAGCTGTGCTTACCCTCCATCCCATCTCGCCATGCTGCGAATCGCGCTCGATTGTCTGCACACCTGCATGTTCGAAGATGGCTGCTCCGGCTTTCATGGCCGCCCGCGCGAGTCCCGCGACGTAACGCGCGGGATTGCAACCGGCACTCACCTCATCCACCATTCCGCCGTAATAAATACTTGAGCCGATTTCTTCCCCGAGTCCGTGTCGTGGGATCACACGCAGCTTGTGATTGAACTCGACCTCGATCAATTCGGCTTGTCGTGTGTAGCCGGCGAAATGGCTTTGCTTGCAGGCGACTTCGAGGTGACCCGAGCGCGCGAAATCGCAATCGATTCGTTCTTCGCGCACAATCTGTTCAACGCAGTCGATGGAAGCAAGTGACGCCGCATACATTCGGCGCGTCAGTTCGCGGCCGTACATTCTTATCAGCTTGCTGACACCAAGTTTCATCCCGGTGAGCACCATGCCGCCATTGCGTGAACTGGCTCCCCAACCAACCGTTTCCCGCTCCAGTAAGGCCACTCTCGCACCGCGTTTTGCCAAAGTGCGCGCAGCAGACAAGCCAGTGAATCCAGCCCCAACGACGACGACATCGACTGCCTCTGGAAAGGAATTGCCTACCTCAAGAGCCGGCATCTCTGCCGTGGTAAGCCAGTAGTTCTGTTCTGCGATGGATCGTGCCATAGCAATTTTTGAGCGCTCGCCTGGCGCTGGAAACCAGGTCGCTGGGCGACCGAGCATTCTAACGCTGGCCGGTAGTACATGTCCTGTCGGGCGCGGAAAGGAGTCGCTTGTCCGCCGTCGGTAATCTTGTTTGCATTACCGAGTCTTCCTAGTCTGATAATGCATGACTCTGCGCTGCTTCCTGTTCTGTACAGACGAGGGGACGTCTGACATCATTCGGCAGATACTCACAGCTCTCGCCGTTGAGACAGAAGTGTGTTCAATACCGTCAAGGGCGGTACAAACAGTTGCAAACGAGCCCTTTCAGCTCGTGATTATCGATTGGGACCAGCAACCTGAGGCAGGAATGGTGTTGCATGCGGCACAGGACCGGAAAGTCACGGAACGGCCCCTCACGCTGGCGGTCGTCAGCGACGATGGCAGCGCACCGAAGGCGTTGCAGGCTGGGGCGAATTCGACTTTACGAAAGCCTCTGGTCGTCAATCAGGTTACAGACACGCTAAAAACGGCTCGCGATCTCTTGGGTTCCCGATTTGCGCAGATAAAGCCACAAGCGGCCGCGGCTGCGTCAACCGGAGCCCCGTCGGCACTTCCTGCAAGCATGGAAGCGGCGCAGGAAAAATCGCTTCGGGCTGGAGAATTTCTGCAATCAGCGCCGCTGAACCCCGGTGGCCAAATCGTCTCCGAGACTGAAAGTCCTGTGTCATTGGACCAGTCGATTGCGGAACCTGTCGATGCTCTAAAAGAGCTGGAACCGGTTGCCGCTGCCGCTCCGCCCAGTCCGCCGCCAGTGACGGACGAGCCTAAGGGCCTTGAGTGGCATTTGAAACGGAAAGGCCTGCAGTCTGCATATCGCGGAGCGGCTGCAGCTCCTGCCTCGGCTCCCAATCCTCCCCGGAACAACAAACCCGAGCTATTGGGGTACGATCAGACTCCATCATTTTCCGAAACTCAGAGGCCTTCGATACAAGGCTCGGTCAAGCCGCCAACACCACACGCAGTTCAGGATGAGAGCGAAGGTAAACAAGAGGCAGCGCTTTTCTCCTACATCGCTGGAGAATCTGAGGTATCGCACGAGTCATCGCCATCTCGCTTCCGGCTCGGGAAGGGAGCAATCATCGCAGCGAGTGTGCTTGCGGCCGTTGCCATCGTTGCAGCGCCTCAAGCTCCCTGGCATTCGAGGTTGAAAATCGTTGGTGCCAACGCGCAACACTCACTGCACAAATGGCTGAACCCGCAGCCAGTAACGGCGGTATCTCAAGCCCCAGCGTCTCACGAGGACTTCGGTCGCGCGGGTGATGAATACAAACTGCCTGCTGCCGAGACAATCCCGGATGCAACGACGGATCCATCGCAGATCCAGGTTCTCCCGGCGGTAGACCCGACCGCGAAGAAGGCCACAACGGACGCGGCTGCCCCGGATCAAAACCAGTCACCAACCGACACGAACGCGGCCTCGACGCCAGAGGCAAGCCAGACGCCATCTGGCCAGGTCCAGGAAAATCCACCAGCAGTGCAGCCACCTCCAGCGGCGACTTCCCCTGCCCCTCTCGCAACCCCAACATCTGCGCCCACTACGAATACCGTCGCGACAGCGCTATCGCCGTCAAATCCGCCTCATTCGGAACAGCCGACTGTATTGACGAATCCTGCTCCTTCGAATCCGGCCCCGACCGCACCCCTGCCCCGACGCCAGCCAAGCGAATACGTTCCGCCAACAACAAAGGTACCGTCGAGCCTGCAATCGCAAATGGTAACGATGGTGCCCGATGCTAGTGGCAATAAGTCTCCCGATGCGGCGATGCCTGCAATCGAGCCCGTAGCTGTTGCGGAGCTAACCGAACGCGCACTGATAACGAATCAGCCCCCAATCAATTATCCAGCCAGCGCTCGCGGGCAGCAGGGAACGGTAATTCTGCAGGTGCTGATTGGCCGAGACGGGGCTGTTCAGGACGCCAAGTTTGTACAGGGTTCGCTCGCCTTTGCGCGTCCGGCGATTGACGGAGTGAAGCAATGGAAGTTCAAACCGTACATCATGAACGGTCGGGCGGTATCGGTGCAGACTAGTTTGACTATCAAATTCAAACCCGCACAATGACGTAAGTCGTGTGTTTTGTTTATTCCACGGTGGCCAGCCCTTCTAATTGGCCCCATCCAATAGTACCTACCGACGGATTTCAGACCCAATATGTTACTGAAGGGACTCTGTTGGAGCAGCCGACGTATTCGCGATTGCATCTAGAGATATAATGAGTTTAGCTCAGAGGAAGTAGTCCCTTCCGGAAGAAGATCACGATAGATGTCCATGAAAATTAAAGCGGCGATTCTTGTCACGTCTTTTGCAGTGTTGTTGTTTGTGGTTGTCGGATCGATGGGCGGCGTGCACGCCTCGTCGAGCGACGGCTCTTACCGACAGTTGCAGGTTTACAGCGAAGTGCTCTCGCGCGTGCGCAGCGAGTACGTCGAAGAGCCGAATATTCCGAAGGTGACCGATGGCGCGCTGCACGGCCTGCTCGAGTCGCTCGACTCGAATTCCAGCTATCTCTCTCCGGAAGCGTACAAGGCGTTTAAGGCTCACAAGATTGAAGGGAAGGCGGACATCGGAGCCGTCATTTCAAAACGCTTCGGCTACGCTGATGTTGTAGCCGTGCTGCCCGGGTCCCCTGCCGAAAAGGCCGGGATAGAACCCACCGACATTTTTGAATCGATCGAAGGTCAGAGCACTCGTGACATGTCTCTGCCCGAGATTCGCAATATGATCGCGGGCGCTCCGGGATCGACATTGAATGTTCAGGTTGTCCGCGCACGGCGGGCTGAACCACAGAAAGTCGTAATCACACGCGATGTCGTCACCGTCCCGGCTGTTAATGACAAGCTGATGGACGATGGCATCGGCTACATCAAAGTCGAAGCTCTGACCAAAGGCAAATCACAGGAGATCGCTTCCAGGATCAAGTCACTTGAGAAATCAGGAGCGAAAAAGATCCTGCTCGATCTACGCTACTGCGCTGAGGGTGAGGAGAGCGAAGGCATCGCGACCGCCAACCTTTTCTTGAATCATGGCACGATCACGTACTTGCAAGGGCAGAAGTACCCGCGACAGGCTTTCAATGCGGATCCGTCGAAAGCAATAACGAATCTGCCTCTTGCAGTTCTGGTGAACCGGGGCACCTCTGGTCCTTCTGAAATCGTGGCTGCCGCGATACTGGAGAATGCTCGCGGAGACGTTGTCGGCGACAAGACGTTTGGCGATGGCTCGGTACAAAAGACCCTCGACCTGCCGGACGGCGGGGCTGTGATCCTTTCTGTCGCAAAGTATTATTCGCCTAGCGGTAAGGCGATCCAGGATACGGCAGTCACGCCCAACGTCGTTGTGGCGGATGCCCTTGATGACGGCGTCGGTCCTGATGACGACGACAGTGCCGCCGCTCCCGACACCAAGGAAGAAAAGCAAAAGCCCGCTGTGGACGACCAGCTGAATAAGGCCGTTGAAGTTTTGAAAAGTCGCGCGAGTTAGGCGCGGTCAAGCATGGTTCCCCACTTCTGACTGATGTTGCCAGAAGTGGGGATTTCTCTTTTGAGGGGAGAGTTTCAGATTCAGAACCTAACAATTCAAAGTGCTATCCTGAAACTTATCGGGCCATGAAGGCTCTCTACGAAAACCTGCCTGAGGTGGAGATTGGCGGGCGCAAGCTCGTCGGCCGGGTGCTGTTCGGTTTACTGCTTCTTATTTCCGTGCTCGTGGGAGCCACTGCAGGACTTCTTCTCGTCTACACCACCGATCTTCCGCAAGTCGATGCATTGGAGAATTATCGTCCCAGCTCGATTACGGAACTCTATGACGATCACAACCGGGTGATCGGTTCATTCGCCCTGCAGCGGCGTGTAGTCTCAAGCTACAGCGATTTCCCGCCCGTGCTGCGGGATGCCCTGGTCTCGATCGAAGACAAGGACTTCTATCGGCATTCGGGAATTAACTTCTGGCGAATCGTAGGTGCCGCCTATCGCGACATCGAATCCGCAGGCAAAGTGCAGGGCGCTTCGACGCTCACGATGCAACTGGCCCGCAACTTGTTCCTCTCGCCCGACCGTCGCTGGCAGCGTAAGGTGCAAGAAGCAATGCTGGCGATCCAGATCGAGCGACGCTTTACAAAGCCGCAGATCTTTACGCTCTATTCCAACCAGATTTTTCTCGGGCACGGCGTGTATGGGTTTGAAGCTGCATCGGAGTTTTACTTCAGCAAGCCTGCTAAGGATTTGACCCTTGATGAAGCCGCCCTGCTTGCAGGACTTCCAAAAGGCCCTTCGGTTTATTCGCCAATCAATCATCCTGACCGGGCGGCAAAACGTCGAAATCTCGTGATTAATGCCATGCTTGAGGACGGCAAGATTACAGCAGCCCAGGCGGATGCCGCGCGTTCTGCTCCGATCGTGCTGCACCTCGCGCATGATCCGAACTCTCTGGCGCCGTACTTCGTGGAAGAGATTCGGCGCTACCTTGAAGGGAAATACGGAACCGATCAAGTACACGAAGGGGGGCTGAAGGTCTACACGACGCTCGATGTGGATATGCAAAAAGCGGCGAACCAGGCGGTGCTTGATGGTCTTGCGGCCTACGAGCGCCGTCACGGATGGAAAGACCATCTCGAAAACATCGTCTCTGAAGGGCAAACGATCGATAAGTATTCGGATCCGGATTGGGATGCCGAGCCTGAAGTGAACGGATACATCCATGCGCTGGTAACTTCGTCAGGGACAGGAATTGCAACATTGAAGTTCGGCCGCTACACGGCTGGTCTGGGACAGACCGATGTGGCATGGACGCATGAAAAAATCGCCGACATTCTAAAGCCCGGAGACATTTGCTACGTCAGAGTTCTCTCGCTTGGCGCGAATGGCGCGGCGAAAGTCAGTCTCGAGCAGGATTCCGGCGCACAGGGAGCTTTACTTGCTGTCGATAATGCCACCGGAGGAATCAAGGCTCTCGTGGGCGGGCGTGACTTCAACGATTCCAAATTCGATCGCGCTACTCAAGCGCTTCGGCAAGTTGGGTCATCCTTCAAACCGTACGTATATACGACCGTCATCGACGGCGGAGCGAGTCCCGACGACACGATACTCGACGAACCTGTGAGTTTTGAAACGGCATCAGGCGCATATACCCCCCACAACTACGACGAAAAGTTTGAAGGGATCATTACACTTCGTCGCGCGTTGGCCCAATCCCGCAACATCCCCGCGTTAAAGTTGGCCAACAAAGTCGGCATTAAAAGTGTGATCGACTACGCTGAGCGCTTCGGCGTCACCTCGAAAATTCCCCCTTACCTTCCGGTCGCGCTTGGCTCTGCGGAAATCACTCTTCTGGAGCAAACCGCGGCTTACAGTGTATTTCCGAACGACGGCGTGAGAGTCACGCCGCACTACATCACCCGCGTGACCGACTACGACGGGCGCGTGCTCGAAGAAGACTTTCCCGAAGTAAAGGATGTGATTAACGAGCGTACTGCACGAATCATGACGTCCATGCTGCGTGAGGTAGTACTTCACGGGACCGGGATTGCCGCGGCGAAATTGCCATTTCCGGTCGCGGGTAAAACGGGAACTACGAATGATTTCACCGACGCATGGTTTATGGGATTCTCGCCGACAATGACTTGTGGAGTCTGGGTCGGCTATGACGAGAAAAAATCTCTTGGCGCGAAGGAAACTGGGGCTCATGCCGCGCTGCCGATCTGGATGAATTTCATGAGTGCGGCTATGGCCGGCAAGGATGTCGGCGATTTCCAGGCCTCGCCGCTGCAGGCGCATGCAGCCCAGAAATTGGACACGCCCGACGCCGCGCCCGCAGCGGAAGAGTCGCATTGAGGTCTCGGCCGTGCTATCGAGTTATCATGACTCACCCATGAAACAACAAATTTTGGGATCGTTGTTATTGGCCATAATCTCGTCAGCCTTCGTATTATGCGCCACATCGCGGGCCGAAGCTGCCAATGAGTTTGCCGCCGATATCGAGCGTGTACTGCGAACCCAGCAGGATGCGTGGAATCGTCACGACCTTGATGCGTTCATGGAAGGGTATTGGAAGTCTCCCGACCTGACGTTCTTTTCTGGCGCAAACGAATCCAAAGGCTGGCAAGCGACCATCGATCGTTACCGAGCGACATATCAGAGTGCCGGCAAAGAGATGGGCAAGCTCGAATTTTCAGAGTTGCGAATCGAGCCGCTCGGACCGGAAGGGGCGTTCGTTCGAGGTGTCTGGAAACTGACGATGTCGGACGGGAAGACGCCGCACGGTCGATTCACATTGATCTTCCGCAAGTTTTCGGGCGGGTGGAAAATTATTCATGATCACACGTCTGCGGCTGAATGAAACAGAGTGCTTCAAGGCGCTCTTCTTGCCGTAATGCCCAGCCGTCAAACTGCCCCTCCTCCTGGCTATTTCTTCACTCGAATCTGAACGCGAGTTCCATCCGGCAAAGTGCCGCCGATAATTTCAATTTTCCCGCCTCGCACGGTGCCTTCGAACTCCTGTGGCAGAAGCGGCTGCGCTGACGATCTCGCGGGAGAGTCGCCAGCCCCCATACGAGATCCACTTCGCCCCATGCCGCGGTCCATGGCTTCATTGGCCAGGCGATCAGCCTCCTGATTGTGTTCGCGAAGAGCATGGCCGATCGAGAACCACTCGAGTTTTGCGATCAGTTCTTTTGCGCGTGCATGGAGATCCTGCAAGGTGGGATTCTTCACCTTATAGATTCCCTTTATCTGGCGAACGAGGAGTTCGGAATCGCTAATGACTTTCAGCGCACGAGGCTCGTGCTGGATGGCGTACTCAAGGGCGGCGATCAACCCTTGATACTCCGCGAAATTGTTGGTTTGATGCCCAAGGTATTCGCTGAGCGCGGCGACCTTTCGCCCGGATTCATCCTCGATGACAACGCCGTAACCTGACGGCCCCGGATTGCCGCGAGCGCCACCATCACTGTGAGCAATCAGGATTTTTTTTGGAGGATTCTCGCGCAAGTCAAAGAGAGATTTCCCAGAATTCGTGCGGGATTCAGAAGGCATATCCGAGTGTACAACGGACGCATCGGCAGGCTCCGGCGGCTGGTCATGGGCGGAAAATCAGACTGGCACAACCTGAACCCCGAATTTTCGTCCCGGTCGCGAGCGAGCAATTTGCTCGGGAATGCAAGAATTCTATTGACACTTTGTTAATCGTGCCGCAATATCTTGGGTTATAGGACCTTCCCATACTACGAGTAGGGTGGTCTTTCAAGCTAAGGGCCCAAAGTCGTTAACCCTTGCAAGGGAAAATCGTTCACGGAGGCACCTTCACAATGGCAACGAAGAAGAAGGCAAAAAAGAAGAAACACTAACCGACTGCGAGACGATACTCGCATACACCATGATTTTTCACTGGCCTCTTGAGAGAAGCACCTCTTAAGAGGCTTTTCCGCTAATTGGCGCTCTTAGAGCAGTTTGTTCCATTACATTGCTGAGAACCTGCCGGCAGATTTCCGCGATTCGGCGCCCTGCCTGTGTCACAATAAAAAGACTGAACAGTGCGGGAGTTTGATTATGCCCAGGAAAAAAGGCCCTGAGAAGCACAAGAGCGAACAAATCCTGATTCCCGACAAACTTTACTTTCGCATCGGAGAAGTAGCGAGCCTGTGCCGTTTGCCCGCGTACGTATTGCGATTTTGGGAATCAGAGTTCCCGCAGCTGAAACCGGTCAAGAGCAGCACCGGGCAACGAATGTACCGCAAGCGCGACGTCGAAAGCGTGCTGCGAATTAAGCTGTTGCTCTACGAGCAGGGATTCACGATCTCTGGCGCGCGTCAGCAACTGCGAGCGGAAACCAAGTCCGACAAGACGCAGGCGGCGATTCCGTTTCCGGCACAGTCCGCACCCGAGCTTCAGCACATCCGGCAAGGGCTACGAGAGATTCTCGAGATGCTCTCGACCCGCCGAACTGGGTGAGTCTTGTCGATGAGAACTGGATTGCCCTCCTAAGTTACTTATGCGGCCACGCATTGCGCTTCCCATGCCGCACTCCACCGACTGCGAGTACGGTGAACGAGCCATCCCACATTATGAACGTGCGGTTGTCATCGGAGGCGGAGAGCCGGTACGAATCGACCTCAATCAGAGTGTCACTGCCATCCGCAACGCGGCTGGAAGCTGTGATGCAGTGTTGTTGCCCGGAAGTAATGCTGATGTGGATCCGGTAAAGTTCGGGCAACAAAGGTCCGAACGTACGGCGGCAGCGGACGGTCTTCGTGAACAGGCTGACTTCCTTTTGCTGGAAGAAGCATACGCCTCTAGAAAACCCGTGCTTTGTATCTGCTATGGATTGCAGAGTCTGAACGTTTTCTGCGGGGGATCACTCATTCAGCACATTCCGGATTATTTGCCGCCGGAGAGCCGGAACAAAGTGAATCACGAGGCGGGCCGGAAGGTGGCCATCGCGCATTCGGTTCAGATCTCAGATGGCTCTTTGCTGGCAGGAGTCATGGGAAACGAGAAGGAGCGAGTCCAGCACGGCGAGATCGTAGTGCCCGTAAACTCGTCACATCATCAGTCTGCAGATGCGATCGGAAGCGGGCTACGCATCGTCGCGCGGTGCCCGGACGATGGAATTATTGAAGCGCTAGAGGGGACATCAGCGAATCATTTCGTGATGGCAGTGCAATGGCACCCCGAGCGATCAGTTGACGATGACGATCATTCGTGGGGAATCTTCCTCGCACTTGTAAACGCGATTCGATGAGATTTAGTTTCACTTGGTGGAACCACTCACGGCCGTAAAATACTCTGGCGGGATCGGGTTATCAGGTCTTTCGTCGTCCCACACGGCGGATGCGATCCACCAGCGCTTGCCGTCATAGAACAGCTCAAGACTATTGATGCCGCGAGCGATTACCGGACCGCCTGCCTTAGTGCGGCTTTCGTATGTGCTGAACACGTGTGCGATATTGCCGAACTTCTGCGTTGAGCGGTGAATCTCGGACTCATAGAAACCCTCTTTTACAAGCACGTCATTCGAAGCGTCAACGAATTGCTGATGGCTCGCGATGTGTGCTCGCGGATGTCCACTCTTATCTTGGGACATGGCAACGAGCCGGATTTCGGGGATATAGAGGGTGCGATCGCGAGACCACTGCCGGGGCTGACCCGCCGGACCGGAGATTACTTCGTAATAGGCCTTGATAATTCCATCGATGGTCGCCGTGTCTTCCTGACGAGGTTCGATGGTGGGCACGTCAACAGCCTGGGACTTGGCGGATCCGTTAGGTTGTTGAGCTGGACTGGCTGCACCAAACACGCAGAAAGCCAACAACACGATTTGCAAAGACAGTCTCATCCGGCATCTCCTTGCGAAGAAACACTAACATCGAACGAAGAATGCTATTTTCGCTTTCTCGACGGGCGTTTCGATTTTGCGGATCGTTCCAGCAGAACAGTTACGTGCGCGATAGCAGTGTTGTCAAGATTGAGGCCCTCGGGCGTCTTGGCCTTAAGGCCTACGCAATCGCCGGGAATGTCGAGAAGTTCGGCCACTTTTGCACGAATGGAAGCGGCGTGAGGGCCGATTTTCGGCGCGGCCAGAATCAGACTTGAGTCGATATTGGCAATTTGAAACCCCGCTTGTTCGATCCGTTTGAGAGCTTCTCGCAGAAAGATGACGGAGTCCGCGCCCTTCCATTTGGGATCCGAAGGCGGAAATAAAGCGCCGATATCCGGGCCGGCAATAGCGCCGAGAAGGGCATCTGTAATCGCATGGAGAAGCACATCGCCATCGGAATGTCCTCCAAGGCCCTTGTCGTACGGCAGAGTAAGGCCGCCGATCTTCAGTGGAATGCCGGGGCGGAATTCGTGCGAGTCGAAGCCGTAACCGATTCTCATGCAAGAACCTCGGCCGCGGATTCACACGGATTCACACGGATTTTTTTTCTTGCATTGTCGAAAATGAGTCGGCGGAATTGTGGACGCATGCCAAAGTTAAGCAGCAGTCCCACTTCGACTTCGGTTGCACGAAGGTAGTGCAGGAGCTGAGCTTCATGTGCCTTTTCGAGAGTTCGGACAGCCTTCAGTTCAAGCAATATCGTTCCGTTCACCATCAAATCAGCATAGTATTGGCCTACTTTTCTAGCGCGAAACCACACCGATATTGGCACCTCGCGAGAGACCTTGAGGCCTGAACACTCTAGCGCGACCTGCATTGCCCCCGCATACGTTGATTCCAGGAAGCCGTAACCAAGCTCGTTGGAAACATCGTAAAAGCTGCCAATGATCTTTTCGGTGAGAGTGTAGTACTTAAGATCAGCCCCGGAGGTCGCCATAATTGATAAGTCTATGCCCTACAGTGCAGGTCTATCCGTGAGAATTCGCGGAGATCCGTGGCTCATTTCCCTAAATAGAACTCTGCCAGTTCCATGTCGCCGGGGGTTGTGATTTTTATGTTTCTTGGTGAGCCCATCACAACGGCTACCTCATGGCCAGAGCGCTCGGCAAGCGAGGCTTCATCGGTACCCACAAAGCCGTCCGTTGTAGCTTCATCAAATACTCTCTTGATTACGTCGTAGCGAAATCCCTGAGGAGTCTGGGCGAGGACTACACCTGCCCTGGGGATCGTTGCTTTGATGATCGCACCCTCGGCAGTGCGTTCGACCTGCTTGACCGTGTCGACAGCTGGCAGGGCGGCTATGGCTGCTCCATACTTCTTTGCTGCCTCGATCACGTCGTGAATGATCTCACTCGTAACCAGAGGACGAACGGCGTCGTGGACAAGGACGATATCGTCGGGATCAGCGGTGATCGAACTCAGCGCATGCTCGACCGATTGCTGGCGATGTTCGCCCCCGACAACGAATTCCAGTTTCTTCCGCAGAACGTCGCTTGCTTCTTTTTGCAATCGTTCGCGAAAACCCTCGATTTCGTTCTCCCGCAGAGCCACCCAGATTGCGCTTACCCGATCGATTCCGGCGAATTTACGTAAAGTATGAATCAGGATGGGAATCCCCCCTAACTCCGTAAATTGTTTTGAGGGATGCTTCGCATCTTTGGTGCTGACGGGCGCCATACGAGTACCGAGACCAGCTGCCGGAATGATGACGAAAACCTTCATGGCGGTCTGTCAGTATACGGGCGGAGACGCGGGAAGTTCAAACCCAGAGTTGGCTCCGATCGACGAAATCCGAAAAGAAAAACAGCTTTCCGGACTCCGCTCAGTCGGAGAATCAGTCGATCACGATGTAGGCGACTTCGTTTCTACAATGGTCGGGGTGGAAACCGGAGTCGGGGTTGTAGGTACAACCGGCACAGTTGGTGATGTAGGCGATACCGGAACGGCCTGCCGCGAGTACCCAGCCCGCTCGTCCCATTTGCCGAAGATCATCTTTCCGGCAGTGGTCTGGAGCACAGATGTGACGGAAACATCAATCGTTTTTCCAATCATCTTGCGCGCATTATCGACGACAACCATGGTTCCATCATCAAGATAGGCGACACCCTGGTTATATTCCTTGCCTTCTTTGAGGATGAACACGCGCATGGTTTCGCCCGGCAGCACGATCGGCTTGAGGGAGTTCGCGAGTTCGTTGATGTTCAGGACCTCGACACCCTGCAACTGCGCCACCTTGTTGAGGTTGAAATCATTCGTGATGATCTTTCCCTCATATACTTTGGCGAGTTCGATAAGTTTGAGGTCGACCTCGCGGACCGCGGGAAAGTCGTCTTCAACGATCTGGATCTGCAGATTAGCCACTTTCTGGAGACGCTGCAGAATGTCGAGACCGCGGCGGCCGCGGTTCCGCTTCAGGGAGTCGGCAGAATCGGCGACAAGCTGCAGTTCGCGGAGGACGAACTGAGGGGTGACGATGACTCCATCGAGAAAGCCCGTTTCCGCAATGTCCGCGATCCGTCCGTCAATAATGACGCTGGTGTCCAGAATCTTGTAGCTCTTCTTGGATTGTTTCTCTCCACCGAAGATGCCACCGAGCGCCGCAAGGTTGAGCAGATCGCCTTTGTTGGCTCCCACAATCAACCCGACGTAAGCCATCAACAACATAACCAGGATCTGCAGGAAGCTTTGAGTATGGCCTTCCGGCACACTGCTGCGAATGACCAATGCAAACAGGTATGCACCGCAGATGCCAAGAATGCTACCGATGGCAGCTCCGATCAGTCGCTTCAGGCTGACCGTCCGAAGCTTCCATTCGAAGATAACGATCGCAAGACCGATCAGACCGCCAACACCACCATCCCAAGGTCTGGTTAAGTTAAAGGGTTCGATGACGAAGCAGGTAAGGGCAACAACGACTATAAAAACAAGACGTACGAAGATAATATCCACGGCAACCTCCCCGCGGATGCAGGTTCCCAGTTCCCCGGGCTCGTGCACCCGTGCCTCTCTGCGCCGCCCCCGAACGCAGAATCGGCCTTGCAGATTCGGGACGCACGAATAAGTATGAAAGCACGCCCCGTTCCGGCCTGTTTGGGGCTGGGCCGGAGTGATACTGTTAACGCCAAGAGTATATACCTCAGGGCTAATCCTAGGCAGATCCATCCGCTCATTTCGAGTTGGAACGATGCAGCGCGCATCCGTGATGTTAAAAGCCTGCTACACTTTTTTCATGAAAGCGTTAGTTATCACGAACTTGACTGGGCCAGAGGGCTTAGCTCTGCAGGATGTTGCCGAGGCGACTGCGCAGCCTCCCAGGATTTTGGTCCGCGTTGGAGCGGGCGGCTTGAATTTTGCGGATTTCATGACTACGAAGGGCGGCTATCCGGGCACGCCTCCGCCGCCGCTCATCGCTGGACGCGAGTTCGCCGGAGTTGAGGAGTCAACTAACCGCCGCGTGATGGGCTATCTCCAGTGGGGAGCTTTTGCGGAGAAAGCGGCAGCGTATCCGAATCTGCTTTGGCCGACTCCGGAGGGTTGGAGCGACGAACAGGCGGCGGCGTTCCCGGTCAACTACTTCACCGCGTATCTCGGATACTGGCAAGCAGGAATGACACAACCCCGGAACGATGGTGGAACGCATCGCGTACTCATCCACGCCGTCGCTGGTGGTGTGGGAACTGCGGCGGTGCAGATCGGGAAGTTACTGGGAGTCGACATGTATGGAACTTCATCTTCGGATGAGAAACTGGCCCGCGTGGAGAAACTCGGCCTGGAGCATGGCATCAACTACAGGAGAAACAACTACGAGGAAGTGGTGAAGAACCTCACGCGCGGCGAGGGCGTGGATGCCGTATTCGAAATGCTTGGCGGAGAGCATACGGCGAGGAGTCTGCGTTGTTTGCGTGACTTTGGGAAGGTAATTCAGTACGGGACTGCAACAGGCAAGTCGCCGCAACTTGATTTGCGGGCGATGTACGCGAAATCAGCTAGCGTGCAAGGTTTGTGGCTGACGTATCTCTCACAGAAGCCCGAAATCATGGAACCAGCATGGAAGCAGCTCTCGGGATGGATTCAGCAAGGGAAACTATCTCCACAAATCGGGCAGATTTTCCCGTTGGAGAAGGCGGTCGAGGCCTACAAACTTCTTGAAGAAGGAAAGAACTACGGCAAACTGGTGGTAAGGATCAACCAATAGCTACAGCAGTCAGTTGCGTGGGTCGAGGATCGCCGAGCGCAGATGTGCGATGGACTCTGCAATCTGTTCTGGGCTGATAATCGCAGACGGAGCAAGCAATAGATGATCGCCGGCGTCTCCGTCGACGCACCCCTGCATCGGGTACACTAGCAAACCACGCTTTCGCGCAGCAGCAGCGACGCATCCCGCAAAATTCTGCTCCGGCGCGAATGGTAGTTTGGACTCTTTATCGGCGACGAACTCGATTCCCCAAAGCAATCCGATTCCGCGGACATCACCTACGTTCTCGAGCTCGCGCAGCCCTTCCAACTGACGCTTGAATTGATACGCAGCGGTTCCTGGGTGGCTACAGTCAGCAGCCTGAACTAACTGTTGATCGAGCAGACGGCTGAGAACCGCGCGTCCCGCCGAAAGCGAAATGGGATGAGCATTGTAGGTAAAGCCGTGAAGGAATACGCCCGAGCCTTGCGCGATGGCATCGACTACCCTTTTACTGACGATCACTGCGCCGAGTGGAGCATATCCGCTGGACAGACCCTTTGCGGTGACCAGGATGTCGGGCTTTGCGTCCCAGTGATCGACAGCGAAGTTGCGTCCTGTGCGGCCCATACCGGTCATGACTTCGTCGGCGATCAAAAGAATGCCGTGGTTGCGGCAGACCTCGGAGATGGATTGCAAGTATCCGGCAGGCGGAACAGTGGCACCAAGCGTCGCGCCGCCAATCGGTTCGAAAATGAACGCGGCCACGGTGTCATTGGAGTTTGCGATCGTCTGATCGAGTTCCGCGGCGTATTGTTTGCCACAGCTTCGGCAGCCGTCATCGCAATCAAACGCGCAGCGGTAACAGTAAGGGATGCCAATGTGGGGGAACTCGTGGATCATCGGGAGATAGATTTCTCGACGACGTTTGTTGCCAGACACAGCTAACGCTCCAAGTGTTGAACCGTGATAGCTCTGGTGGCGGCTCAGGACTTGATGTCGCTGAGACTGCCCAATTTCGACCTGATATTGACGAGCGAGTTTGAGCGCAGTTTCGATCGATTCCGAACCACCAGACGTGAAGTACACTGCACCATCTCGGAAGTGATCGCCCGCGAAAGCCAGCAGTTCTCGCGCGTACTCCTCCGCTACATCGGTCGTGAACTGGCTGGTGTGAACAAACTCCAGCTTCGAAGCCTGCTCAGCCATAGCCGCAGAGATTTCGCGTACGCCATGACCGATTAAATTCACCGCAGCGGAGCCGGCCAGATCCACATAGCGCTTACCATCCGTGTCCCACACATAAACGCCTTCGCCTCGTATCGCGGTTGGAAAGTCCTTTCGGAAAGATCGGCGAAGAACAGAACTACGAGCGTTGAATGCGGCTGATTCAGTCACGACTGCATTATTTCATTCGCTAGAGGTTTGTAGCGAAGCCAGGAATCGTAAGGATGACAATTTTGAATTGGACGTGATACCGATTTCTTTCTACAGTGAGTCTGCCCGTTCTGCAGCGTCGCAGCAGGCCTTTGTTCCCCGTTTGATCTTACCCCTGGATGGGTTCTCAGACTTCGACCAAGATCGTCGCGGCCAGTAAGGACTGCAGCCGCTATTTCTTGTTTAGCGGATGCAGAGCACTCATCGTCAAGAGGGGGAAATGCCACTGCATTCGAGAAGTAACGTCAATTTGAAAACTGTCGCCGATCGAGTTGGGCTTGCGCCCTGCTCCATTTCCGCGGTCTTGAATAATACCGCGGCCTCGCGCTCGATCCCGCAAGTCACTAAGGAAAGGATTTTCCGTGCCGCCACGGAGCTGAACTATCGTCCCAATCTCTGGGCGCGGTCGTTACGCACAAGACGCACCCGGATGGCAGCGGTCATCGCCCGAGATTTCGGGCATCCAGCAGTTGCCAAAGTCGTCGCCGCTGCTCAGCGCAGATTGCAGCACCGGGGATATCTGCTGGTTATGGAGACGCTAAGTCCTGATGATACTGGTCGCTTCCAGCTACATCTTCAGCAACGCGGTATTGAAGGTGTAATTGCGATTGATGCAGCAGTGCGCCAAGAGGAGGACTTTCCGGTAGCTGAGGTTGATCTCAGCTGTTTGAATTCATCTGAGATGATTGGGAACGGGATTAGCTCTTGGCTGCAGGATCTCGGTTCGTCGGCGGCTGAGACTGTCATGGGTGCCATCGAGGCAAAACTTCCCGAGGCTACAATTCAGACCAAGATCCCATCTTCCCGGCTCGAGATCGCAGCTTCAAGAAGCGAGATGCACCGGGGAAACCAGGACACGGCATAAGAAGTTGGCCCGCCAGCCCACCTGTCTAAGCTGCCTTGCCCCGAGATGTTTTCGCTTGTTCCAGAATGCGAAACAGAAGGAGCCAGCGCTTCACGCTCGTGGTCATGAGGAAGTTCTCCTTCACGTGTTCGCGACCGTTCATTCCGATGCTTCGTGCAAACTCGGGGTGTGTGAGCAAGTAGCGAATCTGAAAAGCACAGCCCTCGACGGAATGCACCAAGAGTCCTGTGAGCTTGTGAATGATCTGATTGGGGATCCCCCCGACCGAACCGGCAATCGTTGGCTTGCCCTTCCATAAGGCCTCGGTGACCGTCAGGCCGAAGCCTTCCTTCAACGACTTTTGAACAATGATGGTTGATGCGCGTTGGATGGCATTATTTGGACCGCGCACCAGGGTGGCAGGTCGAGAATGATAATGTCGGGATCGTTGCCGGCAGCTTCTTTTACTTCTTGCAGAACGATTGCTCCCTCGGGGTCATCGGTGGCGCCGCCCCCTGCAAGAACGAGCTGACAGTCCACGTATTTCTTAGCGAGTTTATAGGCCTGAACGACTCCGACCGGGTCCTTCAAACGATCAAAGCGCGAAACCTGAGTAACGATCGGGCGGTTCCGATCGATACCGAAATCATCACAAGCCTGCTGGATTTGAGAATCCGTCAGCTCCTTATTTTTTTCCGAGAGGGGATCGATACAGGGATAAAACAGGTACTGAGGGATGGGCAATTGGCGTGCGAACGATTGCGATGAAAAAATCGCCGCATCATACTGCTCGACGAAGGGCCGCAGAAACTCCCAGACGCCAGGGTTGGGATTCGAAAGATCGATATGGCAGCGCCAGACCCAATGTGCTTGTGTGTTTCCGCGTGAACGAACGAGCGCGGCTGGCTGCGGGTCATGAATGACGACCATGTCCTCGTCGAACTTCATGCGGGCCCGATTCTGTTCGGTGTACATCAAGAAAATATCTTTTGCGGATTGTGTCAGCTCGTATGGCGTGCCGTGCAGGGCATTGTGGAACGCCTTTGTGATTTCAAAAAAGTCATTGCCGCCTGTGATGACATCCCAATGGGTAGGGACTTCCAGTTCCGAGAGCAGCGGAACCAGGCGATTGAGCATTTCGGCGACGCCGCCACCCACTGCGGTAGAGTTCACCATCTTGATCGTCTTGCCTTTGAGTTCCTTCGCGAGAAAGCGCAGGGTGTCGATCTGCGCCTGGCCCACAATCGGCGCGTAAGCATCCATGTGGGCGGGCGGAGGCGGAGTAGGTGGCGTGAGAACGCTCGCGGGAAGTGGACGATTCAGGCGGCGATCTGCGACCCGGCGATCAGTCGAACGACGAGCATGACGCGGAAGGGTTAAGGCGGACGCTGCGCTCTCAGCATTTGTAGAGCCGTTGGTTGGTGCTTGCGATTCGATCGTGGAACCCGCAGATGTAGCGGAGCGGTCTTCTGAACTCATTTTTCTCCCAGTCCTAATTCATGGCTTGGGAGACGATGCGAGCGATGTGCCGCCGCACCCCCTCCAAGGTATTGGCATAGATATCGATGCGTTCGATGTCATCGGCGGCTTCCGACAAACCGAGTTCCTCTTCGAGCCACTGCGAAAAATCATTCGACATGCGATGCAGACGGAGTCGCGCCTCGATGAAATGGTGATGAATCGAGTGAACGCTGACCTGGTTGATTCCGTCGAGAAATCCGGCGAGCGTCTCAGCGCGGAACGACGTCGGCAGTACAACGATGTCCGAGGCACAGAAGTAGAACGGCTCGTAGGCGGGTCGCGAACCAGGCCGGTTTTCGCGGTGCAGAAACTCATCGAGAATTTCCACCATTCGCCGGCGCAAGCCTTCGATGGCTGTGAATTCACGGACATCGACACTGGCCAGTTGTTCGGCCAGCGCGGGCTCGTTGCATGCAAAGAGGCTCCAATGGGCGAAGTCGTTGGAAAATCCCTGCCGGATGAAATGGTGCTCCTGCAGAGTCCGGAAAGTGTGCTGAAAAATGGAGTCGTCCGGACAGGTTTGCATCGCGTGCAGCAATTCAGAGAGATTCGCCGCCTTCTGTCTTCCGATGCGCAGCAAATGCTCGGACGTATTGAAGAAGAATGGCTTCTGGGGTTTGCGAATGATGGCCTTGGCGGATTCAGACATGCTTCCAGATAGGTAGCACTATGCAGCGGCAGGGTTGTCGCTGCAATTCTGACCCGCTTATCCGACAGATGCTCCCGTGGCGAACCTGCTTCTCCCCGACTCGCCTGGATCGAGCCGAATGTCGCATACCTCGCCAATCAGGCTCGCGGCCCAACGATAGACGTTGTGTTCGCGCACATCCTTCCTCATTCGCTGCATGCGCATCTGCTTTTCTTCCGGGCTCATCTCAAGTGCAGCGCGGATTGCCTCGGCCGTTTGATCGATATCGTAAGGATTCACTTGAAGTGCATCACGCAATTCGCGCGCAGCGCCTGTAAAGCAGCTCAAGATGAGCACGCCACGTTCATCTTGCCGTGTAGCCACGAATTCTTTCGCGACCAGATTCATCCCGTCATGTAGCGATGTCACGAGGCACAAGTCGGCTGAGCGGTAATAGGGCAGGATCTCGTGGTGGTCATGATGGCGCTCCAGAAGAATAATCGGCTTCCATCGATCGGCCTGGAATTTCCAGTTGATGCGCTCGGCCTCCGCTTCGACCTCAGCCTGCAAATCGTGATAGCGCTTGATATGGGTCCGGCTGGGCGCACCGATTTGCACAAACGAGAAAACTCCCTGGTAGCGTGGATACTTCTCGAGAAATCTTTCGACAGCGAGAAATCGTTCCAGGATGCCCTTGGTGTAGTCGAGGCGATCAACGCCCAAACCGAGCAGGGCAGCGTCCACTCCGAGACTCTTAAAGAGCGCGGTCCGTTCCTCATACGCAGATGAAGATTGCGGTTCTTTCACCTGAACATCCGCCAATTCGACGCTGATCGGGAATGGATGGACGGTTGTGAGGTGTTCGTGGCGCTGCACCGTCGAGTGATCCCAATCAATTCTCGATTCGACAATCCGATCGACGGTCTGCAGGAAATTCGTGCAATGCGCCTGGATGTGGAAGCCTACAAGATCGGCGCCCAGCAAGCCATCGACGAGTTCGCGCTGCCAGGGGCAGATTCCAAATGCCTCCGGATTGGGCCATGGAATGTGCCAGAAGATGGCGACACGGGCATCGGGGCGCCTCTGTTTAATCATTCTTGGCAACAGCGCAAAGTGATAATCCTGGACGAGCACAACAGGATTGTGAATGCCCTCCATTTCCTCTACAAGCGCCGTCGCAAACTTGCGATTTACGGTTTGGTAGTGCTCCCAGTCGTCAGCGCGGAACAATGGACGGGTATGGGCGATGTGGCATAGAGGCCATAGACCCTCATTTGCAAATCCGTAGTAATACCCCTCTTCCTCTTCCTTCGACAGCCAGACGCGGCGCAGTGTGTAATGCGGGTCGTCAGGCGGCACGAGTAGGCGATCGCGCTCGTCGACGGTCTCGGTATCGGCATCACCGGAGCCGTGGGCTACCCAGGTTCCACCGCAGGCACAGAGGACTGGTTCGATTGCGGTGACAAGGCCGCTGGCAGGGATGGAAACCTCGATGGACTTTCCACGGCGTACATGCGTATAAGGTTCGCGATTGGAGACAACAAAAAGGCGTCCATCTTCAAGACGGGAACGAACGTGCACAGCGAGACGTTCAGCGGTCCAGATGGACTGGCCACTATTCCGCAACCTCGCTTCCAGTTCTGCGGCAGAACGGGCGGTGTTGAGGCTCTCGGCTAAGGTAGCGACTTCGCGAGCCAGGGGCTTGAACAAATCCAGATCAAGTGGCTTGATGCGGGCAGACATCGCACGTCCGGTGCGTAAAGCTTTAATCCAGTGAGCGGTTCGCGCGATCGGACCAGCGATGCTCCACCGCACAATCAGCAAGGTGATCAATACGATCAGCACGACATGGACGACGGCACTGAGGAAGGTCTCGCGCCAGATCCGCAGACCTTCGGCATGGATGTAGCCGGAATCGTGGACGATCGCCAGGCTGCCGATCAGTGTGTCGTCATGGTGCAATGGCAAGGCGTAAATGTGAATCGAAGCGGTGCCCATGCGCGCGAAGACCTTTGCGGCATGATTCTGCTGCAAGGATTGCAGCACAATTGGTGGAGCGCTCTGCATGAGCGGCTCGAGCGTCGTAGTTACCGCGATTGGATGTCCTTGCGGATCGTACACTGCAAGTCCTGCGAGATGCTCGCGATTAGCGAACTGCTGGACTGTTTTTTGCAGGGTGCGCTGCGCATCGCGGTCAAGATCGCGCTGAACATTGCTGGCCAGACTGTCTCCGAGTACCTCGGCACGGTGGTCGAGATCGCCGCGCATGCGCCGCTGCAACATCAGAACCTGGTAGTAGGAAGTACACAGCGAGACCAGAGTGATGCCAATGATGAGTGAGATGATGAGCCGGGCGCTGAGAAGTCTCATCCTTTGGACCTCGAAACCAACTACGAGAGATTAATTACACCGCAAAACAGGCCGGGAATACAACGGAGCGGTATTCAAACATCTCCTGCGCCATATTAAAACCGCGGCAGAAGACGGGGCGCCAAGACTGTCGCCAAGTCGGTCCGGCTTACAAACTTGAAAGAATGCAAGCCTCCGCGTTGCTGATCACACTTCGACGTCATTGAGAGGACAGGACCCGATGAAAGGTTGCAACCCATTTGCCAAATAGCAAGTCTTGTAAATTCAATGGATGCAGCCATGCAGGTGCCCGAACGTGTGTAGATCTTGCCTGGAGTTATCGTGATTGCGCTCGGGGCTCAACTCCATACAAGCGTAGTGACGGAGTTTTGTGGCAATGAAATGTCTGTACTCTGATTTGCCTGCTGTACTGTGATTGTCTTCGAATCACCCGAGTTGCTGATAACGAGAACCTTCTGTCCATTCGGATTCTCGAATGCCACGTGATCGACCGTTTTCAGAACTGAAAGCGAATCGATCCGCTTGGCGCCACGATGGATGTTGCGCGAGAAATGCGCGAATGCCCAGTACTGACCGCTCCGCGTGATCTCCTTTGTCTGTGAATGGATGGTGACCATACCCCCGCACGTAAATGGCCCGACGTTAGGTCGTCCCTTCTCATCCAGAGCGAGGTTCCATCCCGTAATCGAACGGCACCAGTTGCGAATCGCGTCCGTAAATGTCTTACCCCAGTTGGCCCAATCGGTAGCATAGTCGGGTGCGGTGTAGTCGGGCCCACCCTCCGTCCAATAAATATTCGCGTCCGGATATGCTGCGTGAAACTTGCTCATCTGGTCCGGCGTTCCGACGTAACCGTGGAACGCAATTGAATTGCAGTATTTCCGAACAGCCGGATCATCGAGTTCCGCCACGGCGCGGCCCCACAGGTTGTAGTTGTGATCAAGGATCCAGATCTTAGTAGACAGGCCACTCTTCTCGAGGGCCGGACCAAGAAAGCCCTTTACGAATCCCATTTCATATTCCTGCGGCCATGCGCAGGCCGGCATGCGGGCGTCTTGATCAGTATCAACCTCGTTCTGCACGGTCACAGCCTGGATGGGAACACCTTCCGCAGCATAAGCCTGAAGGAATTTCACGAAATACTGCGCGTAGGGTGCGAAATAGCGCTGACGCATCGACCCGCCGAGCATCGAACCCCCAGCCTTCATCCATCCCGGCGGGCTCCACGGCGACGAGAACAGGAACATTTCTGGATTTTGCTTTCGCGCCTCACGCAAGATTGGCAAAACGTAAGGTTGATCGTGTGCGATGGAGAAGCGGTTCATCTCCGGATCGGGTTCACCTTCGTCATAGCTGAACACTTCCGTCGAGTAGTCGCTGGAACCGATGCACGTGCGGCAAACATTCAGGCCCATCTCGGATGGATGGAACAAATCATGAAAGAGAACCTCACGGGCGGCGGGGTCCAGGCGATTGAAGGTGTAGCCGGCACCATCGGTAAACGCCGCACCGAAGCCCAGCATCTCCTGATATTTCTTTGCGGGGTTGACTTCGATGACATTGCCGTTGCTCTTCGCCGCCTTCCATCTGAGCGAAGGCTGAGACTGATACCGAAGTGCACCTCCAGTCACGTGCACGCTGATCTCACCGGATTGTGGCGCTGGCGTTGCTGAACTGGGCAGGGTCGTTGCGAGTTCGGTAGCACTCGCGGCCACGACCCCGAGTGCAGATAATTTGATGAAGTCTCTTCGGTT
>Ga0335085_10000487_pt1 | contig 111385 bp, 114 predicted proteins | sample Lox_Sample_45_FD_206712 | JGI IMG/M metagenome (GOLD analysis project Ga0335085, IMG submission 206712) | Soil microbial communities from Loxahatchee National Wildlife Refuge, Florida, United States - Lox_Sample_4.5 | ecosystem: Environmental > Terrestrial > Soil > Wetlands | place: USA...
TTCGGTTCCTTTCCGAGTTTGAAAAATGCGCAAAAACGAAACGCCCGGAGTCGTAGAATCAACGACTTACGGGCGGTTTAGCGGTCTATATAAGAAAACAAAGGGGTTACCCGGCGCCGAGTCACCGGCGGCCGGAAAAGCGAAAGGCTGGATGGGGAAAATGTCCCCAAACCAGCCTATAAGTTCAGGATACAACTTTGGCGGGGGCAGCAGTGCCAAATCGGGGGAAATTATATTGTTATTGGAATGAGATGGTTAGGCGGGAATTGTAAGAATTACAGACTTGACAAATATGGCAACTGGTTAGTTGACGATGGCAAATAGTTCCGGAATGGGAAAGTGGGCGGTGGATGGTGGACGGTGGCTCGTGGGATGGCCGTTCGCGGGCCTGGTGGTGGTTCGCGTGAGCGACAGGGGCAGGCAGTTTGCGCTGTCACGATTGAAACGCAGAGAGCGCGAAGAAACAGGGAATGAAAAGAGAGTGCGAAGAGGACGGGCCTGGAGCCCATCCCCATATTCGGCAGCGCAGCGAGGAGCTGCAGGGTAGAGCGGAGGCTCTACTTCGCCAGTTCGTATCCGGCGAAGAAGTAGCTGAGTTCGAAGCGCGCGGTGTCGTCGGCGTCGGAGCCATGGACGGCGTTGTTCTCGATATTCAGCGCCCACTTTTTGCGGATGGTGCCTTCGGCGGCGTTTGCCGGGTTCGTCGCGCCCATCAGTTCGCGCCAGTCCTTAATCGCGTTGTCTTTTTCGAGGGCGAGGACGACGATTGGTCCGCGCGACATGAAACTGGTGAGGGAATCGAAAAACGGCTTACCGGCGTGGACGGCGTAGAAGCCTTCGGCCTGGTGCTTGGTGATGTGAAGCATCTTCGATCCGATGATGCGGAAGCCCTTGGCTTCGATGGTCGCGATGATGTCGCCGATGGCTTTGCGCTCGACGGCGTCAGGCTTGATGATGGCGAAAGTACGTTCCAATGTTTTCATTCTTATGAAATCTCCAGTCACAAGTGGGTAAGTGGTTGGTGGATGGTGGGAAGTAAACCTGGAAAATTCCTCACAGCTATCCACGAACGACTGATGTTCAAGCTTTGGCTGCGACGCCGAGCGCTTCGGCGACGGTTTCGCCGATGACGGCCGGGGTCTTCACGGTGCGAATGCCGGCGGCTTCGAGCGCTTTGTATTTCTCGGCGGCGGTTCCGTGGCCGCCGGAGATGATGGCGCCCGCGTGACCCATGCGACGTCCGGGAGGCGCGGTCTGTCCGGCGATAAACGAGATCACCGGCTTCCTGACGTGCGCCTTCACATACTCGGCGGCGGTCTCTTCGGCGTTGCCGCCGATCTCGCCGATCATGACGATGGCTTCGGTCTGCGGATCTTTATTGAACAGCTCGAGGGCATCGACGAAGTTGGTGCCGATGATGGGATCGCCGCCAATGCCGATGGCAGTTGACTGCCCGATGCCGCGCTGCGTCAACTGGTGCACGGCTTCGTAAGTCAAGGTGCCGGAGCGGGAGACGATGCCGACCTTGCCTTCGAGGTGAATGCGTCCGGGCATGATGCCGATTTTGCACTTGCCGGGCGAAATGATGCCGGGGCAGTTCGGGCCGATCAGGCGCGAGCGGTGGTCCTGGAGGTATTCCCAGACCTTGACCATGTCGTTGGTCGGCACGCCTTCGGTGATGCAGACGATCAGCTCGATTTCGGCGTCGGCGGCTTCCATGATGGCATCGGCGGCAAATGGAGGCGGCACGAAGATAACGGTAGCGTTAGCGCCGGTTTTGTCGACGGCCTCCTGCACGGTGTTGAAGATCGGCCAGCCTTCGTGGGTGGTGCCGCCCTTGCCGGGTGTGACGCCGCCGACGACCTTGGTGCCGTACTCGGCGCAGGCCTTGGCGTGGAAGGTGCCTTCTTTGCCGGTCAGTCCCTGGACCAGCAGCTTGGTGCTCTTATCTACGAGAATACTCATGGTTTCAGTCGTCAGTTCTCACTTATCAGTTCTCAGTCAAAAAACAGGTCCCTCGCGGACTCACGTCCGCTCGTGATGACAAAAACATCTATGCGCCGGCTGCGGCGACCACTTTTTCCGCGGCGTCTTTCATGTCCTGTGCGACCTGGAAGTTCAGTCCCGAGTTTTTCAGGATTTCGCGTCCCTGATCGACGTTGGTGCCTTCGAGACGCAGCACCAGAGGCAATTTCAGGTTCGTCTTGCGAGCTGCGGCGACCACGCCGTTGGCAAGCGTATCGACGCGCAGGATGCCGCCGAAGATGTTGATCAGAATCGCCTTCACGTTCTTGTCGGCGAGCAGGATTTCGAACGCATGCGTGATCTGCTCTTCGTTCGCGCCGCCGCCGACATCGAGAAAGTTCGCGGGATTGCCGCCGGCGAACTTGATGATGTCCATGGTGGCCATCGCGAGACCGGCGCCGTTGACCATGCAGGCGACGTTGCCGTCGAGCTTGATGTAATTGAGGCCGTACTTCGAGGCCTCGACTTCGAGCGGATCTTCCTCGGTAACGTCGCGCAGGTCGCGCAGATCGGGATGACGGAAGAGTGCATTGTCGTCGAAGTTGACCTTGGCATCGAGGGCGAAGACGCGGCCATCTTTGGTGGTGATGAGCGGATTGATCTCGACCAGCGAAGCATCGGTCTCGAGGTTGGCCTTGTAAAGCGAGGTCAGGAACTTGACCGCCTGGTTGGCCTCCTGCGGCGAAAGTCCAAGCCAGAAGGCGATTTTGCGGGCCTGAAAGGGCTGAAGTCCAACGCCGGGATCGACGTATTCCTTCAGGATTTTCTCAGGCGTTTTGGCGGCGACCTCTTCGATGTCCATGCCGCCGGCAGCGGAAGCCATGACGACGACGCGCGCTTCGGTGCGATCGAGCAGCATGCCGAGATAGAGTTCGCGATCGATGGGCAGAGTTTCTTCGATCAGCAGCCGGCGAACGACGCGGCCTTCGGGTCCGGTCTGGTGGGTGACGAGCGTCATGCCGAGCATCTTCGCGGCGAGCTCGCCGGCTTCGGCGGCCGATTTGGCGATCTTCACGCCACCGCCTTTGCCGCGGCCTCCAGCGTGGATCTGAGCTTTCACAACGACGCCGGTGGCGCCATCGGCGATCAGTCGCTTGGCGACGTCCTCGGCTTCTTCGCGGGTGGTGGCCATTTCGCCACGCGGGATGGCGACGCCATACTTCGCCAGAATTGCTTTTGCCTGGTACTCGTGAATTTTCATGTTTATCAGTGCTACGGGGACAGCGGTTCAGGATTATCGGGATTCCCACATCTGCCTAAGGAGGGCAGATATGGGGCGCCCATCAATCGTTCTCGCCAACTCAGCCGGTTCCGGGAAGGTGAGCGAAACTAATGATTCTATAAGACGCACGTGGAAGCAGCAAACAGGAAGTGACGAGCCGCGCGAGCACTTAAACATCGCGACCAGCGACGGGAATCGCGGCGCCACTGACTTGCGAGGCGGCGTCGCTCGCCAGCCAGAAGATCGCTTCGGCAACGTCGGCGGGTGGCACCCATTGTCGGAAGTCGGCCTTTGGCATGGCAGCGCGATTGGCGGGAGTGTCCATGGTGCCAGGCATGACCAGGTTGGCGGTGATGCCGTTATCGGCGTTCTCGAGAGCGACGGTCTTGATAAGCACGGCCAGCGCGGATTTGGAAACGACATAGGCAGCAAGGTTCGGGCGCGGCTGCTCGGCGGCGTGACTGCCGACGGCGACGATGCGACCCGATCCGGCTTTGCGCATGTGCGGAACAACGGCGCGGACGATGTGAAACGCGGCGTTGAGATTCTGGTCGAACATCTTCGACCAGGTGGTGTCGTCGGTCTCGTGGAGCGGCTTGCCGCCGGCGAAGCCTCCGGCGACGTGGACGAGCACGTCGATGCGACCGAGTTTGGCGATGGTCTGATCCACCAGGTTCTGCACGGCCGCGACGTCGGAGAGATCGGCGGCGATGGCGGTGAAGCGGTCGCTGGTGAAATCAGAGGCCTGGATCTTCAGCGAAGTGCCGACAACGGTATCACCGTGGTCAAGAAATTTCGTGGTGACGAAGTTGCCGAGTCCGCCTTTGGCTCCGGTGATAAGAACGACCCTGTTCGACATAAGGCTCCTGCCGGCGCTTGCGGATCATGCAAGCGGCCTGGTTTGTAAATACATCGTTACAGTGTGAAACCGCGGTAAAAATCGAAGACGTAGCTCTCTCGTAACTGCGGTGTTCATCATCTCGTAACAGCTGTCGAGATATCGTGATGTTACCTACACCGGTGCAGGAATCACAAGCCGGGGCGCCGCCAAGGGGAGATCGCGACGCTCGCTGGCAGGAGACGCCATGCTCAGTTCAATGGCCGTGGTTCCGCAGAGCGTTTTGGAAGTATTGCCCGTCTCGGTGCGCACGCCGCACGCGAGCGAAGTGCTTGCCGAGTGCGGCGCCTATCGCGTGCGGCTGGCGATGGATGACGATGACCGGCATTGTCTCTATCGCCTGCGCTTCCTTGTCTTTAATCTCGAATTGCACGAAGGACTCGACGCGTCATATCTCGACGGGTGCGATCGCGACCAGTTCGATTCGGTGTGCGACCACCTGATGGTGGAACATCGTGCGTCGGGCCGGATCGTGGGTACGTACCGACTGCAAACCGGCAGCATGGCGGGGGAGCATCGGGGATATTACAGCGCGCAGGAATTCGACTTCTCGCCATACGAGGCGCTGAGGGAAGAGGTGGTGGAGTGCGGGCGCGCATGCATCCATCGGGAATTCCGTTCGTTCGAAGTGCTGAACCTGTTGTGGCGCGGGATCGCGATTTACGCGGTTGAGCGAGGCGGGCGGTACCTGATCGGCTGCTCGTCGGTGACGACCCAGGATACGGAACTGGGCTCGGCGATGTACTATCGGTTGCAGAATTACCTGGTAGATCCCGAGCTGCAGACTTCGCCGACGGACGCGTATGCGTTTGAGCTGGCGGAAGAGGCCGATGAAAAGCCGCAGCCACCGAAGCTTTTGCGGGCGTACCTGACGGTGGGGGCGAAGATCTGCGGCGCTCCGGCGATCGACCGCGAATTCAAGACCATCGATTTTCTGACTTTGCTCGACCTGGAGAACATGGCGCCGGCCGCGCGTGCGAGGTACCTGCGCTGACGAGGAATGGGAAATGGCCTGCAGTTGATCCGGAATTCCACTGCGCTGACGCTGACAGTTAGCCGGGCCATGGCTGATTTCCGGCGGCGGTCTGGTAAGGCGGGCTCTGCGTTCGGTACGCGCGACCGTGCGGAATGGATGCACGTGTGGTGCGGGCGTGCGATGGAGCGGCTCGGAATCTCGTTAGAAGTGACAGGCCCGGTGCCCATGGCTGGTCTGATCGTTTCCAACCATTTAAGTTACCTCGACATCTTCGCGTTCGGAACGGCGATGCCGTGCGTCTTCGTCTCGAAGAGCGAGGTGCGCGACTGGCCGGTGTTCGGCAAACTCACCACGATGGCCGGCACGGTGTACGTGGACCGCAAACGCCGCAGTGACACGAGAAAGGCGAACGAGGGAATTCGTCGAGCGCTCGACCAGGGACTGCCGGTGGTGGTGTTTCCGGAAGGGACAAGCTCGGACGGCGCGCAGGTGCTGCCGTTTTATCCGTCGCTGTTCGAGCCGGCGGTAGAGAGCGGGGCGCCGATCACGGCGGCGAGCATAACGTATTCGTTACAAGATGGCGACGTCGGACAAGACGTCGCCTACTGGGGAGACATGACCTTCTTCCCGCACCTGCTGAAGCTGCTCTCGAAGCGCGGGTTGTCGGTGAAGGTGACATTCAGCGATCAGCCGCGCCGGTTCGACGATCGCAAGCGGGCGGCCGCGGAAATGAGGGAAGAGGTGGTACGACTGCACGAGGCGCGTGAACGGGCTACGGCGTAGAGGGCTGCTTGTCCTGCTGGTCAATTTGATAGAGGGTTCCAGCCGCAATGCCGAGCAGAGCGTAGGCTTTCGAGTAAGGATGAGTCTGCGCATCGGCCAGTGCATAGGCGTCGCCGGTGTGGCCCGTGCCCGACATCTGCGACGTGAGAGTCAGCAGTGCGTGGGGTCTCCATTCGTCTGCCAGATCGGGCATCATGTTCATCGATCCGGAGTAGTCGCCAACAATGGCGCGCGTTTCGGCAATGAATCCGAAAACATAAGGCGCGGTTTGATCAGGGTTTTCACGCGCCGTCTCCCAGGCAAGTTCGTTCGTGTAAGCCGTGGTGGGATCTTCGTGTTGCGCCTGCTCCAGCGCGAGCTCGGCGAACGCATAGGCACGATCGCCAGGGCGCTGGATCGACTCGATTACGGCGAGCGCACCAGCGTAATTCCCTTGTTCGGCGCGTTCGTCGGCGACGCTGCGTATGGTGGTGAGGCGCAAGAATTCATTCGGCTGGTTCGAGAGCTGTTCCAACGCTGCATCCGGATCGCCTTTTTGGGTGCGAACGCCGGCGAGTACTTCGACCGCGCCATCGTGCAAGTTTCCGAGAGGCAGGCGGTCGATGGCCTCCTGAGCTGCCCCATACGCACCCAACTGAGTTTCGACAACAGCGAGATAGTAAAAGAGCGAGTCGCGCTGCTGCGGATCGGTCGCTTCCTCGGCGAGGGCACGAAGCTCTTCGACGATGGGCCAAGCCGCATCGGAATTGCCGGATTGCGCGAGGTTATTGACGATGGTGACAAACAGGCTGGGACGGATCGTGGTCGGAATCGCGGGATTGTCTTGTGCCGCCTTTACTCTAGTCACGACCGACTGAAGAAGCGACGCCGCGCTGTCTTTTTCTCCGGCCTGGTATTCCATCAGGTAGACCCGCATGGTCGCGTCAACCCAAGCCGGGAATTGAGTGTCAGGAATGCGGTTGGCGGTTTCGACCGCGAGATCGAACTTCTTTTTCTGCGCCAGCGCCAGCGCCATTTCCAAGTAGGCCGTGGCCTTCGTGTTCTCCTTGGGCGACGTGTCGACGAGTTTCAGGGCGAGGTCCTGGTCGCCATGTGCGGCGAGCGTGGCGGCAACCGAATCGATGGCAAGGCCGGGATCGCCGCTGGAGGCGAGAGCGGTGGTTGTGAGCAATGCACCCTCGACATCGCCGGCTCGCACCTGGTAGACCGCGATGTTAGCGGCGACGGAGGGCCGCTGCGATTCTTCGACCATCGGAACCAAAGCGCTCGCGGAACGAAGCACCGAGCGCACTTCGGAGAGTTGTGGATCGGAGAGTTGTTGCGCAGAAAGCGCGGCAGCGAACAGCACGATGAAGAGAGCGACACGGGTCAGCATGCGATCTTCCGCCTTCGGAGAACGTTCCTGCCATGGAACGCGCCAGAGCTGCAAGCTTGCAGCCTATTCGTCGAGTTCGGCTACTGCCGCCGAGCTGCGATAGGGCGGTCGAGGCTTCTTAGGAGCCGTGACGTAAGCGTAGGGATCGGCCGGTGGCTCTTTCCTGAACAGGCTCTTGAGTTTGGTCAGGACGAGCTGAAAGGTCGTGCGGATCGACATGGCTAACTTCCTCGTTACTTCTTGACCGGCTCTTCTTCTTTCGTGGGCTCCGGTTTTACGGGCGTGCCGGGCTGGCGCACCGATCCGGCCAACAGCAGCGCCTCCACACGATATCCCGCATCGGAGGCACTTTTCAATCGAGACTGGATCTCTTTTTCCAGCGCTTCCAAGCCGGCGGGCTCGGTTGCTTGGTCGGACGCGATGGTGAGCAGCGCCGGCAGCGACATCCACCAGAGGAACTGCTCGAACGATTCCTTGTTGAAGTAGCGCTCGCCCTGGTATTCGTGGACGCCGATCAGCCAGGCAACGTCGGGATCGTGCAGCCAGGTGAAGACGGCGGTGGAACGCGAGCGGTTTTCCGCGATGGCAGGAGCCCACGCCGCGTGAGCGAACGAAGCACGAACGCGAGCCGCAGCTCGCCAACGGTCGTCGCCTGCGGCTCCGGCGGCGGCGAAGGATTGAGCGATCACCTCGCGAAGGCGCAAGGCGTCAAAGATCTGCGCCGAGACAATATTGGGATCCGCGGGATCGCAACAGTGGCCGAGCGACTCGATGGCCGCCCAGGCGACGACGAAACTCCATAGCGCCAGCGTTTTGTCGGCGGGCAGCTTCGCCGTCGGAAGCACCTTCGCGGTTTCGGCCGTCCATGCCGACTTGAACTGCTTCTCAATCGCCGGCAAGCGAAGCGCTGCTTCCAGATGTTCGCGGAAAGTGGCGACGGCGACTTTCTGATCTCCGGTCCAGTCGCGCTGCGGACCAAGTCCTGCGACTTCGGCGGCTGAACTGCGCGCGTAATGATAACTTTCGCCGACGAAGATGCGCGCGCGGTTGGCGAATTCGTCGATGACTTCGGAACTCTTCTTGCTCGTGGCCGCAATCTCGGTGGCCGGTCGGGGGCGACCGGCGTCCATTTCTTTATTACTCGCGTCTTCTTTATTGCTCGAGTCCATTTTCTTCTGACGGGTGTCTTTCTCTTTCGCGGAAGAGAGAGTCGACTCGGCCTGGACAGAGGCAACGAGAGCTTTCACCAATGCTGGGTCAAGCAGGGTGCGCAGCGCATCGTGCACGGGCTTCAGTTCCAGGTCGCGCAGGGCATCATCGAGCGAAGCAACGCCGCGTCCGGCGAGCATGTCGCAGAGCGCGCCCCAGGGACGCACGCCGTCATCTTTAATATCGCGCCAGTCGAGGAACACGTGTGACTTGTAGGCTCCGAGTTCCACGTGCAGGCCTTTTTCGGCGACCTCGCGTGACCGGTGAAGGAACTCATGGCCAGAGAGCGCGTCGCGGAAGGCGACAAACATGGAATGCTCGGGCGAGAGGCCGAACGATTCGCCGAGTGAGCGCTGGCGAACCGTCTTGGAAGCTTTGTCCATGTAGCCGGCGGAGAGGCGCACCCAGCCGCGCGTATCGGAATAGCGGTTGTTGAAGAGGACGAGCGACCGATCGTTGCCGCGCCGATTCGAGTAAGCGTAAACGTCTTCGTTAACATGACCGTTATCGGTATAGAAGTCGTAGAGCAGGAAGTTCTCGACTTCGGCGAACAGCGCGCGCCGATGCAGGAGTGGCGAAATCTCGCGCTCATGGCGGGCAATCAACCAGGGATCGGGATCCTCAACCTTGCGGGCGCGGCGAAACTCCATACCGTACTTTTCGGAGTAGCCCTCGATCTGCCCGTGACCGAACATCGGCAATCCGGGGAATGTAGCCATGAGCGTGCACACGCCGAAGTACTTATCGCCTTTGCCGAACTGATCGACAGCCGTGCGCTCGTCGGGGTTATTCATGAAGTTGACGTAGCGCTTCAGCACTTCGGGATCGAATTCGAGCGTGTTCTTGATCACCGAGCGATAGTTGGCGTTCTCCTCGTCGCGCATCATGTTCATGAACGCCGAGTTATACACGCGATGCATACCGAGGGTGCGGACGAAAAATCCTTCGAGCAGCCAGAACGCTTCGGCGAGCAGCAGCGTTCCGGGCACTTCGGCGGCAACGCGATCGACCAGCTCGCGCCAGAATTCGGCGGGCATGGCGCGATCGAATTCTTCCTTGGTCATGCCATGTTCGGCGCGCGACGGAATGGCGCCACCAGTGCCGGGTTGCGGGAACCAGAGCCGCTGGTAATGCAGCTTGGTCAGCGTCATCGCAGCGTCGAAGCGGATGATGGGAAACATGCGCGCGACGTGGAGAATGGTCTGAATGACGCCTTCGCGCACTTCCGGCTTCAGATAATTGAGCTGCGCGGTGTCGTTCCACGGGAAGCTGGTGCCATCGTTGCCGTGATAGACGAATCGTGTGTCGTTCGACCATTTATCGCGGCGGCGAAAGACGACAGCGGCGTCGGTGCGGTCGAAGTAATGGTCTTCGATCTTGATTTCGACGCTCGAATCGTTCGAAACGTCGGGCCCTTCGAATCGATAAGAAGGATAGGGCGAGTAGGGCAGCGAGAGGAACCAATCGGGATGCTCGACCACCCAGCGCGAGTCAATGCCCATGTGATTGGGGACCATGTCGCTGGCGAGTCGAATGCCGCGTTTGGCGGCGCGATCTTTGAGGTTGTTGTAGGCGTCGAGGCCGCCGAGGTCTTCGGCGATGTTGTAATCCATCAGCGAATAGGCGCTGGCGACGGCATCGGGATTGCCGCACATCTGCTTGATCTGTTGCGAGGCGCGGCTACGCTCCCAGAGTCCGATGAGCCAGAGCGCGTTGAAGCCGCGGCGGGCGAGCACGTCGAGCTCTTCGTCGGGAATGTGGTCGAGGCGATAGATGTTGCGGCTGAATTGCCGCGAGAGCTGATCGAGCCAGACATAGGTGCTCTTGGCGAGCATGACGGTGCGGGGCATCCAGTCCACGTCGGGACTGAACGCTTCGTACTCGTAGTCAGACTGGCGGTAGTGCGGGACGGCGCGTTCGCTCGAGTCGCCGCGCTGCTCCCATCCCGGCCCACCATGACGCGGATCGACCGGCGGATGGAAGCGCAGCCAGATCGCGACCTGCTCTTCCTTCAAGACGTCGAGCGCGGTGAGCAATCGGCGGATGAGATCGCCGAGGATGACTTTCCACTTTTGCTGGATGTAGGCGAGCTGGCCGGAGAGATCGTCGGGCGAGGCGAGCGCCGGCGCGCGCAGCATGTCGACCAGGTTCTGATTTTCGGGACCGAACTTCGGGCGTCCTTCGAAATATTCGCGTAACGCTGCCGTTATGTTCGGATAAGCTGTCGAGATGGCCAGCTGTTCATCGTCGAAGAGCTCGTTGTACGGCTTGTACGCCGGATTGAGGTTCGACAACCAGAGCATCATCAGTTCTTCGAGAGCGATGGCGCGGTGTGGAGTGTCGCCGGTGGATTGCGCGAGCCAGCGAGCGGCCTCGAGTTCTCCGCGAAAAACAGGCACCGGCGGAAACTGGTCGGTGAAGCTGACGAGCGTCTTGTCGAGAGCTTCGCGTCCGAGGCGCGACTCGAAGAAGGCGAGAGCGTCGGTCATGACCTGGGGATCGCGCTCGCGGCGGTAGGAGTCGAGAACGGCGTGCAGAGCTTCGTCGATCAGGCCCATCGCGTTGAGAGCGGCGGGATGGGCGGCGAGCTCCGGATGAAGATCGGCGTTGCGCACCTGGTTGATGCGGTGCGCGAAATCGCGGCTGGCAGCGAGATTAGCGAAGATTACGTTGCCCGTCAGCGAGAACAGCGCGTCAGAAAAACCGTAGCGTACACGTGCCGCGCGAGAGACATGAAACTCGAACGTCGGGCTCGCTTTCATGAGGTCGGAAGTATAGCAGGCGGAGGGCATGGTCGGCTGGTCGGGAGCAATCAGTAGTTAGTAGTCCGCGACCTGCATTTGGTTGCGCGAAGCGGCAGCAACGTTGACGGCGGCTACTTCTGCGTGATGCTGAGTTGATGAGATCCGACGATTGCGATGTCGATCTTGTAAGGCAGCTTGAATGTGGAATCGAGACCGACGCCCGGATGCTTCGGTGTGACGTACTTATCGACAAAATACTCGAGCGCCATGCGCGGGATTTCGACGCCATCGAGCGAGACCGAGTCGATGTGGACGTGGCCTTCTCCGCCACTGCCTTCGGCGTGGGCTACGGCTTCCACTTCGTGCGTCCCGCGAAACATGGAGAGAAATGGGTTGCCCGAATAGCGGCCACCCGTGATTTCGTCGAAATCGACAGACGCGGTGCCGTGGATGATGCCGGGTTCGCCGTGAACTTGAAGGCGTTTCACGCCCTGCGGAAGGTTGGCTTGGCCGGAGGCGAGCCAGGCGTTGATCTCGTTTTCCGAAAGCGTAGTTGGCCGTTGATCGGGATTGGCCAGGGTCGCATTCTGGCGAATGTGATCGAACTTGTGCTGTGCATTGCGAGCGGCCGCCTGGTACATGGCTTCGGTGCCGGAGGCAGGCGGAGGCGACTGCTGCGCGAAAGCGCAGGCGACGAGGAACAACGAGCAAAGGACAAAGCGCTGCATTAACGATTGCGTGATCGAGCCAGCCTGGTTTGGGGCGCCACCGGACGCGCCGGGGCAACCGTTGGATGTTCGAGCGTGCCGGAGATGGAATAGCCCGGCGCGCCGGGGCGGGCGAGGGTCAATTCCAAACGGCGGCCCAGAGAAGCGGTTCCGCTTACAAGATAGATGCCGTTTTGCGCCTGAAGTTCGCCTTCGGTGACGGTGACGGTTCCGCTGCTCAGGCCTAACTTGCCGGTGAACGACCTGAACTGCAGAGGACGATCGGCGAGCACAAGGTGGGGGAGTGCGCCGTTCGTCCAGGCGAAGCTGCCGGCGCCGGAAGCGGAAGTGTCGAGTTCGTCGGCGGTCCAGCCGGCGGCGTTGCCGCGGTAGCTGAGCGTGGCCGATCCGGTGGCCCAGGGATCTTTCATCGCCGTGGTGGCATTGGTCATCGTGACGTTCTGAAGATTCCCGGAAGAGGTGTAGGCCGGCGTTCCAGTTGTAAAGTCAGCGTTAAGTTCGCCGGAGTACTTGCCGCTCCACAAATCGGCGGTGATGGCCGAGAGCGAAAAACCAGCGGGGGTGACGCTGAGCATGGAGTTGAAGCGGGAGGCGGTGACTGACTTCAGGATCAGCTTGCCGGCGGTGATCTGGCCGCGCGCGTAGATTTCCGGGAAGTGAATGCGTTCGGTTCCGATGAGAGCGGCGTACCATGGCCGCTTTTGCGCTCGCGGATTGACCAGGGAATTGATCTCGTCGGTGTTCAGTGTGTCGGCGTTGAGCTTGAACTGCAGCCCACAGTTCACTCGATCCAGCGGCTGCACAGCGACGCAGTGCTGCGGCCACGCGCCGGAGAAATCCAGCGTGCTGTGCACGTCGGCGAAGCTTCCAGCAGCTTTGGTGATGCTGAAAGCGTTTTTCGTTGCCGCGAAGTGAGCGGAGCTGATGTGCAGGGGCGAAGCGACACCGATGAATTTGGCGGTGATGTTCTTGAGTTGAGCGTCGCCGGTGATGGTGGCAGGAGCAAAACCGGTCCATTCCCCGGAAAGCTGGATGTCTCCTTTGGCGCTGCCGGTCACGTCGGAGGCCGGCGCGGGCAACCCCGCGAGTTTGGCGATCTCAAGCAGGCGCTTCAATTCGGCATCGCCTTTCAAGTCGAGATAGTAGTCATCGCGGGCGAACCAGCCGGATAGAGATGCGAATTCGGCATCTCCGAGCGCCAGTGACACCGGATGGAGATTCCATGCGCGCCCCAAAGGCAGAGGCACTGATGCGACCTGCGGTTTACGGCGCGAAGCTGTTTGCCGGGTCGCCACCGCCGGTGTACCCGGTCCAACCAACGACCAGTGAGTCGGCGGGACGGTGAACGATCGAGCGAGTACGCTGGAGCGAATCTCGATCGGCGAGGTTTGCCCGTCGCCGGCCCACACGGCGTCTTCGACCGGCCCGCGAACCGTGACGACGGCACTTACCATTCCGACGAAATTCATGTCGCTGGGCAGATCGCGCTTGGCGTGGCGAGCCACGAGCGCCAGAAACTGCATGGGCACATTTTCGGCCGTGAGACTTAGATCGACGCGCGGCGAGGGAAGGAACTCGTAATTGCCGTTGGCCAGCAGCACGCCGCTTCCGGCCGGCATCTGGCAGGCAAGATTCCGGATCTGCTTGGCGGTGAAATTGTATTCGGTATTGCAATGGAGTTCGAGCGAGACGTTCTCGCCGCTGAGGATGTCATAACGACGGAAGTCATCGACGCGACCGTCGAAGCGAACGGCGAGATCTTCGGGTTTACCGCTGATCTCGGTGGCAACGCGCACCGCGCCACGCCAGCCGCGATCGCGGCCATAGACGAGATGCGAGATCTGGCCAAGCTGGCCGTTGTCCCACGAGAGCCGAAGATAGATGGGCGTCTCGTGCAGCTGCGGCGCACGGCGCCAAATGCCTTCCATCTTCAGAGTGCCGGTGTCGCTGAGGTTGGCGTCGGTGCGGATCGGACGCGCCTCAAGACGCATGTGCCACTGATCTTCCGATTCCAGCCACACCGAGAAGTCGGCATCACTAAGGGCGAAAACTTTCTTTTCGTTACCGACCTTGAAGTTGATACGTCCGCCGTCCGACTCGATATACGGGAAGCGCGGACGCGATTCCGGCCGAACCTTCGAGGTTGGAGCCGCAGGAGTTTCGCGCGCGCGTTCGAGCAGCGATTCCAGGTTCCAGCGTCCGTCGTTGGAGCGAACCAGATTCAGGCTGGGATACTTGAGCTTGAGCGTGCCGATCTCCAGCCGTCCGCGCCAGAGAGAGCTGATGCGAATGGTCGCCAGCACTTCGTCGGCGCGGAGCATCGGTTCGGCGCTGATGGTGGGATCGTCGCCGATCACCACGCCATTCATCAGCAGTCCCGGCTGAGGGAAAGTCTGAATGCTGATGTCATTGATGGTGACTTCGCGGCCCAGGGACTGCGAGAGCGTCTGGGCGACCGATGCCTTGTAGCGGCGAACGGTGATGTAAGGAACGACGAAGAGCACGAAAGCGATAAGCGCTGCCATGCAGATCACCACGCGTTTTTGGGGCTTCGAAAGCATGGGTCAACGGATCTGCGCCGAGGGCGCGATGGAAACAAGAACCCTGCGGAGTAGGCAAAGGAGCAAAGCACGCAAGCCTACTTCACCAGGTGGAACATTCGATTCCAGCGCGTCTCGGTAAAGAAGTGGCTCACAATGGTCCAGACAAACTCGATGCGGTCCCCGATACTGGTCTTTAAGTATTGACCGGCTGGCGTCTCGAACGACCAGTAGATGAACATCGGACGCCCGACGACGTTCTCTTTAGGGACGAATCCCCAGTAGCGGCTATCGAGACTGACGTCGCGATTATCGCCCATGCCGAAGTAGCTGTCGGGGGGCACCACGATGTCGCCGTTCTCGATGTGACCACCCATGGTGAGCCGCCATTCCTGTGTCACATTCGAGGCGTCGAGCGGCGGAACGTTAGGGAAGTTGTCGCGGTAAGCGTCGTAACTGCCGGGAATATGGATGACGTAAGGTTCCTGCAGTGCGACGCCGTTTCGGTACACCACGCCGTCTTTCAGGTGAATGCGGTCGCCTGGAATTCCGATCACGCGCTTCACCACGAACAGGCCGGGCTCAGACGGTGAGACGAACACCATAATGTCGCCGCGCTTGAGATTGCGATAAGGAATGATGGGGAACCAGGAGGTCTTTGGCGCCGGCGTCACTCGATCGACGAAGACGTGATCGCCGATCAGCAGCGTGTTTTCCATCGAGCTGGACGGAATTTCAAACGCCTGCAGGTTGAAGGTGATGATGAAAAGCCCGACCACGAGAACCACCGCCATGGAAGCGATGAACTCCATCGGGGTTTCTTTCTTTTTCTCCGGGACCGGCTCTTTTTTCAGTGCCTTACGCTCTTTGGCCAACTTGGTTTTCCTGTTTCGCCGCGGCAGCAATTTCAGCGGACAATCTTCAAGGTACGGTTCCAGCGGGCGTCCTGGAACACCCGTTTGAATCCGTTTACCAGACGGATAAGTTTAGCATCCGGAGTGCTGCTCTCGTCCGTCTCGGACGAATCGCGCTTTACCGACCAGTAAATCAACAACGGTCGGCCGACGATATTTTCGCGGGGCACGAATCCCCAGTAGCGGCTGTCCAGGCTCTCGTCGCGGTTGTCGCCGAGGACGAAGTAGTAGTCTTCGGGAACGATGAGGTTGCCGTCTTCGATCAGCTTGCGCATCTGGATCCACCAGTGGGAATCGACGTTGCCGTCGATGTAGTGCGTGTTAGGAAAGTCGTCCCGATAGAAGTTCGGCTGAATTGATCGGTAGGTGGTGTACGGCTCAATCACCGCCTTGCCGTTCACGAACACCTGCTTGTTGGAGAGATGGACGCGGTCGCCGGGTACACCGATCACGCGCTTCACAAAGTGCTGCTGCGGATGCACCGGGTAGTGAAAGACCACGATGTCGCCGCGGTTGATCTTTGTATAGGGAAGCAGGGGAGACCAGACTCCGCCATTGGCGTAGTCGATTTTGTCCACCAGCAGGTAGTCGCCGATGAGTAACGTGTCTTCCATCGATTCGGAAGGAATCACGAACGCCTGCACGATGAACGTCATCACGAAGGCGGCAATGACCACCACGCTGAGGATCCATTGCAGGGCAGATGGAAAGCTGACGTGGCTTTGCTCCTTCGCCGTCGGCTTGGTGTCGGTTACGACTTGGACTGCCGGTTCGGTCACGATTCGCCGGCCACGCTCTTCGCGCTGCGCCTGGCTGGGGCAGTCTTAAGCGACTGAAGGTACTTGAGCGCGATCTGTGCCGCCGCCTGCTCGCCTTTCTTCTTGGTGGTGCCGTCGGCCTGGCCGCTGTACTCGGTGCGGCTTCGTTCGCTGCGCCGGATGCGGACTTCTACCGTGAACATCTTGTTATGCTGCGGACCCTGCTCACGAACGACCGCATAAGAAGGCTGCGCGAATCCCAGCGAGTGTGCGGTCTCTTGCAGCGCGGACTTGTAATCGGTGACCGGCAATGGCGTGTCGGCGCGTCTCCGCCCAAGCTTGCGGACTTCGGTGCCGATCACTTTTTCCAGGATGAATGCGCGTGGTTTTTCCAGCCCGGCGTCAAGATACATCGCCGCCAGCAGCGCTTCGAGCGCGTCCACTTGCAGTGCGGTCTTGTCGCGACCGCCGCTCATTTCTTCGCCGCGGCCGAGCCGGAGAAAGCGCCCGATCTTCAACTTTTTCGCAGCCAGGATCAGGTGCTTCTCGCTGACCAGATACGCGCGCAGCTTCGAGAGCTGCCCTTCCTGGAATTTCGGGAAGCGCTGGTAGAGCTCCTGGCTGGTGACGAGACCGAGAACCGCGTCGCCGAGAAATTCCAGCTGCTCGTTGTCCCCGATGCTGATCTCTTCGCCTTTCGCGGCCTGTTGCGATTCCATTTCGCGCGCAAAAGAGCTGTGGGTGAGGGCAAGTTCGAGCAACGCGCGGTCGCGGAAGCGGTGTCCGAGTGCATCTTCGAGTTTTCCCAGGTCCGGTGGCTTCATGTGGATAACCCCATCCACCGCCGCGCGATGGATGGGGCTAGAAGATCATTCTTACTTTGACTGCGGTGTGGTGGTTGGAGCGGGGGCCGTCGCCGGTGCAGCCGCAGGAGCCGCGGGCTTCGGCGGGGGATTGTTCGCCAGCCGTGTGACATAGTCCTGCTGTCTCTTGCAAGCGGAGGTGACCTCCGGACTGTTGGCCGCCAAATCAAGACATTTCTGGAATGCATTCAGCGAATCAGGGTATTTGGATTCGCGCTGCAGCGTCAGTCCAAGTTGGTACCAGCTGATCGGATCGGGCTGGGCCTGGCTCGGCTCCACCGATTTTCTCAGGTTCTGCTCCGCCGCCGGGTAGTTCTTGTTGTTGAATTCCACGGCTCCCAGCGCCGCATAGGCCATCGACACCAGCGTGTCTTTGTACTGACCTGCCGCCGCCGCGGGCGTGCCCGCAGGAACCGCTTCGCCCGCGTTCGCCAGTTCGATTGCCTTTTCCGCGTCCTTCTTGGCTTCGGCAAAACGCTCATCGCGGTCCAGATCGGTGTCGCGAGTGCGGTTGGCCAGGAAGGTGGCGATCGTCACCATCGCCGGCGCGTTATCGGGTTCGATGGCGAGCGTTTTGTGACCCATCTCGATCGTTTTGTCGGCATTGTTCGCGTTCTGATACAGGCTCATCACGCGCTGGTAAAGTGCGCCGCGCAGTTCGCTCTGCGGATACTTCTGCGTAAACTCGTCTGCCGCCGCTTCGGCGGAGGGAGCGTCGGGTTTTGCGGCAGCATCCTGGTACGCCTTGAATTCGTCCTGCGTTTTGGCGACCGGCTGGTGCTTGCCGGTGGATGGAGCGGTTGGCTGCTGCGATTGATCGGCGGTGTTCTTGTTGTTGAGCGATGAATCGTTGGAAACCCGATTCATGGACTTATCCTGCGAAGGGGTTTGCGGCCGGGGACCACCCTCACCACCTTGCGTGCCGCCTACGCCCCCAACCTGGGCGAGCGCGATTCCGGACGCCGCCAACAGCGAAAAAATTGCAATGAATCTCTTCATACCTTCTCCTTGATATGCGCGTCCGGCTGCGTGCCGGCGCGCCTTTACTGATCCTGCTCCGAAGAAGCGCGCCGTTGATAGGGCGCCTCCAGGCCTTTTTTGGCCGCGGCGGTAGTCTGTTCAGAATTGTCGCCCGCGCGCAATGCCGCTTCATAGTGCTTTACCGCCAAGTCACGTTCCTGGTCCACGTCGTAAATCCGGCCGAGGTAAATGTGCGACCAGGCAATCAAATGCGGCTCCCGGGCGGTACGAATCGTTTCTTCGAAATCCTGGATTGCCGAATCTTTGTCCTTATTCAGCGTCGCGATCATCCCAAGAATCAGGTAAGCCCGGGGAGCGTCAGGACCCTTCTTGTCCACGACATCCTGGGCAAGTTTCTGGGCTCCCGGCAAGTCGTGCTCCGTAATCTTCTGCTCCGCCAGGTTGAGCGGATCTTCCGCCTCGCGAATCTTACCCTTTACTACTTCCGCGCGGCCACTGTTACTGAACTGAATTTCCGAGGCACGTTTCACTTCCCGTCCCACGTCGAGGTTGTAGAGGAAGTCGGGGAACGAATCTTTCAGGCTGGTCGGTTCCGCCTCGTAGTGCACCAGGGCGTCGTAGAAGTATCGCGTGAGGACGAAGCCTTCGGCCATGTCCTGGGTCACATCGTGCTCGCGCCGCGGCTCGGCCGCCGGGCCACCGGGGACCAGCCGCGCTTCCACCGCTCGTATTAACGATTCGGTTACAAGCAGCGAGATGTCGGTTTTGAAGTTCTCTTCGATCGGCGCGTTTTCAACCGTCTTGAGAAGGGGGGCGAAGCGCTTCATCGCCGTTGGATGCCGGATGGCCAGCGGATCGAGCACGAAGTGCAGATAGGTGTGGCGGACCTGCTCCATCGGCAACTGCCCGTTGACTGGCGAAGCCACCAGGAAGTAATTGTCGCCATAGTTGCGGGCATTGATTTGCCCGGGGCCGGCCATCGGCTCCACGTAGATGATGAATTCGCGACCGGTGAAGCCGCTCAGCGGATTCTTCAGATAGATGTCGGTCGAAAGAATCATCTTCGACAGCGGATCGTTAAAGGTGTCGATAAGAGCTTGATAGCGCGGCTGCAGGCCGAGCCAGACCTTGTGGATGTCCGCCGCCTTGTAGAAGTTCGACATCAGGGGAATGAAGCCGAGAACGTAACTGGTGTCGGGAGGCAGGTCGGCCTCTTTGGCCCTGGGCTTGAAATCGGGAGGCGGGCCGAGATTGATGGCCAGCGAAACGTACTGCGACAGGTCGCGATTCGGATCGTTCGGCCGATGCTCGTGGTAGAACTGGCACATCGCCTGCGTGGCTTGGGCCGCCTCCGGCGAGGCATCGATGTTCCGCTGGACCTTCGCATTCACTTCGGCGCGGATCGGATCCGACGCCTTCATGTCGTTGTCGTAGCCACAGGCATTCATCGCGGTGACGACGGTGAAGATGGTCTCGCTGACTTGTAATTCGACCTTGGATGACGATTTCTGTTGGGCGGGAGCAATTGTTGCAAGCAGCAGGCACACCACGCCCGGCAGAATAAAACGACGGGATAACAGAATATCCTCCTGAATTTCCGGCAAGGAAGCTGACCAGCAAAGTTTAAGGATACCGCATCAATCTGGTCAAACCATCTGTCACTTACACTTACTTCAAAGCCAGCAATGGCTGTAGTCCATCGCAGAAAAAATGCCGCCATGGATGGCCACGGCGGCGTCGGTTGAATTCGCTTCTTTTCTCATCCCTTCACGTTGATCTGCGAGAACGACAGCACCGCTTTGCCCGCTGTGGGGCGTCCATACGAAGTCGCGGGACGGAAGATGGTGAAAATCAGCATGTTCTTGATGCGCGGATCGACATCACTGTAGCTGCCGTTCGGCGACGACAGGACACGATAATCCTGCACGCGCCCGTTGGGATCGACGTAGGCTTCCACCACCACCGAATCGGACGAAACGCTATCGGTCATCCCAAACGGTGAAACCGCCAGTTCGGGCGGAGTATAAAAGATGGTCGATACCGGAACATCGTTGCCGCTGCTCGAGGGCACCGCGAAGAAGCCGATGAGAAGTCCGAAGAAAACAACTGCGCTCAGCAGGCCCGCCGTGGCCGGAACCATGAACGCATTGAAAGTGGTCTCAAGACGGAAGCGCAGCGCTTCCAGCGGACTGGTCCGCACCTGCGCTGCTTCGCGAGAAATTGCCAGCCGCAAACGCAACGCCAGATCAGGAGGAGCCGCTTTGCGGCCCACCGAGGCCAGAACGTTTTTGGTCTGGCGCAAACTGGAAAACTCCGACTGGCATTCCATGCAAGCCGACAAGTGTTCGTTCAGCTTGCGGGATTGGGATGTTTCCAGCGTGCCGTCGAGGTACTGCGATAACAACGATCTTGTTTTCGAACACTTCACGACGCCACCTCCACTTCACGGCCGGTTCGCCGCAAGGATGTGGAAGGAACCTTGGATTTTTCGTCTCGCAAGTACTTCTCCAATCTTTTCTTCAGCTGCTCGCGTCCGCGGGTGATGCGCGACTTCACCGTGCCCATCGTCGATCCGGTGATCTCGGCAATCTCGTCGTAAGAAAGTTCTTCCATATCGCGTAACACGAGCGCTGTCCGATAGGGCTCCGGCACCTGCGTCAGCGCAGCTTCCACGTACCCTCTCAGTTCCGTCCGCGCACAGTCGTCGAACGGCGACGTGCTGTCGTCGACGAGCTTGTCTTTCAAGGCCATCGTGGGCTCGAACGACTGCTCCTCAGAGTTCTCCATGGAAGTCTCTTTGCTCTTGTGACGAAACCACCAGCGGCGGCGGTTCGACGCCTCATGCACCGCGATGCGGTAAATCCAGGTCTTCAGGCTGGAGGCGCCATTGAAGTGCTCCATGCCCCGAAAGACCTTCAAAAAGACTTCCTGTGTGGTGTCGGCGGCTTCCGCGGAGTCGTTCAGAATGCGGTAGACGAGGTTATAAACCGGTGGCTGAAACTGGGTGATCAGCCAGGAATAAGCTTCTTCGGATCCGGCCTTCAATTCGGCGACGACCGAGGCTTCTTCCTGCCGCACTTCCAGCGTGCCTGCTGCGATGCTGCCCAAAGCTGCTGCTCCCGCCATGGCTCTCATGGCGTCACCTCCACATTAGCAGGAACTTCCGGCTACAACAACAAACCGCCGTAATGGAACCGCCATCCACGGCCCAATTTGGGCTTCTCTCGTCCAGCGGCCCCAGGGACAACTAGCGACCCACACCACTTATAGACCCCGAACCCCTGCGGAATGTTCCCGGAAATTCGATGCCCGTATTTTGCCCGCTGGTTACTTTGGTCAGATTGCCGGAAATAACGACGTCAGATTGGCCAAATCACACTACTGGGGAGTGTTGCCGGCAGCAGGAGCCGCTGCCGAGGAGGCCGGCTTCTTCTTTTTCGGGGTCGTCGTCTTCTTGGGTGTCTCGGCGTCGTCCACGATCACCTTCTTCGGCGGAGCCGCGGCCGCTGACTGCTGCTGCGCGTGAGCCTGGTTCAGCAGCTGGGTATAGGCAGCATCTTGTGCCGACGCCATCTGCTCGAGCGTGTCGGCGATATTGCGCCGCACCGTGTCGAGATTCGCGACGTCAGTGGCCAGAGCCTGATAGTCGTCTTTCGCTCCAAACGCGCCCGTCGATTCCGCGACCGAAGCGAGCACGTCGTACACGACGTTCAGGTTACGGTACAGCTTGACCACCGCTCCCACGGAGTTGGGATTGGTCTGCACCTGCTGCATCAGCGCGGGCAGGGCAGAGCTCAGGTTCTTCTGCAGCGACGCGATGTTGTCGTGTGACTGCTGCTTGACGTTGTTTTCAGTCTTCCACTTGTCGACGTGAACGCGACCGAGATCGAGAACCGTCTGCCGGGCGGTCTGATCCAACTGAGCCAGCGGTTGCACCAGGTTGTTGTTGGGAGCGAGTTGGGTCGGCGGAATCGAGTTAGTGGGAGAGGCGATCTGGGCGACTGCGATTCCGGTACAGAAAATAAGCGCGAAGAACTGCGACGTTTTGAAAAGTTTCATGATGAACCTTGGGGCCGGAGGCGACGCTTCCGATTTTAGATGAAGATCGAGGAGCTTCGGTTATCTTCGTCGATCGAATGGGATGGTTCCGATGTCGCGCTTGTAATGTTTCGCTGTCGTGCAAGGTTTGACTAAGGCCTCTCGTTACGCGAAAATAGAAATCGTCAGGTCATTCCTACCCCCAAGTGGGCCTGTGGCGCAGCTGGGAGCGCGCTTCCATGGCATGGAAGAGGTCGTCGGTTCGATCCCGACCAGGTCCACCATTTAAACCCGCCTAGAATCAATCACTTTCAGACCCTTTGCGCGAATCGTACAAAAATCGTACAAGCGATGCCGTATTGGTCTGGAAAATATGCTCTCGGTTTACAGTCGTCATTATCCGCCGTGCACCCACACGGACATCTATCATCGCCGTTGTCGCTGTCCCAAGTGGCTTCAAGGAAAGCTTCCTGATGGTCGCTTAATACGCATTTCTGCGGGGACGCGCAGTTGGGAGAAAGCCGAGATCAAAGCGCGCAGGATGGAAGATGTTGCTGACCCCAGCAAACCAACGGTCAGAGCCCGAGTCACCATCGATGATGCCATCCAGTGTTTTCGGGATGACGAACATTCCCGCCATCTCAACAAGCACACGCATAAGAAAAGCGAGTTCTTCTTTAAGAAACAGCTCAAAACCTGGGTGGAAAGGCAAGGTCTCATCTTTCTGGATCAACTGACGCCAGCGGAACTCACCAAATTCCGCGCTCAGTGGGGAAATGGATCGGCAACTACCCGCCGCAAACACGAACGACTCATCGCTTTCTTATGGTTTTGTGTGCGGATGGATTGGATCGACAAGAATCCAGCGCTGTTGATGAAGCGAGTCAAAATCGAATCTAGACCTACAAATTATTTCACCAAGGAAGAATTCGATGCACTCGTAGATGCTACCTATGCTTACGGCAACTGGGTGGGTGGCCACGATTATGAGCACCGCAGGGACAGAATCCGTGCCTTGATCCTGCTGATGAGGTGGTCAGGGTTGGCGATCAAAGACGCAGTCACGCTGGAACGGGCTCGCATAGACGAAGCGGGACATCTCTTCCTGTATCGGGCCAAAACCGGCGTTCCTGTCTACGTTCCTTTGCCTCCCTTTGTTCACGCCCTTCTGAGCTCGTTGCCGAATGACAATCCCAGATACTTCTTCTGGAGTGGGAACGGCGATCCGGAGACTTGCAAACGCGGTTGGTCTCGTGCCCTGGCACGGCTGTTCAAACTAGCCGAAATCAAACAGCCAGACGATTCACGCAAGCGTTGCCACTCCCACATGTTTCGCGACACGTTTGCTGTTGAACTCTTGCTGGCGGGTGTGCCCATCGATCAGGTTTCCCTCTTGTTGGGACACAGCAGTGTCAAGGTGACGGAGAAGCACTATGCGCCATTTGTTAAGGCACGCCAAGAGCAACTCGCGCAATCAGCTCGCAAGGCGTGGCATTTTCAGGAAGGCAACGTGACGCAAGGGCACAAAAGGTCCTTGGCCGCAACACGACCGGACTGCGAGCGAAAATCTTCTGGGTCGGCAGGCAACTCCTCATCCCGCAATTCGCAATCGTCGATGCATACGTAGCGCAACCGTCTCAGGAATGCGCAACGTTGTATAAGCGCGTTTAGACCTCGTTTCCTTCCCACCCCATTGCAAGACTCCAGGCTCGTTTTCAAACATTCGACGAATGGTCTTCTCGCTTAGATTCCATAGCTGAGCTAGGTCCGCCACTGAGTAGTGTCTTTCACGGCAAAGATCTGCCGTCTTGATACTGTCCGCTTCTTGCAAACCTGACTCCAGAGCACCGACCCTCTTATTGGGGGCAACATGGAGGCTCGTCGTTTCGGTCGCGGGACTTACGGGAGTGAGTTCTGTGAACGTTGTCTTGTACTCGGCAGCCGCGCCGCCGCGTCCTTCGGGAGCCGCGTTTTTTTTAGGTTGAGCCGACATCTTTAATTCTCATCTTCATTTGGAGGTTACTTTTTAGCCCAGGTCACATCCTCCGTCAAAATTCGTCGGTGGGCTCCTCGATCTACGTTTGACGGCTCGTCGAACGCGAGTTGACCGAGTTTTAGATCCTGGTTAGGTTTCTTCCCGATTCGATGGCAATCGTGCGATCGCGATCCGGGAGGAAATTGTGTTCTCGTCGGTTGAGGACGTTCTGGCAAAACTATTTCTCACCGGCTATATCACCGAGCGGGTCACAGCCACAGTGGTTTACCTCGCAGCGAGACTGAATAAACCAATCCTGCTGGAAGGGCCACCCGGAAGCGGCAAGACGGAACTGGCCTATGCCGTAGCCAAAGCAACGAGCACGGACGTTGAACGATTGCAGTGCTTTGCGGGCGTCAACGAGGAGAAGGCAATTGGCAAATTCGATGAAGCCTTGCAGCGGCTTGCCGTGGAGTTGCGTTCCCGGTCCGGTGCTGTCGAGTGGGAGGAACTCAAACGGGAATTGCACAGTGAGAACTTCTTTAACGCCGGCCCTCTGCTGCGGGCGTTGCAGTACCCGAGGCGCTGCGTGCTGCTGATCGACGAAATCGACAAGGTGGATCAGGCTTTCGAAGCGATACTCCTCGAACTCCTGAGCGTCTGGCGACTGAGCATCCCCAAATTGGGAGTGTTGAAGGCGAACACGATCCCCTTTGTGGTGCTGACCTCCAATGAAGAACGTAGAATTGGTGACCCTCTCCGGCGAAGAAGTTTCTATTTGCGCGTTGAGCATCCATCCCCGCAAAGAGAGGCCATCATTCTTCAACTGCGGTCGCCCCACCGCAGTCCAGAGTTTCATCGTGAGATGGCGGGATTTGCAAGAGCGTTACGCGGCTGGAGCCTGGAGAAACCTCCCTCCATCTCCGAAATGCTTGATCTTGCGCAAGCCCTCGAACTGCTGGGCGAGGAACGGATCACCGCCGAGATGCGGGACACACTGCTTCCACTGTTGGCAAAGACGGAGGCGGACCGAAGAAAACTGTTGCTGCGCGATGGTTGGGCCAGTTTGGTCTACGACGCGCATCAATACAGCATGGAGGCATCCGAGCGATGAAGAACGCCGGATTGCTCATGGTGCTGCTTGCAACTTGTTCGTGTTGGGCGGGGACAGGCGCCCCCTCCAGACAGGAAGCTGAATACTACGTCGCGACATACGCCGATCACTACCACGTTGCAGTTGAACTTGTGCGCGCCGTAGTGGAGCAAGAGTCAGGATGGCGACGATGTCCGGTCTCGCGAAAAGGGGCCGTGGGATTGATGCAGCTCATGCCTGAAACGGCCAGAAGATTGGGTGTTCAGAATCGTTGCGATCTGAACCAAAACGTCTCTGGGGGCGTGCGCTACCTGGCGTGGCTGATGCACCGATTCCGCGGAGATCTAAGGCTCGTCGCAGCCGGATATTACGCGGGTGAGCGCGCGATTGAACGGCGACGTCTCCACTACTCGAACCCCGAAGTGGTGGCGTACGTCATCAGCGTTCGGGAGCGCTTCGAACGGCAAAGAAGATTTCGGAATATTTCCGCCACTTCAGGGAGAACGCGATGAGAATGCAGTTGATTTTCGTTGTCTATTTGATGGTCGGCATCGGCATGGCGCAAATGGAAAGTGGGAAGGTCATTCCCATCGTCACAACCGTGCCTCTCGAAGATGGCGCAGTAACCCTGCTGCACCTTGAGCCGGGCTACACCACTTCGGTGAGACTTCCCGAGGAGGTCAGCTCCGTGGTGATCGGCAATCCAGCCACGTTCAAGGCGGAGCATTCCGAGGCTGAGCCACGGCTGGTCTTCTTGAAGCCGATCACAGCACAGCCGTCGGAAAGCAATGTCCTGATCACCACGAAATCGGGCGAAGAGATCACGTTGTATCTGGTGAGTGCCGGCAAACCAAGCACGAACGTGCGGGTGGACTTCCTGGTCGAATACCGTCGACGGCAGGGCCTCGTAATCAACCCAGACGCGCAGAGCTTCCTCATCTCTGAGACACGCCCGCTTACCCCGGTTACCGAGCCCGAGCTTCCTCCTGTCCGTTCGGGACAGACGGATTTAATTGCGAAGGAGCTCGAAGAACAGAGGGCATCGTCTTCTCCCGCCTGGGAAGGCACCGAGATGCTCGCAGCGGTTGGAAAATGCGTGCAACATAACCATCAGACCATTCTCGGTTTCTCGGTCCTCAACCGCTCAAAGCGTGGAATCGAACTGCTTCCACCCCAGCTTGAACTGAGAGGTACGGGACACGGCGGTGGCGAAGGGAAGATCAAGGCGGAGCCGATTGCGATCTCCGAATACCGCGTGACGGCTCGACGGCTGGCGCCAGGACAACGAGCCGATGGTGTTGTTGTGTTCGAACGGCCGGCATTCAAAGAATCGGCGGAACAATTGCAACTGCAGATCGTGGAGGCGGAGCAGGTGGACCGTCCGATCCTTTTGCCTGTGCCGTTTACCCCCAGCAGTGAAGGAGGTGCGCAATGAACGGGAAGGAACAGAACGGATTTGCCGGCAGCGCGATTGTGGAAGACACACCCGAGCAAGTGGACATCGGTGCGCCACCAAATCCAGACGGGAGACGTTTGTTTGTATCGCAGAAGGATAAGCTGAAGCTATCGCTGAAGAATGAGGGACGACTCCTCTTCATCGGGGCAGGGATCGTATTGGTTCTTCTGCTCATGGCTTTTCATGGCATTTCGCGGCGGTCGGTGCCAGCACCGAAACAGCCCTCCGAGAATGTTAAGAAACAAAAGACAGCACAGGGCGAGACTGGCGACAGCTCGTCAGCAAGCATGACGCCGATTCTAGACACCGATCGCGCACCCGAGCAGGAGGTAGACAGCAGCCGAGTGAATCCGGACCAGATCGGGCGGACGGCGAACAAGCAGACAAAACCGACCGCAGCGGTTAGCCTTGGCGATGTACGCCCGTTCGAAAGTTCCCAGACATGGCAGCCCCCGCCGTATCAGCCGGGGTCGGAAACGTCAAAAAGCGCAGAGGATCCTGCGACTTCGGCAGAAGTTAACTTAATCAGGAGCGAACACGACGCACTGGATAAAGCGTCGCTGGTGTTTGTTCGGAACAATGCGTCTTCCGCGACCGGCCAAAAATCTCAGTACACGATTCCACAGATCGATTGGGCAATCGGTTTGCCGCCCGGCACCAGATTGCGTGCCAGGCTCGAGTCGGCGATCAGTTCCGCCGTGCGCACGCCGGTGGTGGCAGTCATCGAGTTCAACTACGAGCAGGACGGCGAGATCGTGATACCGGCAGGAGCAAAGGCATTCGGGCATCTGGAGGCCGCAGATCGCACCGGTTATGTTGGAATTCGCTTCGACTCACTTCTAATGCCAAATGGATCCTCTGTGAACCTTGAAGCCGCTGCGACTGACCTTCAGCTTCGGCCGTTGCGAGGGAAGGTGGAGGGCAAACACACCGGCAAGAACATTCTTGTCCGCTCGTTTGCGGGAGTCGGTGAGATTGCGGCAACCCTGGTGGGCCGTGGAAGCCTAAATCAGCCGTTTAGTGAAGGAGATCTCTTGCGAGAAAGAGTCAGCAGCAACATCGGTCAAGCTTCCGATCAATCCGTGGCCAATTTTGCCCTCTCGGAGCACATTGTGATCACCATCCCTGCTGGCACAGAAATTTATGTGGTATTGCAGAAGTCGGCCACGGAAAACGTTCAAAGTCCTCGCGGCCTTGGGCTCGTGCAAACAGCGAATCAGCCCAGCGTCGAAGAACTGCGCCAACTCATGCAGTTGCAGCGCGAGTTAGACCAGACGGCTGAAGCGAAGCCAATGCAGTAGCCACCCGTTGGAGGCGTGAGGTGTAGTTAACCGGAAATTGACGCGGAAATCACCTCCAGTCTCTGGACAAAAACTCAAACATTGTGCCAGCGATGCCTCGTGTGTTCTCGGAAGGTTTTGGGCGCCTCTAAGGGCAGAATTTAGAGGGCAGTCCCATCGCTTTCCAACTATCCGGAACCTGGCTCGTTGACTGATCCCTAGCCCGTTTATGAGGAGTAATCGTGAGAATCGCGCCCTCACAGGGCTCAATGAGCGCATTTGCCTGCCCTGCTCCTCAAAACCGGATCATTTAACGTTGGCACGCCTGCTGTAATCGACAGCCAGAATCGTTTTGCCGCTCACTTAGCTCACTAATGGGTAAGCGGTCATTGAAGACCGTTCTCGATGCCAGCACCCTCCTGGAGCGTCCAAGCCTTAGAGTTGAGACCATCCTCCGTCTACCGGAAGTTCGGCGCCGGTGGTGAAGGTCGCATCGAACCCAAGGAAGAGGACCGCCTTCGCGATTTCCTCCGACGTCCCCCAGCGCTTCATCGGAACCATGCCCTTCATCTTCTCCCTAATCTGGGCGACCTCGTCTTTACCGGTAAACACTTTGCCGACGATCGGCGTGTCGATGGGACCGGGCGTCACCGCGTTGACGCGAATCTCGAGAGGAAGCAACTCGACGGCGAGCGTCCGAGCGAAGGATCGCAGCGCAGCCTTGGCAGCTCCATATGCGAGCTGGCCGGGCATTCCCTTGACGTTGGCAATCGAGGTAGTGAAGACGATAGAGCCTCCGCGGTTTATTAAGGGCGTGAGCTTCTGCACCGCGAAAAGCGGCCCTTTGGCGTTCAGGTTGAACATCTCATCGTAGACAGCCTCGGTGATGCTCTCAAGGGGCGCTCGGGTGCTGAACCCGGCGCTGACGGAAAGCAGATCGAAGGTGTCGAACTCGGCCTTCACCCGAGAGGCGAGGGCGTCGATGTCCGTCAACGACCGCGCGTCGCTCGAAACCACAAGGGCGTGATTGCCAATCTCTTTCTGCGCCGATTCCAGGCCAGCCTTCGAGAGACCCGTCACCAGTGCGCGCGCCCCCCCATCGAGGAGCATCTTCGCCGTCGCGAGCCCCATGCCGCTCGTGCCGCCGATAATTACCGCCTTTTTGCCTTGGTACCGTTCCATTTGTATATCCTCGTGAGGTTAGGGTTGCTTTTGCTAATTTTGAACTATTTTGTACTATAATGGGTGAGATGGTCACAAGTTAATGAATTTAGAACTATTTATTTCAAAATACCGTAAGACCCAACGGACGATCATGTAGCTCCGCAATCGCCCGCTGATTCCGGTTGCTGCGATCAGTTCAGCCGCGAACCGGGCTCCTTCAGGACACCGAGGTCAGGGATGCTGGGTAAGAGAAGTCAACACCGGAAACCTTGACGACGGCCTGCCACGCGGCTTCCTGGTTGGTGCGATCGTGAATGTGCGGCTGACGTATCACTTCAATTGGACCTGTGAACTTCTTCGGGGCCGAGGCGAAGAACTGCCCTGAGACGTCGGTTCCGAACTCCGATGCCTGGAGGTACCGACTGGCCGCGGTCTCCGGTGTCTGATTCATGCCGGGAATGTGTTTCACGATTGGGATCATCAGCCACTTCAAGGCCCAGCCAGCGTTTCGCGACACTTTGGTGTCGGTCGCGGCACCGGGCGCGACGGCGTACGCGGCCATGCCCGGGGGGAGCCGGCGCGCCAGCGCCGCGGCCCACCAAGCAACGATGAGTTTCGCGTCGGCATACGCCCGGTTAGCCTGATACTTCACGTTCGGTCCGTTGCGCAGCAGGGCTTCAACAGCGGCGGTTCGGTCTCCCCGGTGGTGTTTGGCTAAGGCCGCCACGTCAGTTAAGCTGAACAAGGGAACGTCCCCTCGGGCAGGTTCCGCCCCGGCGATAACAATCCGCGCGTTGGGGCTCAGCAAGTTGGCGCGGAGAAAACCGACAGTCAGTTGATGATGGCCGATCAGCGGGGCCTGAGCCGCCTCGACGCCCGCAGCAGTGATCACGCGCTTTTTGCCGGGGACCATCCCTGCATTGAGCAGCAGGAACTCGATCGGCTGGCCTCGCTTGACCAACTCACCGAGGGCGGCTTGAACGCTGGACGGCGAGTCCAGATCCAACTCTAGCGGCGTAAAGATCTTTTTCTTGGTCTCAGCCGCGAGTTGGGCGGCCGTTTTCTGGACTCCGGCTAGGCTGCGCCCGGTAACGATGACTTGGCTGTAGCCTTTAGCGGCGAGCATGCTGGCTGCCGCATAGCCGAGCCCAGAGGTGGTGCCGGTGACAAGCGCGATCGAATGTTGCATGGGCATCTCCGTGGTGAAGTGTGAAGGCCGAGCCGTGAGGCCCAGAGCCAGCTTGCTAATTTCGAACTATTTGGTTATATAATTGGCGAGATAACCATTGTCAAGGAGTTTTGAACTAAATGATTCAAAAACCCGCTAGGCTGCGTGGTCGACCGCGCAGTTTCGACGAGACGGTGGCGCTGGAAAAGGCGACTCAGGTGTTCTGGTCGAAAGGCTACGACGGCGTGACGATTGACGATCTCGTTGCCGGGATGGGAGTGGGACGTCCGAGCCTGTATGCCGTCTTTGGGGACAAGCGGGCGATATTCTTGCGCGTCCTTAGGGCGTACGCTGAACGGAAGGGCGCATCAGCCGCGAAAGCACTCCTCTCGCCACAGAGTCTTCGCGACTCGATCGCGGACTTTCTAAGGTACGCCGTCGAAAGTGCGACCAAGAAAGGGTCCGCCCGAGGCTGCCTTCTGATGTGCGTCGCGCCGCTTGTGGACGACGCTGAGGTTCAGCGGTTCCTGCAGAGCGCGGTCGCGGGTGGCGCGGCGCTGGTGGAGCGCCGTTTCCAGGATGGGATCAGGGCCGGAGAAATCCCATCCGACTTTCCCGTAGCCGAGCGCGCAACCCAGGTCACGGATTTAGCGCGTGGGCTGACCATGCGTGCGCAAATAGGCACGCCGCGCAAGACGCTCCTCAAAGACGCCGAGGAAGCTGCCGAATTGGTGCTCCTGCCGCGGCGCTGGGACAGTCGGAGCGAGTAGCGGAGATCCAGTCGTATGTCGCGAAGGGTCTCACCAATCCGCTGATATTTTTGCAAGACGTTCCGAGCAGGAGATGAAGGCGGGGCGCCTGACTCGCACACCCTCAGCCAAGGTGCGAGGCCATGCGCTCGTTGAATCGATGAAGGGTTTGCAAATTCGCGCCAGGCCGGAATTGCGCGCGAGAAATTGCTGCAAGACGCTCGAAGCTATGTGCCCCTGATTATTGGCAAGCAAATCTAATGCACTTCTCTGCTGGGCTCCGTCTGGACGAGTGCCAAATCTCCGATGCGCTCTCCGATAGGCGGGATTGGTAATGGGAAGTCGGCTTGTGAAACGTGATCCTGCGCGGTTGCATTCTCGAATCGCGGTATTACTTCCAGCTGACGGGCTGTACGGAACGAGACTTGACCGTAGGCCACCTCAAGTCTCCGGACAAAAACCCAAACATCGTGCCAGGGACGCGCCATATCATGTTTGGGAAATCGACCGAGCGAGACAACCCACTCACGTACAGTTTCATTCGAAGCCGCTGGGCAAAAACATCAACATCGTGCCAGTGACTCGCCAAGAATAAACAGCGCTTGAAAAAGCCGCACTCCAGTGACGTACAGCGCCGTGTATCCGGCCATTCACGCGGAGCGCTTGTGACCTTCCTTTTATAGCAGCGCGCAAATTTCAGATCCGTAGCGCCTCGCAAAGTCAGATTTCTGATTCGCTAACTTGCGCGAGTTTTTGTTCGGTCCTAGGTTGTCTTCGCCTGCGCGAACGAGAACATCAATTGTTCGGCGGGGAGAGAACTCATGCCGCGACTTTTGAAAGCCACGCCTTTGAAACGGATGACCGCGTTGTTCCTATGGTTCGTCCTGCTTGGTCAGGTTCCGCCGATATTGGTGCATGCGCAGAACCTTGGTGCAACGCCCCAGGTAAACAAGGCGGTCCAGGGTCAGACGGCCGCTCAACCCGAGGGCGCGTTCTTGAACCTCGTGAACTGGGTGGGCAACGTGATTGCTCCGGTTGGGGCTGCTCTCTGCGTGGTCATGGCGATCATCAGCTACACGCACGGCCGAGGCGTAGCGCGCTGGGCGATTGCGGCTGCCGGACTATTGATGGTCTCCGGTCTCACACGCCTGATTGAGTACTGGATTCAGCAGGGCCAGGCAGGGGTTCAGTAGCGTTGAGTTGCACTCGAAATCGGGGGAATGAAATGACGATGCCGCAGCTATTAGTCGACCTGATGCAACTGCTTTTCGACATGGCCGTGCTGGGCGCGATGTGCACGATGGTGCTGGCCGGACTTGCCTTGCGGCAGGAGAGCGGCATCAATTTTGAGGTAGGCGGACGGTTTCAGAGATGGATGTTGTGGTCGGTCATCCTGTTAACCCTGCCGCAGTTGCTGTCGTGGTTCGCGGCCCAAGGCATAACGCTACCTCCTCAAAGTGATGGGATCAGCGGAGCCTGGTTGCGTGGGCTGGAGACGAGCCTCACCAGCTTTATCTCCGACGTGATTATTGCCCGGCTCGTCCCGGTGCTCGCAGCTTTCTTTGTCCTCAAAGCTGCTCTTGACGCTGCGCAGGGGTCGAGTCCTCTGGGTTCGATCGTGACAGCGATCTTCCTGTTGGGAATTTCAGGCACCGTGCAGCTCATGCAGAGTTTCAACAGCGGTGGGGAGTTTGCGACCACGGACATGCTGGATTCGCTTTGGAACTATCTGGCGGGAACGATTCTGCCCGAAGCCGCCGGCCTGGCTGTTGTGAGTGCGGTCATCAACTATTCGCGCAAGAAACCATTTATGCCATTGGTGTTCTCTTCGCTCGCCTTTCTCAGCGTCACAGCGTTGTGGAAGCTTGTCCAGGCCATGGTCAGGTGAAACAGAGATCGGAGGTGATGCATGTTTGAAACCGGGCTGTTGAACCTGACCAACTGGGCAGGCAACGTAATCATGCCGACGCTTGCGGGACTGTTCTTCGCGGCGGCAATTTACCGCTTCAGCAAAGCCGATTCTTATTCGCATCTGTCGTATGCGGGCTTCGCTTCATTGATGTGCTCGGGCTTGCTCAGGGCGCTGGAGGCATTTGCTCAACAAGCAAGTTCCAGCGATCCAGATCGGTATTGGATGTCGATTCTCACGCTCGCGAACTGGGTTGGGAACGTGATGCTTCCTCTCTACGGAGTCATCCAGGTCGTCATGATGGTTTTGCATTCGGCTGGGGTGCTGGAACGTATGACGATCGGCGACGCGTGGGTAAGAAATCTCGTGACAGCGATGATGTGCTTCGGACTGTCGGGGCTTTTGCGCCTGGCAGAGTTTTGGATTCAGAGCGGGATTGCGGGAGTGAGGTGATAGCCATGAGCTTGGACGTAACGCCGGTAAATCGCAATCTGCACACGAGGGTGACGTTCATGTTGCTTGAGTTCGAGGACCTGTTCGTCGTATTAGGGCTCACGGCCGTCATGAACGTCGTCAGCCGTTTTGTCAGCGGACAAATGAGTGCGTACCTGCAGTACGGCGTGCCACTCTCGGTAGTCCCGTTCCTAATGGTCTTCAAATACGGGAAACCGCGCGGTTACTTGAGGGACCTGCTTCACTGGTACACCAAGCCACGCACGTACTGTGCGGCGGCCTGCGACTCAAAGCTCAGAAGTGGCTACATCACCGAGGAGCAGCAGTAATGCCTCTGACCTGGGAACAACACGAAAAAGAGCTCAACGACCCTGCTCTCTGCGAACAGCTTTCCGTACGTGACTATCTGGACAATGTGATGGTGCGCATGAACGGAGCGCTTGTCGCCGGTTATGAACTGTGTGGGATTACCTCTTATTTCGCCGGCGATGATGAACGGGACCGGAGCAAAGTCATGCTGGGCGCTCTGCTCAAGTCGCTTCCTGAGCAGAGCATGAGAGTGCAGGTGCGCTACGAGGTTGTGGAAGATCTAGGTGACCTGTTGGAGAGATATGTAGCGCAAGACCGTTCGGACCACGAGATCGGCCATGCGCTTGACGCCGTGAGACTGGAAGCCTGGAGGGCAAAGGCGGAAGCTGGCCATTATTTGCGGCCTTTGCTCCATGTGTATTTCATCTGGGACCCGCTCGTACACCACAAGGTAACGGGAAAACCCACGAAACGGAATGCCGGGTGGAGTCTCTCGGCGAACAAATGTGTTGAGCGCAGCCGTAGCGAGCACGAAGAATTGCTGGCGGAATTCGAGAGCCTGCTGGTCGGCATTGAATCCACGATGCGGTCGGCAGAGCTGGGGCCGCGCCGGCTCACAGACCACGAGCTGTTTCTTGAAGCCAAGCGTGCCCTCAATCCATTGGAAACGGATACACGCGGCTACACTCCGGGCGAAAACCATCTTGCATATCGCAGTGCCCGCCAGCAGTTGGCCAATGTCAGCATACTTGAGGAGACGGATTCGTATCTGAACGTTGGTGGATTGTTCTATTCGTTGGTCAGCCTCAAAGAACTTCCCGACGCGACCTTTCCAGGGATCCTGAGAGAGTTGGTCGCGCTCGACTTTCCCATTGTCGTAAACGCCCAGCTGACCATTCCCGATCAAACGAAGGTCCTGAAGGGATACAAGAGCCGCCTCCGGAAAATGCAGGCCGCGCAGCGCGACACCCATGGTGGATTCCGCGTAAACGTGGAAGCACAGGTTGCGGAATCTCAGCTCTTCAAAGTGCAGCAGGAGATCATCGCCAGCTCGATCAAAACGGCCAAGTTAAGCCTGGTGATCGCCACACGGACATCGAAAACGGCAGTCACTCACGGCGAAATTGACGAAGCCGAGCGAGTTATCAGCAATCGCCGCCAGCAACTCCTCTACGCCGTGGCACGGATGAATGGCGCCAAAGCAATCACCGAGACGCTTGCGAAGCGCCGTCTGTTCTTCAGCTCGTTACCGGGCATGGGAGAGACCGACAAACGCGAGCAGGACCTGCTGACAACCAATGCCGCCGACCTTCTCCCCCTAGAGACTCCGTGGCAGGGAACACCGCAGTCGCCATTGTTCCTGCTCGAAACGCCTTACCGACAACTCATTCCTTTCTCACCGTTCGATCCTTCTCTGGGTGATGCGAACGTGCTCGTCATGGCCAAGAGCGGCGGCGGTAAGACGTTCATGGTGCAACAACTGCTGTCGATGGCATCGCGTGCCAATCCGCTGGTTTCGATCATTGAGCGCGGAGACTCTTATCTGCCGCTGGTGGAACTGATGGGCGGCCGCATGGTCACGATGTCGCTCGATTCGAACCAGACCATCAATCCCTGGGATTTGCCGCACGGCGAGAAGCAGCCCGCCAAAGATCAGGTAGCGTTCCTAAAGAATCTAACGCGCCACATGTTGGGCGAAAATCCTGCGGAAGATACGGAGCTATTGGACAACCTGATAACCGAGGCAATTCTGAGGACATACAAACGCGCGGCCATCCGCCCGTCGAACCCGATCCCAACCTTCGGTGATCTGCGCGATGAGCTTTCCCAGTGGCGAGACGAAGAGAAGAACCAACGAGTGATGGACGAGGCACACCTGGCAGCGATCAAACTGCGGAGTTGGACGGGAGAGAAGGGAATTTACTCCGGACTCTTCGACCAGCCGACCACGATCTCGCTCGATAGCCCGTGGCTCTTCTTCAACGTGGAGCAACTCGCCGACGACCCGCGCCTGGAGACGGCGATGAGTTTGCTGATTGCTCATGCCACGGCGCAGCGAGCGTCGGGTAGAACCGGACAGCCGAGCATTACGGTGCTCGACGAATGCTGGTTCCTGCTCGACTCACCCGTACTGGCGCCCGAGGTGGTGCAATTGTTCCGGACCGCCCGCAAACGTAACGCGAGTGTTTGGGGAATCAGCCAAACCGCGGAGGACTTTGTTGGCTCAGAAGCGAAACCTCGAGTCCATGGCGCAGGAATCGTAAAGAATTCGAGCACCAAGATTGTGGGTCAGCAGCCAGGTGACATGACCGCCTTGCGAGAGCACTTGCACCTGAATGAAACCGCGCTCCACCAAATCAAGCTCTTTGGCGCGCCCCGAAAAGGGCGCAGCGCCGATGCGCTGATCGTGATTGGGGAAAAGGCTGACACCACCCACAGCGTTCGGATGGTTCCGACTCCGCTCGATTACTGGATTACGACCACCTATGCGCGCGAAAGACTCTTCCGGGCGCGGTGGCTCGTGCAGCACATGGATCTGCCGCTCATCGAGGCTTATCGGCAGCTTGCGAGGGCGTTCCCGTTCGGCCTAGCGGACGTCGAACCGCTGCCCGAAGAGCGATCGATCGAAGTGGCACAAGGAGCGCACAAGTGAGCAATCGATTCTTCAGAACAAGGGCGCTAACGATTTGTTTGGTGTTTCTCCTGGTTTTGGTGCCAGTGACGGCGAATGCCGGTGTAGGAGACATTTTCTCGCTGTTCACCACGATCACGGGCACATTGCGCAACGGCGTCGGTCAGGTGTTGAGCGGAATTCAGTCGACCAACACCACTATCAGAAACTTCGAGCAGGAAGTCGTATGGCCGGTTAAGGTCATCAACCAGGCGCGCGCGGAGGTGTCGCAGGTACGCGCACAATTTACGAGCCTTGCCGGACAGATTCAAAGCATTCCGACTAATAGCGCAACGCTGGTCAGCCCCAAGCAACTGGAAGCATTGCTGCGAAGTCAGCAGGCAGGCAATTTGGGGCGATTGGGTCAGTCCTACGAACAGGTCTATCAGTCCCTCCCGCAAGCAAATCAGGCTACGACGGCACAGAGAAACCTGATGGATGTGGACGATGCTCTGGCCCTCGGTGCGCTTAAAACTGCAACCGCGTCAGATCAGGCCAGCCAACAGATGTTAATTGTGGCCGACGGGCTTGAGCAGCAGGCTGCGGTGTCCGCGCCCGGCAGTGCGTCCATTTTGGCCGCTCAAGCCCAGGCCGCCAATCTCCAGAACCAGGCGATGCTCCAACGAATGCTGGCGGCAGAGTTGCGCCAGGAAGCCGCGAGGCTAGCGCACACAAACGCATTGCGTAAACAGAGCGCGGATGCGAACCGGACTCTTCGAAACAACCTGCAGCAGATCTTGAGCAGATAGAGGTGAAGATATGAAGCTCACAACGGTCAAGGAAATAGCAAAACGGGCCTGGTCGGTGCTCAAGTGGAAGGCCGTCTTTCTTACGGCGCTGATATTGGTGTTGGTGATGGCGCCACTTCGCGCGAGAGGTCAGTTTGGCCTTGATCCGTGCTGCGCGATTATTTCCGCCGGCCTGAATACGGTCTCCGGCCTCTTAAAGAACGTGGTCGCCAAGCCGCTCTCACAGATTCAACAGATCGAGCAGCAGGCGGCGAGCTTCGAACAGCAAGTGATTTACCCGAAAGATGCCATCAAGAATGCGCTGGGGCTGGCAGGGCAGCTACAGGGCCAACTGCGTCAGATAAACCAGTTGTACCGGCTGCCGATCAACAGTGCGACACTGCGCACCCCGCAGCAACTGGAACAGGCGCTCCTGTCGCACAATCCGCAGATGCTGGATCAGGTGAGCCAGAACTATGCCTCTGTTTATGGCACGGTGATGGCCCCGGCAGATGCTCCACAACCGATCCGCGATCTCGTGGACATGACGGATGCTGAAGCTCAAGCGGCGCTCAAGAAGGCAGTGGAGTTGGACGCGTTGGCCGACGTCGAACTCGCCGCGGCCGATCAAATCAATCAGCAAATCCAGAACGCGGCCCCCGGCAGTGCACCAATCCTGGAAGCGCAGGCGTCTGCGTGGCTGGTTCGAGCCAACGCTTATACACAGTCCGGAATGGCGGAGTTGATAAGGGTGCGCTCGATCGATCTTGCCAATTCCGGTGCCCAACTGAAATTCAACGCGACGGATGTCAACACCTTACGCAATAACACTAGCCAAGCGCTCGGGCGGGGGTCGAAGTAGCCATGTTTTATTTCCAGCAACTCCTCCAGCAAGGCCTGAGCGGGATCGATAAGACGGCGATGATAACGACGGTTATCGGTATCGGCTACAGCATCCTGCTGGTTGGATTCCTGATTGGGCTCTACCAGGCGGCGATGCGCGGCGGCGATGTGCAGGCACTCGCAGTTACGGGGATCAAATATCTGGTTATCGCCATCATTCTCGCCAACTGGAGCACCGTATTTCGGCAGGTGAACGACTCGTTTAACCAGGTGGCGCAATTCCTCGACAACAGTTCCGGTGCTGGAGACATGTTCTTGAGTTGGTTTGACCAGCTGAAGCAGCAATTCAACAACAATGACATAAGCTCTCTTCTTCCGGCCATCAATGCGACGTTTGCGGCCATTACCACAGCCCTGTTGCTGCTTGCGGCCTACCTTATCTACGCCATGATGGTGGTTGTCTTCTCCTTCTTCTACGTTCTCTATGGCTGTGTCCTTTATGTACTGGGGCCTCTGGTTCTGGCCCTGCTGCCGATGGCGGGAGTTGGCCAAATGGCAAAGAGCTATGCGGCCAACCTGATGATCTGGAATGCCTGGGGTCTTCTCTACGCCACCTTCGGCTCTCTGATTACCGCCCTCCAGTTCAATCGCGTCGATGAGGTGTTGAACCAGGGATTCCTGCAAGGCTTTTTCCAAGGCAGTTCAGACTCGATTGTTCTCGGCATCGTCAGCATCTTCTACGCCTTGGCATTGGGTCTGATTCCGTTCCTAGCCAAGCGGTTGATCTCGGGCGACGTGGGATCCTCCGCATATTCCCTGGCGCGAGCCGGCGCGGCCACTTTGGGAACACTGGTGGCTGGCGCCAGCGGGTTTGCGGCTGGCGTCGGCGCAGGCTCTGAAAGCAGTGCTGCACTCGCTGCGGGGGCAGGCGCGGCATCATCGGGCGCCACCAGCACGAGCGCAACCGCGTCGTCGTCAGCGCCGCCTCCACAACCGAGTCTGGCACAGACCATTCGCAGCGGGATCATGAGCGCCGTGAACGGTGCCGCTCCACCTCCACCCTCGACGAGTGGAAACGGCGAACAACAACATGGGGTTGCGGCGTCCGGATCAGGCGTTTCGGGTGGAGGCGGTGCTGCACCCCGCAAGTCGACATCTTCGGGCGGCATCCGGCCAATTGGCGTCGCCCAGACAGTTGCGTTTCATGCAGGCAAATTCGCTGGGAACATTGCCCGTGGAGACAGCGGGAGCAACGAGCAACACAATGCATGAATGGGAAAGGAGGTCTCGACCGGCGATGTCATGGTTTAGAGGACCGATCTACGAACCCAAAGACAGTAATTTCCGGCCGTGGAACCTTTCCACTTTGATTGCCTTCTTCATGGGCAGAATCTTCGGCCGACTCTTTCGACCTTGGAGAACGAAATGAAGTGGTCAAAGGAAGCGGATTCTAAAGGCAAGGAAGAGGTCCCGGAAAGACTTCGCTACAGCCGTTACTACGAGCATGATGGCGCTCTGCGCGCTTACGCCAACCGTGCCATGGTCTTGTCATTCCTCTGCATCCCTACGACGTTGTTGGCGATCGCCTTGGCGGCCTACGTCCGTCTCCAGCCACCAACAGTAATTCGGGTTGATTCGAGCGGAATGGCAACTGTGGTTGGCCAGAACCAGGCAACGGCGAAGTCACTCATGGTTGTCTCTCAGGGAACCGCCGCCGAGCCCAATGAGTTTGAGAAAACGGCGTTTGTACGCCTCTTCCTGCAACGTTATCTGAACTTCTCCCCCGACAGCGTGGACCGCAGCTGGGCTGACGGACTGAACATGATGACCTCGAACCTTCGGCGGGCCACGCTGAGCGCGATCGAAAAGGACAATATCGTGGGCAAGATTCAGGATGATCAAATCACTTCTGTTTTCCACCTCCGTTCTGTGGAACCGGCAAAGGATGATCCCCTGAGTTTCACCGCCTTTGGGGTGAAGGAAGTACATCACGTCCGCGATCACCAAGAGACCACCGACAAGCTGGTCGGCGAATTTCACATCCGCCTGATCACGGAGAGACGCTCGGAGCAGAACCCCAACGGGTTGCTGATTGCGGAGTATCGAGAGCGGCTGATCGAAGGAGAACGGCGAGATGCGATTGCGCAAGACACATCCTTAAGCAACTCGAATTGACCCAAGGAATGAACTATGGATGGAACGAGAACGGCAAATGAAACTGCGACGGAAACTTCGCCCGGCAAGAATGGCCGCCGCCGCCGGTGGGAGATGACGAGTGAGAACGTGCGCTATTTCCTTCCCAAGTCCGGTAGTTCCAGCGAAAAACCTGAGCTAGGGCAGGAGATGACCGGCGAAGGAGAAGCGCTGGTACAGGCATTCAAGTCCGGCCAGGTGTTTTACACCGTGGTCGCCTGGAAGGCGGTGTCAGAAATAAACGGAAATGAACCAAAGATCGTGAAGCAGGCATTGTCCCGAAGCTGAATGCTGTAGCGGGATGCGAGTTAGCACGAGTTTTCAAAGAGAGACCCCAGACCACATAGCTGCGGTCCCTTTTGAAGACCCTACACGCTTTATGTAGGGAGATGTGCTGACCCGGCTTGAAGTCATTGCCTGGCCAGAAGACCCCAAACGGGACGGCCAGGCGAAGGCAGAGAGCTTGCGGAAAGCAAAAACTCCTTAGCTTCGTCGGGTTACCCCGCACAAAAACTAAGGAGCCAAATCAGATGAACAAGAATGGCAACAAGACGAATAAGTTTTCGATCGAGCAGGTTGTTACGCTTGACATCGATTCAACCGGAAGTGTGACCCAACGGCTCACGAACCTGGAGACGACGCTGGAGAACACACTCCTCAACGCGCTGTACCCAGGAATCAAAGTCGCTGTTGTGAACGTGCCGAACGAGCCTCTGGATGCTTACGAGGAATCGCAGGTCGAGAACGCAATGGCGAACCTCAAGTACAAGAACACGCTTTACAAATTAGTAGGGGCCAGTGGTTCCTCGAAAGACGGCAAGTTTTATTTCGTCGACAAGGACCACAGTCAGGCCATTGCCGAGCGGTTTCAGCACTGGCCGCAGGCAGCCATCGTGTACTTCGGCATTCTGGTCTCCACCTGCAAGGTGTTGATCGAGGAGCCCGAGGCATCCGTTCTGGTGGTTGAGGATCATATTTTAGGGACCAACGATTGCCGCGGCTGGATTCGGCGATCGCTGTTCTCCGAGCTTCAACTGCCGGACAACTGTTTCTATCAGTTCCGGCTGGCGTTTGAGAAAACGCAGGCAAAAGGCTCCTTCAAGGTCATGGAGGATGAGGTGGCGCAGTTGCTCGACGCCGACATTGTTCTCCCCGAAAGTGCGGTTAAACCAGGTTTGAAGGTGCCGGTGATGATGTACTCGGTCTTCGGCAAAGGGCGGAGGTTCCGTGGCCCTGTGGTGCTCGGCATTCGTGAATTCTCGCGCAAGCTTGAGTTCGAATCCAGCTACACGCTCATCGAACACGCGCCCGATGACTCGATCCAGCTTGAGATCTTGCCCGAAGCTCTCGGTCAAGTGCGCAACTTGAACGAGTCCATCAGCGAAGGCCGCTATCAGGAACTGCTCGCACTCCTGGGTCTGGACGACGCGGAAAAGAGCCAGGACGAAGAGGTCAGGACAGTTGAAGGTGCTTTGCTTGCCGACACCAGCGGCAACATCGTTCGCTACCCCTACATCAACAATCAACTTAACCGTCTGCTCGCACGCTGGGCTTTCAAGGCGGCGACCGGAGGAGGCTTTCGTTTGCCGGCCTATGCGCTGGCCGACGACGGTTACCTGGTTGTGCACGATGGGCGGCTTTATGCGGGATCCGACTGGATTCCCAATCAGGGTGCCATCGTAGCGCTTGAATCCAAGCGAGGTCTGTGCGCGCGGTATCCCATCCGTATGTGTGAGGACTTGCTGCCGATGGAACACATCAGCTCGTCGGAACTCATGATGCACCTCGTTCGCAGTTTGGATGAGCAAGGATGCCGGATGTCTTACGAACTGGCCGGGCAGATCGCCTCGCAGCAGCTGTTTCTTGAAGGCACGTACATCCTTCATTCCGAGACAGCCAAGAAGAACGGCGGCGATTTTGATTTTGATTGGGTCTGCATTTTGGGGGAGGATCGCTTTCCCAGATTCGTGCGGAAGCGGTTCTCGCTCACGAATGAATTCCACCAACAGAAGATGAAACTCCGCAAGGCCAAGAGCCCATGGTGGAACCTCGAACACGTGGCGATCAAGGCGCGAGGGAATCAGATCGGCATGATTACCGACCTGAAGACCTCGTGCCTCGCGGCTGGCAGGAGCGATCTTGCCTACCAGTTGGTCACGGAGTTGCAAAAGGCGCTCGACAGTCTCAAGCACGAAGTCGAGCCCGACGCCAAGATCATCGCCGACATACGTCAACAGGTGAATCCGGCTCCTTGGCTCAAATACAAGAACGAGTCGCGGATCTCGGACTTGCCCATTCATCTCGATGCGCCCGAAACCGACCGCATTGGGAAACTCTACAACCACGTTCGCAAGGAGATCGAAGATCTGCTGACTGCGAAGCTGCCCATAGAGGAATTCAAAGGACTCGTTTCGGGAGAAACCGTCGACCGACTGATGTTCGATGAATGCCGCTACGTTAACAGCGTGTACGCCGCAGTGGTTGGTCGGATCTCCGAACGGCAAGAAACACTGAAAGCCGATCTCGACAAGAGGCAAGCCGAATGGGAGGCTGTGCGCAAGGAAACCGATAAGGAACTGCGGAAGCAGAAGCTGTTGGCGCGCCGCAAAGCCTTTTCCGCTCACTATCACGGTGAGGAACGGGCGAAGCAGGAGATGAAGGCAATCATCTCCTATGTGCGCGTATGGGCGGCAAGCAAAACGGAAAACCGAATGGGCTGGTGCCAGGCTTTGAACCGCGTGGTTTGCAACGGCCACGGCAGCGGCTCCATCCTCTTCCATGCTTTCCCACAGGAACTCATCGGTAAATTGGCAGAGCAAACCGGCGGCAGGGCTGCCCGAATTGCGCTACCGGAGATGTCTGGGATGTCGATCTCCCGGGACTCCGAAGGGCGCAGTTTCCTGGTCGAGAAAATCGAAGGCGGAGAAAAAGAGACGTTCTTGTTTCAGTACAAAGACGGTCAATTCTTCTTCGAATGACTCAACCACTAGTGCAGGGAGGAACCGAAGCGACTCGGTTCCTCCCTGTCAGAAGTCGAAGGCACCGCATGAAGCGCGTACTGATCTTTGTTTTGATGATGCACCTGGTTTCGGCATCCGCAGACGAGTTGACTGCAGGTTCACCGAAAAACGAAGTGATTCACGTCGCAACCGCGCTCGACCACCTGACCGTGCTGGAATTCTTCGAGCCAGTCACCATGGCAGCGGCCGGCAGTCCCGCATTCCAGATTGAACGCCATGAAGACAAGGTTTTCATCAAGCCCTTGAAGTCCGGCGCCTCTACCGATCTCTTTGTCTGGACTGCTTCACGCCGCTTCGCCTATGAGCTTGAAGCCCCGGGGGAGGTAAAGAACATGAGCTTCGCAGTTGACAATGTTATTTCGACGCCAAAACCCGTGCCTGACAGCAGCGCGCGGATGGATGAAGTTGCGGACATGATGCTGACGCGTGCTTTTCTCGGTGCGGAGCGTATCGATTCAACCAGCATCGTTGAGGAGAAGGGCCGCATCACAGTCCGAATCGAGCACGTGTTTCAATCGAAGAAAAGTCTCTATATCCACTACTCGGTCTGTAATCACTCCGCGCGCCCGTACCGGGTAACGGTACCCACAGTGACAGAAGCTCTGGCCCCGCAGTCCACCATATCGATCCTGTCGCTTCGTGGTACGCAATTGGACAAGCAAGTGTTGCACAGGCTTGGGGAACTCAAGGAACGTCCACTGACACCGGCGCGAGCTGAAACCCAGAAGGAGGATCTACAGCCGGGTGATGAAACGCAAGGTGTGGTGGTAATCCGTGGGCAGGTCTCGAGTCCGACAGTGTTTCAACTGACGTTGGGTCCCGAAGGCTCGCATAGCGTTCAGGGCACGCTGGTGTTCTGAGATGCTGGAACCGAGACGCATCAGCGAAGCGGAAATGAGGGACCTGCTGCGCGAAGCTTACTCCCGAGATCGGGAGGAGAGTTTTCTCGGTCAAGTCACCCGCCGCTTACGAGACCCCGCCATGCCCCGTGATGCGAACAACCGCCCACGAGTCCATCCGCTTTGGCTAACCCTCGGCCTCATGGTGGCGTTTGCCGTTTGTATCTTCTTTTACTTCAGTTTTATCAGGCCCTAACCGATGATCAACCACAACAGCTACGAATATGGCACGCGTGAGTATCACCGCACTCACGAAGACAGCGTTGGAATCATCCTTCTCGTACTGCTCGCAGCGTTCATGGGTGTCGGATTCTATCTGCTGGTCGTCCGCTTTCACATCCGTAAACACCAGATTGTGGAACTAAGCCTGTACTTAATTGTCTCGATCGGGGCATTGATCAGCGTTGTCTGGTACGCGAGAAACCGGAAGAAGCGGATTGAGAATGCCTGGCCCCATCCGCCGGTTTTCATTTCCATGCTCACCGATCGCGGCCATTTGGAGAAAGCATTTCACCAAAATGCCATTGTGCCGGGGTACGACATACGCGCCCATCCCTGGTGCTGGACGGATGAGGCCCGCCGGATGCAGACCGTGGTCGTTGGACAGTCAGGTTCAGGCAAGACGACGTTGCTGCAAAATATTGCGGCTCAAGACATTCGCCGAACCATCAATGGTCATCATCTTCCATTGATCGTCTTTGATGGAAAAGGTGACCAGGAATTCCTGAATGGGCTGCTGCGCGAAATCGCGGCCGCCGGGCGGTTGCATCAGCTCAGGGTGCTGGATCCTTTTCGCCCTGATATCTCGGTGCGCTTTAACCCCCTCTATAACCGAAGCGGTTCGAATCAAGAACTGGCGAACGCATTCTTCGATTCCTTCCTCCAGCGGCAGGACTTTTTCCGCGGGCACCAGGCCGCGTATTTGAGCGACGTTTGCCGTGTCCTCGACTACACCGGAAAGATCTACAACATTCCCGATGTTCTGGTCATGGCCAGAGACGGACTGGTCATGAGGGAGCAGATTTCCCGAGCCTCGGAAAACATCGGCAGTCAATCCAACATTTCCGGGCAGCGTCGGCAAAATTTCGACATGTCGGCCAAAAACCTGCTGCAATCGCTCGAGGATCGCGAGCGCCTGCAGAAGATCCAGGGTCTGCTCAACGAGCTTGGTACTTTCACGGAAGATGATCTTTCCGTGGTTACCAATGCTTATGACGATCTGCTGACCCTCGACGATATCGTGGACCAGGAGCTAATCCTGTTCGTCTCCCTGAACACCAACAAGAATGCCAAAGCCGTTACCGCCTTGGGCCGAATGCTTCTCCAGAACCTGCAATTGATGGTGGGCAAACGCTATTTGAATGAGCAAGAGAGGCGGCGGGACGGCAGCCCAATGGTAAGTGTGATCCTGGACGAGTTTGCGCCATTCGCTTATTCGAACTTTGCGCAGATTCTGCAAACCGCCCGCGGCAGCAATATCGCCTTGCTGTTCTCTCTGCAGTCGATTCCACAGTTGCGCAACGTCAGCCGCAGCTTCGGCGATGATGTCGCCTCCGCTCCGAACACGATCATGCTGCTGCGTACGCGTGACGAGGAAACCGCCCGGTATTTCCTGAATGCCTCGGCCCGGGTCACCGGGGAACGGCGGACGATGACGGTCGAGAAAAAGGGTGTTCTGGAGGAGCGGTACGAGGAAATCGGCTTCGGCAGCGTTACCGAAATCGAAAGAACCAGAGCCGTCGATTTCCAGATCAAGAATCTTCCTGTGGGCCAGATGCAGGTTCTTACGACCGACAACCGCTTGGGCACCCTGCACATGCACCTACACGTGCGCCGTCCACAACGGAATCTCCTCTCGAGCTTTGAGCCCGTGATCTATCCCCGGCTGCACCAGGTCAACTCGCACACTGAGGGTGCCAATTTGAGGTTTAAGAACCCGGATCTGGCGCGTCGGATGAGCAGGATTTTCGGCAGGAACAGGGTGGCCTAAGCCATGAAATACGCGCTGTGCCTGGCTGCTTGTCTGATCTTACTGCCGGTCTCGGCGGCCCAGAGTCGACGGTCTTCCTATGATCCCGCATCGCAGGAGCCTGCCAGACAGCGCGACAGCTTTGTGGATTTTGCCTTGAAACAGATCAATCCTCAGAATACGGACTATGGCTGTCAGATGGACGAGGCCCGCAGACTCGTTGTCGATGAGACTATCAAGAACATTGATTCATGGGCGGTGTTAGTTGCCCTTTCTTGCCTCGTGATCTCATTCTTCATGCTCCTGCACCAGCACCGCGAGAGCACTCGCCGCGAGATTATCGGCGCCGAATTCCTGGCGCAATATCACAACGCTTGGGTGGATGCCCGCAATCAGGCAGAGCAGGCAATTGCGCGCTATAACCAGTTGGTTAGTAGAACCTACAACGCCGCTGAGGTGGCTATGAGGACACCGACGCCGGACGGAGAGCGTGGGCAAACCGGTACGGTAAGAGTTGATCTAAGCGGCGATGCTAAAACGCAATCGACTCCGCCTGCGCCAGCCAAAAGCAACTTCAAGGCTGGTGAGAACAGGACCGATTCATCACCAACTACAAGGCCGCCCGTTCGCCGTAATGGCGAACCGGAAGTTGATCTGATCGCGCAGATCAGCACCCTGCAGCAGCAATTAAATGCCTCTCATGAAAGAGAGAAGAAACTGCAAAAAGAACTGGCTAAGGCGCCGCGTCGGCCACCTTCGCAACCACAGACGAGTACGAATTTACCAGGCTGATGCGCAGCCTATTGGAGAAGGGAATCACAGTTATGGCAGACGATGCTCCACAGAAAGAATTGCTCCAGGAAATGTCGCGGCTGTTCAAGCGGTTCCAGAAAGGCGGCGACCTTGCACCAATCGAAGATCGTGACGAGTGGGACAAACTGGTCGAATCTACGCTGCCCGAGGAGCGCGAACTGGTGAAGGAACTGGCGCGGTTTGCGGATCTCTGGCGGTACTTTCAGGAGCGCCAGGAGAAGCTTGGGTCGGAGATTGTTAGTGCCGTGAGCGAGGTGCACAAGCTCCCCGTGCCAGCGCGTATCGTGCGGCTGAAGGAGATCAATCAGAAGCTCATGGAGCGAGTTGGTGATGCTGGTCAAGGTCCTCAATTTCGGCACTAATTGGTGGGCTCGTTTTGGGCGTGACGCCGAAGATCCCCATCGATTCACTCGCCATGCCGCTTACTACAATTCCACCGGAGTGCGTTGCGGCCGCAAGGTTCGACGGCACTGGCTTACCTCAGGATTGGTTCGCTTTAATGGCATTGGCGACTTCAATCCCAACCTGCCCGACCGCGCTATTGGCCAGACATTCGTTTGCTCTGATCTGACCCAAGCCTTTGGCGGAAATCGGCTATTGTTTCGGTGCAAAGCTCCCAGAGCAGTCGCAGCCGATTGCTACCTGGTTGTAATTTCAAGCGACTCACATGGATGCATTGATTTCACCTCTACCGTTTGGAAGTCGGTGTTTTGCCGGATCATCGCGATCAGCCAGTTGCGCGATAAGCAGGAGGCGATGCTGCTGATGAAGGCTGGTGACTGGGTACAGAGCAGCACCGGCTTCTGGCAGTTGAATGTGCCGAGTTCACCTCGGGAACCGGTGGAATTGGTGCGGATTGGGGAACAATTCCCAGCCTAATTGGTACATCATGCGATACGCCAAGGGCAGTTTCGTTATCACCGAGGATGGCGACATTCCGTTGCTCCGTCTGGTCCGTAATTGCCGCTTTGCCGCTCATCAACAATTGTTCGAACTATTGCAATACGATGTTGCCGTATCGTGCCGCAGCACGTTCAATTGGCGCATTCAGCGCCTCCTCAAGACGCGCCACATCGAACGCCTGGAATCCGTGTGCTGGCAGGGATCTCCGGTGTACTCCATCACACAGGTCGGCCTGGTGGAACTCGAAAGCCAGGGGGAATTTGCCATAGCCTTGCACTCGCGTACTCGCCAAATGCCTGATCGTAGCCAGGTGTTTCATGCGCTCGAACTGACTGCCGTTCGATTGGCACTGGCGCGCCACGGGCTTCTGATTAGCTGGCAGTCGGAGGTCGAGATCAGCTCCACGAACATGGTTTCCGGCGCCCCTTACCAGAAAGATTACGATGCCATTGTGAAGGTCTGGGTGGGGAATGAAATGCGGGAATTTGCGCTTGAGTATGAGCGGTCGCTCAAGAGCGCGAAGCAGTATGAACGAGTGCGGGCGGCGCTGGAGACCGAACGTAAGATCGGGTGCGTTCTTTATCTGACTGCCGATTCAGACCTCTTACTGGCCATCCTCTATCTGTTAACCCCGATTTCAAAGCGTTTGGGTTTTCTCACGGCTCGTTCCCTCAGAGAAAGACTGCTGGCGGCTGCGGTCACCACCGACGCAAATCACGCCATGATCAGTCTGGAGGAGTTTCTGCGATTGGCGCATCCTTTATATAGTGCCTCTTGAGGAAACTCATTGGCTGTTCTTTGTGCATGTATGCAACTGTTTTGACGCTGCCTTTGATTGGTAATTGACGTGATTTTGACCGGCTGTTTCGTCCGTAAGCTTCCGTATTTCAGCAACGTGCGGCTGACTATCCCCACACACCCCGCTATTTCGAGGACCTTTCCAGGGACTTGGACACTCGCGCACCGGCATCGAAGCGTTCGAATTGGCATGTTCCCTGTCTCAGTCCTCACGCATGCAGTCAGAATTATGCGTACACAGCCACCAACTTTTGCTTGTGCATGGCGTTCCTGGCAGCGGGAACAAAGACTCGGCACCCAAAGTGCGATTCTGATTAAATCCATAGTTTGATCGCTTGACGATACCGAATTCGAATCGAATGCTCTTGTCGAGCACCTTTCTTTTATACGATGAACATGAATGAGTTCGATCACCCGACGTGATCCGGCTTGGTATTCTGCGCGCGATGGCTCCTGGCCAAATCGTCACGGCAACTTTGCAACGTCAGTAAGTCCGTATCCATGATCAAGCAATGAATCGTCCGCAAAATCTGTCGTTGGTCGCAAGGTTTTTCCTGAGCGAACGCCCCTGAACACCTTGAAAGTAGTGCCCTATTTCAACGCTCTCGGGCGCGGGCGCCTTACCAAAGAAGAGTAACTTCAGATCCGGTTTCTCCGGCAAGATGTAACAGCGTACGAACTTCTTGGCCATCGATAACAGGAATGATCGCATTACCAGTGGCCTTCGGCATGGGTGCCATTGTAGTTTGTGAAGTGCTGCTTTCTTCTCGTCGTAATTTTCGTGACTGAGCCCGCCTTTTGTCTGTTCTGTTGCTCCAGCCGTCGGATATGTCCACAGTTCTTTCACCCAAAACTACAACTCTGGAACAGCGCGTTCGCATGATTCCGAATCACTGATCGCCCAAGTTTCAAGTCGAAGACTTGAATTCTTCCCACAACTTTATGAACCAATTGAATGAAAGGAGAATGCGTATGGAAAAAAGCAGAGGAAACCTAACCCCGCACCGTTTGTTCAATGTACGAGAGCTGGGATTCGGCAATCCAGAGCCCCATGTGGATCGAGTAATCAAGGCATTTCTTGGTATTGGCGAAGCGGTCGCTGCGCGCTGGATCCAAATGCCGAAAGCGATCCTGCTGCTGCAAATGGCTCCTGAGGACTCGGCTTCCGGAGCGATCTACGTCTATGACCGCCTGCAGCAGGACTTCTACCTGCTGTCGTTCGAAGGCGCCGAAGACACGCTTACCTTGGAGGAGTTCTCGCAACTGCTTCCCGAATACAACCTGCTTCTTTACGCGGAACACCCGGCGCTGCTGCAGGTTAATTTCCAAAGCGCTGCCGCGGCCTGACGGCTTCTGTCGCCAAATCCGTGGAAATTTGACGGAGCTTCTGAAGCGGGGTACGAAGACACTGGAAGGTGAAGTATGCAATCGCCACTCCTGGTAAACGATGAAATTGCGTCTCGGTATTTTGAGTTGTTCGTTAACCGGCGCGCGTACACCGTCCAGTCTTCCACCCCGGATTCCGAGAAGGGCCGCTGCTACTACTATCGGCCGAAAGGGCGCTTGTCAGTTTCTGGTGCGACCATCAAAAGTCACCTGGAAGGCCGGATGACGATTGGTCTGTATGCGATTAATCCTGCCACTCAACGCTGTAAATGGGTGGCGATTGATGCGGACTATTCCGACGCCTTGGAAGACCTTCTGAAACTGCAGTGGGAACTGCGACAGGACGGAGTGGAGGCAGCCCTGGAGAAATCCCGCCGCGGAGGACATCTCTGGATTTTCGCGGCCAAGCCCCTACTGGCGCGTGACTGCCGTCTGTATATTCAGAGCCTCGCAGGGCGACTCAAGGTGCCGATAAAGGGATCCCGAGGTGAGCAGAACACTTCGATTGACGGCGTCGCGCTAGCAGACGGAATCGAGATCTTCCCCAAACAAGATGAAGTGCTACCCCACGAATTTGGCAACGCCATTCGCGGGCCACTGGGCATACATCGGGGTGTGGGTAAACGGTTCTGGTTCTACGGCGCTGATTACACATTACAGGCGCAAATCTCCTTTCTCAGTCGGCTGAAACGCATCACCGAAGAGGAAATGTCTGGGTTCGTATCCGGCCTCAGCATTCAACAAGGAGCACCTGCACGTTCACCGAAGTTGCTCCCCACACGCTCAAACCGGAATGGCAGTTCAGGCCGCCGGGAGTTTTCGATCCTCGAATACGTCACGGACAAAAAGCGTAAGACCGGGCGCAACTACTTCACGCGCTGTCCGTCCTGTGCGCGACAAGGTCGCGATAAGAGTGGGGACAACCTGGCAATCTGCATTGCCGATCCTCGCAAATACCGGTGCTGGGCCGGCTGCACGAAAGAAGATATCCGCGCAGCTTTGGGTTGTCCCATAAGAAATCGCCACGGGTTGAACGCATGACAGAACCGAAACAGAACCGCCTAAGCCCAGACCAAGTCCTCGCCTTGCGCGGACTGCGATTGCCAAGAGTTGCATTGAAGAAGCTGCAACGGGTGGGTATCTATTGCCAGCCGGCGATCTCGATCGAATTCCAGAAAGAGACACAGAGATATCTGATTCGAGGCGTCGAATCGGGCGGCGCTGTTGCACAAGTCGGAGCTTACTGCGGCTTTCTCGACTGTAGCGCCGCACCGTCTAGCTTACTTCAACCAGTCTGTGCGGTAGGCGTCAATGGAGTTCACGTGGCCATGCTGTCCCCAGCATTGGTGAGGGCACAGATGTTTCGCGCGGGAACCAGTTACGAGTTGCTACTGAGCCATCACACCTTGGTTTCGGTTGAAGGTAAAGGGCGACCCATACTGCGAAACTCTATCTTGTTTCATGGCCGGCACGGCACTCTGGGGATGGAACTGTGGAGAGAAAGCAGAGAACTCCGCGGACTGGTCGCTCCCGTGTTTTACAGCAGTAGCGGAGAGCAGATGCCGGTCCCGGATCGTTTTCATAATGCGATCCTTCGCCTCACAGCTGGAACCTGCTGTCTCGGTTGTCGTCACAGCCATCTGGCGGAAGAGATTGGCTTGCGTACCACTCCTGATATCGGAGTTCGGCCGCAAACCGACAAAGAGCAGCCCCAATGAAGAACACTGGCGACGATTTGCCGGACATCGAAGAAGTCCTGCGCGATCCCACTGCGTCTTTCTGGCTGAAGGATGCGCTCCGTTCAGCACTGGCACGAGATCCGGTTGATGCGGCCAACGATGCGGAAGTGCTGGCACGATTGCTTGATCGGAAATGCCGCACAATGCTCGGCCAAGTTTGATCGAACCCAAGAAATATTCAGGAGGCACATATGCCAAAGAGCGTGAACAAAGTGATCCTTGTCGGAAACGTCGGCAAGGATCCTGAGGTGAGGTACGCTCCCAGTGGTGTTGCCCTGGCTAAATTTAACGTGGCAACCAACGAAAGATTCAAGGACAAGTCCGGAGAGTGGCAGGACAGGACCGAATGGCACAACGTCCTTGCCTGGCAACGCCTGGCTGAGATCGTAGGCGAATACGTCCATCAGGGCGCGAAACTCTATATCGAAGGGAAGCTCCAAACCTCAAGTTGGGAAGATCGCAGCAGCGGCGACAGGAAATACCGAACCGAGATTGTCGCGCGCGATATCGTCCTTCTTGGTTCGCGTCAAACAGGTAGTGACGCCGACGAGGAAAGTGCAGAGGACGAGAGCGAGCCTGCGCAGGTTGGAACGGGCGAAATCACTGATGACGAAGTCCCTTTCTGAAGATCTAAGTCCCAATCCATGGCAGTTAGTCTCGACCGACCCTTCTTCCGCGGAGCCTTCTTATTAAAGCTTGAGGCCATATCCTCAAATAAGCAATTTAGCTATTAAAGGAAGGCTTAGTTAATGCCCGACTCCCGTAGCCGCGAGTTCGAGGCTCGGCGCCCTCCTCTTCCGTCTATCGATCTGAACCTGAGCGGCCCATACGGTCATCTTCATCGCGCACGGCCCACATTGAGTTTGTCGTCACTAGGAGAATAGCCATGAGTCCACCGAATGGTCACGCTAACGGCTCCAGCACCGGCCATCGTGATCCAAGAGAAGCGGCGCTCCCGGTCGTACTACTCGGGACGGGCACAGCGTCCCAGTTCACGCCTGAACAGATCGGACAATCCGTGGCGCAGTTGGAAGTGCCGTTTGATCCCGGTGTGATCGAATGGCGCGTCACCAATGCGAGCAAACAAAATGGAAGCCTTCGAGGCCAGGTGGTTCCCTATGCTGATCAGAGGGCGTACACAGATCGTCTCAATGCGCTCTTTACTCCGGCCGGTTGGACGCGCAAGTACACGGTCCACACCAGCGCCAATTTCCAGCGCAGCAAAGACCAAAGCATTACTGCCAAAGTATTCGTCACCTGTGACTTGACGATCTTTGGTCTTGGCTCCCATGCGGCCACAGGCGAGGAATGGACCGATAGCGACAACGCGGGGACAAGCGCGGAAGCCCAATCGTTCAAGCGGGCAGCTGCCTGTTTTGGACTCGGCCGCTATTTGTACTACTACCGCGGAACATGGGTTGATTTGGACGACAAGAAGCGACCGAGGAACACGCCGGAACTGGCAGCTTGGGCGACACCGGAAGGATGGCTTCAGGGTCTACGGCCCCAACAAGCAACGGATCGCGATTCACTGCAATCTGGCGGCACTGCGAAACACACAAGCAGGAGTCATGGCCAACAGAACGATAATGATCAAGGCGAACGATTGCAACTCGCTCGCCAGATCGAAGCGATGGCAGAACCGCTGGGAAGGGGACTCTATCGCGGGCTGCTGAAGGCGGTCGCACGAGCATGGAAGCCGGGTGACGTCAAAGAGGTAGCAGTACTCGAAAAGCTGCTAACTCATATGCAGGCAGCAGATCGAGGCTTGCATCGACTGGAAGTTGCCTTGGAGACGACTGGAAGCGAAGCGTTAGCTGCAATTCTCAGTTCGTTAAGCCTGAAATCCCTCGACCAGGTGGACAGTCTCGAAACTTTGCACAAGATTGTTCTTGCGATCGAAGCGAAGGCCGGCATCGTCTCCCAACACTAGCCACTTCCTACGGCTGAATTGGTTCCTCTGGTCAAACGCTCGCTGGTCAATCCTCACCTTCTCGACTCTTGAAAAAAGGAAATTGTATGAAAGCCTCAAGCGTATGCGGCGCTTTGCGCACGCTCGTTGCGGCCCGGCAACCCGTGTTCATTTGGGGCGGCCCGGGCATCGGAAAGTCGGCTGTGGTTCGACAACTTGCCGCGCACTTAGACGTCCCGCTCCAGGACGTGCGAGCACTCTTACTTGATCCGGTGGACTTGCGTGGACTGCCGTTTCTTGGAGCCGATGGCCGATCGAAGTGGGCGACGCCCGAATTTCTGCCGCAACAGGGGTCGGGGATTTTGTTCCTGGATGAACTCAATGCGGCGCCGGCCATGGTGCAGGCGGGCTGCTATCAGTTGGTTCTGGATCGCAAGCTCGGCGAATACAACTTGCCTGAGGGATGGGCCATTGTCGCGGCTGGAAATCGCGATTCGGACCGGGCAGTCACAACCCGAATGCCCACTCCATTACGGAACCGGTTCGTGCACCTCGAATTCGAGGTCGACCTGCAGGAGTGGTCGGAATGGGCCATTGACGCTGGCATTCGACCGGAGGTAATCGCGTTCCTGCGCTTCCGGCAGGAGTTGCTCAGTGTCTTTGACCGCGACGCCAATGCGTTTCCATCGCCGCGCTCCTGGGAATTCCTCTCCCGCATTCTGGACGCGAAGCCAGATCAAGCCGTCGAGCACGAGTTGTTTGCAGGTGCTGTAGGGACCGGCGCGGCTACCGAGTTTTCGGCGTTTCTGAGGATGTTCCGGGAATTGCCCAACATTGACGCCATTCTGCTGAACCCCCTCGGAGAACCAGTACCTGAGAATGCTGCCGCGCAATACGCCGTTGCTTCGGCTCTCGCCCGGTGCGCGTCTGACACCAACTTTGACCGCGTTTGCCTCTACTTGGACCGCCTGCCCACGGAGTTTCGCGTGCTGTGCGTGCGCGACGCAACTTTACGAGAGCCAAACATACGCCACACCAGCGCCTACACCAAATGGGCGATTGAAAACCACCACGTGCTCGCCTAGACGCGGTTGGAGACAGATCTCTCGGCAACTTTCCATTACAGGAGACGTTTGACGTGAACTCAATTTCCATTTCAGAACACTCGTTGTCGTCGCGGGCGATGCTGTGCTCGCTATCCATCAGCATGTGGTCGGCCCGCAAACATGATCCGGACGCTTCCGAAGAAATTGCGGTGCGACACGGAGCTCAGGCTGACGCGGGGCGTTATCACAAAGTCCTTCTTCCCAAGCAGGCATTAGCTGACATCCAGAAGATCGTCAGTGAAGCCAGGCAGGAACACTATTTCATGACTTTGCCTTGGGACGATAACGGCTATCGCGTGTTGCCAGCCGCCGCTTACATGGATCACGTGGCAAAGATGCGCGCCATGTCCAACCGCTTTACGGAATCGGTCGACTCCCTGGCTGGGCAATTCCTCACGTTGGTTGAGCAAGCGAGGACGCGGCTCGGTGGGCTGTTTCGCGAGTCGGACTATCCGTGCCCCGATGAGCTGCGGGCCAAGTTCTCCTTCGAGACCAGGGTGATGCCGCTGCCCGACGCAGGCGATTTCCGTGTTGCGCTCGGTGATGAAGAGCAAGCGCGGATCAAGCGCCAGATCACAGCGGCGGTGGAAGCATCACTCCAGGTGGGAAGCCGGGAACTGTGGTTTCGGCTGTACGAAGCGGTGCAGCATTTAGCCGATCGCTTGACCGCATACAAAGTGACCGGCCAAGGCATCGAGCACCCGTTCCGCGATACCGTCGTCACGAACTTGGTGAAGCTGGTCGATGTTCTGCCGAAACTCAATGTCACCAACGATCCCGAACTCGAGCGCCTGGCGGAGCAGGTACGGACCTCTCTGCTCGTCGATCCCCAGGAACTGCGCAAGTCCGAGACGGTTCGTGCGGAGACGGCCAAGGCCGCCGCAGCGATTGCCCAGCACATGGCCGGCTATATGGCTGGCTATTCCATTTCGACTGCTGAGCCGGTGGAGGTTGCATGAGGATCGAGAACAGCCAGGAGCGAAAACTGACCCGGGCTCGGACACAATTGCTGCTGAATCAGCCCTTCTTCGGGACGCTGTGCTTAAGGCTCAAGCTTGTGCCCGGCGGCGTACCGACGATGGCTACCGACGGCCGTCGAATCGTTTACGATTCGAGTTTCGTTGATTCGCTCAAACCGGCAGAGCTCGAAGCTGTCTTGGCGCACGAAGTCCTGCACTGTGCTTTGGGGCATCACTGTCGTCGTGGGCAACGTGATCCACAACTCTGGAACCAAGCCGCGGACCTGGCCATCAATCCCATCCTGATTGGAAACGGTTTCACACTACCGGATGGGGCACTGGTTGATCCCGCTTTCAACAACTTGAGCGCTGAAGAAATCTATGCTCGGCTTGGCCAAAGAAGTAGCGACCCGAACTCGGCACCCATGCAGTCGCCGCAACCATCAGGCTCGGGTAGTGACGCGAACAGTCGACAACAGACACAGAACGGTTCCTCTGCTTCTCCGAACGACTCGCAACCACAACATGGCAATCCAGAAGATGGCAGAGAAGAATCTCCATCGACGCGGCCGGGGGGATTTGGAGAAATTCTGGACGCCACCGACGAGGAAGGGAATCCAGTTTCGCAAGCAGAGAACAGCCGTCAGCAGCAGGAGTGGAGCATCGCGGCGGACCAAGCGATACGCTTCGCCAAGGCATGCGGCCACCAGCCTGCTGATCTCGATCGAGCTCTGAGTGAAAGCCGCCAATCAAAACAGGATTGGCGGACGATCCTGCGTGATTTCATTGCGGCACGGACACCAGCGGATTACCGATGGAGTCCACCGAACCGCCGCTACATCGGTTCAGGTCTTTACTTACCTTCCGTCGAGCGGACCGGGCTCGGACCGATTGTGATCGGCGTCGATACCTCCGGTTCTATTGGAGGCAAAGAACTGGAGCAATTTGCCGGCGAGATCGCGGCGATTTCCGACGAGGCTCAGCCGGAAGCCATTCACGTGGTTTATTGCGATGCGGCAGTGCAATTCGCGCAGGAATTTCAATCCGGGGAGCCAATCCATCTGGAACCAAGAGGTGGAGGAGGAACGGATTTCCGTCCCGTGTTCGAGTGGGTTGAAGAGAACCGGCTCACACCGGTTTGCCTCATCTATCTCACCGACTTGTGCTGCCATTCCTATCCCGAACCTCCCTGTTATCCGGTTCTCTGGGCAACAGATTCCCGCCGTACCGCCCCGTTTGGAGAGAGCGTTCAGATCAGCCTCGAATGATTGTGCCGGCCTGTCGGCTAAATCTGAGATCCCGAAAAGCAGGTCCACGAAAGGAGGGACGGCTTATGAACAGCGACGAATCTGTGAGCTGCTCCGCAACTGTGATTCCTACCCCTGCTATCTCATTCCCGATTGCCTTGTACGAGTCGAATGGATTGATCTTTGAACTGTATCAAGGCGGCCAGACCTATCAGACTCCGGTGATCCGCTGGGAACGACTAAAGACAGTCACCGTCACCCGCCAGGACGATAGTGCTCTCGACGTACATATCCACCAAGGCCGACGAGTGCCCGACCAGCAACAAAGAAAGCTGCCTCGATTTCACCGACGTTTGATGACGAAACATCCATCGTGATCGTTTGAAAGGAAACAGTCCATTGAAATTATCCGAGTTTCTTAAAGCACTGGGCGAGCGATTCTATGGAGAGCTGTCCGCCAAAACCGGCTGGGGAAGAGAAGAACTGAAGGTGGCATTCGAACGTGCAGTCTCCGATGCCCTTGCCCAGAACACCACAATCGAGTAGTCCTTCCTAACAGAGGAGTACCAATGTCGTTAAGAATCAGGTTTCGATTCGACGGCAGGTGTGCCATGCATCCCCGCTATAACCCAGAAAGAGACGGAAGTCCACAACACAAGAACTGTCCTGGTTGCGAGTCGCTTTGGGTAATTCATTTGTACTGTCGTATCGCTCGCCGGAAGGCTGAAGCCGGAGAAGGAATACCGGTGACCCGTCCGAACCTTTACCCACCAGAACCCACGACCGAAGCCAGCGACATCGACGTACTTACGTAGCTCTCGGCATCATTCACTCCGAGTGTGGTTCGCTCGACAACATCACCACCGACAATCTGGCCCCCTTAGAATCCAATGAGTACCGGACTTTCTGCAGTGCAGCATGTCCGGAGAATGCGTGGCGGATCGCAAGCCCATCTTCTCCGGGCTTCTGATGGCGCTTACTACGTCACGAAATTCCAAAACAATCCTCAGCACGTCAGAGTGTTGGCCAATGAGATGTTGGCCACACAATTGGCGCAATGGCTTGGCCTGCCGGTTCCGCGCGTCGAGGTAATCGAAGTTTCCGACTGGCTCATCGCCGATACACCCGATCTCCGGATAGAAGTTGCTGGAGGTTCAACTCCGTGCTGTAGCGGAAGGCAACTGGCGTCGCTTTACCCCGATCTGGAACTGCAAGTTCTCGATTACCTTCCCGAGAGCCTGCTCTCGCGAGTCGTGAACCTGGAAGAGTTTGCGCGCTGCGTCGTGCTCGACAAGTGGACTTCGAACAGCGATGGACGGCAAGCCATCTTCACTTGCCGGCCGAGAGGGCGGCGCTACCAAGCGGCATTCATCGATCAGGGCTACTGCTTCAATGCGGGGGAGTGGACGTTCCCTGACCACGCGCTGCGTGGCATATATGCCCGGAACAAAGTCTACTCGGCGGTCAGCGGGTGGGAATCGTTTGAACCGGCATTGACCAAAGCCGAGGAGGCAGACCTTCTAGATCTCTGGCGATGTGCCGAACCGATTCCTCCAGAATGGTACGGATACGACCATCATGCGTTGCAGCGATTGGTTGAATCTCTGTATCGACGTCGCCGCATGATTCGCGATCTGATCAGTGCCTTTCGCAACTCCAGCCGAAGTCCATTTCCTAACTGGAAAGAATCGGACGCTGTCAGTGTGGCGTGCCGTCTTAGCCATGCCGCCAATGATATTGAAATCAGGTGATACGTGAAACACGAAGATCTTTACTTGGCCCTCAATGAGACCACGCACGCGTTGCGCTTCGCCCAGGCAGCAGCAAGCCGTTTTGCGGTCGGTGCCGAGGAAGTCGAATCCGGTTCCAGTACAGCAACGTCAGTTGCTTACGTCGGCAACCAGCTGGCGGATGCGCAGAGTGCTTTATCTAACGCCGAAGTTGAGATCGGCAGGCTTCTACAGGAAGAAGGTACGACCTGAGAGCTTCGAGCACGGTGAAGGCTCATGTCCTGTGAAGTTCTTAGTTCGAGCGAGCCCCAAGAGGAGTTCTCATGCGACTTGCCGGCAGATTGAAGCTCGGTTTCTATCCATTACCTGCAAAGGAAGCCGACCGCGTCCGAGTTCGTTTGCAGTTCCCACAAGAATTTGCGGCGTTGGATCCTTGCGTTGGAGACGGGATCGCCTTTTCGCGCATTCTCGAATCAACAACGGCGCATCGTTACGGAATCGAAATCGATGCCTACCGAGCCGAGCAAGCCGCTCAACTGGAAATCCAGGTCGTCCACGCCAACGCGATGACGGTGCGCTGTTCAGCCGAGTCGGTGTCCCTGCTCTATCTGAATCCTCCGTACGATTTTGAAGCTGGCCAGCAGGCCAACAAACGTCTTGAACTTGTCTTTCTGGAGCACACGTATCGCTGGCTGAAGCCGAAAGGCGTCCTGGTCTTTGTTTTGCCGCAGCAGCAATTGAGAGTGTGCGCCAAGCTGCTGGCGGAACAGTTTGGAGAGCTTCGCCTTTATCGGCTTACGGAACCAGAGTGCCTCCAGTATCACCAAGTGGCGGTGCTCGCGGCGCGGCGTCCGCGCCATGTGCATCTCGAAGACTCGGCGCTGCTTCAGGCGCAGGAATATTTGCGCCGGCTGGCCGACGGCGCAGAACTCGCGCCTTTGACGGACACAGCCGATATTACTTACTCGGTCCCGCCTTCCGCTCGGACAACTCTCACCGACCATGGCATCCCACTGGACGCGGTGGAAGATCTGCTTCCGCAATCGGCGGCATACCGGCAAGCCGGCCGTGTCCTGCTCCGGGAACAGAGCAACATCAAGGGAAGGCCATTAACACCCCTACACGGCGGGCATGTCAGTCTGCTGGCCACCGCAGGTATGTTGAATGGCGTGTTCGGGGCAGGAGAAGACCGCCACATCGCGCACTGGCGTTCCGTGAAAATTGTGGATCATTGGGAAGAAAACGAACCCAATGGAACGATCATCAAGCATGACCGGGAGAGATTCTCGCATGAATTAAGCGTGGTGTTTGCCGATGGTCGGACGCAGATACTCACTCATGAAAAGGAGAGCGACGAGACGTGAAAAATGCACATCTGCGTTTTGGGCACTTGACCTATACCAAGGTGTTCAAGAAGAGCACCACACGCTTCAAAGTGCCGCTAGATCGTTTCCTGGGTGAGCCCGATACAAACGCACAGATGAAAGCACATCTGATCTCCGTGATCGGTGGAGACACCCAGATCGCGGCGGTGAGTGCAGCCGTAATCAATCGAGATTGGTTCACGATTGAAGCTCCGGATGGCTCATCGTTTCGGGTCTCACTGGGAGGCAACGCGGAATCCTATCGCGGATCCCTGTTACTGGAGGGACAGAAGCGTCCCCTCCGGCATCTGGTAGCCGTCTCGGAGGAACTCGCCCAGACGGCGAGCGGCAAGAGCACGGAACGGACGATTCTTATCCACGACTCGGCGCAATTCGTATGGGCATCGCTCGCTTACGTGCATGGTGTGCCTGGAATCAGCGAATGGGCCGACTGGATCGTCGATGAACTGAAGCGGTCGAAAGCAATTCAGCCGTTGGTCGGAATCGGCTGTAGGCCGGTTCTTGTAACGGGAGCGAAAGGCCGGTTTATGAACTGCATCGGCCGGGGGTTACGCCAGCGAAAGCTACGGTTCCCGGATCACAACGGCCCGATCCAATGGAATAGTCTCTCCTTATCTGAACTGCTTCTCTCCGAAGTCGCATAACTGGTTTTTTTTTCGCAGTACTTTCCCAATCCCAACTCGCACGCTCCTACTTCGCGCCGACGCCGAGCTCCTTCCGGGGTCGGCCGGGTTTTCTGAACCTCATGAACGCCTATGCAGCAACTATCCAACATTTATGACTACATGCGTGCTAACGCGGTCGAACTTGGCGAGCGCATCCTGAGCACCTATCCGGCATTGCACCTGGTCGACGACTGTCCTTCTCCCCGCCTGAATGCCTTACTGCGGCAGCCGTTTCCGGCTCAGACCCTGGCCATCATGGGGCTGGTGAAAAGGTGGGAGCTTGCGCGAAGCGCCAAAATCATTGCCGAGTGCGGCACCGGAAAGACCCTGATTTCACTGGGCGCGATGCATGTTCATAGCGGCGGCAGACCATTTTCGGCGTTGGCCATGGTCCCGCCACATATCGTGGAGAAGTGGGCGCGAGAAGCCTTTCAGACTATTCCTGGCATGCGGGTATTTCTGATCGACAATCTGCGCAACGGCGCGGAGAACGTGCCGCATGGAGTCAACGAGGTCCATCTCAGACGCGGAGCGATCGTACGCGAGGGACTGCGCACGTCATTGACTGATCTGCGCCTGCGCAGAAGTCACGCTTCGGCGCGCCGACGCTGGGAAGCAATTTGTAACCGGCCGGCGTTGTTCATCGTGGGGCGCGACCGGGCGAAGCTGGGATATTTCTGGCGCCACGCCTACCAGATGCCTCGCTCCGGTCGGTATCGCGGCTGCGTCGTAAATCCAGCGAGTGGTGTGCCGGTCATGACCGAGGAGGGCCGGTTAACGGTTAGCGACTTCGAGGAGGTCAGAATGGCTGAAGTTCTCTCGGAACTGAACGAGAAGCCATGCCGCTCTCGCTATGCACCGCTGTGGCAAGCCGACAACCAGAAGATTCCTCGGGTCGCGCCGGTGGATTTCATCGGCCGCTACATGCAGCACTTTTTCGACTACGCCATTTGCGACGAACTGCACCAACTGGCCGGTGATACCGCACAAGGCAACGCTTTAGGAACTCTGGCCTCCTGTGCGAACCGAGTCGTGGGGCTTACCGGTACTCTGCTCGGAGGCTATGCCGACGATCTCTTCAACATTCTCTTCCGCCTGCAGCCACAACGGATGATTGGCAAGGGATATGAATGGGGTAGCGCGGGCCGTTCGACGTTTGCCCAGGATTACGGCGTACTTGAAACCATTACCAAGATCGAACCGGCGGAGAACGCGTGTTCGGATGGCAAAACCACGGTAACGGTCCGGCGCAAGCCAGGTGCGTCACCATTGTTGTTCGGTGAATTCCTCATGGACACCTGCGCCTTCGTGTTCCTGGAGGACATCTCCGACGCCCTCCCACCCTACGAGGAATCGGTTGTGCAGGTGCCCATGGACGCTCCCATGGCCGCCGCTTACGAACAACTCGAAAGCGATATGCGGGAAGCGCTTTCAGCGCATCGCGGGAATCGCTCGGTGTTGAGCATCATGCTCAATGCACTCTTACTCTATCCTGACCATCCCTACGGACTTGGCAAACTGTACGGTTTTGAAACCGACGAGTCGGGAAGGCGGCAACGCTTCCTGATCGCTGAACCGCGGGATCTACCGGAACAGTTCGCTTATGCCAAAGAGCGGAGGCTGGTGGAGGAAATCAAGCAAGAACTGGCGGAAGGACGACGATGCCAGGTCTTTGCGGTGTACACGCAGAAGCGGGATGTCACGGCGCGCCTCGAACGCGTTTTGCGCGAGGAAGGAATCTCCTGCGCGATCATGCGCTCGAACATCGACACGGCGAAGCGCGAGGCCTGGTACGAGAGGCGGCTCAAAGAGGGAGTGCAAGTCTTCATCGCGCATCCTAAGTTGGTCGAGACCGGACTTGATCTTTTGTTTGCGCCGACCATCATTTTCTACGAATCGGGCTACTCGCTGCACACGCTCCGCCAGGCGAGCCGGCGATCGTGGCGAATCGGGCAGAGACAACCGGTCCGAGTCAAGTTCCTCTGCTACCAAGGCACCATGCAAGCCAAGTGTCTTCGCCTCATGGGCAAGAAACTGCTGGTCGCATTGGCGATGGAAGGCAAGTTCGCCGGCGAGGGTCTGCAGACTCTGGACGAAGATGACGACATGCTCACTTCCATGGCGAAGGAGTTGGTCGAGAAGAACGGCATCGGCGAATCCGCCGACGCTGTATGGAAACAGCTGAATGCGGAGCACCAGCGTCTCCTTCCGGCACGGATAGATACTGTCGAACCGATGCCTGCATTGGATGTTCCGGCAGTCTTCGACGGGGAGATTCCGGTGCCATCCCACGGCCTCATTGAGGCGGCGCTCCATTGCCAATCAGTCTTGGTGTTCGGCCAGAAGCAGGAAGAATTGCGAGGCGCACGGCGGCGGACTCGTCCGCCGGCTGCGGAGCAAGGTTTCTTATTTCGAAGCTGACTAAGGGCCGTTCCAATTCTCGACCGCACGGCACTCCGATTTTGCTGCTCGCACTGTGAAGTATGTTCCCATCGCGCTTTCAGTCGGCGCTTAAAGATCGCGACGCGGTTCCACAAGGCAACGTGACCGCGAAGCTCACCGAGTTTCTTCCCAACCTCATCCTCAATTAAGGATCTCACCATGATTCCCGAAACCGATATGCGCCAGATGCAATCTCTGTTACGCGCCGTAAGAGGCGGGACGCTGGATCCGCAGCGACTCGCCGAACGCGTCTATGCCATGGGTTGTGCCGCCTGCCATAGCGCCATAGCCCAGCAAATCCAATCCCTAGGGCAAACGCTCAATCTCTCGCTGCTGAGCAGAGCCGCGATGGAGAAAGCACTTCTCGTCAGCGGAGGCGATCTTCAGGCCGCCGCCAAACTACTCGGTATCGGCAAAACCACGGCTTATCGAAAAGCGCGACAGTATGGATTTCTCACCGGCGGGTGTGTTCGCAGTTGCTGTCCGAACTGCGGATACGATCTACGGCGTCCCCTGCGAAGTGACAAGGAAACGTCACTTCCAGCAGGTGGCGAAGTCCAGCCATCACAACGCGGTAATGAGGCTGACAGCGCCGTCTCGGCGTAAGAAGTCGCAGATTTGCTATTCAGGAATTGAGAGTCCTGATCACCAACTCTTTTGAACAGGGAGCTGCATTGATGTTTCAAGAACTGATGCCCTTACTCGCACACCGTGTTTTGGTTCTGACCTTGTCGCGCGTCAATGGCGAAGAGATCTGCCTGAACGTGCTACCTCGGCCAATCAAGTCCGACGAGAAGGACGATAACAAGGCGCTCACGACGCCGCTGAGTTTCACCGGCACGCCTGCGGAGCTTGACCAGGAATTGCCACGGCAGTTGGCAGAGTTCGTTCGGTCGCATCTCGAACTATCCAGTACGTTACAGGCCACGAGAGCAGAGATGGCGGTCGCCACCAAAACCGCGAAAGAAGCGGCGAAAAGAACAGCCGCCGCGAAGTCCAATAGCAGTTCCATGGCAGGCGAAACGGCAGCGGCAGACGATGTCAATTCCTCCACCGCGTCGCCGAATGCTACTCCAGTTCCGGCTGCGGGAAGTCTCTTCGAGGGCTGCGACCACTGACTCTCACGGAACGTTACCACTCGTCCCGAAAAGCTATGCGGCCCCCTTCATCGATTGGAGAGCGAAGTCTTGCCGGCCTTTTTGGCTTTGGCCCAGCGAGCTTTGGCGGCGATAGAAATTTTCTTCCGCGCTGCGGCTGAGAGTCTCACCTTCTTGCGTTTGACGACGGCTGGAGTGCCAGACGTCTGCGCCTTTTGTTTCCCAAGGCGGCCAACGGTGGTACCGCTCAGGGCGCGGATGGCTGCATCAATCCGGTCGCGCTCACATTTCAATTCATAGAGGAAATCCATAAGGGTGGAATTATAGCGCCCCAGGGTTTCACAGCGGCCGCCCCCATATACCCGCGTACTGCTGTCGCAGTTCCTTCCTTGCGTTTTCAACTTACCAGGAGTCTGGACACCTCATGAAAGCTCACGTGCTGCAACGGGAATTCATTTACAACGGCATCAAGTTGCCCGATCCGAATCCACAGATGAGCGTCGAACAAGTTCGGGACACCTATGCGGCCGCTTATCCCGAAGTCAACACGGCTGCCATCGAAGGTCCAGAAACAGTAGGCGACAAGATCGTCTATCGCTTGGTCCGTGCCATCGGTACCAAGGGATGAAGTCGACGACGGTCGTTTCTCTCTCTGTTCGCTACGTCCGAATCGGTGAAAGTGAAACCCAATGACTTCGAGACTTGGGAAAAAGTGTCGAGGCTGCCGGGTGGCTCGGCGGGTAGCAGGTCGCTTGCTTGATTGCGAACCGATGGAGAGACTTACCCGCGAATTGGATCTCCTAATGCATGACTCGCCGACTGAGCGAAACCCGATCGAGGAGCAACTCCAACAATGTCCAGAAGCGTTTCAGGCGGGCGAACTGATCGAAAGAATGTTCAACGCAGCAAAGTTTGGCGACGACGAAGCTGGGGAGCAGGAAAAGTTGCTGCCACCGGCCGGAGCGGTCGTGCCACTGCTGGTTTAATCGGCCTACCTCTGGAGGTAAGTATCCCAGGTCTCAAAGGTATTCGTGAGCGCTACTGCACGCGTTGGGATGAACAGCCAGCAGCCCAACTGGGAAAGAGCCTGTTGCGGCTCGGTCACTGCCAGCTCAAGGACTGGGCAGGCAGTGCCGTGGACTTCGTCGAGCGCGGTTTCCGGCGATTTTGCCGGAACAACGGCGCCGAACTCGCGAGCCAAGTGTGGCAGGGCGATCTGCGGATCATGGATCATGAATTCGATCTAACGGAGCGGGAACGACAGCAAGTCAACGCGGAAAGGGAAGCGCCGCCGCAATTGCTGTACCTGGTTGGCGATTACAGTGCCGCTGCATCCGTGCCCATTGGCCCGACCTGGTCTCTCCTGGAACGTGAACACGAGTCGCTGCCTGCGGCGTTCCACCGTGTCCTGGTCCACAACCTCTGGACCTGGATGCGGGTCTATGACTATCGCGATGCGCTCAATCAAGCCGAAATGTGGATGGAGGACATGGATGTCGAGGAGTTGAAAGAGTCTTTCTATCCCAACGTTCAGAAGAATATTCCTGAATGTCTTCGCGGAGGCGAAAAGCTGTCCTACTCCGCAGCTCTCAGGCTCTTGGAAAAGGTGCGGCCGAAGGTGCGCGGTTCCCGCGCGCGGCAACTCGTATCCGACGTGCTCGAAATGCACGACCGTGGGAAAGGATACGAGCACGCCTGGCCGGGAAAGCTGGTTGAACAGGTCCCGCCGCTGCAGGATTTCCTCAGTGATGCCGATGATTGCGGTCCCGGCTGCGTCATGACCTGGCAGGAGGACGACGAGATCAGCGCCTGTTTCGACGAAGAGATGAGCACGTTGGGCCAAAACGGGCCAATCCAGCCGTCCATTATGTTGATGATACGGCCGGATCAACCTGCCAGGAAGCTCGATTCCGAGGTCAAGTACGTCTTCGACTACGCCGGCGCCATGCTGCGGTCTTTAGCCGCAGCGGCCAAAGTGGTCGAGTGTATCCGGGAGATCTATGATGAACACCTCCGTAAACATCGGCTCCAGCCAGGAATTCCGGCTGAGCCGGGCGCTGCTGATGTACGGGAAGAGCAGCTATGATGGTTTTCCCTATCGACACCCATTTCTCACTATGCACGAGGTCGTTCACGAGCCAGCCGGGGCCCGGCTCGGGGAAGGCCAGTTGGTAACGTCGCAGATGCTGATCGACCTGATGGCGGGGTTGGGCCGCTCGCTGCCGCTCGAAATATTGCCCGAGCGCATACTCGTCCGCACCGAAGACACCTCCGTATGGTGGTCGCAAGCTCGCGAGAGGCGCATGTTCTTCGGCGACCGTACCGGAGACGCGGCGAGAGAATTGAGTGGCAAGATGTGTCCCCATCCGCCTCTCTTATACAAGGTGAGGGGCAGTCATTTATGGGTTCGTGCGCTCGGAGAAAACCAGCGCCCCGTTGCACACAGCGGATTGTTCATCGCACCGTACTGGAATTGTTATGACAACGGGGTGGTCTGCACCGGCAGCATGAGAATTCCGCGTGAGAAGACGGTCGCAGCGATCGATTTGTGGGAGGACGCGTTTTTCCAAAGTGAATTCACGCATGCGGCAGGGGTTCGCCGGCACACAAAATTCCGCAGGGGCCTGCTGGCGATGTGGAAGTCGCTTGAGGGCAAGAAACGTTTCCCAGCGCAATACCTGGTCTCGACCAAGCAAACTCTTGCCGAATTCGTCAACGATCATGACCACAGCTACCGCAACCAAAACCAAACCGACTGAGCATTTCATTCCTGGAGAATTAGCCCGCAAGAAGGTCCGCGTAACCGTGGTCGGGTGTGGGGGAACAGGAAGCGCCATCGCCGCCGGATTACCCTACTTGCAGCAAGCGATGCTGGCATGGGGCCATCCGCATGGTCTCGACGTAACGCTGGTCGATGGCGACCGCATCACGCGCGCCAACTGCATCCGTCAGCCATTCAGCGAAAGCGAGATCGGCCTGTACAAAGCAACGGTTCTGGCCACCCGGATCAATCTTTTCTGGGGTCTCGGCTGGAGAGGCACGCCGGAATTCCTGGATGAGAGCTGGCGGGAAGAAACCGACCTGCTGATTGGATGCGTGGATACCCGCAAGGCCCGCAACCTGATGACCCGTACCGCCGCCTATGCGAATTGCTACTATTGGCTCGATCTCGGAAACAACGCGGATAGCGGCCAATTTGTGCTTGGGCAGCCGGAGAACAGAAAGAATCAAGAGTGCGAGCGACGACTACCCACCGCGGCAGATTTGTTTCCGGAGATCATTGACGCCAGGCGAGACAAGAAAGACAGATTGCCATCGTGCAGTGCGATAGAAGCGCTAGAACGGCAGGAGCCATTCATTAACCAGACGCTGGCGTACCAGGCTTTGGCCATGCTGGCGCGCCTGTTTCGTTATGGGCGCCTCTCGTATCACGGCGGGTTCATCAATCTGGTGACCGGCCGCATGACACCGCTGCGCGTCGACGTTCCCTGCAAGTAGCACATGGTGCACAGACGTTTCCCTGGCGGTTCAGAAAAGCGCCGTCGTGCCATCGTGACCTTGACGTGTGGACAACACCCATGGTATTACATTTTATAATATGTAATGGAGGGAGCATGGAATCCGCGATTACCGTCAAGGGCCAAGCCACAATCCCAAAGTCGATCCGTGAACATCTTGGCCTGCAGCCGGGTGATCGGGTCAAGTTCTTTGTGCATCCCGACGGAAGTGTAGTCTTGTTGCCGAAAATCTCAGCGTCGGCGGTACGGGGTATGGTCAAACCCCGGAGCCCACGGCCAGTGACAACGGAACAAATGACCGTAGCAGCCGCTGAAGGTGCCGTGAGCGGAAATCCTCGGCGCCGACAGCGATGATCGGGCTCGATACCAACATTCTGATACGCTACCTCACCCAGGACGACCGGGCACAGTCAGCCAAGGCCACGGAAATTCTCGAACACCGTTTGACAAAGAATAATCCGGGTTTTGTCAGCGTCGTAGTAATGGTCGAGACCGCATGGGTCCTGGACCGCGCGTATGGCTTAACAGCTCAGGAGATCGCCACGGCCATCGAACGCCTGCTGCAGGTTGAGGTTCTCGCGATCGAAAACGAGCAGGAGGTCTTCACGGCCATGGTTGCTCTAAAACAGGGGCGCGGATCCTTTGCGGATGCACTGATAGCCGAGCTGGGAGCGCGGGCAGGGTGCACGCGCACCTTGACTTTCGACCAAAAGGCGATCCGGCTTCCCGGCTTCGAACTTGTGTAATTGACCCGATCTCGCGCAAGCGCTTTCCGCACCTCGTTGCCACCGCAATTAGTCACGTATTGTATTCGACTCGAGGAATCGAGGTGTGCAGAGGCCGAGAGCACGAGCTACGCGCAAAACGGCTGACGGCCGATCAGTCAACCAACATATCAATACCTGCCTTGAGGGCCAAGCTGTGTGCAGGAAGTGTGTGTTTTCCTTGCGAGCTAACGGGGAAACTCCACGGCTCGCAAAGTTGACCAATTCATTGCACGAGGCGACCGCAGATGGCTCATCCGGCCCCGCTGAATATTTTTGTCGGCTCAATGTTCAAGCAACAGTCTTTCGGAATCGTTCGCTTCACGAGGCTCACTGGACTCGATTCCGGCTGCACAGGACCTCCGATCGCGAGAGCGAATGACGGCTGGATGGTGTCGCACGAGACTAGAATGAGTCTCGAAATAACAAGCCACTGGCTGGAAGTGCAATGGCAGAACTTAGCACGGATGTGCGGATCTTCTTGAGTTCAACGTTTGTTGACCTCAAAGAATTGCGACAAGAAGTCGCACGGAGGCTTCGCGATGTCTTTGGTGCCCACCTCTTGGTCATGGAGAGCTTCGGCAGTGATACCGCCCCACCCGTCATTTCAGCGGTCCGGAAAGTACGAGAGAGCGATGTCTTTGTCGGAATCTACGCCCGCCGTTATGGGGCTGTTGATCCAGCAACTGGGAAATCCATCACCGAACTCGAGCTCGACGAAGCCGAGCGATCGCTTAGCGCAGGCACTCTTACTGACATCCTGCTTTACTGGCTCGACGAAGATGCGAGCTGGGCGCCGCACCTCTGCGAGACCGACAGCATTGCGATCGCACGGCTCAAGGCGCTGAGAGACCACTCGCGGCAACACACGTACACGTCTTTTCGCGACCCACGCGACCTGCCTTATTCCGTGATTCGCGACGTGCTGGCCAAGATTCGGCATCGCCTGACTCCTCCTTCCGTCCGCACCAGGCAGTTGAATCCCCCCAGCGCGCGAAGGCTACAGCGTCCGATAGGGATGGAGTTCCTGACAAGCGCCGACAGAGGCCACTTTTATGGCCGGAAAGATAAATTGAAAGAGCTCCTTGAGGCAATCGAGAACAACCGGATCATGTTGCTTTTAGGGAACTCGGGTACGGGGAAGACTTCGCTCATCCACGCTGGCCTGATTCCAGAAGCAATCGGCGCGGACTGGTTCCCGGTCTATTCCCGTCCTTTGGGACTTCCGCGCGCCGACGTGGTTGCGGGACTGGTCTCTACGGTTTTCGAGGGACCTCAGTCGTTCCGCGGTGCTCTGGTCGGCGCTCTCGATGATGCTGCCCAAGCGACCGCGCCAAAACGAGTGCTTCTCATCATCGATCAATTCGAGGACATCTTGTCAGCCCGGGAGAATCGTGAGGCTGAACGGCTAATCGATGACCTGCGGGTTATTCGCTTTGTTGATGATCCACGGGTCCGTGTCCTGCTCACCTATAGAGCAGATCTGGAGGCGCGGCTGGGCGTGTTCTGGCAATCGATCAGCGGATCTCCCGCCGGACTGCCAAGGGTATATGTATCAGGCATTAGCGCGGACGAAGCGTGGAAGAGCGTCCGGAGCGCATGCGTGGATCTAAGCATCACCTTGGATCTGCTCGAATCGGAGAGTGTTCAGATCAAACAAGACCTTCAGGTTTTTAGCGCGCGCCAGGAGCCGGAGGGAGCGGTGTATCCACCCTATCTCCAGATGTTCATCGACCACGTGTGGAGGTCGCTTGGGAATCAGCCAGGCACCTATCGATTTGACCTCTACCTCGCGGCCGGCGGAATGGAGGGCGTGACTGCCGGGTACCTGTCCCGCCAGCTGGAATACGCGCAAGATAGCGACGGACACCTCAAAGCTGTGCTCGTATCTCTGGTTCGCAGCTACGGGGTCAAGGCACAAAAGTCGCTTGCGGAAATTGCAGCTGATACCAGATTGTCCAACCAGAACTGCGAAGTGGCTCTCGAAAAGCTGATCGACCTCAGACTCGTGCGGCATTTAGACGGGGTTTATGAAATCGCGCATGATTTTCTGGCGCGGGAGGTCGCGGCGAAACTGGTCGATACCGATGAGAGAGAGTTCAAGCGAGTTCGGGAGTTACTTACATCGAAAGCCGCAAGTTATGGAACCACTTTTTCACTGCTGACCGTTGAGGAGTTGCTGCTCATGTTCAAGCACAAGCAACGAATCCTACTGTCCGATGAAGAGGTGGGTCTCACGATGTCATCGTGGGCGGAAGGCAAGGGTCCAGGCCTTTCGTTGCTTTTAACCGCTCCATCTACCCGGCTGGTGGAGCTGATTCGTTCGCAGCAACCCAAAGAGCGATCGGAAGCAGAAGCGAAAGCCATGCTCATCCTGCTCCGACAGAAAGTGAGCGGCGTACCCCTTCAAGAACGAGACTGGGCGGCATTTCGCAGCTATCAGCTCGGCATGGAGGTTGCGGAGATGATTACCGCTTCTCCTCTTGGGTGTCCGGATCGAGTCTTGCTTTGGGCCGCGCGCAACAGGCGCCTTGTTGTAAGCGAAGCGGCGTTCCGAGCCATAACCAAGAAGGTCGCCGCAGGGCAGACAAGCTGGATCGAAACGCTCGGGAAGAGCTCAAGCAAATCATACCGCTCGGTGTATCAACGATTGGCGATTGACCACACGCTCCCCTTCTGCCCTGAGGATTCTGGTGCGGCCCGCCCAATCCGGGAGTTCGCCCTTCTCCAACGAATCGCGAGAGCGCCAAACCCGAAGGCCGTGCGAGCACTAATGCGTGAATTGAAGGCTTTGAGACCAAGTGGGCGCGTAGAGTTGTTCGCCTCGGGAATCGCTCGGAATCGGACTGTCGGAATTCCTGCTACGCTGAAGAGGCTTGGCCATCTCGGTGCAGAACAGAACCTGTCGCTACTAAATTCGATAGTGCCGCCGGTCACAGAACCGGACATTGAGTCGCTCCTGACCGGTTACCGCTACTGGAATCAGAAGGAAGCCGACCTTACCGACAAGAGCAACAAACGGATTGCGCAGGTGACCGAGGCAAAGGCGACGGCATTTGCCAAAACGGTCCTGAGAGTATCCACCGAACAGAATCTTGCCGCCCTGAGAGAGGCATACGGCGAGATTTCTCTAACTTCGTCCGCTCAATATATCTCCATGGCTCTTGTCCGCCTCGGTGACGCGGGGGACGTGATACGTCTGATTGAGAGAATTGGAAGTACTGAGGATCGGATTCCGTACTGGTTTCAGATCGAGGTAGGGCGGACAATTGGGAGGCGGATGCGATCTCTGCGCTCCTCCCTGCCCGCGGAACTGCTGCGGATCTACGAGAATAATGAGTTTTGGCGTGATCCCCGCGCGAAGAGTCTCAGTGCCAGACGCAGCAAGCTTCCCCTGAAAAACATCGATAACCGAGCACTCTATGTCCGAGTCGTCGCAAATGCGCTGATCGGATCCGCAGGGCTCGATGACCTCAAGCTCCTGCAGGCCCTTTCACAGCACGAATACCGTTTAGTCGCGCGGGCTGCTGCCGTCAGGCTCGCGCAATTTGGAGATGACGGGATGGCGCTGCTACAGTCCGCCGTCAGTGGGGCAATCGAGCACCAAGTTGCGGAGCAGTTTGGTGCGGCTGTTCGAGATGCGGAGATCGAGAGATTCGGACTGATTGAGTTATGGTGAAATATTGTGGTCGCTGCGTTGTCGCTGAGGATAGGGGAATGTCGCCGCTAAATAAGGCTTAGAGATCGTTGCCTCACTCGGAAATAAGGTGCTTTGCGGCTGGCGTGCTCTTGAGCTTTTCAAAAAGTGGCCGTGCCGAGAGGCTGTTCTCTTGGAAGAGTTCGGCGGCCTTCTCTCGCCAGTCGAGGTCGCCCGGTTCGATAAAAGTCTTTCGGAGTTCCCGAAGCGTGGCCAGTGCGATTTGCGCCCATTTCTTCAATTCCTCCAAGGGCCAAAGAGCAACTCCTTCAAGATGGGCCACGGCCTTTGCATGAACTTTCTTAACTGGGGTAACGAGCACTGGAAGGATCTTGGCCTGCTTGCTGGCGGGAACGTTTGCCAACATCCAGCCTGCGTGTGACGATACCTGACGAGCTTTCTTCACATCTATGGACGAACTGTTTTGTGCGCCCGCGTGATCTTCAAATACGAGGCAAACGTCTTCGACGATCCACCAAGGATCGGGAGAACCTTCCTCTTCAACTTTGTCCGCATCGAAGCCAAGCATCTCGCCCAGCAAATTGTGCGCTTGCTCGAAAGTCTCCTCAGATTCCAATCCTTCCAGGATCTCCTTTTCTCTCAGAGCAAATGATCGGTCGTGGACGGTGCCTAGTTGCGCGAGTATTGCCTCAACGTTTTCGATCTGCGCCATCAACGCCGTATCTTCCGCAGCTTCTTTCTTCTTGTCGGCTGACTGATATCTCGCAAGGCGTACCAGCCAAGGGATGCCGCGAGTAGCCGCTTTGGCGTAATCGAACTGTGTCCGAGCCTTCGGCGCGAGGCTGGACACGCCCGAATGAGAGCCGAGCCAAGCTGCGGAGCCCGCGAGGTAATGCCACATCGCCCGATATCCTTTCAAATCAGGCGCATCCAATCCACCAAGCACTCGCTCCGCTGCTTCCATTGCGGACTCGTAGTCCGCTTGCCAAAGATGTTTTTGAAAGTCGATCTCATGCTTTACTACCCGACTGAGTTCGTCCATCGCGGGGAAAACTCTTTGCACCGCTTGTTTGCGAGCAGTAACAATCTGCTGGTTGACGTTCTCCCACTCCTCGTCATTCGCAAGGAACGTCTCAAAATTTTCAAGAATGTCATTGACCGAGGTATTTTTCGACTGCTCCACCCCGAACGACAGTTCAGCTTGAAGTTCTGGATGGAGAAATTTCTTGCGCTTGATGTCGGTCAGATATTCAGGTAGCTCTTCCCCGGAGACCACGACCGCAGAGAAATCCTCCAAAGAGCGAGTGCAGCGACCAATTGCTTGGAGCACGCGAGTCTGAATCCGTTCATTGAACAACACGGTGGCCCCCATGCGTACCATGAGGAATTTCTCCTGGAGATTGGCAGCTTTCGGCAGGCCTTCGATGAAGAGGAGTCGGCACTCATCTCCGGGAAAATCGATACCGTCGTAGCGGCTCGCTACGACGGCAACGGCCTCATCGCTCTCTACAAATGGTTTCTTTGAGTTTTCAATGTCCTCGGCGCTAAAAACACTGAACTTGAGATTCTCCTCCACGTCCTTCGCAATCTCCTGCCGCATGTTGTCGGTCGGCACAAGAACCAAACTGCGACCTGCAACCTCCATGAGTCGACGCCGGAGACGCGTCACATCTTCCTCTTTCAGCGACATGTCGGGAAAAATGAAGAATCTGCGACCGACTCCTTGTCGATCCCAGCCCTTCGGAACCGGGAGGCGTTGTATCGGATGCCTGCCAAGCATCCTCTCCAAGTCGCCGCCAGCGCCGAGAGTCGCTGACATATAGATTCGCTGGGAAGGGTTCGTAAAAGGAGCGTGCATCCAGGTTGGAGGTACAAGCGGGCGGATCAAAATCTCCTGCGATGAAAAGTAAAGGTGACACGCCGATAAGTGTTCGCGAATCATTGACCACGGATGTCGTAGGTCGAGCTCCCCGGCGTGAGCATCCAGAACTTCAGTGATTTCGCTCTTTATCTCCTGAAACTCCGGGGTCGGCAGCTTGTCGGCCCAACGACGATCGGCAACGCTATCCCATCTGCCCTCTAGGCGGCTGAATGTGGTTAGGTCGAGAAGCGGCTTTATCACGTTTCGAAGCGCCACGTGCAGGGCAGAGTGTTCCGGTTTCATCCGCTCAACCCGAACCGACCACAGATCGGCGATGTAACTTTCTCCAGCGTGAACGTCATCCACGATGATTACATCCGCGTCCTTGAAAAAGGCATTCGTATTGAACAGGCTCGAATAGGTAGTTACAGCAAGTCGATCTCCGTTCCGATAGTCCGCTTTGGCTGACGGCTCATAACCCTTGATAGGACCAGTAAAACCGCGCACAGTGAGACCATATTTCTCCTCAGCCTGCTCGACAACCTGATTCACAAGTTGCCGGGTCGTGCACAGATAAACGACACGCTCCTGGTTTTTCCGTCGTCGCCATTCTGCGATCAACAAACCGACGAGCGTTTTCCCGCTGCCAGTTGGGAGCTGAAGAGCCACGTCCGGCAGTTCGAGTGCCGTTTCCGCATAGCTTCGCATGATCTCCCGCTGATGGGGAAGCACATCGGGAATTTTGCGACGCGGCAAGTCGCGCAAAAGCTCATCCGGACTATCTGGGACGGAACGCTTTGGCGGTGCCTTCTTGAAAGCCATGCAGTGAGTGTAATTCTTTGGGGAGGTGGCCGCTATGTACGCCCACTCTCCACAGAATCAGCCGTTGATCGCCTCACCTGAGAGCCGTGCCCAAACGGCTCGGTAGTCGGCGCCTGACATAGTGGCTTGCGCGGGCCGCGCCTGGTCCCAATCACCGTCGCCTAGCGACATGAGGTACTGGCGCGCGATCTGCGGACGACCTACGTCGTCAGTCATAGCCACTGAACCAGAGAACCTTTGACCGAGGCGCTCCGCGATGCTCCTGGGCACGGAGTTTATCCGCATCGCGATACCCGCCTCGGTGCTCACCCCGTGGTACAGCATTGCCGGCAGATTGTTGATCGCCCGGCGCTGTTCTGGCGACAGAGAGTCAAAGTCAATGCCTGACATCTTTGCGAGGGCGGCAAGTCCCCAAGTGCCTGCGTTCGCCAACGTGCGGTAGATGCCCTTGCACGCATCGGTAATCGCGGTCGTCATGTTGTCTGTTGTTCCGTCGAAATACTCCGTGGCAATCCTCTCGATAGGAACACCGGAAACCCACGCTTGTGCGAGTTTGGCGAGGCGCGTGCGGTCGAGCCCGTGTCTTCCCAACTCGCGCAGCGGGTCCGTAAGTTGCGGAATCTGCATCATGACCCCGAACAAAGTGGGCAGCGTCGAAGTGCCGGTAGACCCGAAAAGGCTCGTCGGTTGCCAGTCGGACGCAGTGAGCTTTTGGTCAAGATTCCGCATATTGATCAATGCGGCGCGGACGCCCTCCGGCGAGAAGCCCGTCGAGTCCGCGAACGACGCGTTCTCCGGATGGGCCGCGAGGTTGCGAGCGTACGCCTTCGTCGCTTCCAGCAATGCGCGGGCCTTTCTGTCGTCCGACCGTGCCTGCAAAACGCCGTAGCCAAAAGTGTTTCTCAACAGCTGCTCGGTCTCGGCCAGAACGAGGTCGAGGTTTTGTTTCTCGTTCCATAGATGTGCAACGTAGCTTCGAAAATCCGCCCACTGCTCGCCGTTGATGATGGCAGAGAGATTGTTGAGGTGCCCGGCCGCCTCTACCGCGTCGAGGAGAGAAACGAGCCGCGAAATCAACTCTTCGGTCTGCTGCCCGACATAGGATTGGACAGCCGCACGATCGTCGCCAGCAGCGATGCCAACCACGCCGACACTGTCGTGGTCGATACGCCCGGCGCGGCCGGCGAGGTTCCAGAATGCTCGACCTGGGATGTCTTTCGATCCTCTCACCGGCAACTTTCGCGTAGAGAGAAAGACGGAACTGACGGGGAAGTTGATGCCTTGTGCGATGGTCGTCGTCGCGCACAGGACCCGTAGTTGTGCGCTCTCGGCCAACCACTCAATCAGTGATCGCGACTCGTCCGATAGCCCAGCGTGGTGAACGGCGATTCCCTTGGCGAGCATAGGGATGAGCTCAAATTGCGGACTGATCTCCGTAGCGAGAAAGCGTTGAACCAGGGAAATGTCATCGGGGATCTGCGCGTAAGGGTCGCTTACGCTGGCGATGAGTCGCGCAGTCTCCCACGCCTGAGGAATGTCTCGAGCAATCGCGATGCTGGTGCCGCGTTCGGAAAAGATCCGTGCCATCGCCCCTGTCTGCTTGTACAACGAAGCGTTCACCTTTCCGAACGTGAGGTTGAGAGGGTTGCTGTGACCAACTTTGTGCTCGCCACGGAGTTGGATGGTTTTCGGCGTTGTCGTGATGGTCTCAAAGCGCATCGACCAATCGCGCGGCGCGGACGAGTCCTTCACGGCGTGGAACATGCCAACGATGCGCTCATTAGGAAGCCAAGGCGTAGTGCCGAGCCGGATCGTCTTACCGGATTCGGGCGCAAGCCAGCGGGCGAGAGCGTCCGCGTTGGGCACGAATGGCATGAGGAGAAGAAAGTTTGCTGTGGTGTTTTCTCTCTTGACCGTCGCAAGCAGGAGTTCGATCCGCAGGCCGCGCTCTTCGTCTTCGATGTTGTGCGCCTCGTCCATCACGATCAGCGCGAGCGGCCGCGAGACTTTCTTGTTTCGCAGTACAAGGTTGAGCTTCTCGGGAGTTGCGACGAGCACTTGGAACTGCTGCACGTTGTCGGTGGCTGAAAGGATCGCATCCTCGAATGAGTCGATGTCGACTGCTGAGGTCAGTTGTTCGACGCGTATCCCGATGGGGCCAAAGTCGGAGCGAAGCCTTCGGGTGATCTGCGAGACAAGAGCCCTAGTGGGCGCGACGTACGCGACCCACCCGTGGTCGGCGTCGAACTGATTGAGAGCCTGTAGGATGCGGAACTGCGCGAGCACGGTTTTGCCGCCAGACGTGGGCAGGTCGACGACGATCGCGCGGCTCGCCTGGTCGAGTAGACCCTGTTCTTGGAGCGCGATGCGCTGCGGCGGGAGAAGCTCGAACAAACCGCGAGCCTTTGTGACGTTCGTGACGAACCGCGTCACGCGCGAGTTCACTGCCTGGGCAACCCACCAGACGGAACCCGCAATCATCTTTCGTGCGCCGGCGTGCAGCCAGCCGAGCAGTACATTGAAAGCCGGGTCGTGCGATGCAAGAGCCGCTTCACGGGCGGACTCAAAATGCTTGTCCAACTCCTGCGTGATTCCTATGGGCTGGCCTTGAAGCATGTAGATGGCGACAAGCTCAGTGGCCTTTGCCCAGTGGTAAAGCGCGATCAGTCGCAGGGCGACCGCTTGAGCGGCAGAGTCCTTCTCCGCCTGCAGCAGAGTCGACTCATATGTCGCTTGGTCGCTCCGCAAGCCCGCGATGATCTCCCGGATGCCGTCGAGATCGTTCCAGTGTTCCTTCCGGAGCAGGCGGACCCAGCAGTCGTATAGGCGAAACAGCACGCGTCGGTCCCATGCGACGTCTGCCACGGAGGGTGGCGTGGTTTCGTTGCGGTGCTCTTTCAGCCAGCGCCGAAGGTCCGACCAGCGGTCGCCGCAGTAGCCGAGCGCCGCAAGTTGCAGGACTTGATTGACTCGCTGTTCGGGGGCACCCGCGATTCGGAGCGCTCGTCGCAGTTCAAACGCGCAATGAGCAGCGGCCTGGGCTTGCTCGCGCAATTGCGTGGAGGCGTCGTCGCCGGCGCGATGCAGCAGGGCGTTGAGACCCTCTATCGCTGCCAACTCATATGCGACCGCGGCGCGCTCAAGAAGTTCTGTTTCCTGCGGGCCATCGGCGGGCTGGATCTCCATCTGCGAGCCAAGCGTAGAGCGGACGAGGCGGCTCTCCGCAATCTGGAACGCCTGAACAAGTTCGTCGCGCGTGAGCGCAGTGACGGCCCAATGGGAACGCAGCGCCGTCATTGGTGTCTGGGTCGCGCTCATTGCACCACTCCTGCGGGTGGTGGCGGCTGAACTCGCGACGGCAACGTCTCGATGCTGACACCGGGCAGGTACAGACCAAGCAACTCGATCGCGCACAGCGGCGGGCACTCGTGAGCGAGACTCGCTGCGCGGCCCGAGAAATCGAGATGATGCGGCGTAACGTCTCGAACGAGGACACCGAAGATTGCGACGTCGGTGCGGTCATGGATGTATCGTGCCGCGGCGTGTTGAAAACGGGGAAGCCAGGGCCGACCGGCCGAATGCAGGCCCAAGTACTTGACCAGCGCGTCCTTCACCGCCGGATCGTCGCGCAGCGCCTCAAGTTGCTGCTTTAGCCCGTGCCGTCCCCACATCAGCGACGGCGGATACTCATTGTGGTTCGAGGTTTTTACCTCGCCGAAGGAGAACCGCACGCTGTCGGGCGACCCTTGTGTCTGAAACCCCACGAGGTCGGTTCCTGCGGGACTCGACTGAGGATTCTTCAGGTCTCTGCCGCCCGGCCAGGGAAACTCGCAGTGACGGTGCTCGACCAGATAAGCCTCGGCGATGGCTTCCCCAACGCGCCATGGCTCCGGCTCGTGGCCTGCGTTCAGGACGTCGCCCAGTGCTTGGTTCGCAAAGTCGGTGGTCGCGACGCCAGCCAGGAGCGCACCCAACTCCGCCGCGCCCGCCTCGTCATAGACGATGGGCCGGACGTCCTCCGCGAGCATGGCGTTCAACTCGTGGTCCGTGAATGTGTAGCCTCGCGCCATGACGGGCGGTTGGTCCGCGTTGTAAGTTTGCGTTCCTGTGGCTGGGGGCATGTACGTATTCGCCCGCCGACAAGGGCGCGGCGTGTCCCAACTCCATTGGCCTGTTGTGAAAATCGGGGAAGAGCCGAACGGACCAAGAAGTGTAGCAGGAATACCCACGGTTCAGAAGATGCAACGCAGCAATTTACGGATTGCGAAAATTTACGTCGGATACCAGCGTGCTTACTAGGCCAGCCCCCAGCGCCCTGCGGCAGCATGGTGTGCTGGGCACTAAGGCCTAGTCTCGGGGAGCTTGCCGTCTGGAAACCGCGTGTAGGACGCCAGCAAAATCAGCTATTCCGACGCCACGATTCACGGCATGACCAATAGCTAATTAAGAGGCCCAAACCATAAATGGATGATTGCTCGGCTGACTGTCGGTCAGGCGGCAGGTTGTGATCCGCAAGCAGGATATCGAGCCTTGTGTGCCCAGTGAGTGCCGGGCACCGTCGCACCTCAGTGAACATACCGTTACCTCTCATCCTGAAACAGGGACGCAGGTCCACGAGCATCCCATCTCCCTTCTCTCTTTAATGTTGCTCGTAGCGCATTCCATTGGGCCAACCGACCATTGCAACGATTGATCTTTGCAGCCCGGGCGTCCAGAATTTCGTCCTTATTTTGGGACATGGCCCACGGGACATGCCCTGACGGTACTTTGAATTTGTTCTTCTAGAAGAAAGAATCGCTTTTTCACATTGCTGGGCTTTCACCATGCTTGTGGCCGACGCTACGGCAATGGTAGTGAGGTAAAAGACCCGAACGAGCAACTTCTTGCGTTGAGGTTTTTCAAAAAATAGCGCTCTGTATGAGTGTGAGGTTCGCTTTTCCGGTTTTCCTGACCGGTGGGGGAATAGGAAACCACTACCTCAGTTTTCCTCATTGATGGCGCCATCCGAGCACCGGCGTTCTGGAGTCTGCAGCAAGGGTGACATGGCAGAAAAACCTTGGTTTTCACATCACGCCGAGGCTAGCGCGTTCCTGCATTCCGACGATGGACTCGGAAGATCCATTGCTAAGGATCGCTCAGATAATCGCAGTTCGAGTAATCCTGTTTACCAGAGTATTGATCAAGATCCTGCGTTAGTCACGTCCTTGGCGTCGAAATCCGCTGCCAACATGTCGTGTGCGATTTTGCATCAAGGTCGACGTTCCGGAGAGCACAGACTCGGTTAAACAAAAGGGAGTTCGTATTGAGTGTTCCTCAAGACATGAGCTTCTATGCAGATATGCGTGGTTGACGTTTTGACAGGTTGGCGGAAAAAACTCGACGACTTGGGATGTTTATCATGGCGGGAGAACTTGGATCAGGGGATCGATTTCACCTTAATCCTGTTGATCAATTCGGAAGGTCTATTGATCCCGCTGTACTGGAAGCTGCCGTCATTATCGGGCCACGAGCGATTGCCTACGCAGAAAGACTTGCAGCTGATCCAGCCATTGCGGCTAATCTTCTGGAAGAATGCGCTCATGCCGTCTCACGAGTGTTACGAACAAGACAGCGGAACAATGACCTACCGATACGCGACCTTCAAGCATATCTATTTAGAGTGTTCATTCGGCGAGTCAATAAGATCAGCCAAAAGACACCTCCATCAGCAAGTTCGGGCAGGTTCCCTGAAACAGAGATACCGACCTCGGGTAATTTCGAACTTAGGATTCTCGTTGACGAACTCTTGAGACGGTGCGATCCAGTCACACGAGATATGTTTTACCGGCGGATGCAGGGATTCTCGTGGAAGGAAATCGGGAAGGTTCACCGGGTTTCGGCCCATGCCGCCGAATCGCGATTCAGTCAGGCGCTAAAGCGAGTTCGAAGGAGACTTGGATTAGAAATGGAGTGAGTAATGGAGGCCTGGTCGCACAGGTTTGATAGGTGAAACGGCGCTGTCAAGAATACGAACTTCTAACGTTCGCGGATTCGTATCTGCGCAAAGCATTTCCGAACCGAGAGCGTACAGGTTGTCCTACGGACCAGGACCTGCAGCGGCTGGCAGAGCGGCCTACCCTTGCTAGCGAAGGGGCAACTGAGCACATCTCGTGCTGCTCGCCGTGCTACGAGAGATACGCGAAATTTCTGGACGAACAAAAAAAGATCCTGCACTCGAAGTCTCTTGTGGCTATGTGGCGGCATTGGGGCATCAGGGGATCGCGAATCGTTTGGGCAATTGCTACCTCACTCATACTTTTAGTTGCTGCTGCTCTGATTTTGACTAGATCTTTCGGTCCGAAGCCCATTGCGTACTCTGAATTCACGGTTGATCTGAGCAGGTTGTCACCAGTACGCGGAACGGACAAGCAACCAGCCAAACGGGAAATCGAGGTGCCACAAGCGCCGCTGGACCTCGATATCCAACTTCCGATCGGAAACGAGGAGGGTACTTATGAAGTCTCGCTACGGTCGGGGCCAAACGTTCTCTGGTCCCAAGTGATACAAGCGCATCTGGTCGATCACGTTATGCGACTCGAAACACGAGTCGATTTGCGAGCGTTCTCTCTAGGCAAGTACGACCTTATAATTGAATCAGGCACTGGACTCCGTTTTATACAGCCGATCCAGCTAACGAGATCAAAGCAAACCGCCTCCGGCTCAGGATGGCGAGGCCACGTTCTCGCCTCGCTGACGTCCCGCTTGATTTCGATTCGTCTGCCGAGCAGGTTGCGCGAAAACGCCAGTGGTCCCAGCATCGCGAGCGGCGGTGCTGGCCACTTGATTGCGGAGGCCGACCACCTTGCTTGGCTTGGGAATTGGCCCGCGGCCGCGCCGCTATATGAAAAGGCCGAGCTATTGGCAAGCCAGAGCGGCGACACCAAGGCGACAATCCATGCCAGAGTCGGCAGGATTCGCAGCCAGGCTGAAACCATGCCGTTCGCGCAGGTGTCAGAAATGCTCGCGACCGAACTGGAGAACCCAATTGTCCGGAATGATCCCAAGCTGCGGCTGTTCTGCCTAACCTCAAAGGGCTACACCGATTTAGATGTAAATTTAGCTTCGTGTCGAGACGCATGGGAGCAAGCCCTCGACACAGCCCGCGAGCTGCACGATCCGCTGTGGGAGTCTCGTGCTTCTGGCGAACTCGGCATTGTCTCCTTTCTAGAGGGCGACAGTTCGAAGGCCGAAAAACTTGTTGGGTCCGCGCTGCTGAGCGCCATGAAAAACGGCGATGTCGCCGCGCAGGTCCGATTTTTATCGATGATCGGGAATGGGCTCGCTGATCTGCGAAGATATGACGACGCTTCGCAGTTCTTTAGCCGGGCGCTCAAGCTAGCCGGCGAAACGAAAGACATTGGGTTTCCGTTCATGGCTTACGAGGGCCAGGCAAGCTGTCTCGCAGCGCTCGACAAACCGGTGGAAGCACGTAAGCTGCTCGATATCGCCTTGGAACAGTCCAAGAGAGACGAAAAGCACGGCCATGAAGCACAGATACTCATCTTGCTTGGGGAGCTATCGCTAGCAGCGAACAACGTCGCCGAAGCGGAAAAGTGTCTGCGCGAAGCAGGGGAGTTGAGCCGAACGAACCAATTTCGACGAATGGAAACCGAGGCGATGTACCACCTCGCGACAATTTACCGGAACGAAGGGAACCTCAAGGAGACCGAGGAATGTCTCCGGAGAGGCATTGACGCAAGTCGCGCAGTGGGTGATACGTATTACTTGCCGCGTGATCTTTCTAGCCTGGCAGAGATCAAGGCTTTGAGCGGCGATTCGAGGCAAGCTGATGCTCTTTGGGACCAGGCTACGGACGTGGTCGAGGGAATGCTCATCAATACGCCGAGCGCATACGCCAGAAGCACGTTAGTCGCAGCCACGAGCGACATTTATTTGCGCCACTTCGTGCTTGCGGCGGCAGAAAACAATGTCCCGAAAGCATTTCGCATTGTTGAGCGGGCGCGGGGACGGTCAGTCGATGATCTACTCTGGCGTCGTCCTTCAGAGAAACCGAATACGCACATCGAGTCTTCCGCACAACGGCAGATTACGTCGCTTCAGGTTCAACTGATTCGCAGCGATTCTCCTAAGCTGCGCGAAGAGCTGCTGTCAAAATTGTTTGAGGCGGAACAGAAGATGGCTCTTGCAGTAACGAACGCCTCAAAACCGTACGCGGTCCAGCATCCGGCACCCATTCGCAGCGTTCAACACGTTCTGCTAAGAAACGAAGTACTCCTTGAATACGTACTCTCTGACCCTGAATCGTATTGCATCGTGCTCAGCCGTACAGGGGCTCGTTTGGCTGCTCTGGGAGCAAGCCGTGGTCGGATTGAATTACTTGTACGGGATTACTTGGCACAGACCAGAGCGCGCATGGCCGCCGACGAGGCCGCCCGGCGGCTTTACGCGGTTCTTTTGGCGCGCGTTCCCGAGATACGCGCGACCTCACGTATTGTGGTCGTGCCCGATGGAGTTCTCCATCTGCTGCCGTTCGATGCCCTCCAGAACCCAATCGGGAGGTACTTGCTGGAGTCGTCAGTTGTTACGTACGCGCCCTCGGGAACAGTGCTGCGATTGCTGCGCCTGGAGCGGAGAGCGCGACCGACTCTGCCGTTTCTCGGAGTTGGCGATGTCGCGTACGACGCCAACGGGTCGTCTGCTACCAGTACAGGCGGCGAGCACAGCAATGACCAGCCCACCCGCGGCGTTTATGATTTAGCAGGTGCGCATTTTGAGCCGCTGCCCGGCAGTCGAGAAGAGGTTCTCGGCGCCAGCGAAGTTTTCGGTCCAGGTAGTGTTGTGCTTCTAGGTCGTGAAGCGACAGAGGCCGCTTTCAAACATGAACCACTCGCAAAATTCCGGGTGCTGCATCTTGCCGTCCACGGTATTGCGAGCGCGACATATCCTGAACGGGCAGCCCTTGTGCTCGGGCGCGACTCGAAATCCGAAGAAGATGGTCTTCTGCAAACGCGGGAAATTGCTGACCTCGTACTGAATGCCGACTTAGTTACATTGTCCGCTTGTGATACGGGAGTCGGTAGATTGCAGGGAGAAGAAGGTAATGCGAGTTTGCAGCGGGCATTTCTCTTGGCTGGCGCCAAGGCGACTCTTTCCACCCTGTGGACAGCCGATGACACATTCACAGCAGCGTTAATCAAGCAGTTTTATAACAATCTAGCCAATGGGATGGATAAAGGGTCGGCTCTAAGGAAGGCAAAATTGGGCCTTATGAAACAATTCGGCGATCAGGCGAAGCCTTTTTACTGGGCCGGATTTGTTCTGGATGGTGAATCCGCTTCGCCGCTTTTTTCACGCCAATGATGAACCTGGATCTCAACCAGCGAAAACGCATTCTGGGTAAGGTCTCCTATCTGATTGAGACGAAGCACTTCAACCCTGGACTAAATGGTGCGAACTGGTCGTTGCTCGTTGCGGAACACACCGATCGCATTCTGACCGCTAACGGTCCTGAACAATTTGAAAGAGAGATTCAGTCTCTTGTTGGTGAGCTGCAGACGAGCCATACCGGATTCTTTCACAAGAGTGGCCGAACTGTTCCTGCAAGGCACGCGATCAATGCGACTTTCAAAGCGTGCCAGATCGACAATGAGCAACACTGGGTGTTTCAGGACGTACATGACGGCGGCACCGCAAGCCTGTTGAGGATTGAACCTGGTGACGTGCTGCTCAAGATCGATGGTCAACCAATCAATCCTCCAAAGCAGCCCGTCTTTCGGATGGCCACGCAGATGGAATTCACGATCCGAAAGCGTGGCGGCCAAGTACTGTCCGCGCCGGCGACTACGCCTAAGCCGATCTCCGGAAGGCGTCCGATTGCGGAGCCACAACCATTGTCGGTTTCGAAGCTCAAGCCCGGCATCGGCTTCATTAAAATCCGGATTTTTCCAGGCGCCGTAGGGATAGATTTGGCTGCTGATATCGACCGGGCCGTCGCCGAGATCGCCGACTGTGATCGGTTGATCCTTGATCTGCGTGGCAACACTGGAGGTGGTATTGGCGGATTGCGCATGATGAGCTATCTCACGCCAGAAAAGATACCCGTTGGATACAGTCTCACTCGCCATCGCGCACAAAAAGGCTTCAGGCGAGAAGAGTTGACGCGCTTTGATAGCATCCCCCAACACAAAATCGCGCTCCCTTGGTTGATCCTTCGATATGCTAGCGCGATAGTGGACCAATCCATTTGTCTCGTGACGGAGGGACTAAGCCAACGAAACTTCCGCGGACGAGTCGCGATTCTCGTGAACGAGCACAGCGCAAGTGCAGCGGAGATGCTCGCTGCTTTCGCCCAGGAGAATAAGCTCGCCACGATAGTAGGGTCGACGACGGCGGGACGGCTACTGAGCGGCAGAGCTTTTCATGTTGGCGAAGGCTATGTTCTTGGCCTGCCGGTTGCCGCCTACTTCACTTGGAACGGAACACTTTTGGAGGGAACCGGCGTTGTTCCGGATGTCAGGGCTGACTTGCATTGCGATGCCCTTCGAGCTGGACTTGACGTACAGTTAAAAGAAGCAATCAGGGTGGTCGAAGGACTTTGAGATATCTTCAGTCTCGTCGGCGGGATTTTCTTCGATCAGGGTTCAACTGGGCCTCAGATGAATGCGGGACAGTTGCCTTCGGCATCGATGAAGAACGATTGCGGCGCTCGCCAGAAATCTCTCTCGAAGCTAGACGCAAACGTGAGGTTCCGGTGAGCGGGAAGCGCACTCCATTGCTCGTTTAACCTCTCTCGCCTGACTAACTATCAAGATCCCGACATTTAATTCCACGTTGGTTGAGGTTCTCTCGCCTCTTCCCCTCTGTATAAATGACGGAAGAAGTTCCGTCGGCAAGAGGAATCGAGGAAGCAACGCGAATCTTCCATTCTGACAGGAATACTCGCAGTCCAGTCCTCGTATGTAGGCGAACTTCGCCAATTATGCTCATCGCAACGAAGGTTTGCATTTCAGGGACCATGATTATGACAAATATGGATGCGCTAAATAAAAGTAAAAGTAACCCAGCCTTCCGTTGGTCCAAAGCAGCGCGCGACCTGGTACGGGCGAATATGAACGCGGCGGGAACCGAGCTAAGCATCCTTATTACCAAGCTTGTCGAGGAATCGGGAAAACCGCGATGGGCTTGCTGGAGATTTGCCAGAAGCATGGGGATCCGATCGAGACGGCCGCAGAGAGCGTGGACAGTGCCGGAACAAGAGCGCCTATTGAAGTTGATCGACCTGCACCCGGTGGCGGAGATCGCGAAGCTCATGCGTCGGTCGGCCAGTTCGGTTTGGCACATGTTGTATCGGCTTGGGGCAAACGCAAAGATGGGCAAGGACAGCTTCACCAAGTACACGTTGGCAGTGGCTCTCCATGTTCGTCCAGAGACCGTGGAGGCGTGGATCACGCGTGGCTGGCTCAAGGCGCGAACCGTGGAAACCGAAAGAGTGAAGAGGGTAGTGATCGAGGCGGAGGATTTTTGTGAATTCTGCCGGCAGCACACGAAGGATGTGATTGGCAACCGATTGACAAAAGAGAGGCTGGATTTTGTTTGCCATTTTGTGTTTCCGCCAAGTCACGCCGAGTTGCTCCCAGTTCGCCAAAGCAAGAAAGAGCGAAACGGGTATGCGGCACACTTGAAAGAATTGGAGGAGAGCCGCACCGAGTTGGCTGGCGCTTGCCTAGATGAGGACGGCATTCCTCTTGAGCGCATTGCGTGAGCGTTGGCCGCTTTATAATTGTTCGGTGGCCGATCGGATTCTGTGTTCGTGCGTGACCTGTGCCGGCTGTGGGGCTTGGATTGTCGTTCAGGAGAGAACCGCTGGGGGCATCACAACCGATAAGGACAGGCTCAGCGCCACTTGTCCCGTGCCAGATTGCGGCAAAGAGTTTGCCTTCCACGGAAGGGAGACACGGGTTTTTGAACTGCCCGTCTCCTTGTTCGAGCGTCGCCATTTCTACCGGTCCGAACTGTAGTGAACTCGCCTCAATCCGTTGGGTCCCAGCCACGGCTCGCGATCGGGCAACTGAACCGCGTCACGCACGCGCCTTATCATTCATAATTTCCCAGATGTTTTTGATGACTCCACGGTTTCCCGGGCAGCACCGTTACCGCCAGCTTCTTTCGTTCTGAAGTGCGCGGCCCTTCTCATCTCGAGGACGGCGTCGCCCACGGCAATTGCAAGCCCGAACAGCAATGGGAGATCGGGTAGATCATCGCAGAACATCTCACCGCAGCTGTCAAAGGTTTGACACTGTCGATTGGATCCGTCAAAGCTCTGCCTTTTACACAAGACCATCGGCCCTTTGCGGCCGATTTCACTTCACAGGGACCATTATGGCGAGACTGCGATGTCCGAGATGTGGAACATCGATTGCAAAACTCTTTCTTGAATAGAAGTCGTACCTGGGTCGTCTCGTGGCAGTCAGGCACGGTCGATCCACGCTAATTGTTGACAAAACGGCAGCCAACAATTTCCTACTGAGCTTCCATCCACACCAATGACCCGACCGGATTTTCTTCGATGTGCCAGCCATTCGTCTGATGGTCGACAACACATGTGACAAAACTGATATCTCGACTTTCCAATCGGAATGCCGCTAAACATTGGAACGAACATCCAAGCAGATTCTGTTCCGCCCACTCCGGTCTCGACAGGCACTATTCCAACACTTTCTCCCACAGCGGGCGGCGCAGGCTGCCCAAAACATGCTTTACGGGGGCACGATCTTCGCCTCGGCGCCTATCCACTTCTTGCCTTGGGATGGAACCGTATTAACTCGGCAGGAAATTGGGGCGGCCGATCTAAGAAGACAAGTCCGCCGCGATGATCAGTTCCCAGTGCCGGCTCAAGAACTCCCTCCAAGTCGTCTTCCGACTCCGCTCCGGCGCCGGTTCCAATCCGTGCCGCTTTAAGATATTGGCGACCGTCGTGCGCAACGACGTGTCCTAAGTTCGACAACGCACCTTGTATCCGCCGGTAACCCCACTCCCGATTCTCTTTCGCCATGCGCACAAGCAGAGCCGGCAGTTGGCCTGTTGTTCTTGGCCGTCCTGGACCTCGCTTTGCGCTTCCGTCATACTTCTCGGCGATAAGCTTGCGATGCCATCGCAGCAGCGTATCGGGCGTTACAACGGTCGCGATCTGGGTGAGTACCTTGCGACCCAATGCATTGGCCCTAACTGCCAGGCGACGACGCTGATCATCATCGAAATGCAGTCGTCGATTTCCGAGCTGTTCGCGGAGAACGCGATTCTCCTCCCGCAAATAGTCGATGACGTCCTGTTGTTGCTGATTGATCCAGCCAGCCACTGCGACCAACAACAACCGAAGCGGATCTAGACTCTTCGGCATGTGCCCAGCTTAACATCCGTGCGCATCCGCCCGGATTATTGGATTAACTCGGCTCTCAAAGAAGTGTGTTTTCAAGCAGATCGAGTTTTTGGACATTACGCGATCTCGAATACTTTCTTGCGGATCTCACGGATTCGTTCGAGCAAGTCGTAACCAACCCTCTTAAGCAATTCGTAATGACATTGTCTAGAGATCAACAGTGAGAGTTTGGAGCTTAAGACAGAACAAGTTTATCGGGCGCTCTAAGGAGTTTATTCTTAACTATCATTGGAGATTCCTGGGCCTTCACGTCGGAAGGCTCCCGATTAGAAAGGTCTAATAGAAAGAGGTCCTTCGCTCGCACAACAACGAAGTGCAATTTTTGGGGCACCTTTGTTGGAGGGCGAGAGCATGTTGCAAGGTTTAAGCAAGGCTAAAGTGGCCAGCTGGATGTTTCTAACGATTTTTGTTGTTGCCGCCCTAGAGAGCTGCGGAATGCACCCACCCGATGCGGCTCCGGCCCAAATGAACGTCGTATCCCTGGATCCCCATTCCTGGTACATCATGCACAGTTCTGGAACGGGCGATCATCCAAAACCACTGGATGGCGCTGCTTGGGCGCTTTCTCTACCCGACACTGATGTCGGCCATCTCAATTACGTTGAGACGCCGTACCGCATCACGGTGCGGCCTCAGCAAATTGTAATGACGTACAGGGTAGTGGAGTCCCCTGAGGCGATTCCGGTTTCCGACGAAGAGGCCGCCTCACCTTGCCGCGACCACGATCCCTGTACTCCGGTCGCCGAGTTCCACGTCTTCTTTGAACAGCGAGACGACGACCTATATTCGGAATGTGGCCGCTGGTGGTACAGGCCCGGATTCCGGCTAACGGATGTGGCCGACGATTCGTACAACGCTCAACCGTTTGTTGCTGATGGTCAGTCGCACACGCTTACGATTCCGCTCGTTGCGGAATCTTGGACGAGCGTGAACGGCCTTGGCAGCGATGCGGATTTTGAGAACTCCCTGACAAATGTGGGATACGTGGGCATAACTTTCGGAGGTTCCGACTTCTTCGGCCACGGCGTCAATGTGAAGCAAGGAACAGTTCAGTTTCAGATGATCGACTACCACGTTGAGTAAGGCCAAGTGTCGCGGCTCGAACGAACACACTCGCCGGGCACTGTTGTGTTGAACACGCTTAGTCGATAGATTGAACTGCATGTTGACAACCTCGTGGTGAAATGGATTTGCATCATCTCCCCGAAACTCTGAGACATTCGAGAACTGATTCGCCGATTATCGCGGTGACCTCCTTTCAGCTGTCATTTGGCAGGCGCGATATTCGAGCCTTTTGGTCCAGGGACTAGGCAACGATTGAGACGACCTGCAACGGGTCGGAACGACACCTCGGACTCGGCCCAACTGACATCTCCTGTACCCTCATGCGCCAGTGCTCCCACGGTACAATCTCATACAGTTTTGTTTTTTTGGGATCGGATGGAACACCCTCGCTCTTTCCCCGTTCCAGAACCGTCATCCAGCTGCTCAACCAATTAGAACATCGCGCGTTGATCCGGGTACGCGCCTAGCTCCCTTTGCGACCGGGATTGCGCCTTGATCACACTGCGAATCACACCTGTTCCTTGATCGTGTTCTACATCAGCACAGAATAGCGGTGGGATGTCGGCGCTGCAGAACCATTCTGGGATTGGGCTGAACGCATGAACACGAACGCCAAAGAAAGAACGGTGGATTCCCGCATAATGGTCACTTTGAAGCCCAATTATCAAAATTTGTCGTCGGTTCTATTTTCAACTCTCGGAAGTAGTTCCTGGAGGAGTGCAAAACACGTGCTCCCACGAGTCGGACCTGCCATATTTACAATTCCAATAAAGCCGTGCAGTGCGAACGGGGGAAGTTCATAAACCGTGGGTCTTGCGAATCGTACTTGCTCCTTCCTCTGAAATGCCAACTTTGAAAACTTAACAGAGATGTTTCTGGCCTGCTGGTTCGGGAAACCAATCGTGTCGTGTTCTCCGTCACACAATTTTACGTCCAGTAGCCGTTAACTCTGTCCTGGTCGTCGGGGCGACGTGATTGATTTCGAGAAGTCTCTAAAGAACGTAAGCTGCCGGCACAAAGATTCTTTCCGATAATGGAACTGAGTGCCTAAATAGGAAGCCTAAGAGTTCAGAGCACAAGGTTGTTGTGCCGTGACCGCGGGTTTTCCAAGTATGGTTGTGGTTTATGAATAATTACGAGCGTGCGCTCCATCAGGCATACAAGGACCTTGCGGCGCTTGAACACCGAAGATCTCAACTAATGCAGCTGATCGCTGAACTGGAAGCAGCAGTGATTGCTTCGCCATGCCCATTAGAGTCTCTACCCCCTGAATACGTTGCGAAAGGGATCACTGAAGAGATTAGAAGTATACTGATCTCAAGCCCTATTCACCTGAGCGCCGTCCAAATCAGAGACGCGCTCTTGGCCCGCCGGGTTACCACCAAGAATGTAAGAACCCTTCTGATCAGTGTTCATACTATTCTGAAGCGCATCGAGACTGAAGTACACATAGAGAGGCGAGATAACAAACCGGTCTTCAAGATCGTGCAATAACATTGGTAGTAACACAACATTTCGAAGCGGGTGAGGTGTCAATGTGACCCACTGCTCATTCGCTTGTCCACTATTTCGTGAAGCCTTCGAGTAATTCTGGCCATTCGGGAACATAATCGTAAAATCTCGCGTAGTTTGGTGTTCGTACGATCACAAACAGGCACCGTTCCGAGCATTCCCACTCGGAGCTCTAAAGCTGTTGCAAGATTGTTGAGACGATCTGCCGCTTTCACAGCGGCCTTAATCATCTGACGGTCAACCCGAACATTCGCTTTGGACATTTGAAAGGAAGCGCCGCTTACATTGGCCCTTCTCTTCTTTACATCGGCCGACACATACATCAATTCGTCGTCCAGGATTACTTACGTAAGGTTCTGCTCTTTACATAAGAGGTATGTTCGCAACAGCGCCTAGTCCAGGCTCAGTCGCAAGAACAAATCATCGTTCTGCCTGTGGGAATTGTGCACCTTTTGCATCGACACCGGTGCATTTAGTGGGATCAGTCTGGAACCCAATCTGCAATTGATTCTAATTTGGGAACACCCACCACAAAAACCTAACAGCCTAAGTGACTTTCGTCACCCTACCAACGATAGCTCTATCCGAGAATGCGGGATCATGTCCCCAACTCTCCCAGTTAACTTAGGCGCTCTGCCAGCACGGCAGAGGGCAGATCGAACTACGACCCAATGTCAGATCCACGATCCTCTGAAGCCGAACCCTGCTTACGACCAAACGACTTTCGAAACGGTAACGGCGTTGTTGGGTCTAGAGCCTCAGGAATACCGCTCATCTGCAGCACTGAAAGACTGGGTTCAGCAGAATTACGAGAACAAATATGTGCCGATCGAATTGCTCTCATATTGGGATTTGATCGTCGACTCTGTACTTTGCTATTTACCATTTACTGTGGCTCCTAGCACAGAGCGAGAGGTTCTGAGGCCGAACGAGCGGAAGCAAGCTGTGCATCACCTTCGTTAGGGATCTTCATGTCCTCGACTCAATTTGTCTGACTTGGTGGGCTCGGGCTGAGCGGAGACCGGTTGAAAACCAGGTAAGGAGTTCTTAGCTTGATTAATCGCCTCCGCAAGCGACCGTTAAGCCAGCTCTTCGAGGGGAGGAGGGCCCCCGTAGACCCTATCGTCAGCAAGAATTTTCGGCCACTCCAACCCGACTGGGGAAATCTTGATGGTGATTTCCCGACAATGCTTCAGGTGGTCCCCGTCTCCTCACCGTTCGCGAATCACACACAATTTGCAAGGCGGCAAACCGATTTTTCTAGGCATCTGCACGCCCGTAGGCTTGCTTTCGGAATTGGGCAAGATCCTTCGAAAGAGCACCCGCATGGATCCGGTAGTAAATAGCTCGTCGGGAGATTCCGAGACGCTTTGCTGCTTGTGTAACGTCCCCCCCTGTTTCTATTAATACTGACTCGAGGTCACGATTCTCCGCTTCCGCAGGAACTACGCTTCGGCCGGACATCTTCATACTCTGCCCCAAGCTAATATGTGAATCGTCAATGATCTCTGCATTCCGAATCTTGGCAAGAGCACGCTTTAATACACTTTGAAGCTCACGAATGTTACCAGGCCAGTCATACGAGGTCAGTTTATCCAATGCCGATTCTGTCATCGCCTTCATTTTGGGCGAAAGAACCGTCAACAGATGATTGGCGATATAGGGTATATCCTCGCGCCGTTCGCGAAGGGACGGTACATAGAGCTCGAATGTTGACAGCCTAAAATAGAGATCATCGCGAAACAAATTCTGATCCATTAACGTATGGAGATTACGCTTTGTCGCCGCTATCGGCCTGATGTCAACCTTGCGATCGTTTGTTCCACCTACTCTTCGGAACGTCTGCTCTTCGATGGCCTTGAGGATTTTGGCCTGCGTGGAGGGAGTCATATCAGCTAATTCATCCAGGAATATAGTCCCGTGGTTGGCCATCTCCAAGAGCCCCAGTTTTTGCGCAACAGCTCCGGTGAACGAACCTCGCTCGTGTCCAAATAGTTCAGATTCGATAAGATCGGGGCCGAATGCCGCACAATTGATATTGATGAATGGGCCTGACGCTCGAACTCCGTGCCCATGTAACCAGTGACTCAAGACTCCTTTTCCGGTTCCGCTTTCCCCGTGAATCAAGACCGAATCCCCAGTTGCGGCAACTTCTTGAGCTTCTTCCTTCAGCTTAGCGATAACTGTGCTTGCGCCCAGAAACGGCACCTTGTGTGCAATCGTCTTCGGTTGGCTTTGCGTAGCTCGCTCGACCGCTCGAAGAATGGTCTCTTTCGGAGTTGGAAATGGGATGTACTCGGTAGCGCGAGCACTACCGCAAATCCGTGCCTGGTCGAAATCTGGCTGAGGGCTAATAACGACGACGGGAATGGGTCGGTTATCATTGAACAGATTCGTCAACGTTTGCAACGCGCTTAGCGTCGTTACGAAGTAGTTGACGATGATGGCGTCGATTCGATTGTTGCGATGGAGATCAATTCCATCGCCAACGGACCCGGATTCAATCAGCTTACAGGAAGCAGGCAAGAGTGCTTCTCTCAGAAAACAGCCCACGCTTTGTTCATCGTTGATAATCAGCACAGTCTTCTGCACGGCCCTTTTTCTCCGATACGGCCTCCAAGAATGCCGCACTGTCGAGCCGGTCGTTGTGATGAATGTCACGTGAGAAGAAAAACTGGCGTGCTTTTCTTAACCATTTTGGAATCGGTTACATCTGGCCTTCCAAAGATACAGTGAACAGCGCCTCAAGTGACCTCGGTAATTCCTGACCTCAGTAACATCTTCACAGTGCCTTCACGCGGTGTGTGAAGTGGCCTTCACAATAGCAAATAACCACACAGCGTGTAACTCTCTTGAAATCAGTAGCGCTCAGTGAAAGGCACGATGGCCTCAGATGTGCATTTCAATCGGCCATGATCACAAGTAACTCGACACCCGAAACACTCAATCGCCCCTTCGTAGGCCGCCCTTGCACATCTGATGATTGCAACTTGAATTCGCCGATATTGTCAGAGCCGCTCGACGTCCATCCATATCGGTGTCATGCCACCTCGGAAGTAGCAGAAATCTTTTCGAGTTCTATTTTGCTGGGAATAACTAAGTCGTATGACAGGGTGCCAAGGGGTGAAAGGAAACTTGGGCAGTCCATCTCCAATCGCACGCCATATCAGGACTGAATACCAATGACTGCAGCTTTGCTATGCAACGATATTCAGCAGTTTATGAGCGGCTTGCCGAGCGGGGTCGTGGTTGAGGACGGCGATGTTGCCTTCAACCTTGCTGACTCAAAGTACTCCCTGTCCTCTGAGAACGACAGGTGCGTCTTGCATCTTTGGTCCAGTGAGAGAAACTCTGTCCGCCGAGTAATCGATTTAGAACGTAAGAGCGGCAATCTGCATCTGACAGTCGCTCGTCTGGGACGACCACGGCCATCCCTGCTTAAGATTTGCAGGTGCATTGATCCCAAGCAACCGAAAGACCGAGAGCTCCGCCGCAAGGCACACGATCGCTTGCTCGGAAGAGTGCTCCTGAAGACTTTCCCGAACTTTCGCATAGTGAAACTAAAATCTTCGATGGATTTAGAGCACTCGTTTGGCCCTGCATATGCACGGGGTGTTTTGCGTAGCGGCTCGAAGACATTCGCCGTTGTGGGAGTAAATGCTGGGGAACCGCAGGCTACCGTCAATGGGGCGCTTACGGTTGGGCTACTGTGGTTGCATTACCTGCGTGAGAGCAGTGCTGGGCAATATTGGGTTTCAGGGTTAAAACTTGTCGTCCCTTCAGGTTGTTCGGATGTAGTGCGTGCTCGGATCAAGCACTTAGACCGGTCCGCTGCACAACTCGAGCTTTACGAAATGGACGAATACTCTGAATGTTTAGAACCGATCGACACTAGCATCGACTTCCCGTGCGAAAGGATAGTTCATTGCCCAAACCGTACATCGGCGTTTGAGCGATTTGCGCCACATATCACGAAGGTTCGTGAAATCGTTCCGGAGTGCGAGGTCAGTGTCATCTCCCCGGCGAAAATTTCATTCCGCGTATTGGGGCTGGAATTTGCACAGGCCAATTTGGCGGGCTCGATCCACTCCACGAACGACATTGTATTCGGGCAAGAACGTGTCGTTTTGTCTCCCGACACCGAACCGCTTCTCCGCGCGTTCGCGATGCAGCTTCAGAAAACGCGTCGGTCTGCTAAAGAAAGATTATGGCGGAGTCACCCTGAGCGCTGGCTTCAATCTTTGGTTGCAAAGCACTTGCGAATCATTAATCCGAAGTTTGATCTCGATCGGGTATACGAGAGAGTTCCCGAATGTCGGGTTTCCGGGCGCCAAGTGGGAGATCTTCTGACACGAAGTGATGCTGGACGCCTCGCGGTATTGGCCATTAGCGGAGACGAGGACATGCACTTTGCGCTCCAAGCTTTGGATTATTGGTCACACGTTACACGGCACCACGATCGAAGTGAATTCTCAGAATTCGGTTACTTCAGGCCGGAGGAGGTCGATCAAGGACGCCCTGAGCTTCACTTGATTGCACCTGCCTTTCGCATTCATCCCGCTTCCGAGACGTTATTGCGTTACTTCTCTCCGGCAATCTCTTGGACGCTCGTCGCCGTCAACGAGAATTGGCGCAAGGGCTTGAGAGTAGTGTTTAGAAAGAGGCGTGAAGATATTGCCGCCGCACAAAATCGGTAACCAACTTCAGTCGCGATTGAGAGATTCCGCAAGACGTTGAGGGCCCAGGTGCTACCTTGCTCTGCTTAAATTCAATGCCTGGTGAAACGAGAGGAGTCACTTCCTCCGCCCTCAACCAAGCGGAAGTCCTGCAATTTGAATCTAAAGAACAACACGAAAACCTCCTCAGTTGAGGGCTAATTAAGATGAACAGGTCGTTAACGATTCCTTTAGAAACGAGTTTGATGGAGCGTTTACAGCGTCTTGCCGCAGCAACGGGCCGAAAAGAAACCGAATGCGCTCGGCTGGCTATAGCACGATTCCTTGCTGAACGAGAAGCCCTTCTTCCCAGCATAACCAAAGAACGTCCACAACCGGGAAGAGAAGGAACGGATCCCAAACGGCGCCCTCCGTCCAACCGAGCCTCAACGTGGCGTCCTATTTCACAAAGATAGCGACGCAAACGACTGTGGTTGTACTTGGATTGAAGTGGACGCGATGAACAGAGTTCTCCGGTCCAACTGAGAAGCGGAGCCACGGTCGTTCCATGACGGTGGATGGATTCGGCAACGACCGCGTCGTTACAGCCCCCGGTTGCTCACTTAGCATTCCGGCCTCGTGAGAAATAACGTCTTCCAATACTTCCGGCCGCCACGAATCCCGACCCCGCAAGTAGGCAACTGGTGGGCTCCGGTGTGTCGCAAGGAGAGATGTCCAAACTCCCGATAATCACATTTGCCTGGTAATCATCAGGAAATAAGACGCTGCCTACACCGTCTGAATGTCCTCCCACACCTTGAAATGTAACTGTGTCGACATCCTGCCATCCAAAATCGATAACGAAGGGGAAGGCTTCGGTGGACTCCCGGCAGAAAGGCGGCGCCCCTGGTTGGCAGTCATAATACCCGGTGTTCAATAAGAACGAAGTTGAATACATTTCCACGCCATTGCGATAGCCAATAACGGTCATAACTACGTCGTTATTCCAAGCCGCCGCAAAAACGCCCGCGTTAAGAGAGAAGGGTTGGTCCGAACTCAGAGTACCCAACACGGTTGTACCGTACCTGCCAAACAGGTAGGCCTGATCCTCGTCGCCTATCGCATCCGTCAAATGGCAGTAGCCTGTCGAAGTGTATTCATACTTTACTCCTGCGCAGCCGGTCGAACGAAATACACTAACATTTTGCCATTGATAACCCGCATAACCGTTTGGCACGGTGCCCGTATCGTAAGGCACAGTCACAATGTCGCTGAACGTAATGGTATCTGCACATAATTGCAAGGAGAAGAACATCGACGAAAAAAGAAACAGCGCACAAACGACCCACGCCATCTTCATAATGCGAGATCCTTGGTAGCGAGTTGCCGTGGCACTACAATGCAACGCCAAGACCAAACAAGATAGTGTGCTATTAGAAGTGTCTTATCCCGCGCAGTCTGGGATGATTGCGTTCTGTGTTTTAGGCAACACTACCGCAGTGCGCGCGATTCCACCGATAACGCGCCAAATCGCGTGTTGAATTGTCTTGTGATGGATCGGCCGAGTCGATTTGTGTCAATGAGCGACTGTGGCGCCTTCATCTGCGGCTTGCTGTGTTGGGGATATGGGTGTCGACAATGTCACAATTGGTCCTTCTACGACCTTCGTTTTTCCACTAACACCAGGACGATATGGATCAGTAGGAAACAGATTGGCATAGAGCCCTGGAGTTGTCTTCTTCACAAAGTCAGCCACGGACCACATCGGTATTGCGTAGGCAGTCTCCCCCCTTTCAGTTAGAGCGAATAAAACACCAACTGCCTGCCCTTGTGTGTTCAAGATCAGTCCGCCGCTGGCGCCAGGGGCCAACGAGGAATCGAGGTCAAAGACTAGAGTACCTTTTTGCCCTTGGGACTTGAAGCGGCCAGTTGTAGCCGTCAACTTACCATTGGGATAGCTGAAGATGGTCACGGGTTCATCGTGTTGCAACGCCCCCGAAAAGAAGGGCACGGCGTGCATCCCTTTGCCTGATAGAGGCTCCTTGAGTTGAAGGATGGCCAAATCTCGAACTATATTCCCTTTGAAAGTGTTCTTGGGCCCCTCAAACACTTGGGCACCAACGTCATCCGGCCCTGTTGCCATCCATGTGTTGACCACATGAGTGCCCTTCACGAGTAGATGTCTCCCAGCTGCTTGTGCCACGTGATAATTGGTTATCATGAAGTCGCATTGCGTGTTAAGACACCATGCAGTCCCCATATATTCGACCGTAAATGGGATTGCTGGGCTGTGAACTTTGCCAACGACTGTCTCTGGTTGAATCTCCAGATTAATTCTCTCTGTTACAGGTGCGGCTTTTAGAGAATCCACACTGGAATTTTTCGGGACCGCAACAGCGGGTGGATATTGACCCTTAGGTTCATAATTGTGAAATGGTGCATCTGGACGAAGATACTCGTTAGTCTCACCTGTGTCTCGTTCCCCTACCACATTTGTACCTGGAGAACACTTCGTCAAGACACTTACCATTGGTCGCTCTGTTACTTTGGGTTTTCCACTCAAATCAGGACGATAAGGAGAGAAAGGGAATAGATCGGCGTACAACTGTGGCTCGGCACTCTTCACAAGGTCCGCTAGTGACCATATCGGAATCGCATAGACGGATCTCTCCCCTGCTCCGATGTCGAACAGAATCCCAACGGCCTCACCTCGCGCGTTCAATATCAATCCTCCGCCAGAGCCTGGGTCCAAATCGGAATCGAGGACAAACTCCAGAACGCCTTTTTCTACGATCGACTGGAAGCGACCGCTCGCGACCATTAGCTTGCGATTCGGATAACTGAGAACGGTTACAGGCTCATCGCGCTCCAGTGCTCCCAGGAAGAGGGGAACGCCGTGCATTCCCTTGCGAGACAACGGCGCTTTCAGCCGAAGAATGGCCAGATCGCGAACTACGTTTCCCGTGACCTTTTCGTCTTCGTCGACCGTTGGAAGAGTTGTGACGTCAACATCGTCCGCGCCTGTAGCCATCAATTTATCCGCCACATCGATACCGTTTACTGCCAGGCGATTTCCGCCTATTCGCGCAACATGGTAATTGGTAACCATCAGGTCGCATTCTGTGTCGAGGCACCATGCAGTCCCCGTGACATCAATCGTAAGCGCGAGGTCAAGGCTATGAACCTTCCCGACGACGGTTTCAGGTCGTAAGTTCAAGCCAGTACTTTCCCTTGCAGGTGCCGCTTTCGACGGATGTGCGCTGAGCTTATTCGGGCCAGCAGTAGCAGTCGGGCATAGGCCTTCAGGTTGATGGTTCTGAGACGGTGCGTCTAGATGGGAGTATTTGTGAGTGTCATCCGGGAACGGATTATAGTCAGAGGTTCCCTCCCACATCTGCATTGTGTAAGCGTGAGGCTCGGGTATGAAAGGCCGGTCTACCCGCGACTGTAACGTATACTCCGGTCCTTCTTCAGTAGATGTTTCAACCGCTTGAACCTTGTGCTTTGGCGGGTCCGGTTCGAGGAGCAACAATAGTTCCGAGATCTCATGCGAATTCAATCCGGGTAGAGGGTTATGATAATAGCCGCGTAATACTTCGAGCGCATAGTTTTCATCGACGTTATAAGGTGTCCCCAATGTGAGGCCACCTACCTTGATCTCGTAATAAGGACCCTCACGGTGCATTCTCAAAGGATAGCGGCAAAACTCATATCGATACACTTCCACTGCAGTAGTTGGCCGAGTCGGCATCTTGGGACACGGCTCAGTCCATATCCCTGCGGTATTTGGCGGGTTAGAAATGTGTTCCTGCGGTGATTGGGCCTGGGCAGTCGCAGCTACGAAGAGCGCAGTTATCAGGTAAAACAAAGCGGAAAATGCCAATCGTTTCGTCATCGCGCCGTTACTCCGATTCGATGAGGCCTGACTTGTCGTTTGGATTGGCTTGCGATGCTTAGCAACTCGACCAATCAGGGCTGTGACGCTGCAGAGGCGCCCCGAGTTGGCAAAACGTAATCGTGTCTTCGAACTATTCCTCACGCGGGAGATCGCTCTGCCGGCGAGCCTGTTCAGATCGCGACCGAGAAAATTGGGGCCTGATAAGGCTATGCCTCTATTCGTAAGAGAATTGTGACGAGGTGCTGAGGTTGCCGACATAATCGAGACGAGCTCCAGCGGTGGAAATGTCCGTCTCACTTGCTGGCACGTTGGGCACCTAGGTTCCTTAGAACTTTCTGATGCTAGTCGCCAACGCCTATGACGCTTGTGTGGTATGGCTTTAAGGAAAGCCGGAGGTTTCTAAGCAAATCCTAGAGCGCATGGTGGCTTGGGAAACGCGCGTTCTAGCCTTTTTGTCTTTCTCGATATCCACTATTCGAAGTACAACTTCATTGGTTTGTGTGACTTAGCGGCTATCGCCAGCGTTTGGATATCAACAGATGGGATACTGCAAAATGGCACCGCAGTTGCAGTCGGTTCCAAATCGGAACCTCGTATCCGGGATTTCTTTGCCTGAAAATAGCTTCCAATGGCGCGATTTGCGAAGGTGCAACCTTACAATCGTGATGTGGTCCTACTTGCTTCATTCGTCGGCATTGCGATTGTCTGCATTTTATTTACGGCCGAGATGATCTACCGTCGTTCGAGACTGCGGACCACCGCTCCACTCCTCTTTCTGAGCGATGGCGAAGTAAGGACACTAATAAGATACCTTCGCTCTGGTCACAACGAGACTGCTGGTCAGCGACTTCAATGACTTTCATAGAGTTACAAGATGCACTTCGAACCTCCGTAAACCAAAGAATCACACGCGGCGAGAAATCTCTTCCTCCGCGATTAGCAATTGAGAAAGCTCGGCCTCGATTCGTTACTAAGGTATGTCTCAGAGGGCGGAATGACTCATGATGAAATCGCAATCCTCTTTGTCTTTCTAACCGGCACATCTGTTGGTGTTCTCCTCACCTACATTTATATGATCACTCGCTTGCCAGATTATGGATCGTCGGAAGAAAGCAATGAACATTAGCCGCTTAGCTGGAGCCTTAGCCCTGGCCCACACCGTATAATTTGGGGTCATTATGGATGATGATTCGACGAAGCTGATCACGAACTTGGTCCTTCTTAGCCGCCGTCTAATCGAGCGGATTTACGACTTGGAGGCTTCTGTGGCGTCTCTCAGGACCGTTGTTGCTCGCATGAACGAGCGAGATCCGAACACGGCCTTTGTACTTCTTGAGGATCAGTGGAAGCAAACTCAGCAGGATCGCGGAAACTTCGAAGAGGTCGACGCGCTGATCTATATTCTGGAATCCGGCAAACACTTGGACTCCACAGACTCCTAACACGAAACAGTCAAGGCAGTTTCGCGCAAAAAATCTATCTCGTAGCGAGAATGGGCAGCCCTCACCAGCCCGACAATCAGGCGCGCCACATTCCTCCTTGGCGTCCACGCATCGCCAACGGCGCCTAAGGGTTCAAGAAGCAGCTGTCACTGCCTAGATAACATCAACGCCAAGCTAAGCTTGGCGTTGTTTTGAAGTTCGATGTCACAGCTCAAAGCAGCAGTTATTTCTTCGCGGCTTTCCGCCGCGCAGCCCAGCGTTTTTTCATCATCTCAGAAAGCTTCCTCCGACCTTCCGGTGTAATACCGCCCGATTTCTTCGTAGACCCGCCTGCCGGTCTCCCTACTCTCCGCGTCAAGCGACCGCCGTCCAAAGCACTAATAGCCTGATCGAGCCGATCGCGTTCCTGCCGTAATTGCTGCAAAATCAGATCTCTATTCACGAATCACCCTGTCGTTTGAAGTTAAACGAATTGCGGCCATTGTACACGAGCGTGTCACATGAGCTAAGACCCTAAGGTCAAGGGTTGATCGAAATCGACCAACTATTTTGCTCGAACTGATCGGTTAATATTCTTCATCTTCATAACCCTTATTACCGCTGTAATGGTCATGTACCCACAACAGCACATTGCGGAAACACCCACACTGCCGAGCCGAGGACGCCATCTCGCTTGCGAGACGGCGGACGAAGGCGAGGAAAAACACGTAACCCGCCTCCGGTCGTGTGTTTCGCTGGCGCGAAGACTTCAAAATGTCATTGATTTTGAATGGTCGACCTTAGCAGACGACTTTAGAACGTTTGCCACACCCCTGCCCATACATCGCAAACTCCCTCTAGATCCGCGCGTTCCGCGCCGCTTTTGTATATCTCGCATAGAAAGCATCGAGAAACTGGTCGAAACAAGCCCCACTTCTCGGCAGAAGAACCAGCCGCCATGGTAGCGGCCGAAACAGGTAGAGGAGCTTTGTAACGAAACTACGACGACAGTCACTATCCATCAGATACCAGAACCGTCTCTTGAAGGGCGCACACCAATCCAAAGGTCTTATTCCAATCGCGCTGCCCCCTCGAGAAACGGGTTCGCAGATCAAAACACCTTAAAGGTTAGTCTGTTGCCTGGGCGAGGTACAGCACAGAGTCCGGACTCTCTGGCTGGCAGCAGCGCCAAATTACGGAGCACTCACGAGAGCCGGCAGTGCGCAACGCAAGCCGGGTAATCGTGCGTACCGAAGCAAGCTAAAGCACAAATGATACGAAAGAAAAGGAGGAGAAACTTATGGCACCAAAACGAACCTTCAAACTGGGCCGGACTCCGAGAGCCTATGACCCCCGTATTCCGCACATGAGTGCTCTCCTGGCCGGCAAGCAACTCCCACCCCCTCCAGCTTCTGTTGATTACACCAAGGGAATGCCCAGCGACTTGGGAATGATGATGAACGACACCTTGGGGGACTGCACCTGCGCCGCCTTTTACCACGCGATTCAGGTTTGGACGTTCAACGCAAGCAAAGGAAAGAGTATGGACACAGAGCCCGATGGGGACGTTGAGAAGTTGTATGAACAGGCGTGCGGCTACAAACCTCAGCAAGGAGGGGAGGGACCAGGCGGAAATGAACAACATGTGCTGAAATCCCTCCTTCGTACTGGAGCCCCGTGCGGTCCTAACGGCAACGTTCGGAACAAAATCGCAGCTTTCGTGGAAATCGATCCACGGAACACCGAGGATGTGAAGCGGGCAATCAATAACTGCGGAGTCGCCTACATCGGCTTTTCCGTTCCACAAAACATCATGCCGCCAGACGGCGAACCACCGGCGGTCTGGAAAGTTGATCCAACCAACCCGCAACTGATTGGCGGTCATGCTGTCGTACTGGCGGGGTATGACGCAAACGGTGCGCGGGTCATCTCGTGGGGAGAGTACTACACCATGACCTGGGACTTCTTCGCGAAGTATGTAGACGAAGTTTATGCCATCGCCGACAAAACGTGGGTCGACGCCGCAGGCAAGACTCCAGGTGGTCTGAACCTTGCGCAGTTAGAGGAACAAATGAAGGCGCTACAAGGGACTGCAGGGGCGGCAGCGGCTGCCTAAGAAGACCCGTCAGCGTTGGTCTCCCCTTTAACCTAGGAAGCAGGACGTATGACAATACACCACAGGACCGAATAGTGGCGTGGAAACTTTACGTCCAATTGGCCACACGCAAAGGCACCCAGCCATTCGATGAGAGCTACGACGTGATTTCGGATGTTTACGAGTCATTGTTCGCGGTCTTTGGGGTTGCGCGCGACTTGCTGCTCGAACTGCCGCCCCACGAATTCGAGAGGGAGGAGGGCGTCGCACCCTTGCTCCTGCGAGTCATAAATGATGGTCTTCGTCCGCACCTTACACGTTGGCAATCTGACTTCAGGAAGTGGTGGGATGAAGCCGTCAAGGACGCTACCAATCAGGGTAAGTCTCCACAACACGTTCAACGGCAATACCCCCACTATATCGAGCTTGTCTCTGATCTAAAACGAACAAACACCGAGTTAAGCAAGTTAGCTGACGACCTGCTCATGATTGCGCGTGCGCGCAAACAGAAGCCGTTTCGTGCCGCCAAGGTCGCACCACTCCCACCCACTCCAGAACCGGCACACGAGGAACGGCCGACGGTCGATTACAGAATTGAACCCAGCGGCACCGTTGTGGTCTTGGAGAGCGAGCGAGCCACTCAACGAGGAAGAGGACCAAAGCCACGACGGGGTTCACGTCTCGCGTTCAGAACGAAGTACGATACAGCAGAATTCGTGCGAGCGGGCGAAGCTGAGGATTTTACTTTCGACGGGAAAGAGTTCATAGCGGGTGGGTCATAACCTGGTCGGTATCGTGCATCGACGGGTCATTGCTTTGTTTATCATGAAGATATTAGATAGTTAGGGCATTAGATACGAAAGCTCTGAACCAGCGACCTGCTGCCGGTCGCCGCGATCGGAGCTTATTAACGCGTTCGCGGGCATGATGCATTTCTCCGTTTCGGTTCAGTTGTGTCCAGTGAGATTCGGCTTTAGGCGCGAGAGGCCTGTCAGCACCAATTCGATGGCGCGATCGACAACCGGCGTGTGAAAAAGCTCGTCGTTTTCTTCTATCGTCAAACGATTTGTAATTGCAATATTCTTACGCCCGGCGGCAGCGAAGGCGTTCCAAACGGCGGCTCTGTCGATGACACGGTCGTCGCGAGTGTTTTGGTCCGACTCCTTAACGACCGGAGTCGCGTACAAGCCTTGAAGTGGCGTAGGAAGGCAGAAAGCGTCGGGCATTTGTTTCCCCTCAATGGCGTCGACAACTTGTTGCGTGGCGCCGCCGAGGAAGCCCGCAAGATATAGTGGCTTTTTGTCTCTGATGGCCAGAAACGCTTCCTCTATTACTCCGGGATACCGTCCCGCGTAGCCGTACCCACGGCCGCCAAGGCAGAAACGTACATGACTCGCATCGTTGAGTCGGAGGCGAAGAAACGTAAGGCCCCTGGCGCGAACGTACTGATATAGACCATTGTTGGGTCCGACGCGGCGGGCTTCGCCGTCGAATGCCTGCAAGTCTTTGGGCAGTCCTGCGGTTTCTACCCGTAAAGTTGAACTTAACTGTTCGAGATCCCGCTCGGGAAGATACGGTTTGTCGGGCCAAGGAAGAAGATTTCGGAGCAAGGGCTGCGCATCGGCAGCAGCTTGATCGGGCGAAAGCGGGATCGGGGCTTGCACCTGGCGCGCGAAGCCATAAACTGCCTCCATGACTCCATCCTCACGCCAATCATGGCCGAAAAGCAAACTTGCTCCCTGACCGAAAAGCGCCGCGACAACCTGCAGGGTGGTACGGTTCACTTGACCGGTTGGGAATCCCCGCTGCAGGCTGTCTTCGCTTTCCGAAATCGAGAGATTGATTACGCAGCCTGCAAGAGGACGTCGAGGGACTGTCACGGTGTGGCTCCTTTTGTTGCAGCAAGCGTATTGGGTGTGACCAGACGAGTGCCGGCCGGCGCATACGTTTGGACAAGCGCTAATGCAGCTTCGTAATTGCCTGCCCGTAGAGGCGGGTCCGGATAGAGGATGAGACGCGGCGCAGTCGCCGGGGCCTTTGAAACTGTCAGTACACGGCACGCGCGCAAAAGTGCCGACATGCTCGGCGCGAAGGAAAAGACGCGCAGCTCTGCCCCAGCCGGTAAGCCTCCGTTATCTTGCATCTGTTTTACCCGGCGCATAAAAAGAAGGAACCGAAGCCCTTCGCGTAGTGCGAGAAAGAGAATGCGCAGAAGATTGCCATCGGGAATACGGACCGTGGGAACTCGATCGAACGGGAGCGCACCGGCCGGATGATCGAGTCCGGTGCGGGCTTCCACCAGGACTGCGGGTGTCGCATATTCATCTGCCCAAAGCACTTCCTGTTTGCACCAATAACGTCCTTCATACACTTCGGTGCGGAGCATGACGATCAGCGAGGACCCGACGCTTCGCTCCAACTCCTTTTGCCAGTCGCAACCGGGTGGAAGGTCAGCGGCATCGTAAAAATCCTTCAGCCAGCCTACCGTATTGATCTGATGCTTTAGTGCGAGCGCCAATGGCAAACCGTCGATCTTCGCGTGACTGATAAACAGGCGTAGATACCCCGCAGTTTGGCCTGGAACCTTCTGGAGACCTTCAGCGAGTCGAACGCGGCATTCATGCAGTACGCGCAGTGCAAGCATCGCTGGGCGTATTGCGCTTTCTCCCAGATCGTGAACCTGCAGCAGCTGATGGCTAGCCAGAGACGGGCGTTTGCCCGAATACAGGGGTCCCGTACGCTCGTCCATAGCAATCGCCAGCATTGCGTGACGGCCGTTCGACGTACTGGTGAGCGTCCAACATTCGGCCAACCAATCCCAGATGGGGTCCCCGCCTTTATCGAGTAAGGCCCGATCGATGAAAACCACTGTCACGGTGTGGTCGAAGGCGTCGAGGGTGGGTGCTGCGGCAAGCACTGGTGCTGTTGAGAAAATTTCCAGTTGAATCCCCAGATCATCGCCGGTTGCCAGGTAGTTACCGGCTTCTTCTCCTCCCTGGAAGGCCCGCAGGATGGCCCTCTGATACGGCAGGACATCGGCATCATCCGTGTGCCGGAAGAGAAGTATTTGCAGTGGAGCAGTGGGCATGATTCCTGGAGCCGTCGTTATGTAAAGTGACCTCAGAAAATAGGTGGAAGACAATCATAATGCAAGTGCTCAATGCCTGAACTAATAGCGCAGTGGGGCTCCTCGCTGGCGAAGCGGGACGAGCAATCTACAGGAGTTTCGCCTGTTCATTGCCTCCCGTCAGATCATACAAACACCGCACCTGCCGGACAAAGTCGCTCTGGCCTCCGTAGCTAGGGTGCCTGACTTGCACCACTTCTGTGATGTTGGCCAAGCGGAATGCCACTTTCGCCGCATCGTTGCCGATCGCCACAAGTCGGCGCGGCCGCAACATTCCGACCAATTCCGCCAACAGCGCTTCGCCGACAGCGCGTTCGTGCGTCCGATGAGTCCTATTGCTAAAGGGATCGTCGGGCTCGTGAGGATGAAGCGGGAACACATTCCAGAGAAACACAGGGGCGGAAACCAATGCGAGCATGCTCCAGATCACCGCCGCCGTCCGCTCCGCCAACATTGTTCCCGTTGTGGCCCGTTCGATGGACATATTCCAGCGGGTAGCGTGTATGGTGAGATGCACGTCGTCGGTCAGAGCGAGACCCGTACGGCGCCCTCCTCGATGGCCGAGATCGCGGCCAATCCACAACGCATCGATCTCGGTCGCGACCGCCGTTCGCACAAGTTCGAGCAAGGCCTTCGATCTGCGCGATGGGGCATCTACCAGATCGTGCACGGTGCATCGATCGGAGTAAGGATTGAAAACATTCTCGAATTTCAATCCTTGCAAGGAGCTAACGAATTCCGCTGGCCTCACGGTTGGCTTCCTTTCAAACGTGCGTATTCGATTGTGCGCTTTGTCCGATCTCCGATGATAACGCCTCCGTTATTACTCTTTACGTGCCGAAACACATCATAGCCTCTAAGAATCGCGATCTCCCAGAGGCTCAAGGGGCAGGCCTCAACCTCGTAACCAGCAACGAACTGCTGGACCGTCTTCAATAGATCTAAGGACACGTTTTTTTGAGCTTCGAAGTAATTCAATTCCTTGGCGCGCGCGAAGACCCAGGCCGTAAGGCCTTCTTCGACGACAATCGCGCGTCCGCCGTCCTGTGCTTCGTCCACCTTCGGGTTACTCTTGCGCTTCTGTTTCAGGAGGGCCCGGAACGTAGGCGACCAGTGCAAAATGGCCGCGTGGGCAAAATGAAAAACATCGTGAAAGCGATATCCGTCCCGATCACGGATATTGTCGGTCAGAGGATCGCCCACAAAGACGCCGTTCAAGCGCATGTAGCTGTGTCCGCTGCTGCGTTGGTCCATCGTGATCTCGAAATGCGCGGGAAGTTGCTCTTCCTCAGGGAAATTGTGATCAAACGTCGGAAGACTCGCATAGTCGGGCGGAATAAAACGGCCTCTAGTCTTGGCAATATTCATGCGAACTACTTCCGCAAAAGTGACTCGGGCTGCCTTGAGCGCCCGCAAATACCAGTCGGCAAATGCCGCGGCCTTGGCTTGTGCATTGTCCACTGATGTCCGCAGGGCAAACAGGCCGGCGGCCGCTTCTCCCAGCTGAAGAAGCGCACTGTCGAGTTCGGGGACAGTAAGTGGCGTCGCAACGTGGGAAATCGGACTGTCCACAAGGTCGTTTGCCGCCACGTGAGTTGCGTAGTTCTCTCCGCTGGCCGCTCCGGCAAGGATCTCATCCACGCGAATACCCAATCTGCGGCACAGAGCCGTGAAATACCATAGTGCGTCACCGAATTCCTCTTCTACGGCATGCCGGTAGCCCGCGTAGGCTTCCCGCTCTCGATGGAACTTCTTGGCAGTCGCCATGATGCTTCCGACTTCGCCGAATAGGCCCAGCAGAACCGGTTGCAAATCCTCAAGGGGAAGAGTATCGGTGGGCTCGACCTGGCTCATGTAGTCGGTAAGGAGGATGGAGCGGTGGGACGAGTTCAAGCGGATTACCTCTTTGTGTGACCGTTATGGAGTTCGACACCAATCCAGCGGCTCACCCAAGTATCCCTTTACATCAAGGGATCGAATCCAGGCAATAAACTCCTCAACAAAGGCCGGTGGAAATTTATTTTTATGCCCGCGCCCGGCGCAGAGGCTTATGCCCTGAGTTCCATGATTCGTAAATCTCTTCGGTAATGGCGGGCCTGAGCCGCCCCAGTAAACAAAATCGTCGCTCACGAGAACGCGATCTGCTTTTGTGTCAGCTCCTACGTTGTATTGGTTTGCACTACCGTCGGGCATGCTGTGGTGGGAGTTCGCCTGGCACCATTTCCTTGTTCGTGCGTCCCTGGAGTAGATGTTATCGCCGAAAGCCTGCTTCTTGCTTCCGCACAAATTGGGTTTCTTCGCTTGGAAGTTGGGGTCGGTCCAATATTGGCTGAACGTCATCGTCTCCGTCACACGCATGGTGTAGACGATGTTTTTCTCGCGCCTATGCTTCTTTGATCCGGTTCCCACTATCCAATCACCGATCTGCGCAACCCCGCGGATTCCCGGTTTGCAGGTCGCGAGAGTGCATACGCCGAAAAACGGATTGGGAGCGAAGCCGTAGTCTCGGGCGACAACGTATGAATGGAGTGTCACGCTCCGCAGCCGTATCGCTTGATTGGACGTGGATCGCGGAGTTCACCCGAGGGGCGGTGCCATTCGTTGGTTTTTCCTAAAATCGCGTCAACAATACCTTCGCTCTGCCATCCCCGGACATCGTCCGCATACTTCTCCAGCGCCTCCGGGACGTCACACTCATTGGCGCCATGCGCATAAACGCCAACGATCCTCTTTCCCTCTTTGGCCGCATACTCAATCTCCCAATTGACCCATTCACTATCTTTGGTTCGGGGAGTGACGTACACGAGAAGCGTGCTGGCCCACTGGATCTGTGGGGCTAGGATTTGCGTCTTGATGTACTCCGGGTCTTTTGCGTCGTTCGGCTTCGACGAATTGATCGAAGAATCGCGGACCGTCAGCCCGCCCTTTTCAATCAGCTGTTTTAGATCAGAGAGTCCAGCGTCATCCTCGTGAAGATGACTTATGAACACATTCTTGATTTCGTCGGCCATGATCGAAATCCTCTGTTTGGCGCAATGAGAGGTACACGGAGAATAGAACCGAGTATAACTCCAACAACATGGATTGCAACTGGGACGAGTGAGAGGTGCTCGTTGAAGAACATGCATGCATCAGTCCTACTGCATCGGTTGGAGGAGAGCCTTCGTCTTATCTAAGTTTCCTCGTGAGCGGGGTGTCTGTTCCGGCAAAAATATCGCTGCCCGACCTAGCGAGAAGGCGATGATTGCAATGGTCGAGCGAAACCGGCTCTTACAGAGCGTTGTCTTCCTCACCACCTGCAACGGCCGCTTGCTCCTCAACTTCTGCCGCTTTATTCTTCCGACTCCTTTCTTCCTCGATTTTCTTCAGTCGGAAATAGTTCTGGAAGGTGTACATCCATGCTATGTCCACGAGCTGCCAAACCGTAAGTTCCTGCTCGGCAATCTGAGTCGTCTGTTGTGAAACTGGACTGGTATGAAGCTCACTGAGCGCTTCCAAGGCGGCGAGCTCGTTCTTGGTATTGACCAAGGCGAACTTTGATAACTCAGCTTGATCCAGCCGCGTCAAAGGAATCTGAAGATTCATCAGGCCCTTCACCGCCCTCTGAACTGCCCCCACAATCACTGCGACGGACAGCCCAGATTCGCCGACGAAGCGATAGCGATTGATCTCACTGACCACGCGACGGATCTCGATCGCCCGCTTGGCATCAGACATCGGCCCCTCATCCAGCAATCGACACAATTCTTCAAAACGCTCGCTGTTCGTCTTCAGCTTCGCAGCGATGTCCCTCGACTCGGCCAAGTACGCGCCGTGCGTGACCGCGGCGACGCAGAGGCGGAAAATCTCACGTCCAAACACCAGCAGAGGGTGGTAGACTAGATGTTCGGATTGCTTCCCAGGACGTGGGATCATGAAGCGCGCCTGCGAGAGCTTGCCTTCATGTGCTACCCGACTGCGGGCGTCGTAAAACTGTCGAACCCAATCCTTCAGTCTTGGAACGCGGCCTAGCAGGAGCGAGACACTGTCGACGAATCGATCCGTCTTCTCGCCGGCGGGAAGATCGAGCAGAGATTCAAAAGCGATTGCAAGATTGACTAAAGCCTCGCTCTCACTCACCTCAGCCCGATTGGTGGCGTTGTACCACCTCAGAGCGGTGAACAGTCTTTCCCCGTTATGTCTCGCGTCATCCGTTAGCAATCGCGCCAGCTCATAACCCGTTCCTCTTTCCAGGAACTCGCTGCAGTCAGCAGCAAGGTCCTGGGAAATATTGAGCGTGATGTGCGGTACCGGCGGGTAGATCCGCGATCCCTTGACTACCCAAAAGTGTTCCACGAAGTTGAGCATCCCGTCGTAACCAGGCGCGAAATCTTTTTCCCACACGATAGGTATGGGTTCGTCCAAGATGGTGTGGTGCTCCGACTCAATCAAGAAACGACTCACTCGGCTTGGCGTAAACACAAGCAATGTTGCGCATTCATATCCAAGGAAAGGATCTCCGAACTGGTCATTCGGCGTGCCATACAAATACGCGACGAGACTATGCACTCGCTTTAACGCCTCAGGGATTTGGAATACACCGGAACATGAACCGGCGGCATCAGAGCATAGGTCGCCGATCGTACACGCGCATTGTTCTGCGTGTACAACATCGCCGTCACCTCGGCGACTGCTGTCACTTGTGCTTTGTTGAGTCCCTCCAGATCGTCAGTAGACCGAAATAGATAAGGTCCGAAGCGAACGGGCCCAGACGTCTTTAGATAAGGGAAAAAGGCAATGGAAAATAGCTCGTCGGGAATTTCGGGCATAGGAGTCGGGCTCAGCGGCCGGGTCGAATCACCGCCCGGACTTGAAACCATTATCCGCCTTCTCCCGGGGGTTGATGCATCCAATGTGTGCAGGCTACCCCCCGATCATCAGAAGTATAAATTTCTAGGAAGTGAAAAAAGAACATTTCGAATTCGACCGCGAAACCATGTCCACGAAAAAATCGCCAACTGTGCGCAGAATCCATCCCGGTACACGGGCTACTGGGGAGAACCGTCGGCTGATTGTCGGTCAGGCGGAAGTCCGGCTGTTGCCAGGACTATACACATCGAAATGTGTGAACATTGTGCGGGAACCGTCTACAACCGAGTTGCAGACTCCGCCACAATTTCGCCTACATCAACGGTGCAAAACACCAGGTGGCCTAGCCAGCTACTTGAAAAGTACGGTCTCTGTGCCAACAGGTCGCCTCCGACCCACTGGTCCCAAGCCAGGTGCTCTAGTAGTCCAGTTCATTTGCTGACAGATTAGCCAGAGCAGGGAGGTCTGACTGACCGCGAGTCAGTCAGACTCCATCCTTATTATTGAGGTTCAGGGCAGGGAAGTGTGCCAATGGTGTGCCACATTTCGAGCAACGAGCCCCTAGTCCTGACCGTTGCGCAGCGGTTCGAA
>Ga0335085_10000488_pt1 | contig 111219 bp, 85 predicted proteins | sample Lox_Sample_45_FD_206712 | JGI IMG/M metagenome (GOLD analysis project Ga0335085, IMG submission 206712) | Soil microbial communities from Loxahatchee National Wildlife Refuge, Florida, United States - Lox_Sample_4.5 | ecosystem: Environmental > Terrestrial > Soil > Wetlands | place: USA...
ATTCTTAATCTTCTATCTCGGCCAGCGGTTTCTCTCGTTGCAACATTGTCCGGATGGCGACTGCGGGCCCGATCGCCACGTTGGCCGCATGAGTGCGCTGGGACTAATCGCACACAGCACGATGGACGGGGCCTCCATCGCTGCCTCCACCATGATTTCCTGGCGGATGGGCCTCATCGTTGCGGTTGGCATCATCGTCCATGACATTACCGATGGACTAAACACGATTCTGCTGGTGACGCGCGGGGATTCAGCCAGCAAGAAAGACTTGGCATTTCTTGTTGCGGACGCGGCCGCACCCGTACTAGGTGGCACCGTTGTCGTTCTCGCTGGCCTACCTTCCCATCAGCTCGCGCTGATTCTCGGAGTGACATCCGGCTTCTTCCTGTTTACGGCCACGGGAGACTTGTTGCCAGACGCTCATCGCCGGTCGCCTGGATTTGGGGTTTCGGCAGCCGCACTAGGAGGTATCCTCCTCATTGGTATCGCGGTACGACTCGCATCAGTTTAGCCGTAGGTCACGAATAGCCCTCTACTCCAGGGTTTCTTGGCCAGCTTGCTGGTGAATAGCCCTGTCTAGTGGATAGTCGGCAAACAAGAAACTGGCTTTGTGTTCCGGTGATTTCCGTGTTGCCCGCCAACTGCTAGGTGAAGAATTTGCGATGTTGGCCCCCTGGTTTGTCACTAGTCTCTCGTTACTTGCCGACCTGCGGCAACTGAGGGATGCGCCTGCCGAGGCCGATTCTGACGAGTAATGAGGTGCGCTGTTGGTAGGATGACTTCGGCAGCACGTCGCAGAGGATCCGCTCAAAAAGTTTTGTTAACGAGAGCGTGATGGCGTTCTTAAAGAAAGGCGCAAAAAGCAAAAGAATTGCCAGGACAATTCCTGAATCACGAAGCGCCGCACTCTCCGTGATGCTAGTGATTATTCCGGAAATTACCTGTAGGTTCATGGCGGAGCGACCTCATCCTAATATCACTGCAGCAAAAAAATCCATCATTGATTTGGCCGAAGGCCGCAGTGACGCATCAGTTACGACCGGTAGCCTCAGATCTGATTCAACAATATTGTCACTTCTGTGTTCCGGCGAGTTATGAGACGCGGCCTAGAAATAGCAGCAGGACCAAGAATCCCACTACGTATGCAACGTACGCATTCAGCCGCCCGTGATGCATGCCCGCCAGTAACCGTGCGAGTCCGGTAGTGAATTTCCCAACAGGATCGAAAACCAACCGTTCGAGTACGTGCGTTTCATCCCGGCGTCGGCGGATGGCTGTGCGGAAGTGAACAGCTACAGTCTCGGGAGTGTCTTCGACGATGTTTGGGCGGAAGATTGCCTGAAATACGACGCGAACTGGGTTCGAGAAGCCGGTAGCGGTATAGGTCATTTTCGGTAATAGCTTTGGTATTCCACCCGCCCAAACCTCAGTTCTCGCGACTGACCGGCGGCGGGTGAATCCTCTCAAAATCAGCCATGTCGCAAGCAGAAGGATTGCGAGCGCCAGCACCGCGTAGGTGGGGGACATTGCGAAGACGACAGGATTCTGTTCGGAGCCCCGGAGCAAGACGACTACACCTCTCCCAGGGATCAAGCCGAGTCCCGTCTGCGCGCCGAGGTTGTGGAAGTCGCGGAGGAAGGCTGTGGGTAGCTGCTGGTTCGTTTCGGAAGCCGTAAAGAACGGCGGAACGAGTGAAGCGGTGGCGCTTGCACGAGAGAGCGGTTCGACCGCAACATTCAGCGCTGAGATGACGAAGGTGGGCAACGTGCCCAGCAGAAGACAAGCGATAGCTAATAGACCGAAGGAGAACAACGAAGCACGAGAGGCTTTTCTCGGGGTCGTTGGTGCCTCGCCGCGATTGATGCCCAGGAAAGTCATCGCATACGCCTTCACGAAGCACGTAACGGCCAAAGCAGCCGTAAGCGCCAGCATAGCTCCACACAATGCGAACACGACTTTGACCAGAGGCGATGGAAGGGTTGCGCTTCGCAAGAGCGATTGCAACGTCAACCATTCGCTAGCGAAGCCGTTAAATGGCGGAACTGCCGATATCGCTAAACAACCGACAAGGAACACGATCGACAGCATCGGCAGGACGCGGATCAATCCGCCCATTCGGTCCATCGTTCTTGTACCGGTCTGTGATTCGATTTGCCCGGAGCCCTGATACAGCAAAGTCTTATAAACAGAATGATTGCCCATGTGGTAGAGAGCAGCCGTGAGAGCAAGCGCGGCAGCTACGAGGTTTCCAGACTCGTGGAAAATGAGGAATGCTCCAATCGCGGCCACAATGATGCCGGCATTTTCAATGGAACTGTGGGCAAGCATGCACTTGAGATCGTTCTCGGTTGTAGCGTAGAGAATGCCGATCAATGCCGTGATCGAACCGATAATGAGAGCGAGCAAGCCGGGTCCAATTCCATGCGGCGGAACGAGATCGGTGTTGAGCCGTAGTATTCCATAGAAGCCTAGGTTCAATGTGACGCCGGCCAGCACCGGAACAAAAGCGCTCGACGAGGCCGAATATGCGCGTGGCAGCCAGAAGTTGATCGGCACCAGACCCGCTTTCACACCGAATCCCAGGAAACCAAGGATGAATACCGCCCAGACGCTCAGGGAGGAGAGATTTGCTGCTGCCGCTCTCAGCGCCGGGAAAGAAAATCCGCCTGTAGCGCTTCCGGCGATGAGAAAGGCGATGGCTACCAGGAGAAACCCGGCCTCGCTCATCGCCAGCATGACGAACCCAGCGGACGAGTCCGATTCGCGCCGCTGTTCATAGTTCACGAGCAAGTACAGCAGGATCGACATGGACTCCCAACTGAGCAGAAACATGAGCGCATCGCCGGCGACGAAGACCAGAACGACGGAAGCCATCAGCGCAAAGTAAAGAACCGCGTAACGGCGCGCAGGGTATGCCGTTCCGTATCGTTCTAATAGATGATTCGTGGTGAATACGGAGCAAGAGAGATACACGAGGCCCGTGACAAATAGGAAAATTGCTGACAGAGCATCTAGATTAAGAGAAAGCGCTCCGAAGCCATTGATGTTCCAAAGATGGATAGAGCAGTCGGATCCGCTGATGAGGCGGCCCGCAGCCGCAATCATCAGGAGAACCGAGCATACTGAGCCGAACCACGTGATGGCGCGGAGCGCGTACCTACCTCTGGATAAAACGGAAGTGACAACCGCAATTCCACACACGATAAAGAAAGCAACAAGCGTGCCGCTTGTCCAACTGGCCATATCAATGCTCCTTTGCACCGAGAGCCACTGGTTGTCTTCCCGCAATTGCGAGCAGTGAATCCAGAATCGCAAGTGGAGGCGGCGGATTCCCCGGAGTTGTTTCCAGGTCAACTGGCAGAACGTTGCGGACGCCGCCAGCGGAGACGAAAGTTTTTCCGAAAACCCCACCTGAGATGGCACAAGTTCCGACGGCAAGAACGCGCTTAGGCGTCGGCATGGCTTCGTAGGTCTTTAGCAATGGACCTCGCATGTTCGCGGTGACGGGACCAACTATAAGGAGCACATCGGCAAGTCGCGGTGTGGCCGTCAAGAAGATGCCCAGCCGATGCATGTTGTACAGAGGATTATTCAGCTGCTTCACCTCGTGTAGGCACGCGCCGCAATCACCGGCATCAACGACCATGACATGGAGAGATCTACGGAACGGAATCGGCAAAGCAGAATGGGATGTACTCGACGTTCGAGACCACTGAAATCCCGGCTCCCAGCGCATGGGAGTTGGAGTCCCGAAGTGACAGCGCTCGCACCATACGCAAGTGTCGATCTCCACGCTAGCCCGAACTCCGTTGGCCCGAATCGCATGAACTGGGCAGACCGCCTCCGCGCTGGCGGCCTCGGTAACGGTCGAGTATTCCGTCGCGACGGGACGCCCGGGCGAAACGCCCGGAGTATTCTCAGGCGCAAAAGGGTAACGTGTCGATTGAACTCCTTTACGCACGCCATGCCAGAACCAGAAGCTCATCTTCAATCTCCTATCGATCACACTCCGCGGCAGACAAAGCGAACGTCGCGAGGATGATGGGGAAATCCTGGAACGCGAAGTCTTCTACAGCGATGTGCAGACCGAGCCAATTTCGGAACGAAGGCGAAAGAACTCGATATCGCTCGACGCTTCCTCCGTGATCCAACCGAACCCAATGGAGGGCCGCTCCAGTAGGGGCCTCAACCCAACCCAGGGCAGCCGTGTCGCGCGGGGTTTCCGGAAGAGGATTGTGAACCTCGCCTGGTATTAGTGCGGTGAGCGCCTGGTTTAGCAGCTTCGCTGACTGTCGAGCTTCTTCGAACAAAACGCGGAGCCGGGCGTATCCGTCACCCTCTTTTTCACACGCGACCTCGAATCGGAAGCCCTCGTAACCAGAGTAAGGATGCTCGCACCGCAGATCACGGCAATTGCCGGAAGCGCGTCCCACAGGTCCGACCAGGTCCAGCTCGCGAGCTTTGGCGGGCGTTACGATTCCAACGTCTTCAAGACGATCAAGAAAACTGCTCGAGAATCGGAGCTGTTCTTCCAGATGATTGAGTTGTTTCGATTCCGCTTCGATGGCCTTCAAGAGAGCTTCGCATTCGCTTGGTTCGAAGTCCCGGCGTAGGCCGCCAGGAGTGTTCAGTCCAAATAGATAGCGGTGTCTCGTGAAAACGCACGAGGCTCGGAGCAATTGTTCCTCAATGATGGAAGCATGAGCTTCCGACACGCTTAACGCGGTAGATTGGCAAATTGCAGCAATCGATCCGGCATGGTGTCGAAGGCGTTCAAGTTCGCTGAGGGCGACCCTAAGAATCCGCGCTCTCTCTGGAACCTCTACGCGGGTGGCGTTTTCGATCGCCTGACAATAGGCCAGGGAATGCGCAAATGCAGACGTGGCGGCAAATCTCTCGGCAAGCAGAAGAGCATCAGAAGCCGATTGGCCTTCGGCCATCTTTTCAATGGCGCGGTAGTTATAAAAAAGCCTCGGCACAGCTCGAATGACATCTTCGCCTACAGTCTCAAGGAGGAAATGGACAGATTCGCCGATTCCTCCTTCATAGACGGGACCGACGGGCATGGCGAAAGCACCAGGATCCTGGACGACCAGCATAGGATGCCAGTCTTCCTTCGGCCGCTTCTCGATTTCGGCTGCGGCGGCGTTGAAATGCTTACGCATGGGAGCGACACCTTCCTGCCAAACCTGATCGTGCAGGACGAAATCCCCGAGCCGCGGATGCTCTTCGAACTGCAAGCCAAAAAGGTCTTCGGCTTCACGCTCGTACCAATCGGCCGCATGAATTTGAGTACTGATACTGGGAACAATAGTCGTCGAAAGCGGCAGGCGTAACAAACAATGCAGCCAGGTCGAGCCAGGCGCAAGGAAGACATAGCGAAGATTCCAGTTTTCCCGCTCTTCGACGATTATTCCGCCAAAAGAACAGTCGGCCTCCGAAAACAGGAAGGAGCAGACGTTCGGCAGGACTGTTGGCTGAAGTATGTCGAACTCTGCATTAACGCCGGTTGGGGGTACCACGCGAACGACATCGGGGCCGAAACGCTCGTTGAGCGCAGATGAGATTCTTTCGAAGGCGTTCAGATTCGTTGCGGCTGATGTCGTCATGCTTAGCGGCCTCCTAACTGGTGCGCCGCAACCAGGAGCAACTCATGTAACGGGGCAGGAATGTAAATGCCGAGGATCAGAACTGGTAACGAAGCCATGGCGATGCTGAATCGACAACTCGCAGGCACGGCTTCGATTGGACCGGTCAAAGCAGGTCTGCCAAAGACCATGCGATTGACGTTCATCATGATTCCGATAAACGCAATTACGATAAAGATCGCAAGGAGGGCGACGACCGCGTGTTGTCCGGCACGGACTCCGGCCGACAGGATCGACAATTCGCTCAAGAAAATGGGAAAGGGCGGAGCGCCAGCAATAGCAAGCGAGCAAAGCAGAAGCGCAGTACCAGCAAATGGAGAGATGCGAAGCAGTCCCCTAACTGATGAGATTTCGCGTGTGCCCAGCATCAGGAGGATGATTCCGGCGACGTAGAAGCACAAGGATTTTGTAATCGCGTGATTGAGCATCTGCGACACGGCGCCAAAATCGGAAGCCTGTGTCGCGAGCCCAGTAGCAATGAGAATGATGCCCATGTGTTCGACTGTGGAATAGGCAAACATTCGCTTGTAATCCCTGACTTGTATCAGCAGAAACGCGGCGATACCGACCGAGATCAGACCCAGCACCACCATCCAACTGCCCATTCGTGCCTCGGGGGATGCGATCACGATCGAGAGAAACCGGATGATTACATATAACGGCACGGTGGTCTTGACGCCGGACAGAACTGCACAAATCGGAGTGGGCGCCTGACTGTGTGCATCGGGTAGCCACGTGTGCATTGGTGCCAAGCCAGTTTTAGCGCCGAATCCAACAAAAACCAGCAGAAACGAGAACCGCAGAAGGCCCGGGTTCATGGTCCCCGCGGCTTGGCGCAGGCCTTCCCATGTTTCCCAGGCACCGCCCGTCGTGCTCCGGTAAGCCCAGAACAGGACGAAGAATCCAAAGAGAGCGATGGGTGCTCCCATAATCGTTAGCACTGCAAACTTCCAGGCAGCTTCGAGAGCGGTGGAGGTTTTGTCGAATCCAACCAGCAATACCGAGAAAAGCGTGATGAGTTCTACGCATACCCAGACGAGATTTGGTTCGGCCAGCGAAGGAACCGCAAGCAACGCGAATGCAAGCAGGTTGTAGTTGAAATAGAAGATCCACAAACGCTTGCGTTCATGTCCATGCAGCATGTAGCCGCCGGAGAATGTGCAGGCGAGAGCCAGAACGAAACTGACGATCAGCAGTACGAGGACACTCAACCCATCCGCTTCGAACCAACCTGATATGCCGAAAACTCTTCCCGCCCTAAGGACCTCGAACAGGAGGTACACGGCGAGTCCGAAGACAAACCAACTCGATATCAGAGTCACTTGCCAGACCCATCGTCTTAAAAGCCGAAGACTGCACAACAGGGCTGCGATAATTGGTGCCACGAGAAGCGCCATTAGTGCCATGTGACAGGTTCCTCTTTTAATTCACGCAACGCCGCGGCTTCGGTGGTCCCGATTGCGATACGGATATGGCGGGTAAGCAACCCCACCACGACCGCAATGAGAACAACGTCGACCGCAACGGCAAGCTCGGCGATCATCGGCAACTCGGGAGCGATCGCGATTCCTGCAAAGAAGGAGCCATTCTCCATAGCGAGAATGCCGATGAGCTGCGGAATCGCCTCACGACGGGCCATTAGCGAGTAAGCTCCGATCAGGACTCCGGCGAGGCCGATTGGAAAGTTAATCCGGGCAATTGGGATAGGCACACTTGCGACAAATGGTGCACTCAGGAATTCGGCAAAGATGGTCAACGCCAGCGAGATCAGCAGCGACGAAGGAATGTTGATCGCCTGGGAAATCTCGCGTCTTTCGTAAAAGTCATCTGTCAAAAGACGGCGTAAAACCAGCGGAATTGCCACGACTTTCGCCGCTATCGTGATGAAGCCGAGTGCCCACAGATGGGACGCATTCGCACGCAGGCCGAGCGCAAAGGAACAGAGTGCGAGCAAGGCGGATTGGAATACGAAATAACGTACGACGCCCTGTACTTGCCGGGTTGCCACCATGGCAAACGCGGAGATCAGAATAAGTCCCGCTCCAAAGGTGTTCAGCGCGTCAAGGATGGAGGAGAACATTGGTCACGCCCCCGGGAAAATGCTTGTGATCATGGCTGCTACAGAGATGATGAATGCTGCGCCAAGGAACTCGCTGATGCGAAACAGGCGCAACTTGGCGAGCGAACTCTCGATTACAACCAACACGATCGCGAATGCCAGGATCTTCAACGCGATCTGCGGCATCGCTGCGAGCACATCGAGTAAATGTGTTCCATGCGCGAGTCCCCACGGTGCGAGCAAGACATTGAGAAAGATGCAAGTGAGTACTAGAAACTTCATCTGGCCGCCCCATTTCATCAGCGCGGCACCACGGCCCGAGTACTCCAACCCTTTCGACTCGTCGATCATGGCCAGTTCGAAGTGACCCGACGGATTATCCACTGGAATCTTTCCTCCTTCGGCTAAGATCAACATCAGGAATGCGATCAGCAGCAGAACGTGTGCGGGTGAGAAAAACGCAGTGACGCTGAGAACCCACCTTTGTTGCACGATGTAGGGAATGGTCGATTGCGCAACGAAGGAGACGGTGAAGAACACGATCATGAAAACCGGCTCCGCAAGAAAGCCGACCATGCGGGTGCGGCTGGCTCCCATGGGACCATATGGATTTCCGGTATCCACAGCCGCCAATGCGGCGAAAAAGCCTCCCAAGCTCAGGAAGAAGCCGCCGGCTAACATGTCACCCATAAACGCGAATGCCAGTGGGTAATCCGTGAGCACGGGAATCAGGATCGTGACAAAAATTGGCGTGATGAACACCAGGTACGGAGTCACTCGGAAAATCCAGGTGGTTTCGTTCGAGATCAGTTCATCTTTGTGAAAGAGCTTCCATATATCCCAGTACGGTTGAAAGATGCTTGGCCCGCGTTTGCTTTGGACGATCTCTTTCAAACGGGACAGCACGCCGGCATACAGAGGTGCGACCGCAAGCACGAACGCAATCTGCAGCGCGTTGTAAGCGAGTGTGTTAATCATGCGCTCGCAATCCTTGTGGATTCGGTGACGTTGAATGCAGCTCTCGCCAGCGAGGTTCAGCCTCCGGCGAGCGAGCATCGCAGCAGTTACAGAAATGTTTTAGGGATTTAGCAATTGCTCCTTCCACGTAGCTCCTTTAGAAACAGCGTTCTATCAGGATTTGGAAGGAGTTATCAGCTGACCTGAGGAGTGTCAGCGCTTTGTCCGGGTTTCCCCAGAATGGCAAACTCCACTGCCGACGCTATTGAAGCACACATTAATTAGCGACTGCAAGCATTCACACTGGACCTTCAGTTCTGTTTGCGATTCTTCCGAGGTGAAACCACGATCGTTTACGAATTCGAGCAAGTACACAAGTGATGTTGTCGTCACTCTGATTCTCTTTCGCAGTTTCGACCAACACGGCAGCTGCCTTCTCAAGGGTTTCGCTTTTAGCCACAATAGATGCAATCTGATCGTCCGAAACCACCTTTGTGAGCCCGTCGCAAGCAAGCAGGAGAACATCGCCGGACGTTATTGCGAGTTCCTGCACGTCAGCTTCGACGTTATCTGCGATCCCTAACGCCCGGGTCACGATATTCTTCAGAGCTGAACCAGCAGCTTCGTTCGAACTGATGAACCCTCTGCGTAATTGCTCCGCAACGAGTGAATGGTCCTCCGTTAATTGTCTCAGCCGATTTTCGTGAAGGAGATATGCGCGACTGTCGCCCACATGGCCAATCGTTATCACCGAGTCTCGAACCAGAGCGACGATAATGGTTGATCCCATTCCCAGTTGTCGTGAATTGTGTAGTCCTGCTTCGCGAATTGCCGTATTGGCGATTGCAATCGCCCCCAAGACCGCGTCAGCAGCTGGTGATGCCCCCGGCCTGTTCGAGGCAGTGATCGGAAAGTGCCCCATCTCTTTCGAGTGCCGGAAATAGTCCAAGACACACTGCACGGCCAATCGGCTGGCAACCTCACCGGCAGCAGCTCCGCCCATGCCGTCACAAAGAACGAGGACTCCTAGATTCGTATCGAAGCCGTAGTTATCCTCATTGTTCTTGCGCTTCAGGCCCACGTCAGTTTTAGCAGCCACTTCGACGTCAATCTTCACGGATCTGCCTCCGCTGATGCTCGCGTCCGCGAGTCACGGTCAAGGTGGGTGGCTGCGAAGTGAAGAGCAGAGAGAGATTCAGGCGGTTTGTCACGATGCCTCACGTGTAGAGGTCATCAGCCGCATTTGGCACGGCGGTTAACGGCGAACCTCATCGCCAGTGGTGAATGAAAATATCACGGCAGAAGCGCGTCAGCAATTTGCTACGCGAGTTGAGACATCATCCTTCGCACTGCTAAACTTCTTGTGGGTTTGGAGTGCACCCATAACCGCCCTCGCCATCAGGGCAGATGACTCCTACGAGCCGTGGGCTCGAGGAGCGCCAAACTTCCTCCCGGGTTCAATCAACGGCAAAAAGAAAGCGCGGCCATTCCCCGCGAACGTGTGGCATACGAGCCGTTTTATGGCCTTTCAAAGCATCTTGTTTCCTGAGCACCGGGCCGACGCTGTATTACAGCAGGACATGCCTAAGTTCTTTCGTGATCTGAATCTGAACCAAGTGGTTGAAAAGATCACGGCCGAATATGCGGAGTACGGGCTGACTACGTTCTTCTTTACCGACTTACACGATCTTGACTCCATCGCGTACCGACAGGCAGTGATGAAGGATCTCGAAGGCCCGTTGCTGATGGAAGCCGTCGTGTCATTTTCATCCGCGATGAACCGGATGCGGCGGCATCTCGACGAAGCGAAAAACCTTGAGAGCTACAAGTATTCCAAAGAGAGGCGATTTCTTGAGGCGATCACTATCTATTGCGACGCTGTCGAGGTGTTGCGACAGGGATTGGAGTCGCTACCTGTGAGATCACGAGGTCTGGAAGGATTTGCTGCCTACTTGAACGAGTACGTTGCTGATGCTGCGTTTCGCAGTCTGGCGACCGACGCGAGGAAGTTGAACGCCGAGCTGTCCGCGGTCAAGTACTGTGTATTGATCAGGAATGGCGCAGTCACAGTACGCCATTATGAAGGCGAGCAAGATTACAGCACCACCGTCGAGGCGACATTTCAGAGATTCAGGCAGGGCGCGCTTGGTCTTCGTCGACTCGAAATCCACCCCTGGAGCAGAGTTAACCATATCGAGGCACAAATACTGGAACGTGTGGCTCTTTTGTTTCCCGAAGTGTTTGCTTCTGTCGCTGCATTCTTCTCAGAACACCAGGCTTATGTTGACCAAACAATTGCTCGGTTCGATCGCGAAGTGCAATTCTACGTCGCGTACCTGAAGTACATCGAGGAACTACGCCACTCTGGCTTGCATTTTTGTTACCCAGAGCTTTCAGCGCATTCTAAAGAGATTAACGCCGAAAATTCGTTCGATTTGGCTTTGTCCGTAAAGCTCATCGCAGAAAAGAAAACAATAGTTGCGAATGGTTTCTTCTTACAGGGCAGCGAACGTGTTTTTGTCGTCTCGGGGCCGAATCAGGGTGGCAAGACAACATTCGCGCGGATGATCGGCCAGTTGCACTTCTTGGCTTCTCTGGGATGCCTTGTTCCTGGAACCAGTGCTCGCCTACTCCTCGTCGATCGCGTGTTCACGCACTTCGAGCGTGAAGAGCAGATCACCACCATGGTCGGCAAGCTCCAGGATGATCTGAATCGAATTCGGGAAATACTCGAATTCGCAACCGGGAACAGCCTGATCATCATGAACGAGACGTTTTCATCGACCACACTTAACGACGCTTTGCTTCTAAGTCGCAAGACGATGGAGAGGATCTCGGAACTCGATGCGCTTTGCGTCTGGGTGACATTTCTTGATGAACTTGCGTCATTCAACGAAAAGACTGTAAGTGAGGTGAGTACTGTCAGGCCAGAGAATCCTGCAACTCGAACTTTCAAGCTGGAGAGAAGGCATCCCGACGGACTGGCATACGCATTGGCCCTCGCTGAAAAGCATAGGGTCACATATCGTGCGCTGAAGGAGAGAATCAGAGCATGAGAGTGTGTTTGATGCATTCGGACAGGGACTTCGAATCTACAGCTGTACTGTGGCAGTCCCTCTTCCGCAGAAACAACACAAAGGAAGAACCTCTTTCACGTCATGAACTCTCGTTAATTCAGGACTTGGGGCTCAACGTTCTCTTGAACGCGATGGCGAAAGGCGACGAGTTCCTATTGCAGGTTAGCCGCAAAACTCTGCTATCTGGTGTCGGTAACGATATTGATACCGTTCTGTATCGCCAGGAGATCACGAGAGATTGCCTCACGAACCAGAGCATCGTCAGGTCAATCTACGAGTTCAGTGTCGATGCGACCGAACCGAAGAGCCAGTGGTGGGGGTTGTCGAGCCGTTACCCATATTCGCTGCTGCATGACTCCATCGATCAGCTTTCCTACTTTCTCGCCATACTCAAGAAACTCAGGACTATAGCGGAGACTGAAGCTCGGTCGTTTCGTTCGCAAGGCTTCACCAATCTATTTTCGATGCTCCGTCGCGAACTGAGCGATGCGTATCTGGCGACGGTGGAACGGCACCTTGTGGAGCTGAAATTTCCCAACGGGGTTTTGTTGAGCTCGGAACTGGGCGATTGGAATGAAAGCGTAAGGCTAACGCTTTGCCAAGGTCCGGAGAACAACCAGAGTTGGTTAGATCGAATCCTCGGCAAAGGTCCTCCGGGATATACATTTCATCTTCATGAGCGTGATGAAGCGGGAGCGCAGATTCTTTCGGAAATGCGCAATCGCGGAATCGCCCGCGTCGTTTTGGCGCTAGCCGACTCCGCCGAACACGTCTTGAACTTCTTCAAGGCACTAAGAACCGAGCTGGCGTTTTATATCGGTTGTCTAAATCTTCACGAACGTTTAGCTGCAAAGGGCGAGCCGACGTGCTTCCCGCGGCCAAATGTGGCGGGCGAACGCCACCTCAAGTGTTCCGCTCTTTATGATCCTTGCCTCTCGTTACAGATCCAGGAGCGCGTCATCGGCAATTCTCTGAACGCGAATAGCAAGAGCCTGATTGCAGTAACCGGTGCCAACCAGGGCGGAAAATCGACATTCCTGCGCAGTGTCGGTATGGCGCAGGTGATGATGCAGTGCGGAATGTTCGTTGCAGCCGAAAGTTTCGAAGGGGAGCTCTGTCCGGCGCTGTTTACACACTTCAAAAGAGAAGAAGATGCGGAAATGAAGAGCGGCAAATTCGATGAAGAACTTGCGAGAATGAGCGAGATCGCCGATCGGATTAGTGCGAACTCAATGCTGCTGTTCAATGAATCGTTTGCGGCGACAAATGAGCGCGAGGGCTCCGAGATTGCGAAACAGATCGTGTCTGCTCTTCTGGAAAAGAACATCAAGGTATTCTTTGTGACGCATCTATATTCGTTCGCGCGTGACATGTTCGAGCGACATTGGGGCGGAGCGCTTTTTCTACGTCCCGAAAGGTCGTCCGATGGCACGAGAACGTTCCGCATGATCGAGGGCGAGCCACTGGAAACCAGTTTCGGAGCGGACTTGTATCGCAAAACATTCCCTTCCGAAGGGTCACCTGAACTCCAAAACCTGAAAGAACAGGATATCGGGAATTGAACGACCTAAGCGCGAAACAGAAGATCTCGACGCCGGGACGCAAGGCGGCTCTTCGTTTTGTGCTCACCATCGGTATTGTGAGCCTCTTCGCCGACATGACATACGAGGGCGCTCGGAGTATCACCGGCGCACTGCTGGCGACACTTGGCGCAAGCGGCTTCGTAGTGGGTATTGTGGCCGGGCTTGGCGAGCTTCTCGGCTACGGATTACGCCTTGTCTCCGGCAGAATTAGCGACAAGACACAGAAGTTCTGGCCGATTACGCTGATCGGCTATTTCGTGCAAATGACCGCGGTGCCGTTGCTTGCTCTGGCGGGAAGCTGGCCTCTAGCGGCGACCCTAATGCTGCTGGAGCGTATCGGAAAGGCGACCCGTAATCCGCCGCGCGACGTGATGCTGTCGCACGCAGCGAAGGACATCGGCTACGGATGGGCTTTCGGGGTCCATGAAGCGCTCGACCAGTTTGGAGCGCTCATTGGACCGCTTGTGGTTGCACTAGTGATTGCGGAAAGGGGGCAGTACCACCTGGCGTTCGCCGTGCTTGCCATTCCCGCCGTCATTACGCTTGCCTGTTTGCTGGTCGCCCGATTCCTTTATCCAAACCCCGAGAAATTCGAACCAGAAGCGTCGAAGGTTTCTCGTTCCGGGTACGACTCTAGGTTTTGGGTGTACTTGATGGGAGCAGCGCTGGTTGCTGCAGGCTTCGCCGATTTCCAGCTAATCGCCTTTCACTTCCAGAAGGCGGATGCTGCATAGACAATCTGGATTCCCATCGCGTACTCCATCGCCATGGCAGTCAGCGGGGCCGGCTCACTGGTTTTCGGGAAATTGTTCGATCGGGTCGGAATTTCCGTGCTGATCCCACTCACGTTGATTTCCGCCGCCTTCGCTCCGCTGGTTTTCCTGGAGGGCTTCTGGGGCGTCGTTGTCGGTTCGGCGCTGTGGGGCCTGGGGATGGGAGTTCACGAGTCGATTATTCCCGCAGCGGTGGCGACCATGGTGTCACCGCAACGGAGAGCTTCTGCCTATGGATTATTTACTGCGACGTACGGAATTGCCTGGTTCGCCGGTAGCGCTGCAATGGGCTGGATCTACGATCATTCTGTACGAGGGACCGTATTCTTCTGTGTTGCTATGCAGCTACTCGCAATCCCCTTCTTCGTCCACATCAGGTATGCGTTGACGCGGGACCGGTCGTAGGATCTCTTCTGATTATCACTAAAGCAATCTGCAAACTACTGTGCCAAGGCCAGAACTTATGCCACACTCGCATATCAAAGTGGGTTCGGCATGCTGATCTTTGAAGATGCAACACGATTCGCGCCCAACGCGGTTGCTTATAAGGTGACGATCGCACTTGCTGTCGGAATGTTGGTCGGGTTCGAACGGGAATCGGCCAGCAAAGATGTCGGAATTCGCACGTTCGGACTGACCGCTCTTCTCGGAACCGTTTCGATTTTGATCTCCCCAGCCTTTGGACTGGCCGCCATGGTGGGGGTGATCGTTATGCTTGCGCTGCTCAATATCCGTAGCTTGCTGGCCAATCATTCACTTGAGATTACGACCTCTGCCGCTCTACTCGTTACGTTCGCGCTGGGAGTACTCGTCGGTTTGGGGCACAGTTTTACTCCCGTTGCGTCGGCCATTCTGATGACCTTGCTTTTGGCGTGGAAAGTCGAGCTTCGAAAGTTCTCAGGCGGCGTCACTATCGAGGAGTTGCGGAGCGCCGTTCTGTTAGCACTAATTGGATTGGTGATTTACCCCATTCTTCCGGACCGGTTTGTGGACCGCTGGCAGTTGGTCAATCTTCGTCAAGCCTGGATCACTGTCGTCGTTATCGCCGGAATCGCGTTCGTTAACTACGTGCTTTTGAGGCTGTACGGCAGCCGTGGGTTACATTGGACGGCGGTTCTCGGCGGACTAGTCAACAATCGCGCTGCGGTTGCGGAATTGATGAACGTCGTAACCGGAGTCCAGATCGTCGGGGTAGTCCTGCTCGCGACCTTGGCGATGTTCATTCGTAACCTCGCTATTTTAGCGTTGTTTGCGCCTCAATCAATCTTTACTGCCATCGGCCCACTATTTGCTATGGCACTCGTTTCAATGCTCCTGTTGACAGGACAAAAAGGCGAAGAGGTTGGTCGAGAACTGGCACTCAGCTCTCCCATTTCTCTCCGACGAGTGTTGTCGTATGGCCTGCTATTTCTAGCAATTCAGGTGCTAGGTACTTTAGCAGCGCGATTCTTCGGCAACATGGGATTGCTTGCAGCTAGCGTGCTTAGCGGTATGGCGAGCAGCGCCAGTGCTACCGCTGCTGCAGCCAATCTCGCTGCCAGTCAGAAGATCATTCCTGCGCTCGCCGGAACAGCGGCGGTTGCTGCCTCAATGTCCAGCGCCATGACAAATCTGCCGATGGTCTTCAAACGTCTGCCGCGCCCAGCTTTCATGAAAATGCTGCTCTCAACTGCGTTGCAGGTCGGTGCTGGAATTGGTGTTCTTGCGATTCAACATTTCCTTATTTTCCACGAGCATTGATGCCTTTGGAGGAGGTGACAGCCGCGACCAAGGGGTCAACTAGCTTGGAACGCCCCTCCATGACGAACGGCAATGTTACTGGTCGTGATCAATCGGTTTCCGACCATCTCTTCTAATTCAGGCAATACTTGCTCTATGTGGCGTTCCTCATCGATAAATTCCAGCACCAGCGGGAGCTTGTGTCCGACATCGACAAGTGACGTCGTGCAGATCCCTTCCGATCTGGTGTAACCGGCGACGCCTCGAATGACAGTTGCTCCGGCGATGCCGTTCTTTTCTAGTGCCTTCAGGAGTTGAATGTGCAGTGGCAGACCGTGCCAACGGTCTCCCTCATTCATGAAAATCGAGACTCGGACGGGATGCATAAGGACACCTCACGTGTCATTCGCCTTTGTCTTTGCGAACCAGTTCGTAAGCAGCATTGAGCTCTTGCGTCTTCTTCATTGCTAGTTCAATCAGTTCCGGCCCCAGATGAGAAACACGGTCGGGGTGATATTGCATAATCAGATTCTTGTATTTGCTCTTAATGTCCGGCATTGCATCTGTAGCGCTGGCACCCAGAATCTCGTAGGGATTTCGGCCACCCAGATCCACCTTCCCGGAACGACGGCGAGTATTGGAGCTGGTTGATTCGCGCTTGCCTCGGCTTTCCTGACGCGGTCGTGGCGGCTCAAACGCGCGCCAAACAAGATTTTGCAGAATATGGGGACTGTTGCTGCCCCCTACGGCGTTGATGTCGATAACCGAAACGATTCGCCCGTGTTCCAAGAGAATGACACCCTTTTCTTCGACTTTGGAATGAGCGAAGTTGGAGAGGTGCTGGAGAAACGCGTCCGGAACTGAACGCGAGGGAACAAACCACTGAACGTCACGGCAATCGACGACCAACGTGCGAGCCCACGGCCGATGTTCGGCGGAAGAATCGAGGATGAGCCCTGTACGAAAAAGAGCGGAATCCACGAAGCGGTACAAATCGTCGAGTGAAGCGAAATCAATCGGAGTCATCGACCGTACCCAAAAAGCAAAACTCCTGGACAAGTTGCCAGGAGTCATCAGCCAGCTCGGTTGCCGGCGGTTATGGCGGATTCCATCGCCAAAGCGCACAGTAGCACGGGTTTGCCCGACTTTCAAACGGAATGGCGCTGAGTCCGTTACTCTGGTGCGCCAAATCATTGACGCTCGTCCGGCGATTGATGTATCAAATCAACAGGTGAGGGAGTTCACCTCATAACCGCTGTCCCTTCCTTTTAGCCGGGACAGATGATGACTCCTGACAGGGTTTTTTGTCGGCGAGTCATGCAAGCCCGGCGACCGAACCCCGAAAAAACAGGCATTCACGAGGACGAAAATGAAAATCGTCATCATCTCCGATCTCCATGCGAACTGGGACGCTCTCTCGGCGCTTCCTGAAAAGGGCGACGAACTGTGGGTATTAGGTGACTTGGTTAACTACGGCCCTGAGCCCTCTGAGGTCGTTGATTACGTCCTGTCCAACGCCTCGGTCGCAGTGCGTGGCAATCATGATCATTCGGTCGGCTACGACACGGACCCGCGATGTACCCCGGCATACGCGAAAATGGCCGAGGCTACTCGACGAATGAGCCTGCGAGTTCTCTCCCCGGTGCAGAAGCGGCTTCTGCACGATTTGCCCACCTCGCTCACTCTCGAAAGGGAGGGCTTCCATTTTTATCTTTGCCACGCTCGGCCGACCGATCCTTTGTATGGCTATTGCCCAGCGGATTCCGACGAGTGGCGAGACGAGTTGGAGGAAGTGAAGACGGATGTGCTTCTGGTTGGCCATACGCATACACCTTTCATTCGAAACATCGGGAAGCAAGTTGTCGTGAATCCTGGGAGCCTGGGACAACCGAAGACCGGGAGTCCAGATGCCTGCTACGCCGTCTGGGAGGATGGCCGGTTTGAGTTGAAGTCGTTCCCCTATCCGGTCGAAAAAACGATTGTGAAGATCGATCAGCTTGATCTTCATGCAGACCTGAAAGAGAAGCTCACCAAAGTTGTGACGACAGGTTCGATTTGAATTAAATAGAAAGGCGGCATTCATTTATGGCAGCAATCAAGTCAATTACCGCAATGGAGATCCTCGATTCCCGGGGCAATCCTACGGTCCAAGTTGCACTCACACTCGACAGCGGAGTAACCGGAGTTGCCAAGATTCCGTCCGGCGCTTCGACAGGAAAGAACGAAGCGGTCGAGCTTAGAGATGGCGAAAAAGGTCGCTACGGAGGCAAAGGTGTTCGGAAGGCAGTTGCTAACGTCGTCGACATCATCCAACCGGCGGTGCACGGCTTCGACGCCTCCAATCAAGCCGGACTCGACCAGAAGTTGATTGATCTTGATGGCACGCCCAACAAGGCACGTTTGGGGGCGAACGCCATTTTGGGAGTTTCCATCGCGGCGGCAAAGGCCTCTGCCGAAGAAAGAAACATTCCTCTGTACCGCTACTTTCGGGATCAAGCCGAGTACGTCATCCCATCGCCCATGCTAAACGTTCTCAATGGTGGCAAGCACGCCGACAACAATGTTGATTTTCAGGAATTCATGATCGCTCCCGTCGGCGCACCTTCGTTTGCGGAAGCGCTCCGGGCGGCAGCGGAAACCTTCCATGCGCTAAAAGATGTACTCAAGAAAAAGGGCTACGACACGAGCGTTGGCGACGAAGGCGGATTTGCCCCGCGACTCCGCTCCAACGAAGAGCCGATGGAACTGATTCAGTCGGCCATCACAAAGGCGGGGTACAAACCGGGAACCGAGATCGCTATCAATCTCGATCCGGCAGCAAGCGAGTTCTATGAAGATGGAGCATACGTCTTCGCCAAATCTGATAAATCACGCAAGAATTCCGCCCAAATGATCGAAATGTGGTCGAACTGGCTAAAACAATATCCGGCACTTTCGCTCGAAGACGGGTTGGCTGAAGACGACTGGGATGGCTGGCAGCAACTGACGAAGAAGCTAGGAAAGGAGTTTCAGCTGGTCGCGGACGATATTTTCGTCACCAATCCTGCGATCTTCGAGAAGGGCATTCAGCGTGGCATCGCAAATTCCATCCTCATCAAGCTCAATCAGATCGGGACTGTAACCGAAACGATACGCTGCATCGAGCTTGCGAAGAAGAACGGATACACCGCCGTCGTGTCGCATCGCTCGGGAGAAACGGATGACACCACGATCTCCGACTTTACGGTTGCGATGGGCGTAGGGCAGATCAAAACAGGTTCGGCTTGCCGTGGCGAACGCATCGCCAAGTACAACCGTCTGCTCGAAATTGAGAAGGAACTGGGAACGTGCGCGAAGTACGCCGGGCGTTCGCTTTATTCCCAATTCCGTTCATAGGACCTTGCTCGTGGCACAACACCCGCATCGATTCGACGAGTTCACCGATGAGGAGATCGAGAAGCTCATTACGAGCCTCGAATCGCTTCGGGAAGGTGAACTCGGCGTATCGATGCTGGTGGCCTGCGGCCAAAAGGCCGTCCCCGCTTTGCGTCGCTATCTGCTCGAAGGGCGACCTCGTGTCGTCTACCAACCGCGGCAGCGTGCCGTGCTGGCGTTGGCAGAACTCGGAGCGAAGGACGTCCTGCTCGATTATCTCGCCACGCCGAAAGACTCTCTCGCACCGGAGATTCGCTACGCTGAAGAGGGCGTCGAGAGTACGGCGGCCAGGTTAGTATCAAAGTGGCAGACCGAAGATGTTTTCCGAGTACTCCTGAATCTTGTATCCCATCGAACGGTTGTGGGAGCGATCGAAACGCTTGGAGAGTTTCGACGGATCGAAGCGCTGCCCGTCTTCATCCGCCTGCTCGGCGATGACGTAGGCCGGACATTTGCCGCCGATGCGATACGGAACCTCGGTTCCGATGCAACCGCGGATTTGATAGAGGCGGCGATTACGCCTGATCCCAACCGCCCCGAGGAAGCACCGTCGAGTTTGGTTCGGCGCAGGCAAGCGTTACGCCTGTTGTGGGATCTGAGCTCTCTTCGTGACAAACACGAACTGCCGAAACTTAAAGCCTTGCTCTACGACCCTGATCCCGAGATCGCGGCCTGGTCGGCGCAGATGTTCCTGCGCGAGGGGAATGAGGACGAAAAGGCTTACGCGGCAAAGGTGCTGCTGGACGTCTACGGTTCAACGAATTGGACGATACAGGCGGAGATTCAGCAGACCTTGCAATCAAGACTGGAGGTGGTGCGCCCAATTGCCCAGAGACGCGCGAAGATGCAACTCAGCTATGCCGAGGCGATGCTTCTGCGCTGTCTGATGGCTATGCCTGATCCGGAGCATCGCTGTGAATGACTTCAACGCAGACCTGCTTCAACGTTACGATCGCTACAAGCTCGAACTGGCGGATGAAGTTAGGATCAGCCTGGAGCACGCCAAGGAATCCGCCTATGGCGACATCATTGAATCTCTCAAGGCAGTTTTGGCACGACTCGCCGCTGGTCAATTCAACCTTGCTTTCGTGGGTCAGTTCAGTCGTGGCAAGTCCACGGTGATGAACGCATTGATCGGGCAGAATTTATTGCCGGTTGGTGTTGTGCCCGTCACATCGGTGGTCACGATGGTGAAGTACGGCTCGCGATCACGCGTGGTTATCAGATTCGCGAACAGCCTGCTAACTCGAGAAATAGAGATTAGTGAATTGCCGCAGTACGTCGCACAGACCGGAAACCCGGGAAACGTCCGCGGACTGCAAGTAGCAGAAATACAAACGCCCTGCGATCTGCTGCTCCGTGGTGCGTGCCTGGTTGATACTCCCGGAATCGGTTCATCGATCGTAGAAAATACCAGCACAACTCAGCGCTTCCTGCCTGAAGTAGATGCGTTCGTGGTGGTGACGGCGGTCGACTCCCCTGTGACACAGGAGGAATGCCAACTGCTACAGAACGCCGTGGATCGTGGCAAGAAAGTTTTCCTGGTGCTGAATAAGGCCGACCTGCTACGAGACGACGATTTACTTCAGGCCACGAATTACGTTCGTGAAGTTGCTGCTGATATCAGCCCCACGATTCAGGTTTACGCACTGTCGGCACAGAACCACTTGCGAAGCGGGGCCGCTGATAACAGCGACGACAAAGGCTGGTTAACTTTCGAAAGTGAATTGCGAACATTCCTTGCGCAAGATCGAGCTGCGCCGTTTCTTCTCAACAATTGCGATCGCGTGATTGCCGCCCTACGCTCGCCTAATGGCCTCCCGGGATCCTCTGATGTGCTGAAGAGGGTCGAGAAGATCCGAGTTGATGTTGCTAGAGCTGCGGCCAAGCCAGCCGATACGGCACAATCGGTCGTGCATTCGGTATCGTGGCAATCGACTTGTTTTGTTTGCGCGGGCGCGGCGGCCAGAGTTTTCGATTTCCTTTCGCAATATCAGTACGCCATCACCGCCGATCCCGACACTCGCAATCGTCACGCTCGTATTAACGGCTTTTGCGATCTGCACACATGGCAATACGAGAAGATCGCTTCGCCGCGCGGAATTTGTACAGCCTATCCTCCACTCTTACGTCGCGCAGCGGAAATGCTCGGACGGAGTACCGAATTTTCACCTGGATGCTCATGTCCTGCTTGCGAGGTGCAGGACTCTGCGGAACGAGAATTATTGCAAACGATGGCAAGCAGGGTTGATGACGATCGAGGCGTGCAGTTGCTCTGCATTCCCCATCTGAAATTCGCAGTGAGGTTTGGCTACGACGCTCGCGCAAATGAATTCGCTACTTCATTATCGGCCACATTAACTCACATGGCTGAAACGATGCAGCGTTTTAGTATGAAACAGGTGGCTCTGCGCCGGGACTTGCAAAGTGAGGAGGAGCAGCGTGTTCACCGGCGGGCTCTGGCGTTGCTTGTGGGTCAGCCACAGATCAAAACCGGGAATTGACCAGGACTCGACTTTTGCACGATAATGTTCGTGAACTGGTAGGTGTTGGAGTTCACCTTTAACCGCCCCGACCGGGGCAGATGACTCCTAGCGAGGTTCCCTCGCGTGGAGTCAGTTCCTTTCCGCACGAGATTCCTCACAAAAGAAGTCAGCGCAGCAGCCGATGCTCTGCGTCAGTCGTGTTTCGTATGACTGTCGAATCCGGCGGTTTGTTGAATTCGGCCCAGCAGCGGCGTCTTCGCACCACTTGCGAATACGTCGATAAGCTTCTCACGGATATCGAGAACGGCTTACATTCCGCTGATTCGAAGTCCCCGTTCCCGAAGTACATCGCCGACCTCTCTCCACTTCAGCAAAAAATCGTTCAAGACTACATCGCAAGAATCAGAGCCCGTTTGGTCAGTGCGCTTGCGGGACAGAACATCGATCGGCAGCCCCCCTCGGTTCCGTTGAGTCGCTCATTGCATGTTGGTGCGACCTTCATGGATATCGCGGTCGAAGAACTGCGGCCCAAGTACATGCGCGGTTATGGCGAAGTGGCGCCTGAGGCGGAGTCGGAGCTCAATGGAATTGTCGGCGAGCTGTCCGGGCTGATTGCAAAGCTCGATCAAACGGTAACCGATTCTGCCTCAGGAGACCTCGCGCAACGGCTCAAGAAACTCGAGGACGCAGGGGAACAACAGGATCTGCTTGAGGTCCTGGAACGAATCATCTCCGAACACGGACTCGTCGAGTTCCGTTCTACCCTGGCCATGATCATCGACCGGTTAGAAGATAATCGCTTCGAAATCGCCGTCTTTGGACGCGTCAGTTCCGGAAAATCCTCTCTTCTGAACCATATCCTCAGCTCACCGGTGCTGCCCGTAGGGGTGACACCCATCACCGCCGTCCCAATCCGGATTCTCTACGGTGATTCAGCAGAGGTTGAGGTCTGGCGCGCCAATATGCCGATGGAAGTTGTGCCGGTCGCCCAATTGGCAGAGTTCGTCTCCGAAAGGTTCAATACCGGCAATCGCAAGCGAGTGGCACGGATCAACGTGTTCCTACCAGCTGCTCGGCTATCCGATGGAGTGATGTTTGTTGACACTCCCGGCCTGGGTTCTCTCGCAACCCACGGTGCGCAGGAGACGATGGCTTACATGCCACGCTGTGACCTCGGTGTCGTACTGGTCGATGCCGGAGCAACGCTTAGCCAGAACGATTTAGAAACAATTCGAGCCCTCTATGAGCTTGGTACTCCGTCTCAAGTTCTTCTCAGCAAGGCGGACCTGCTAACCGTTGAGGATCGCCACAGCATGCTTGGCTACATCAAAGAGCAACTCAAGAAAGAGCTTGGCCTTGACTTGCCAGTCCGCCCAGTCAGCGCGCTCCCTGAGCACATTGCTCTGCTCGATGCTTGGTTTGATGAAGATATCGCCCCGCTCTTTGCGCGACGGATGGAGCTGAAGAATCTCTCTCTAAGGCGCAAGGTTGGAGCTTTGCGAAATTCCGTGTCCACTAGCCTCAACCTGGCAATCCGGCGCTCTTCAGCCGAGTCTATGGCAGGAACTGGCGGCAGCGATATTGAGGCTGGCTTGCGACACGCAACTGCAGCGATCGAGCAACTGGAAGCGAAGCTGCTGAAATCTTCCGAGCGCCTACCTGAGAGCTCGCGTGAACTGCTTGAATTTGCCGCGCGACAGTTGGTTGAGTCCTGGGAGTCGAATGACAAGACGAATGCGTCAGGCGTGATAACCAGTGCGATTCAGAGTCAATTGGTCAAACACGCTGACAGCATTCAAGGAGAGATTTCTTCGACAGAAAAACACATAGTCGAAATACTTCGCTCCGCGGCCATCTCGTTGGGCTTTGATGCCCCTGAGCAATCCGAATTCACCGTATTGGCACGTGAAATGCCCGCCTTCGACTTAGGTCCTTTGAAGGCGGACATCAGCCGTCCTCTATCCCTGCTTGCCAGCGAGAAGTTCGCGATTCATCAGGTGGCGGCGAAGTTAAACAAGGACTTCGAGCCACGATTGAGCATGGCGTTGCGGACTTATTCCGTGCTCTTGCGAGACTGGCTGCAGGCTCTGATGCGGCAGATCAAGAAAACATTTCAGAGTCATGCGGACATGTATCGCGCACAAGTGGACAGGCAGCGCGGTAAAGAACACATGCCAGCAGCAGAACTGGATGCGATAAGGAAAGATCTCGATTTGCTGCGGGAACCGGTTGTCGAGACGACTCACTAGGTAAGGAGGAACTTCAGAGTTGCTCAAGTACGTCATGGTGGGATTGGGCGGATTCGTGGGTGCGATCGCGCGATTCTGGGTTGGCGTTTACATTGCCAACCGGATGGGCACGCGTTTCCCCTACGGAACATTCGTGATCAATATCTCCGGCTCTTTCATCATTGGCTTGGTGATCACGGTACTGGCGGAACGAAGCAGCTTGAGTCCCAACTGGAGGTACCTCATCCCCATTGGCTTCGTCGGGGCGTATACGACTTTTTCAACATTTGAATTCGAGACTCTCCGAGCGATTCAGGACGGCCAGATTGCCATTGGGATGCTGAATGTGTTCGGAAGTGTAATAGCGGGGTTCATCGCGGTATGGCTAGGCGTTATCACAGCAAAGCTGCTGTAAGCGGCGACGTAATGACAGCAATCAGGGTTCATGACCTTGACCAGGCGATGATCAAAGGATCGTGCCCGCTCTGCGCAGTTCTGCGTGAATTTCAGAATGCGATCATCGAGCATATCGATCCCGCTTCCTCTGGTCCCTTGTGCAATTTCCATTGCTGGGCTGTTGCCAATTCCGCGCCGGCGATGGTTGCTCTGTCCGTGTACGCAAACATGCTGGGACAAACGGCACCTCACTCTGCCAAATGTGTGATCTGCTCGGAGATAGAGGATGAGGATACGAAGCGTGTGTCAGAATTCATTGCCGACTTTGCCAAGGTGCGCTTTGCCGAGTGGATGAACAAGTTCGGAACTCTCTGTATCAGCCACGCGCACCGGCTCGAACAAACCGCTCCAGAACGTCTACGCGAAAGTTTGCAGGGGATCCTGGAAAGAAACACGCAAGAGATCCAAGAACAGCTTCGCGAATATGCCGAGATTCTAAAGAGCGGCGATCATTCTGGTGGCGGCGTGCTCGGCAAAGCCGCAGCATTTCTAGTTGGCTTTCGTGGCTTTTCATCTTAGGAGGGCATCTTGCTGGAAACCGGTCCTGCGAAAAAAGTGGCAGTTTATGTGAACGAAACTCAGCAATATCACGGGGCACCGGTGTATTCGGCTCTGTTGGAGTTCTTGTTTTATCACTCCGTATCGGGTGCCACAGTAACTAAGGGAATCGCGGGTTTCGGGGCCGATCACCACCTTCACACCACTCGGCTTGTTGAACTTGCAGCGGAACTGCCAATCAAAATCGAATTCATCGAAAGCGAAGCACGGGTGGGAGAACTGCTTCCCAAGATCCGCGACATCGTCGGTGGCGCTCTGATTGAGGTTCACGACACGACTGTGTACACCGGAAAAGCGCAGCCTGCAGAGAAGCCGGGTCATAGGAAATTGGAAGGGCAAGCTAAGCTCATGCGCATCTATTTCGGCGAGAACGACCGCTGGGAAGGTAAACCGCTGCACGAAGCCATTCTCCAGGCACTGCGGGCCCATCAGGTGGCAGGGGCAACAATTTATCGGGGAATACTCGGATATGGTCCGAATGGCCGGATGCGCCGCGAGGCCACTTTCTCTCATGACCGGCCAATGCTTTTGTCGATCGTCGATACCGAAGAGAAACTTCGCGCGTTCACCCCCACCTTGGAAGAGATGATCCAGCAAGGCATCGTCGTACTTTCAGATGTTGAGATCGTGAAATACACCCACGATTACCAAGCTACTGAGCGGAGAAGCAAGGAACGCGAATGAAACTGACAGGCAATGCAAAGATGTTGCGAATTCATTTCGGTGAAGACGACAAATGGCATGGCAAGCCGCTTTATGAAGCAATCGTTCAGAAATGTCGCGAACTCGATATCGCCGGTGCCACTGTCTTCCGCGGCGTTGAAGGCTACGGTGCAAGCAGCCTCATTCACCGAAGCCATCTTCTGTCGCGATCATCCGATCTTCCCATCATGGTGTCTGTGATCGACGAAGAAAGTAAGGTTCGGAAACTTCTGCCGTTTCTGGACGACATGGTCGATGAGGGCTTGATTGCGATGTCGGACGTGGAAGTGATTCGGTATGTGCATCAAGGAGGCGTTCGATCCGAATGAGCAATGGCTATCGCGAATGACAATCCGAGGATCCAGGCTTTAGACACGCCACCAAGCGCCTTCCATGATCCTGCCGACAAGCTGCGAACACTGTCACAGCTTTCGCTGTCGCTCGGTGCCGAATCAACTGCACAAGAAGCTAACACTATTGCCGATCGAGTGGCAGAGGGTCGTTTCTACGTCGCGTGTGTAGGTCAATTCAAGCGCGGCAAATCAACTCTGCTCGGAGCGTTGATCGGAGAGCAACTGCTGCCAACGGGCTTCGTTCCCGTCACCGCCGTGCCCACGGTTATCCGTTACGGCCAGACTCGATCTGCCCGTGCCCGCTTGCGAGGCGGCCAGTGGAAGGATATTCCTTTAACTGACGTTCAGCTGTACGTTTCAGAAGAACACAATCCGGAAAACAGCAAAGGTGTTGACGGAGTCGAGATCTTCACCCCGAGCGACTTGCTGCTAGCCGGCATGTGTTTAGTCGATACCCCTGGCTTGGGTTCGATCTTCTCTGGTAACTCGGCGGCTACCCAGGCGTTCATTCCGCATATCGATGCCGCGATAGTTGTCCTGGGCGCGGATCCTCCTATCGCCGGGGAAGAACTGACACTCGTCGAGTTGGTCGGCAAGCAGGTCCGCGACTTACTGGTGGTTCTGAACAAATCCGACAGAACGTCCGACGAAGAACGTCAGGCAGCAGCGAACTTTACCAAGAAAGTGCTGACTAACCGTCTTCACCGTCCGATTACCGACATTTACCAAGTCAGTGCCACCGAAGTGTTGAACGAAGGCCGTGCTTCGCGAGACTGGGCGAAATTTCAAATGGCACTTCGTGATCTGATCAACAACTCCGGCAACGATCTTGTTCGGTCGGCCGGCGAGCGAGGCATCGGCCGAATTGGCGAGACGTTGCTGGCAATCGTTGCCGAGGAACGGGAGGCGCTGCTTCGTCCGATTCACGAAACGGAAGAACGCATCGCCCGCGTCCGGGAAGCCGTTGAGTCGTCTGACCGATCACTGCACGACCTTGGATATTTGCTCACCGCTGAACAACATCGCCTTTCCGATCTTTTCTTAAATCGCAGGAAGTCTTTCGAAGCAGAAACCTTGCCGACCATGAAGGCCGAATTGGAAGCGCAACTCAAGCAACTTCCACGCGGTTCGGGCCGTAAGTTCAAACTGAAGGCCATGCGACTGGCGCAAGAAGTTGCTAAGCAGCACATCCTGCCGTGGTTGCAATCGGAGCAGCACGAAGCGGAAAAGGAATACAAACGAGCGGTTACCAGATTCGTGGATGCCGGCAACGACTACTTGCGCCGGCTGTCCGAGGCAGGACTTCCTCAGCTGGCCCGTATGCCGAATGCTCTGGAGGCAGATCTCACCTTCCACTCACGGTCTCATTTCTACTTCTACGATGCGATTCACATCGCCAGCAATGCCGGACCGTTTCGCATCCTGGCTGAGTACGCGATGGGAATCGCGAGATATTTCTCGAGGCTGGAACGTGACGCGCTCTATTTTCTGGATTATCTGGTCGAAACCAATACCTCGCGGGTGCAATCCGACATCATGGAGCGAGTGCAGGAGAGCCGCAGTCACTTAGAAGCTCAGATCCGACGGTTGCTTGTAGAGGTGAACCGCATGGCGCAGCACGCCCTGAACCATGCGCGCTCGACCGTAGCGGCGGGAAGTTCCGCAGTTGCGACCCAACTCTCGAAACTCAACGCGATCGAAGCCGAGATAAGTTCTCTGATTTCCACAACTCATCGGATTCAAGTAACTAGCGGGAAGAACAACGATGTCTGACGTTCTTTTCGGCCGTGACGAGGAACTTCGTGAACTGCGCACTCGACTCGCGAAACGCAAACTTCTTCTGATTCATGGCCCCGAGGGAGTGGGTAAGACCTCACTGGTGAAAGCTCTTTTGCCTGATCTCGATTCTTACCTCTACTGCCCAGAGTCCACCACGATACATTCCGTGTTTCGCACGGTTATGGAGATGTTGTGGCATCGTCAAAACCCCCGCGTGCGGCAATCATGCGGGCGATCGGGAATTGACGCAGTTCGTGCAAAGAGTTCGACGAATGTTAAGGGTGTGGTTATGGATGCGCTTCACGAGAGTCAGTATTGCTTGATTCTCGACCACATCAAGCGTCCTCCCTACGCGTTTGCGTCCGCCGTCAGAGAGATTGTGAATTGGGGTGGCACGCCAGTGGTCACGCTCGCGCGATCCGTACATATGGAAGACGTCGGTTTTCTGCAAGGCATTTATCCCGACAAGTCGGATCGGTATGAAATTCTGAACTTCGATCGCGAACTCGCAGCACGGTTCGCAGAGAACGTCGCAACACAATTGAACGTCGCGGCAGAAAACCTGAGGGAATTCCTGGACAAGGTTCTTGAATATAGCCACGGAAACCCGGGCGCGATCTTGGCGATGCTGAAGATGGCCACACATGCAAAGTATCGAAGCAACGAGCACATCAAGATAGCCCCGCTCTACATAGATTTCCGCATGAGCTGGCAGGCCGTGACACGTTAGAGCGAGAAGAAACGAATATGATCGACTACCTGAATCTTCCGGTCGGGGCTGATGCTCCTGAGATAGTCAATGTCGTCGTAGAAGTTCCATTTGGTGGCGTAAACAAGTACGAATACGACCCGAAGCTCCAGATCTTCCGTATGGATCGGTCTCTATATTCTCCCTTCCACTTTCCCGGTGACTACGGCTTCATCCCGCAAACGAAAGCTATTGACGGCGAGGCACTCGATATTCTTGTCCTCGTTGACAATCCTAACTTCTGTTCATGCCTGCTTCAGGCGCGACCAATCGGAATGCTCGAAATGATGGATCGCGGCGTCACCGACCAGAAGATTGTAGCTGTACACGAGAACAACCCCCGTTATGCGCAGGTGAAAGAGGTCACGGACCTTTATGGTCATGTAGCAAAGGAGATTGAACACTTTTTTCGCGTTTATAAAGCGCTGGAAACGACAGAAACAAACGTTGTGGGATGGTCGAGTATGGAGCGAGCACGGGAGATCATTCAGGAAGCAATGCACCGGTTTGCCGAGCCGCTATCCAACCAGAACTGAACCCAGGTCCTCGTATAAGCAAACTTCGGTAAACTCGGTACAAATGAGGCAGGAAAAAGAGTGGCTCTCCGGCTCCTAAGCGAATGAAGCACTTAGATTTTGATCCAAGTCTTTGTTCGGGACCAGGGGGTCGGTACGCAACCAGGTCACCGTCCGTATCGTCGGCTACCCGCAAGTTAAATGAAAATCCGGGAGTTAGGTTGTGAAACCAAGTGTCGGCTCGTAACAGATGAGGTTGGGGCCAATAAACCCCTCTTCGATTTCTTCGGAAGAAAGACCATTGACTTTTCGCCGCAAAATATAACGACATCGTTACAACGTGGGGCCAAATTGGGGCCAACCAACATTTCCGCCGGGGTTTTATCGTTTCTGAGTGCGCTGCGCGTGCCCTAGAATCAACAACTTAGCTCAGCGTTCCCTTTGGTCGCAAACTCATAACCCAAAGGTCGCTGGTTCAAATCCAGCCCCCGCAACCAAAGAATCAACAAGTTGCGAGCGATGAGCGCTCCGAACGCAGGTCCAAAAAGGTCCAATAAGAACTGCGATCGTAAAAAGAAGTGAAAAGGGCTGCCGCGAGCAGCCCTTTTTCAATTCCAGGAACTGCCGTCGAAACTACGCGTGTGCTTGTTGCAAGTATGTAGTGCTGCTGAAATCGGGGTTGCGTGGTACCTGCGGCCAGCAAACGGACTCGTGAAGGCCCAGTCGCACGGTGAAGCTGGGCATCGCTTTTTTCAGCTCGAGAGGACATCTGCGAACTGCGGGATCGACGGGCAGCTCGTCTTCGAAATATTGGGTCTTTAACGCGACCGATACGACCGATGAGGGCCTTCACCATGATGAATTTTCCTGCTCAGCGGTCGGAGCTTGATCGAAAAGGGGCGGGTGTTTGTTCTGGCGAGGCGCGTCAAGCCCCTATTTTCACAGATTGCTCTGGTGCATCCGCCTTAAGTACTACCGGCGTTGAAGCGTTCGACAGATCGCCACCGTTGATCTTAATCTTCGTGCAGTTTTTCCCCTCCACCTGAAGAAATGTTGATGCTGCCCCGAGCACACGGGGCGCTGTAAGCAAAACGTCGCGAGTGTTGATGAAACGCAGGAGTGATTCAGCTTCGCGAGTGCCGCGCAAGGTCAAAGACGTAATCGCAGCGTCCTCGACGGTTTCGAAAATCATCGACGGTCTCGCCTCGTCGGCTGTCACTTCAAAACGAACGTTGTTCATTGTCAATCCGCGGACATTGCGCGCGTACAAAGCGTGCGCAGGCAGAGTACCGGTCTCGAAATACTCGCCGACGAGCTTGGGCACATCGCGCACGGTGGCTTCTTCGGCGGTGCCTCCGCCGGGGAAGGTCGCGTGGAAATTGTCGAATGTAACGTTTTCGATAAAGGCTCCAACTCCATTCAACAAGATGCTCGACTTGATCTCACCTGTTCGGTAGCCGCTCGGTAGCGCGAGATCGGGCAGTTGATACGGGTGTACCACGGTGGCCCGGATATTGCTGAAACTAATGTTGCGCACGATACCCGGCTTATCGTCTGGCCCGAGCGGGAGCGACTCGGGAGGAGGTTCGCCGGGCGCGACCATGCGCTTGTGTCGTGGTCCCAGGCCTATGTAGATCGGGCCAGTGACGTTTTTCATAATCAGGTCGGAAAACGTGATGTTCTCGAAGCGCGAGTTTGGGCCGCAATGCATCTTGACCGGGCATCCGAAGACTTCGTAGAGAACGCAATTGGAGACAGTAATGTTCTCGGCCTCGCCACCTCCGAAGCGGAAGACCGACCAGCGTGTGCTGAAGGTTGAATTCGTGATGGTGACAAACTTGCAGCTGCCGAAGAGGGCACAGGCGTCATCTTGCGACTGCACATCGCAATTGCTCACGTGCATGTACTCGGCGCTGATGAAGTGAAATCCGTCGTTGTTGCCGTTGACGCGATTGTGGATATACAGCCCTTCGAACTGGCCGAATTGCGACTGAATCACTCTCACGGAATGAAACGCGCAATCGACGAGAAGCAGGTCACGCAAGCGGAAGTGCCGGCAGCGATATAAGAGGATGTGATACGGACGCTGTGCGCCACCGCGTCCGGAAGGCGGAGGCACCCCGCGCTGAGGACTATGGAACTGTGCGCCCTGGCCGTCGATGGTTCCCAGGCCCTCGATGGCGAAGTTGCTGGCATTCACGGCGAAGATGAGCGCCACGTTGCCGTCTTCGAGGGTCGAATCGCCGTGCAAGGGGATCTCGTCGACGGAGTGATAATGCTTTCCATCGGCGGAGCCAAGCAGTTTGCCTCCGGAGGCGATGTGTAGCGTCACGTTGCTCTTCATCTCCACCGTGCCGATGACGAATGTGCCACCGGGCACGAGTACCGTTCCACCCTGGTCACGATTGCAGGCGTCGATCGCGGATTGCAACGCGGCCGTATCGAGAGTAGTGCCGTCGCCCTTGGCTCCGTAGTCTCGGATGTTGTAGGTGCGCACGCCGGCGTCTTTCTGGTCTTCGGATTTCGTCTGATGCGAAGCTTTCGCTGTGGCGCTTATCACTCCAGTTGTAATGGAAGCGGCGGAAAGCAAGCGCAGCCATTTGCGCCGGGACACAAAATCGGTCATTTCGCGATCTCCTTTCGTCTCTGTTTCACCGCCGAACGATAGCAGATGGTGCATTTCGTATATTGAAATATATATTTTTTATATTGAATTTCCAGCTACCTTTATTTAGCGTTCGGGGCCGTGCTTCGGTACACGCCGAAGGGGATCGTTTGTCTGAGGACCATAAACTCGACCGGCGCAGTTTTCTTCAAATCGGCGGCGCGGCTGCCGTGGCCAGCGCGTGGGTACGGGTATTTGCGCAGGCTGCTTCTGTCCCGAGAAGCAGCAGGCGGCGGTCATCGCATCCGGTGGTGCTTCGATCGGACAAACTTGAAGTAGTGCTCGATGAGCGTGATGGACTTCCCTTTGAGTTCCGGCTTCCCACTTTGAACACAAGCTTCGTTGGCGAAGCCACAGGCGAGCCGATCCGTGCGACTGTCTGCGAGAAAGCCACATCGAGGTTCGATTCCGTTCTGCTTCAGGTTCATACCCTGAGGCACACGGTCAAAGAAGCAGAATTCGATTTCGTCGCCAGCGTTGGGGATAAACGGGCCGCTTCATTCGCCATTCGCCACCAACTCGACGGCTCTACGTTGACGATCATCATGCACAGTGTTGTGGAGTACGACGGCTTCGAACTGATCGAGGTGGCGATGCCGTCGCTGGTGACAGTCCGCGAAGAAGATGGTGCAGCCTGGGTCGCGCATGGCGATACGGGTGGCAGCTTGGCGATGCTTCGTGACGCGATACCTGGCACGTTGAAGCCGAATCGGTTCTGGGGAAATGTGCTGGCGACCTTGCCGATGGTGATGATCGGCAACGGCAAAGCGGTTTGCGTCCAGGAGGTCACGGCCTTCATGGATGGCACGGAACTGCGCGTCTCAGGCAATGCAGGAAGTCGAATGGCATCGCTGGGAACGACCAAAACCCATCGCGTGAACGGCAGCCTCTGCTACGACATGAACACCGGCGACAACGACACGCGGAACTGCGGCAAACGTGGCACGCCGAACTTACTTGTCGGGCAGAGGTCCTCATGCCGGCTGGATTTCATCGGCGATTCGAATGGCGATGGCAATGCCAGCTGGCTCGATGGCGCGCAGCTGGTGCGAAGGCGCATGGCGCCAATTCCGAAGCACATTTACGACAACGCATTCGTCTACGGAATTCTCTGCGACCAGCCCCTATTCGAAAAACCCACAGCGACGTTCGAAGATTGCGAAACAATCATCGGCAAAGTGGCGGACCTGACCGATAACGCGCGGCAAATTGTCCACCTCTGGGGATGGCAGTTTAAAGGCAAAGACTCGGGCTATCCGGCAGTGGATGTCGTCAATCCGCGCCTCGGCGGTTACGAAGGCATGATGCGCCTGATGGAACGCGCCAAAGCTCTTAACTGTATCGTTACACTGTCGGACAACTACGATGACGCCTACCGCAGCAGCCCGGCATGGAATCCTGACTGGATTGCCCGCCGGCCCGACGGCGAACTTTGGAAGAGTCGCAACTGGACGGGCGAGAATTCCTACATCCTGGGCATGGCGAAGTATGTGGAAGCTGCCGGGCTCAAACGTGTGCGTTACACCTGCGAGCGGTACCGGCTTCCGGAGACGACACACGTCGATGTGCTTTCCTACTACTCGATTCGCAACGACTGGGACCCGATGCACCCGGCAAGTGGCATTGAGAACCTGCACGCGCGCTGGCGGATTGTCGATGAATTTGCGAAGCATGGCGTTGACGTCAGCTCCGAAGCGCTGCGGTACGCGTTTCTGGGAAAGATCAGCTCGTTCTGGTACATGACCGGGCCAGAGAAAGATCCGTTTGGTGGACAGCCGATTCCCTTGCTGGCGACCATTTACCGCAAGAGCGCCGTATGGGGGCAATCGGGCCGGCTCGGCGAACTCACGGACGCCATCATCAAAATGCTCTTCTACAACGGTTACGCGCACGTCCCCTTCCGCGACGCCTCGAATCTCAGTGCCGCTGGCGACATGTATTACCTGATGATGCTGCCGTGGTTCCACCTGCACGGACGCGACATAGTGAGCTTCCGTCGCGAGGGCGAGCGAACCTTCATTGGGCTAGAAGGAAACTCGTCAATCGAGATTGACTGGGCGCGGGACGCCTACACCGCGACGGTCGATGGAGTGGAAATTACACGCGATTCGGCCATCTTTTGCCCCCTTGACGATCGCCGAATCGCGTTCTACTCCATCAGCCCTCGCGAATTGGCGAGGCCGCTCCCGAGCGGTTGGGACCCGACGCTCGTTACGGCATCCGCACTTTCGACTGAAGGTCGGAAGCGAGCGGAGGTGGAAGTAAAAAACGATATGTTGACAGTCGCTGTGAAACCGCGCGAGCCGGTGATCGTGTACCGCGATGCTGAGCGTGCAGCGGAGAAAGCCTGATGAAAATCGCTTTCGGAAACTCGTGGCGGGCTCTGCCCGTTGTGTTCCTTCTTGTGGTTGCGCCGCTTGCCACGCGCGCATGGTCGCAGGATTTCGATCAACGCGCCCGCAAGATCGTGCAACAGATGACGCTCGATGAGAAGGTCGAGCAACTGCATGGCATCCGCGACGAGCACCATTACCGCTACGTTCCCGGCATTACGCGGCTGGGAATTCCGCCGTTCCAGATCACCAACGGCCCAGCGGGTGCGGGCCCGGGAGGCGTCACCAAGACGGTACCGCAAGCTAAGGCGACTGCGCTCTCTTCGCCGATCTCGCTGGCCGCCACGTGGGACGTGAAGCTTGCGCACGAGTACGGCGAGATCGTCGGCGTAGAGTCGCTCGACCTCGGAAACGCTCTGGTCGAGGCGCCAACAATCAACATCGTCCGCGTGCCGCAGAATGGGCGCACTTTTGAAGGCTATGGAGAGGATCCATATCTCGCGGGAGAAATCTCTGTCGCCAATATCGAAGGTATCCAGAGCCAAGGCGAAATCGCAAACGTTAAGCATTACGTTGCCAATAATCAGGAGACCGACCGCTTCGTCATCAATGAAGAGATAGACGAGCGCACGCTGCGCGAGATATATCTTCCCGGGTTTGAGGCTTCAGTTGTCAAAGGCCATAGCGCTTCCGTCATGTGCGCCTATCCGCATATCAACGGCATCTTCAGTTGTGAAAACGGGCTGCTGATGAACGACATCCTGAAAAAGGAATGGGGCTTCAGCGGATTTATCACCTCTGATTTTGGCGCGGTACACAGCACAGTTCCCTCGGCACTTGCCGGTCTCGACTTGGAGATGCCGACGGGCAAATACTTCGGTGACGACCTGAAGAAGGCAGTCGAGACTGGGCAGGTTGCCATGTCGGTGATCGACGACAAATTGGTGCGCCGCTTCCGCACGATGATGCAGTTCGGGATCTTCGATCATCCGCCAGCGCCCAAGCCAATTCCTGGGAAAGAAGATGGAGCTCGTTCCCGCGAGATTGCAGCAGCCGGAATGGTGTTGTTGAAGAATAACGGCGGGATCCTTCCGCTCTCAGCCTCCGCGATTCGCACGATCGCGCTGATCGGACCAATGGCTACACACGTCGTTACCGGCGGCGGCAGTTCGCACGTGATTCCGCTCTACAGCGTCGATCCAGTGGTTGGCCTCGAGAACATCGGGGCCAACGAAGTAAAAGTGAGTTTCGCGGATGGCGCCAATATCAAGGAAGCCGTTGCGCAGGCAAGAGCCGCTGACGTAGCGATCGTGATGGTCGGTGAAGTCGATACCGAAGGCCGCGACCACCCGCTGGAGTTGGCTGATACTCAGGATCAGCTGGTCGAGGCCGTGGCGACCGCAAATCCGAAGACGATCGTGGTGCTGAAGACGGGCTCGGCGGTATTCATGCCGTGGCTCACGAAGGTGCAGGCAGTCCTTGAAGCGTGGTATCCCGGCGAAGAGGACGGCAACGCGGTTGCGGATGTGCTTTTCGGGCGCGTGAATCCCTCAGGCAAATTACCGCTGACGTTTCCGAAACGTCTGGAAGATCTTCCTGCGAATACGCCCGAGCAGTATCCCGGCGACAACGGCGTCGCGCATTACAGCGAGGGCGTTTTCGTCGGTTACCGGCATTTCGACCAAGCCAAAATCGAGCCGCTGTTCCCCTTCGGCTTCGGCCTGTCGTATACGACGTTTTCTTACTCGGGATTGAAGATCGCCTCAGATGCCCATTCACCGCAACGTTACACAATCGAATTCGATGTCGCCAATTCAGGCAAAGTCGCGGGCGCAGAAGTGGCACAGCTTTATCTAGGATTGCCCTCGACCGACGTTCCGGAGCCACCGCTGCAACTTAAAGGGTTCAGCAAAGTGTTTCTAAAGCCCGGCGGGAAGGCGACCGTCAGGATGTCGCTTGATGCTAGCTCGTTTTCCTATTGGGAAGTGAATCATCACGGCTGGCGCGTGCTTTCCGGAAATTGCGCTGTAATGATTGGTGCTTCGTCGCGCGACATACGGCTGCGCGGGAGGATCGAGCTGCCTGCCGAGGGTGCATCGAGGAGCAGACACTAATAAATGAGGGACTGATGAAAATTGTGACCTTCGAGCGCCATCATTGCCTGGAAGCGGGCCTGGTGCGTGAAGACTACGTTCTGCCGCTAGACAGGCTGGGATTTTCCAGCGTGCGCTCGTTCTTATGCGCCGGTGAGGAGGCGCTCCATGCAGTCAAGACTTTTTCGTGGATAGAGAGCGACCGGATTCCGCTCAATGGTTTGCGGCTGCTAGCACCGATTCCGCGGCCGCCGAAGATTCTCTGCATTGGGTTGAACTATCGGGATCACGCGCGTGAAGCGAAAATGGAAATCCCCGCAGTGCCGACGGTATTCACGAAGTTTTCGACCGCGGTGGTTGGGCCGGGAGAGCCAATCACCATTCCCCCTTCAGTCGAGCAGCCCGATTACGAAGCCGAGTTCGCATTTGTGATCGGCAAAAAAGCGAAGAACGTACCTCGCGATCGCTGGCGCGAGTACATCTTCGGCTACACCATGGTGAACGACGTGAGCGCGCGCGACATTCAATTCGCGACATCGCAATGGTCGCTGTCAAAAAGCCTCGATACATTTGCGCCTATCGGACCGTGGATCGTAACCGCCGACGAAATTCCCGAACCTGGGGCGCTTGATATCCGGCTGAGCATAGGTGCGGAAGTCTTGCAGCGCTCGAATACCCGCGAGCTGATTTTCGGCGTTCCGGAATTGGTCGAATATCTCTCGGGACTGATCACCCTCGAGCCCGGAGACATTGTCAGTACGGGCACACCGGCGGGAGTTGGTATGGGTCGCAACCCGCCCCGGTGGCTTCGCGCAGGCGACGAAGTGGTGATCGAAATTGATGGAATCGGAGAATTACGAAATCCAGTCGCCTTCGAGTAACTCCGCGAACGACGATCCCGACTAGCGACGGACGCGCGGTGCGACTCGTTCCGTCTTTTTAGCGCCCGTCGATGCGCCAGCAGGCATTGGCGTACTGACTTTGCGGACGTGGGTCGAGCGTGAGGCCTCGTGTCCAAGTCCGACGGAGACCTCATTCGCAATTCCTTTGATCAGCTCGGAGAAAGGTCCAACCTGAGACGGAGTCACGCGCGTAGTAGGCCCCGAAATGCTGATACCGGCAACGGCCTTGCTACTAGCATCGAAAATGGGTGCTCCAATGCAGCGCGAGCCCAGGTAAGCCTCCTGATCGTCGATGGCAAAACCTTGCTGCCGGATTTTCGCCAACTCCTTTTTCAGCCGAACCATGTCGGTGATCGTATTCGGTGTCAGGCGTTCGAAACGCGTTCCCTGCAGCGCGGTCTCGGCATCCGCATCGGGAAGGAACGCCGTGATCACCTTACCGAGAGCGGTGCAGTACAGCGGACGCCGCATGCCCACCTGCGATACCAGGCGAAAGGTATGCGGACTCTCGATCACGTCGAGATAGAGAATCTCGCGGCCATCGAGCGTCGCCAGGTTCACCGTCTCACTGGTCAAGCTCGCCAGTTTTTGCATGAAGGGACGGCTGACGTTCCGCAGCGTGGATTGATAAGCCTGACCGGAACCGAGGCGGATGAGCTTGATGCCAATCGTATAAGCACCGTTTTCATTGCGGAAGACGTATCCTTCGCGTTCCAAGTGCGCGAGAAAACGATAAGCCGTGCTCTTGTTGAGGCCGGTCTGCGCGGCAATATCGCGCAACTGAAGGTCGGAGGGCGACACGCGCAGAGCCTCGAAAATCTTGATAATTTTGCCAACGACTCCGACCGGCGCCGACTTTCCCGGATGCAGACGTACCATGGTTCTCTCCGATCCGCCTGTCGGCAAGACCTCGGCAAGGATACACTGATTTCATACTGTGAAACATAAATTTTTATTATTGAATTTTCGTGTCCCCAGGTGATATACGAACGCGGACGGTTGGCAGGGCCCGATGGCGCTGTCTTTGGGGACGCCGCCCGGTCTTATGGAAAAAGAGATCCACCGCGAATAGCCAATCGGTGAATAATGATCGGCCGGCAGTCGCTATGCCGAGTCTCTGTACGACGAATTACAACGAACTGTGAAGTGGCCTGTGCCTGTAACCGCCATTAGACCGCGCGTTTTACAACTCGACCGGCACGACAACGTGCTGATCGCACTGGTGGACCTGCAGGCCGGCGATGAGGTTGAGTGGAACGGCGCGACCCTGCGGCTGGTATCCGATGTGCCCGCCAAGCACAAGTTCGCCACTGACGACCTTGGACCGGGCAGCGAGGTAACGATGTATGGAGTGCTGGTGGGGAAGACCACGATGCGTGTCCGCTGCGGTGAAGTGATCACGACTCAGAACCTGCACCACTCCGCCGCCGAATTTCACGTGCAGGAAAAGCCGTTCGAGTGGCACGCCCCCGATGTTTCCCGATGGCAGCAGCGCACTTTCCAGGGCTACCGGCGTGCCGATGGCCAGGCCGGCACACGCAACTATTGGCTGGTGGTTCCGCTGGTCTTCTGCGAAAACCGCAACGTCCAGACGATGAAAGATGCGCTCGAGAATGCGCTCGGTTTCGCCAAGCCCGGCGTGTATCGCGACTATGTCGTGGAATTGCGCGACCTATACCGCGCGGGAAAGATGGACGAGATTCAGCGCCTGCGGCTCGCTTCAGGCGAAAGTCGTCCCGGCCGCTCATCCCTCTTCGAAAATGTCGATGGCATCAAGTTCCTGCTGCACGAGCAGGGTTGCGGCGGTACTCGCGAAGACGCGCGCAACTTATGCGGACTGCTCGCTGGGTATTTGCACCATCCGAACACGGCGGGAGCCACCGTGCTGAGCCTTGGATGCCAGCATGCGCAGGTGAAAATCTTGCGCGAGGAGATCGCCAAGCGCGATCCGTATTTCAGCAAGCCCCTCGTCATCCTCGAGCAGCAGCAAAGCGGGACCGAAACCGAACTGATGACGCGCGCGCTTCGCGAAACGTTTCTCGGGGTAGCCGAGGCGAACAATTGCCGTCGCGAAGCGGTGCCGCTTTCGGAACTCTGCGTCGGGTTGAAGTGCGGCGGTTCGGATGGATTTTCTGGAATCTCCGCCAATCCCGCCATCGGCGCGACTTCCGACCTGCTATGTGGGCTCGGCGGACGCACTATTCTCTCCGAGTTCCCCGAGTTGTGCGGAGTGGAGCAAGACCTGATCAACCGCAGCGCCAGACCCGAAGTTGGCGAACGATTCGCCAAGCTGATGCGCGACTACGCGACTCGCGCGGCAACTGTCGGCGCAGGCTTTGACATGAATCCTTCTCCCGGCAACATCCGCGACGGCCTGATTACCGACGCGATGAAATCCGCAGGCGCAGAGAAGAAAGGCGGCTCGTCGCCGGTGACCGCCGTGCTCGATTATCCGGAATATTCCGCAGTCCCCGGATTGAACCTGCTTTGCACTCCCGGCAACGACGTGGAAGCCGTCACCGGCCAAGTCGGCGCGGGCGCAAGCGTGGTGCTGTTCACGACGGGCCTCGGCACGCCAACCGGTAATCCCATTGTCCCGGTGGTCAAACTTTCGACCAACTCGCAACTGGCGCAGCGCATGCCTGACATCATTGATGTGAACACCGGAGATATCGTGACGGGCGAGAAAGGTGTTCCGGAAATGGGCGAAGAGATTCTCGAGTTCGTGATTCGCGTCGCCAGCGGTGAGCGGGTAAAAGCCGAGCTGTTATCGCAAGATGATTTCATTCCCTGGAAACGAGGAGTCTCCCTCTGAGCACGAACAACGATCATCGGTTCCGCCTCGATAACAAGGTCGCCGTAGTCACTGGCGGCGGAAGCGGCATTGGCCGCTCAGTGGGAATCTCTTTTGCCGCCGCCGGGGCGAAAATTCACATCCTGGATGTCAATCGCGAAACTGCCGATAGCGCGGCATGCGAGATCACTTCCAACGGTGGTTCCGCTGAGGTCCACGAATGCGACGTTTCCGACTGCGCGCAGGTCGATTCGACAATCGGAAAGCTGCAGCGCGCCGTGGGCGTCGATATTTTGGTGAATAACGCCGGGGTATCGCACATCGGCAACCTGGAAGCCACGACCGAACAAGAGTTCGACCGCCTGTTCTCGATCAACGTCAAGGGCGTGTTCCACTGCATGCGCGCGTGCATCGGACACATGAAAGAACGCGGCCATGGAGTGATTCTCAATATGGCTTCGATCGCTTCGAGCGCCGGCTTGAGCGAGCGCTTCGCCTATTCCATGACTAAAGGCGCGGTGCTCTCCATGACCATGTCGGTAGCACGCGATTACGTGCAACACAATATTCGGTGCAACTGCATTTCTCCCGCCCGCGTGCATACGCCTTTTGTGGACCGTTATCTCGAGCAGCACTATCCCGGCCAGGAACGCGAGATGTTCAACAAGCTGGCGAACACCCAGCCCATCGGCCGCATGGGGACCCCGGACGAGATCGCATCGCTCGTGCTCTACCTGTGTTCTGACGAAGCATCGTTCATTACCGGAGCGAACTACCTGATAGATGGCGGATTCGTGAACCTGCGTGGCTGACCGGATGACGATTGACGCTCACCAGCATTTCTGGCGATATCAACCGATACGCGACGCGTGGATCACGGATGAAATGTCAGTGTTGAAAAAAGATTTTCTGCCAGAGCAGCTTCAGAACGATCTTGCAGAAAATGGTGTGAGCGGAACTGTGGCTGTGCAGGCCGACCAATCAGAGGACGAAACGCTTTTTCTACTCGATCTTGCAATGCGGCATGGGTTCATTCTTGGCGTAGTGGGCTGGGTGGATTTGCGCGGTCCACGGTTGCGCGAGCGACTGCGATTCTTCTCGCGGTTTCCGAAATTGCGCGGATTTCGGCACGTAGTGCAGGCGGAAGCAGACGACTTTCTGCTGCGGCAAGATTTCCAGCGTGGAATAGGAGAATTGCGACCGTTTGGATTCACGTACGACATCCTTATTTATGCGCGTCAACTGCCGGCGGCGGCGGAGCTCGTTGCCTGCTTTCCAGAGCAGCGGTTTGTGATCGATCACATAGCGAAGCCGGACATTCGCGGACGCGAACTTTTGTCATGGGAACGAGGAATTCGTAGAGTGGCGGCGCACGCCAACGTTCATTGCAAGCTCTCGGGAATGATTACCGAAGCCGATTGGAGTAATTGGAGCGCGGCGGACTTGAAGCCCTATCTCGACGTAACGATGGACGCCTTCGGAGCCGACCGTCTGATGTTCGGCTCTGATTGGCCTGTTTGTTTGCTCGCCGGCAGCTATCGCCGTGGGAAAGAAGTAGTGGCGGAGTACATGGCGGCGTTTCCAGATGCAACGCAGCAGAAAATTTTCGGGGAGAACGCGACTCACTTCTATGGACTTGCGGCTTAAAGACAAGATCGTGTTAGTCACCGGTGGTGCGAAAGGCATCGGTGCGGCGATTTGCCGCGAGCTGGCCGCGGAAGGTGCAACCGCGATCGTTGTCGATCGCGACGAAGCGGCAGCGCGTGAGTTGTTGCAGCAACTGGGTGAGCGTACGCGCTTTGTGCCTACCGATCTCTGCCAGCCGACGGCGTGCCGCGAGGCCGTCGAAAGAACCATAAGTCTCTTCGGCCATCTCGACGCGGTCGTCAACAACGCAGGGATTAACGATGGAGTTGGACTTGAAAACGGCTCGCCAGAAAAGTTCAGCGAGTCGTTGCAGAAGAACCTCCTGCACTATTACAACATCGCTCATTATGCCCTGCCGACGCTAAAACAGTCGTGCGGCGCAATCGTGAATATTGCCTCTAAGGTGGCGTTCACCGGGCAGGGCAACACCTCCGGCTACGCGGCAGCGAAAGGAGGCATTCTGGCGCTCACGCGCGAGTGGGCCGCCGAGCTCCTGCCCGTGGGCATTCGCGTGAATGCCGTGGTTCCCGCGGAAGTCATGACACCGCTCTACCAGCAGTGGCTTGCGAGTTTTCCCGATCCGCAACAGAAGCTCAGCCGCATCGTCGAGCGCATTCCTCTGGGCAAGCGCATGACGACCGCAGAGGAGATCGCCGCAGCGGTGCTCTTCCTGCTGTCGCCACTTGCGGGCCACACTACCGGACAGTTCTTCTTCGTCGATGGCGGCTACGTGCACCTCGACCGGGCACTCACTTAGGAGCGACCGCGAATGGCAGTACCCACTACCAGCAAGCTCACCGACCCGCGATATATCGGGCCGTTCATCCTGATCACCAGCCTCTTCTTTCTGTGGGCGTTCGGTGTAAACCTGAACGACATCCTGATCCCGCGCTTCAAGAACGCGTTTGCCCTCACCGATTTTCAGTCGTCGTTCATTCAGGTCGCCTTCTTCGGGGGCTATTGCCTGGCGGCGATACCTGCTGGGCGGCTGATGGAACGTATCGGTTACAAGCGCGGAATCCTGACTGGGCTGTTGCTCTGCGCCGGAGGTGCGCTGCTTTTTGTACCAGCCTCGGCAGTGGGCGCTTACGAGTTTTTCCTCGTCGCGCTGTTCGTGATGGCATGCGGCCAGAGCTTTTTGGAAGTAGCGGCGAATCCTTACGTCACCATTCTCGGTCCCAGCGAAACGTCGGAGCGCCGCCTGAATCTTGCGCAATCGTTTAACGCCGTAGGCGCGGTCTGCGCCATGTTGCTCGGGCTGTTCATCTTGCGCGGGAAGGAAATCACCGACCAGCAGCGCGCGTTGTTTACGACGGCGCAGGAACACGCCTACCGCGCCTCGCAGGCGAGTAGCGTGCGGCTTCCTTACTCAGCCATCGCCTGCATCTTCGTCTTTATCGCGATTCTGGTGGTCTTCACCCATTTGCCGGACGTCGCGGAAGCGAGCGGGGATGGCACGGTGAAGCCGTCGTGGTCGGAAGTGCTTTCGCAGCCGCATCTCGTCAAAGGGGTGATCGCGCAGTTCTTTTATGTCGGCGCACAAGTCGGCGTAGGAAGTTTTGTCATCCGCTTTGCGCAGCACACCATGGGACTCACTGCGCGTGTGGCATGGATGTACCTTCTCGGCCACTGGACAGCCTTCATGTTGGGTCGCTTCGGTGGGTCGGCGATGATGAAGCGCATCGCCGCCGCACACCTGCTCACCGTCTTTGCTTTCGGCGCGCTGCTGGCAGTTCTGGTTTCGCTGCTTGGCACGGGCACGGCCGCGGTATGGGCGCTGGTGCTAATTGGATTCTTCCACTCCATCATGTTCCCAACCATCTTCGCGCTTTCGATCAAGAACCTCGGCCCGCTGACCAAGCGCGGCTCGTCGCTGCTGGTGATGGCGATTCTCGGCGGCGCTGTGCTTCCGGCGATCATGGGACGCATTTCCGACGCCACCAACATTCAGACGGCCTTCGTCGTGCCGCTGGTCTGCTACTTGTACATCCTTTATTTCGCGGTTCGCGGATATCAGCCTGTCGTGCACCAAGCGACGCTCGCGGCGGAAGCTCACCAATGAGCACCCGTCGGTACTGCCTGACGCTCGACCTGAAAGACGATCCGGAGCTGATCGCCGAGTATAAGCGCTATCACCAAAAGATTTGGCCCGAGATCACCAGCAGCATCCGCGAGGCGGACGTTCAGGATCTGGAAATCTATCTTCTCGGTACGCGACTGTTCATGATCATGGAGGTGGGCCAGAACTTTTCGTTTGAACGAAAGGCGCACGCCGACCGAGACAACGCCAAAGTTCGCGAATGGGAAGATTTGATGTGGAGGTTTCAGGAGCCAATGCCGCAGGCCAACCCTGGCGAAAAATGGTTACTGATGGAGAAGATTTTCAAGCTCGAAAGAGGGGATGAGGAATGAGTCCAATGAATCGGAGAGATTTGTTGAAGCGGACGGGCGCATCGTTGGTCACTGCGGCGGTCATGCCGTTGTCGGCTTTCGGCAGGCAGGCGGCAAGCGAATCGAAATCACCGGTCGGCGGAGCGGTTAGCCAGGAGCATCCGCTGCCGGGCGACGCCAATCGCGAAAAGCGCTTGCAGTGGTGGCACGCCGCCAAGTTCGGCATGTTCATCCACTGGGGTGTGTACAGCGTTTATGGGCGCCACGAGTGGGTAATGGAAAACGAAGGCATTCCCGTCGTCGAATACGCGCCACACGCCAAGCAGTTCCAGCCCAAGCCGAACGCGCCACGCGAGTTCGCCCGTCTCGCCAAGAGAGCCGGACAAAAATATATGGTGATGACCACCAAACACCACGAGGGCTTCTGCAACTTCAGCACGAAGCTCACCGATTATTGTGCCCCCAAACAGGGTCCTGGCCGCGACTTGGTGAAAGAATACGTGGACGCGGCACGCTCCGAAGGTTTGCGCGTCGGCTTCTATTACTCGCTGATGGACTGGCATCATCCCGATGGAGCCCGTTGCGAGACCGACGAAGACGCTCGCAAGCGGTTTGTCAAATACACCCACGGTCTAATCCGCGAACTGATGACCAACTACGGAAAGATCGACGTCCTGTGGTACGACGTGGCGTGGCCACTTACCGCCGAGCAATGGGAGTCGGAGCGGATGAATAAGATGGTGTTCGAACTCCAACCAGACATCATCGTCAACAATCGCAATCACCTGCCGGGGGACTTCTCGACTCCCGAGCAAAGAATCGAAGCCGACAAAAATGGACGCGCATGGGAAAGCTGCATGACGCTGAACGATAGCTGGGGTTACCAAGCAGCCGACGACAACTGGAAGAGTTCCCGGACGGTGATTCGGAATCTGATCTCGTGCGCGCGCGATGGTGGTAATTACCTGCTAAATATCGGCCCTATGCCCGACGGTAATATTCCCGAGCCTTCGGTTCGAATTCTCACCGAAGTTGGCAACTGGATGGAGAAGAATGGCCAGACGATCTATGAATCCGATCCGTGCCAGGTGCGGCGTTCGAACTACGCCAGTTTCACCCGCAAGGGCAATACGCTCTACATGCACGTTCACTTCTGGCCCGGCGATTATGTCGCGATCGCGGGGCTGATGGTCGGCGTGAAGTCGGCGCGACTGCTTGCGAGCGACAAGAAGGTGAACTTCACGCAAGACAGGTTTCGGGTGCGCTTCACGGATCTTCCCAAGCAATCACCAGACACGCCGGTGGCAACGATTGCGATCGAGTGCGACGCCGAACCGACTCAGGACAACATCTTCGTTCGCAAAGAGAAGCCGCGAGACGGGGTGTAGCTGCTTTTCTTAGAGCCTGTAATGCTGGAGTTATTATGTCTTCCGATCGTCGTGGTTTTCTTCGTTCTTCCGTCACTGCCGGCGCCCTCGCCACAGGAATCGCGCTGCCACGATCTGTGGCGCAGAGCAGGTCCTTGGCACTGCCGGCCGACGCCATCTTCAATGTTCGTCAATTTGGCGCTACGGGCGACGGCAAGACCCTCGACACCGCTGCTGTCAATCGCGCGATTGAAGCCGCGAGCTTCGCCGGCGGCGGAGTTGTCCTCTTTCCTCCCGGAGCTTACGCCTGCTATTCGATCCACTTGAAAAGTCAGGTGGAACTGCGCATAGCAATCGGAGCCACCATCCTCGCGGCTTCTACGCCAATGGAAGGGACCACTAGCGGAGGTTATGACGCAGCGGAAGACAATCCTGCTGCCGCGAATTACCAGGACTACGGCCACACGCACTTCCACAACAGCCTTATCTGGGGCGAGGAGCTTCACGACATTGCTATTACCGGGCGCGGGCTGATTTATGGCAAGGGCCTAAGCCGCGGTGCGGGCAAGGACACTCCCAAGGCCGAGGCTCCAGGCGTCGGTAACAAGGCGATCGCTCTCAAGAATTGCCGCAACGTTTTGCTGCGCGATTTTTCTGTTTTGCAGGGCGGCCACTTCTGCCTGCTTGCGACGGGCGTCGATAACATGACCATCGACAATCTCACGCTTGATACAAATCGCGATGGGCTTGATATCGATTGCTGCCATAACGTGCGCGTCTCGAATTGCACCGTGAATTCTCCGTGGGACGACGGCATCTGTCCCAAGAGCTCCTATGCGCTTGGCCACGCTCGTACTACTGAAAACCTGACCATCACCAATTGCTATCTTAGTGGCTCGTATGAAGTCGGAACGGTGATCGATGGCACCTTCAAGAAATACCCCCCTGACTTTCACGTGCCGCGAACCGGGCGAATTAAGTTCGGAACCGAGTCGAATGGGGGCTTCAAAAACATCACTGTCTCTAATTGTGTGTTCGACGGCTGCAACGGTATTGCGCTTGAGAGCGTGGATGGCGCTCTGCTTGAAGACGTCACGTTCACCGGCCTGACCATGCGCGATATTTCCCACGCGCCGATCTTTCTGCGGCTCGGCAGACGCATGCGCGGACCTGCGGGAGTCCCTGTCGGGACGCTTCGGCGAGTGATCCTGAGCAATATCGTCAGCTACAATGCGGATTCCAAACTTGCAGCAATCATCAGCGGCATTCCGGACCACGCCATCGAAGACCTCAAGATCAGCGATGTGTATCTACATCATCGCGGCGGCGGGACAAAAGACATGGCCTCGATTCAAGTTCCGGAGGAAGAAGAGAAATATCCCGAGCCAACAATGTTCGGGCCAACGCCTGCACACGGATTCTTCGTTCGCCATGTGAAGAACATAGAGTTCACGAACGTCGAAATCGCCTGCGAGCAACCAGATGCGCGTCCGGCATTCGTTCTCAACGACGTCATGGGAGCCGATTTCTTTCGCACAAAAACGCCCGCTCGGGCCCAAGTATTTCTACTCAACCACGTTACCGACTTCCGCGCTCTTGCCTGCCGTGGCCTTAAGGACACCGAGATAACGGACGTGGAACACCGCGACCTGTAAGCAAACGAGGAGATTCATGATCGCTCGCAAAGGGTACACGCCAGCTGCTGCCCTGGTGCTTTGCTTATTTTGTGCCTTATCTTCCAACGCACAATCACAGCACAAGCCCAGGCAACTGAAGGAATTCATGGACTGGCCCGCCGGTAAGTCGCCGACAGAGATCGGGCGTCGCCTGGCCGAACACTACGTCAGCGGCCCATTCGCAAATTTCGGTCGGTCGACGCCTCCCCAGCACATCACTTACCCGGAGACCTGTACCTGGTACGGCGCACTGACGTTCGCCCAACTGGATGGCAACCAGGAACTCACGTCACGCTTGATTCAGCGTTTTGATCCGTTGCTCGGTTCGGAAGCAAGCCTGGTTCCCCCGCCTGTACATGTGGACAACAGCGTCTTCGGGGTTGTGCCGTTGCAACTCTATGTCGAGACCAAAGAACCGAAGTATCTCGAGATGGGAAAGTCCATCGCCGATGCTCAGTGGCAAGACCCCGGCAGCGACGGTCTGACGAAGCAGACCCGTTTTTGGATCGACGACATGTACATGATCGTCACGCTGCAGGTGGAGGCGTTCCGTGCGACCGGCGACTCAAAGTATCTCGACCGAGCGGCAATGGAAATGACAGCCTATCTCGATAAGCTCCAGCAGCCCAACGGCCTGTTCTTTCATGCACCCGACGCACCCTTTTACTGGGGACGCGGCAACGGCTGGGTAGCGGCCGGAATGACCGAAATCTTGACCTCCCTTCCTGGAAACCACCCGCAGCGCACTCGCATTCTTAAGGCCTACCAGCTAATGATGAGGTCGCTGCTGCATTATCAAGACAAAGACGGCATGTGGCACCAGTTGATCGACCATCCGGAAGCATGGCCGGAGACGTCGAGCACCGGCATGTTCACCTTCGCGATTGTCACTGGCACAAAGAACGGATGGCTTCCGGAAAAGAAATATGCGCCGGCTGCCCGTAAAGCGTGGATCGCGCTCGTGGGCTACATTAATAAGGATGGCGACATCACCGACGTCTGTGAAGGCACCAACAAGAAAAACGATTTGCAATATTACCTCGACCGCAAGCGCAACACTGGCGACCTTCACGGGCAGGCTCCAGTACTTTGGAGCGCTTCTGCCCTCCTCCGCTAAGACAAAAAAAGCCCGCCGCGAAAATTTGCGGCGGGCCGTTGACAGAAGAGGGCCACAAATCAGAAGGTGAATCTCGCGGCGAATTGCAGTTGGCGCGGGGTGTTGGCGATGGCCGAGACCACACCGGCACTACCATAACTCACCGTTCCTCCCGAATAGGTTGGAGCAATGCTCGCCGAAGGCGTGGTCAGCACGATGTGGTTGAATATGTTGAATGCTTCGGCACGAAGCTGTATCCGTTTGTTCTCGCCGATAAGAATGTTCTTCGCCAAAGCAAAATCCACATTCCAGTAGCGTTGCGAACGAAGGATGCCGATGCCTGAATCGCCAAAGCCATAGCCTGGTCCCACATCAGTTGAGGACGGGCTCACGAAACATGCCGGGTTGAACCACTGATTGGCGCTCCGGTTCGCCGTCAGATTGCAGCCTGGAACAATGCTCGGGCGACTGTAGCCGGTAATGCTGCCGCCTGCGTTGGAAAGGTTTGCAGGGTCATTGCTGCTGGGCGCTACGCCGGCAATCGACAGCGGTACACATCCGGTCGTCACCGTGGTGGTGCAGGTGTTGCTGGCTCCCCCCCATGTCGGGTTGTAATTCTGACCGGAGCGGATCAGGAACGAGTAATTGGTTTCCCAGTTTCCGGCAATCCAGGAAAGCGCGCCGGAGTGCAGCCAGCGCTTACCCTTTCCGAATGGCAGCTCGTAAACCGAGCTCCAATTGAAGACAAGCGGAATGTTGTACGAGCAAACGCCCTTCGACAGCGCCGGGTTGAAGTAATACTGGTACGGATTGCCTTGCGCTCCATTCTCGGCGTTGAAGTCGCCGTTAGAGTCGCCCAAGCACTTTTCCCAGGTGAATGCGACGAGAGTTTCCAAGCCTCCGCTGAAGCGTTTCTGAAATTGCGCTTCCAAGGCATTGAATGTGGCTTCACCAGTAGAGGTGGAGTAGTTCCATCCCTGGGCGGCGAATGGCATGAACTCCAACTGGTTGATCTGGTTGGCGGTCAGTGGAGTCGAGGGGCAAGTGAATCCCGCCTTGGTGTTGGGCTCGCAGAAGGGGCCTCCCTGCGGATAATTCGCTTTGCAGCACCACTCCAGCCGGGTGGACTTGCTACCGACATAAGCGATGGAGGCCATGCTGGAATTGGTGATCTGGCGCTGGATTTGCACATTCCATTGCGCCGAACGGGGATCGCTGTAGTTGGGATCGTTGGTGTATCCACCGAAGGTCGAACCCCACGGAGTGGGCGCAACCACAATGGGATTGCTGCCAGCCAGACCGGTGAGCTGAGAGGTTGCATATCCACCGTACGGTCCGCAACTGGCAGCGCTGTTGCAGATCGGATTTACCGTGGGCGTCGCCGCGGTGCCAAGGGGAGCGGTATTGAGCGTATCGGAGACACCTCTTGTCCACGGCCAGATGGAGCCTTGTAATGTATTTTCGGTGTATTGGCTACGATAAGAGATCGGGTCGTAGAACAGGCCGTACCCGACACGCAGAACCGTGTTATTCAGGAATTCCCATGCGACGCCGATGCGCGGGCCGATGTTGTCGTTGATCGACTTCAGGGTTGGCTGACCCTTGGAGAAGACGATGTTGTTGAGAGTGTTGTAGGTTACGCCTCCTACCGTCACCTGGAATGCGGGATTACTCGCGCTCAATCCTCCGGGCACACAAGGTGGTTGCGGCGGACTGTCGCAGCCTGTGCTGTACGCGGCGGTATTGGCGGCGCCGATGATGAATTTCTGGTGGTAGAGATCGAGAGCATTGATGGTCTGGCCATTGGTCAGAAGACTAACTGCCGGAACGTAATCGTAGCGAAGGCCAAGATTGACGGTCAGCCGCGGCCTAATATGCCACTCATCCTGGATGAACCCACCATAGGGGGCGATCTTGGCGTGAACTTCTTCGTACTGGGGAACGTTTACGGTCAAGGCGGAAGGCAGGTCCAACAGCATGGAGGCCAAGGCATTGCCCTGGTTCGAGCCGCAAGCAAACGATCCGCTCGAGTTGGTAGGACAGGTCTGGGTGCCGCTGGAGACAAAAGTCTCGTACTTATTGATCTCTAACCGCGTTTCATAGAGATACTCGGCTCCAAACTTGGTGGTGTGTTTACCGTGCACCCAGGTCAGTGCGCCGTTGATGTCGTGCTCGGGATTTTCGCGGTTTTGCGGCCCGACGTTGCCGATGCCATTGTTGGCAGAGCCGATATAGCTGCTGCCGAGGTTTAGGAAGAATCCGGCGGTCGCATCGAGGTTATTGAAACCGGCCTGAGTCTCCGGAGTGAAGCCCGCGCTATTGGTCTGGTTCACCAGCACCGGCCGGAAGTTGAAGCCGCCCCGAATTTCCATGATCAGATTGTTGCGGAAGATGTGGTCCCAGGCGCCGCCGATGTTCCAGGAATGGTATGGTGTCGGCGATATTGAGGTAGTCCCGGCGACGATTGATGTGTTCGTGTCCCACAACATATACGCGCGCCCGAACACCGTGTCCTTGGACCCGAAGTGCTGGTCCAAGCGGAAATCGAAGTTGTTGGCTGAATCGGTTCGGCTACGCGTGTCCAGACAATTGTGGACCGCGAACGAGTAATTGGGAGTGAACGCGCAGTCCTTCAGTTGGGGCGCGGTGTAAGCGGAAATCACCTTCGCCAGATTCTGGTCAATAAGCCCGGAAGGCAGCTTGTTGCAGGGGCTTCCTCCCGCGACTTGCAAGCCGTAGCCCGTGGCTCCAAATGCGGCGCCCGGACTTGCCAATGGCATCGGATTGCCGGCGCCATCGCAATAGAACGGTACGGAACTGCTCTTACCCGTCTCTGCGAACGGATTAAAGATCTGCGCGGGAATCACTGCAGTCTTAGTCGAGTTCACCGTCCCGGTCAACTCCGGCGAGACCGCACCGGTGAAATCGCCGGCAAGTTCTTCCGGCGATGGCACGGTTACAAAGGTCTGTGAAGCCTGGCTGTAACGCCAACCCTCATACGCGACGTAAAAGAAGGTCTTGTCTCTGCGGATGGGACCTCCAAGGGTAAAGCCGAATTCATTTTGCGAGAAATCAACCGGGGGTGCGGGAGTGCTTGAAAGCTGGCTGGGCGTGATCGCGCCCGAAGCGAGCTTGCTGGCGCAGGTCGTCGCAGTACAGAAGTCGTTGAACGGGTCGCGAGCATTGAAGGCGTTGTCGCGATTGTATTCCCACGCCGAGCCGTGCAAGTGATTGGTGCCTGACTTGGTGACGATATTCACCACCGCACCCACGACGTTGCCATATTGGGCGTCGTTGTTATGCGATTGCACTTTGTATTCCTGGATGGTGTCGGCGATCGGCGGAATGGCCCACGCGCCACCGCGATCGTCGGTGTTGATGATGCCATCCATGTACCAGGAGTTTGAGCGGTTGCCAGCGCCGTTCACCGAGGGCTTGAACACCACGGAACCCGGAATGCCGATATTGCCGCCGTCTACGTTGCCGATGTTGCTATTTCCGTGAGTATTTCCTTGCGAAGTGTTCAACGGATTCACGCCTGGCTGCAGAATCAGCAACTGCGTAAAACTGCGGCCGTTGAGCGGCAGTTCGTCCATCTGCTTTTCGTCGATGGTGGTACCAAGCTCAGTGCTGGCCGACTGAATCAAGGCGCCGATTGACGAGGCGCTGACCTCGACGGTTTCTGAGGCGGCGCCTACCTCCATCTGAAGCTTCTCGTTCAGCGTCTGATTGACCTGCAGTTCAAAGCTAGGGATGTTTATGGTCTTGAATCCCGACTTCGTCACCTGAAGGACATAATGCCCGGGCATCAGGTTAATGACCGTGAAAGCGCCGGCGCCATTCGTCCTTGTGCGGCTGACCACATTGGTGGCCTCGTTTGTCACCTTCACTTCGGCGTCGGTAACCACAGCGCCGGTGCTATCCAGCACTGTTCCATTAACGACAGCGTTAGGCATCTGGGCGTACAGTGCGATGCTGAACGCGATTGCCATCATGAAATACGCAGCTACGTGTTGCCAAAAGCGCATTGTTTACTCTCCCTCGAACCGGCGCTGGGGTTGCCGGACAAAGTCACAAGCTGACCATCCCACCCACGTCAACTTGCCGGGGCGCAGGTTTAACACAAGGCTTGGCAAATTCACAATAAAAAAAATCAATTTCAATATGTGAAATTTTAGTCGGCGGCCGGCATTCCGCCATTCGACGCTGTTGCGCGCTTGCTTACGTGTTGACTTCGCGGCCGCGACCGACTGCGACTCGCAAGTTCTATTTAGTGATTTTTAGCAGCAATACGCCGTGGCCGGGCACCACGGTTTCGTAGGAACCTTTGAGCGCGCCAAGATCTTTGGCGGCCCAGATGTCGCGGGCTTTCGCTTTGCCGCGGAAGCCAATGTCGGCAAGATCGAGTTTCATGGGCATCGCCTGCGGATGGCGATTGAACAAGCCGACGGCTTTCGATCCGTCGGCGAGCGGGCGCATCCAGATTTCCAGCGGGCCTTCGGCTCTGACGCGGTCGCCCTGACGGCCGAGTCGATCTTGATCGATAGCGATCACTTCCCTGTTCGTGAGTAACGCATTCGTTTCCGGAGTCATGGTGGTGAGATCGTTGCCGGCGAGCAGGGGAGCCGCGAGGATGGCCCACAAACTCATGTGCGTCCGGTACTCTTCGGTGTTCATGCCGCCATTCCCCACTTCAAGCATGTCAGGATCGTTCCAGTGTCCTGGGCCACTAAATTTTGCAAGGCCCGCCTGGCTGAAGCCGATTTCCGCCATTCGCGAATAGTGATCATTGATGTCACCCGTGGTGCGCCACAAGTTGCCGCCAACCGAAGCTCCCCACCGCCAGACCGCGTCGTTCCCATATTGGCAGAGACTGTACACAATCGGACGCCCAGCTCTTTTCAGCGCGGCATCCATCCTCTCGTACGCGTCGATCATTATCTGGTGCGCGACGGCGGTCGTGGGCGCAGCTTTCATCTGGTCTCGCAGGCCGCATAGGTCGTACTTCAGGTAGTCAATTCCCCAGTCAGCAAAGGTTTTTGCGTCCTGCGTTTCGTGATCAAGGCTGCCCGTGAACTTCGCACAGGTTTGTGCACCCGGCGAGGAATAGATACCTAGCTTCAGTCCCTTGTTGTGGACGTAGTCGGCTAGCGCCTTCATATCCGGAAACTTCTCGTTACTGTGAATAAATCCCTGCGCGTCGCGCTCGCCTTCCCAGGTATCGTCGATGTTGATATACACGTAGCCGGCATCACGCATGCCGCTTGAAACCATGGCGTCGGCCTGCGAGCGCACGATGGCATCGGTGATATTGCGATGAAAGTGATTCCAACTGTTCCATCCCATCGGCGGTGTCTGCGCTACTGACGCCGACTGGGCGGAGGTCAAAACTGCAAAAGTCACGATGAAGATGGCGAGGGCAATGCGAATTCGCGACATAATGACGTCATTCACCTTGGTATAAGTTTTTCGCGGGCGCATTATAGGTGGGATCGCGCTTAACGCAAACTTTTCAGACTGTGAAACGAACCGGTTTGAACGTGATGACCATCACCCGAAGACAATTCTGTTCCTCGCTCGGCATGACAGCTATATCGTTGGCCGCGCCAATTTCTTCGCTCGCACTTACGCCGCCAGACGTAGCGGCGATCGATCGCAAACGGGTTCTTTCTCACGCCACACGTTATCTGCGCGAACCACCGATCACTGTCACCTCTTATTTCAGCCCGCGCAGTGCGGGAGACAGACACGATTATTTTTCCGAGGGCGACTACTGGTGGCCTGACCCTAAGAATCTGGATGGACCGTATATTCAGCGCGACGGCCTGTCGAATCCCGACAACTTCAATCAGCATCGTTTGGCGCTGATTCGGCTAAGCGTGCAGATGCCTGCGCTGACCGCCGCATGGAAGATCACACATGAGAATAGATACGCAGAGCACGCGGTAACGCATCTTCGCGCCTGGTTCCTCGACCCGAATACCTGGATGAATCCCAACCTGGAGCACGCCCAGGCGGTACATGGACGATCAAACGGTCGAGGCACCGGAATCATCGATACCCTGCATCTCGTTGAAGTGGTGAAAGCGGCTGCCTTTCTCGAGCAATCGAATCAGCTCACGGATTGGGAAGCGGGAGGGCTGCGAAAGTGGTTCACGGAATACCTATCGTGGATGATCGATTCGGAAAACGGCAGGCAAGAGCGCGACGCAAAGAATAATCACGGCACCTGCTGGGTCGCGCAGGTCGCTGAATTTGCGACATTCGTTCGCGACAACGATGCGACAGGGTTTTGCCGCAAACGCTTCAAAGAAACGCTGATCCCCGAACAGATCGCGGTCGATGGCAGTTTTCCACTCGAACTAAAGCGCACGAAACCTTACGGGTACTGCATCTTCAATCTCGACGCGATGGCTACCGTCTGCCGCATACTCTCGACGAGCGAGGACAACTTGTTCCGCTTTGTGCTGCCCGATGGCCGTGGGTTCGCGAAGGCGTTGGCTTTCATGTATCCGTTTCTTGCCGACAAGAATTCGTGGCCGTATCCAAGCGATGTTGAATATTGGAAAGGCTGGCCGGTGCGGCAGCCGAGCCTGCTGTTCGGCGGCATAGCGCTCAACCGACCGGAATACATTCGGCTCTGGCGAAGATTGAATCCTGACCCGACGGTGCCGGAGATTATCCGCAATTTTCCGATCCGCCAGCCGGCGCTCTGGATTTAGTGAATTTCACGATACAAAACATTTATTTTTTTTATTAAATTCTGCCGATAAGCAATATAAAGTGTCTTTCGCGATTGGCTGAGGAATTTTGCTTCCATGACTGCAGCAAGGCCTGGCGAAAGCCGCCGATCAAAGAGAACTCTGCTCACTCCCGTATTTCTTCTATTGTTGGTCTTGGCCCCAGCAGAGATCGGCCTTGCTCAGCAGCCGTATTCGAAGCGCATGGCCGATGCCACTATCCAACGTTGGCCCGACGTTCAAATCGTCGCCAACGGCAAAACTCTAGGCGATTGGGCCTACGACAAAAACACTCTTCTCGCTGGATTCGCAGCGGTATGGCAAAACTCTGCGGACCCTGACTGCTATCGCTATATTCAGCATGCTATAGATCGGCTGATCACCACCGATGGGCAGATTGCCTCTTACAAGCCTGAAGACCTGAGCCTGGATGAAGTTGCTCTTGGCCGCGAGCTGCTGCTGCTGTATGGGCGCACAAACGAGGAAAAGTATTACAAGGCAGCCACGACCGTCCGCCATCAACTCGATGTGCAGCCGCGCGCTCCTTCGGGTGGATTCTGGCATAAGAAACGTTATCCCAACCAGATGTGGCTCGACGGGCTTTACATGGCCGAGCCGTTCTATGCGCAATACTCCGCGATGTTCGAGGACCGCAAGGCCTTTGCCGACATCGCGCGCCAGTTTGCGCTGATTGAGGAGCACACACGGGATCCGAAAACCGGCTTGCTGTATCACGGCTGGGACGAAAGCAAACAGATGGGTTGGGCAAACCCGAAGACAGGAGTGTCGCCGAACTTTTGGGCTCGCGCCGTTGGCTGGTACGCGATCGCGCTAGTCGACACCATCCCGTACTTTCCCGAAGACCATCCCGGACGCAAGCAGTTGATCGATATTTTGCAGCGGCTGGCTCCGTCTATTGTGAAGGCGCAAGACTCACAGACCGGCCTCTGGTGGGAAGTAATGGACAAGCCGGGCCAGGGCGAGAACTTCCTCGAATCGTCGGCATCGTGCATGTTTGTCTATGCGCTCGAAAAGGGCGTTCGGCTGGGATATCTCGATCCAAAATTTCGGGAGCCTGCGCGCCGAGGATACCAGGGCATTCTCGACCGCTTCGTGAAACCCGACTCGAACGGACTGCTCACGCTTGATGCCACCGTATATGGCGCCGGACTCGGCGACAAACTCACTCCGCAGAACAGCTACGACTACTACACGCACGTCGCCACCGGTCCGAGCGACCCGAAGGGCATTGGCGCATTCCTCATGGCCGCCGCCGAAATGGAAGTGGCACCGACGGCAACGCTAGGGCGGGGCAAGACCGTGCTGCTCGACGCCTGGTACAACAGCCAGAAACGAACTAACGCAGCCGGAGAAAGTGAATATTTCCACTACAAGTGGACTGATCACTCGAATAGCGGCTTTTCTACCTTCGGACACATCTTCCGCAACTATGGCGGCTCGACTGAAACGCTCAACGAAGCGCCAACCAGTGCGAATTTAAGAAACGCGGGCATCTACATCATCGTTTCCCCTGATATTCCGGCGCGAAATCCGAATCCGCATTACATGCAACCAGCCGATGCCGAGACGATCGCCGATTGGGTACGCCAGGGTGGTGTGCTGGTGATGATGGAGAACGATTCCGGCAATTCCGAATTCGAGCACTTCAACATGCTCTCCGAAAAATTCGGAGTGCATTTCAACGCCGTGCTGCGCAATCGCGTGGACGGCTCGAAGTGGGAGATGGGCAAAGTTTCGGTTCCGGCTGACATACCAGTTTTCAGCGGCGCTCATACGTTTTACATGAAAGAGATTTCAACCATTACGCCACATTCGCCGGCGAAGGCCATGGTCACAGATGCCGGTGATGTGCTCATGACGATTACAAAATTCAGCAAGGGCACAGTCTTCGCCATGACTGATCCCTGGCTTTACAACGAATATACGGACGGCATTAAGCTGCCGCCGGAGTACGAAAATTACGAAGGCGGCAAGGAACTGGCGCGATGGCTGCTGGAACAGTCCGTCTCGTCAAACGGGGAGCGTTCCAAATGAACCGGCGTTTCGCTGCCCTGCGGATTGGCGTTACTCTGCTGGGAATGGCAGGCTGTCTGAAGCTTTCCTCTACGCCGCAGGTCGTGCCGTGATTGAACCGGTGATAGCGCCACTTGTCACAAACGCGACACAGAGTGATACCCGCAGCTACCGTGAGCATAAAGAGATCGGTTCAATCCCCACGCGCCTTTAACATCCCAGACCTTCGACGCCTGGCTGAGAAGCGGCTGCCAAAAGCGCACGTTTACCCAGCAATAACAACATCGGATCTCGATCTTGCTTTGACGATCCCGACCATAATGCGTAGGCTGGCTAGAAGGTAATTGTGTTTCGCTCTCATAACCCAAAGGTCAGTGGTTCAAATCCACCCCCGGCAACCAATTGCTCCAATGATTTCTCATTTCTGCTCGGCTCGTTTCTGACAGTACTTCCATGATTTCACGCCACCGGCGCTGACCCACGGTCGAAGGTATCGCGTTGTTTCCCCTGCAATCGCAAGCGCAACCTGTCAAGTTCGAGATAGACCACCGGGGTGGTATAGAGCGTAATCAACTGGCTGAGCAGCAATCCCCCGACAATCGTGATGCCCAGAGGGCGACGCAACTCCGAACCTATACCTGTTCCGAGTGCTAGTGGCAAAGCTCCGAACATGGCGGCCATGGTGGTCATCAGGATGGGTCGAAAGCGCAGCATGCAAGCTTCAAAGATCGCATCCGAAGTCCTCTTGCCCTCTTCGCGCTCCGCCACAAGGGCGAAGTCGATCATCATGATTGCATTCTTCTTGACGATTCCGATAAGCAGGACGATGCCGATGATCGAAATCACGTTGAGGTCCATGTGAAAGATCATCAGGGCCAGCATCGCACCGACGCTGGCGGAAGGCAGCGTGGAGATGATGGTTAAGGGATGTACCAGGCTTTCGTAGAGAATGCCCAAGACGATATAAACCGCGAGCAGGGCCGTGGCGATCAGAATCGGCTCGGTCGAAAGCGACTGCTGGTAAGCCTGCAGCGTGCCGGAGAAAGAGCCGCGCACGGTGGAAGGCAGTCCCAGACGCTGCTCCATCTGGTGGACTTCTCGCGCGGCGGTGCTCAGAGATATTCCCGGCGCCAGATTGAAGGAGACGGTGACAGAAGGAAACAATCCCGTGTGATTAACCTGAAGAGCCGTGGTGCCCGTCTGGTGTGTACTGACTACTTGCAGGGGCGCCATGGTGTTAGTGCTGGGAGCGGCCGCACCAGAGATAGAGGACAAACCACCGGAACGGAGGTAAATCTGGTTCAGCCCATCGGGCGATTGGGTGAATTCGGGAGCTACTTCGAGTACCACGTAGTACTGATTCAACGGAGTGTAGATTACGGATACCTGCGACTGGCCGAACGCGCCGTAGACCAGACCATTTAAGGCTTGTGTAGTTTGCCCGAGTTGCGCGGCGGTTATTCGATCGTAAGTAAGCATCTCGCGCAAACCGCCGTTCTGCTGATCGGAGTTCACTTCCTGAAGGCCCGGTAAGTTCTTCATGTTCCGGAAGAGAATAGGTCCCCAGTGCGCAAGGTCGGGAATGTTGTCGGATTGGACCGTGTACTGATAAAGAGCGTTGCTCATGCGTCCACCAATTCGTAGGTCCTGGACCGGCTGAAAGAACGCGGAGGCAACCGGAAGGCGGTTGAGTTTGGGGCGTATGCGATTGATGACCTCCATGGCGCCCACCTTGCGTTCCTCGAGAGGCATTAATGCGATGTAGATGAAGCCTCCGTTGGTGGAACCGCGTCCCCCTGTGTAGGCGTTGACATGAGCCACCGCGGGATCCTGTTTGATAATGTCGACCATCTTGAGGATGGAAAAATTGGTAAAAGTAAACGAAGCGCTTTGCGGCCCTTGTACGGCGCCTATGATGGCTCCGGTATCTTGCTGCGGGAAAAAGCCTTTGGGAATCTCGATCATGACCACGATGTTCAAGGCGATGGTGAGCGCCAACAGAACGAGCATCAACGCCGGATTGTCGAGAACCCAGGTGAGAGAATGCCGGTAAACGGAAAGAACGCCATTGAAGAATCTCTCGCCCAACTGGTATGGGCGGTTATGTTCTCTCCCCGCTACGCGTAATTTGAGGAGATGAGCACACATGGTTGGCGTGGTAGTAAGGGAAATGACCATAGAGACCAGAATCGCGGCGGACAGAGTGATGGCAAATTCGCGGAAGAGGCGACCGACGATACCACCCATCATGAGGATGGGAATGAAAACCGCGATGAGAGAAATACTGATGGAAAAAACGGTGAAACCAATTTCCTGAGCGCCCTTGAGCGCGGCAGCGAACGGCGGCATGCCGGCTTCAAGATGACGAGTTATGTTTTCCATCACAACGATGGCATCGTCGACTACGAATCCGGTGGAGATCGTCAGGGCCATCAGAGAGAGATTGTCGAGAGCGAAGCCGCACAGGTACATCACGGCGAGGGTTCCAATAAGCGAGACCGGCACGGCGACCGTGGGGATGAGGGTTGAGCGAGGGCTCCGCAGAAAAAGAAACACAACCAGCACTACAAGGCAGATCGCGATTAATAAGGTTCGTTCGACGTCTCTCACGGACGCACGGATGGTGGTAGTCCGATCGAGCACGATGGTGAAGTTTATGCCCTGGGGCATGTCTGCCCGCAGGGTGAGCATCTGCGCCTGGATTCGTTCGACAGTCTCGATGATGTTGGCACCGGGCTGGCGGAAAATGATTACGGTGATGGATTGCTTGCCGTCGGAATATCCGGCAGTTCGCAGGTCCTGCGTCGAGTCAACGACGTTGGCGACATCCGCAAGACGAACCGTAGCGCCGTTGTGATATCCAAGGACCAGTGGACGGTAATCGGCTGCATGCGATATCTGATCGTTGGTCAGGATGTCCAGAGTGGTTTGGTCGTCGGCCAGTTGCCCACGAGGCTCGTGTGTATTTTGAATACTCAGCAGCGAGCGCACGTTTGCGAGCGTCATTCCCTTGCTTTGAAGCTTAGCCGGACTTACCTCAACCCGCACTGCGGGCGTAGCGCCGCCGGCCACAATGACCTGCCCCACACCCTGAATTTGCGATAGTTTTTGCGCCAGAATCGTGGATGCAAGATCGTATAACTTTGGTATGCCGTATTTATCGGAGGCGAGATTCAGAACCATGATCGGAGAGTCGGCTGGATTTACTTTTCGGTAGGTAGGATTCTGAGGAAGATTGGCGGGCAGATAAGTTCGAGCGGCATTGATTGCAGCTTGCACGTCACGCGCGGCACCATCGATGTCGCGGTTCAAATCGAACTGTAGAGTTATCGACGTGTTTCCAAGTGAACTGGAAGAGGTCATTTCCGATACACCGGCAATGTGTCCGAATTGGCGCTCCAACGGCGTCGCCACGGACGAAGCCATGATCTCGGCGCTTGCGCCCGGCAAGCTGCCGTTTATGGAAATGGTTGGGAAATCAACTTGTGGAAGCGGCGCTACGGGTAAAGCGGTGTAAGCAACCGCTCCGGCGATTGCAATGGCGATGGTGAGCAAAGTAGTTGCGACGGGACGCCGGATGAATGGCGTAGAGATGGTCATGATCGTTCGGAGACGGGCGAAGTCTTACCATTGATCGACCGTTGGCTCGCCTTTTTGCCGGTGAACCGCACGGCAAGACGATCGAAGAAAATGTAAATGACCGGCGTTGTGTAAAGCGTGAGTACTTGACTGACGAGCAAACCGCCGACCATCGCTATACCCAAGGGCCGTCGCAGTTCCGATCCCAGGCCGCGTCCCAGCGCTAGCGGAAGTCCGCCGAGGAGAGCGGCCATGGTGGTCATCATGATTGGGCGGAATCGGAGCAGGCTCGCTTCATAGATGGCTTCTACTGAGTCCTTCCCCTGTTCTCGTTCAGCCTCCAGTGCAAAGTCGACGATCATGATGCCGTTTTTCTTTACGATGCCGATCAAAAGGATGATTCCGATGATGGCAACAACGCTGAGGTCTTGACCAAAGAGGATCAACGCAAGGAGCGCGCCCACACCCGCGGACGGCAATGTGGAGAGAATCGTGATCGGGTGAACGAAGCTCTCATATAAAACTCCAAGCACGATATAGACGGTCACGAGAGCAAACAGAATTAGCAGTGGTTCGTTTGACAGGGAGTTTCGGAACGATGCCGCGGTTCCCTGGAAGTCTGCCTGCAGGCTGGCTGGGAAGTGCATCTGCTGTGGGAGTTTGTCGATCTGCGAAATCGCTGTTCCCAGCGAAGCATGCGGCGCAAGATTAAACGAGACGGTGACTGAGGGAAACTGTCCCTGGCGATTGATCGAGAGCGGTTCCCTAGTCGGCGAAGCGTGACTGAACGTCTTGAGTGGAACCGCACTCGTCGCAGCGGAGGTCGCGGCAGCAACCGCGTTTATGTTTTCGTTCCTCGCGACTGAGTTTGATGGTGGCGTAAGAACAGTGCTGGACGGCGTGTAGAGCACCGACGTTGTGGTGGCATTCGATCCTGCGGCGGCAGAGGCCGAGGAAGAGAATGAGGTAGCGGCACCGGAAGAAGTGGTCCCAGACGATGCATTCGCTTGGATGAACAGATTGCCAAGGTTTGCGGGTTCCTTCTTCCACTGCGGCTGGGTTTCCAGAATGACGTGGTACTGGTTCAATTGCGTGTACAGCGTATTAATCTGGCGCTGCCCATAGGAGTCGTACAGTGTGTTCCCTATCGTCACCGGAGCTATCCCGAGCCTCGAAGCCGTTAGCCGGTCGATGGTGAGGAAGATCGCACGTGCGCCAGTTTGTTGATCAGTGGCCACATCTTCGAGGTCGGGAAGTTGCTTCAACTTGTCGACAAAACGATTGCTCCAGGCGTTCAATTCATCGATGTCAGGGTCTTCCAGCGTGTATTGAAACTGGGTACGAGTCACACGGTCATCGACGGTGATGTTCTGCACGGGCTGCATGTAGAGAACAATTCCCTTCACCTGCTGCAAGCTCTTACCTAACCTACGAATCACATTCGCGGCACTGATTCCTCGTTGGCTCAGCGGCTTCAAATTGATCGAAATTCGTCCACTGTTAAGCGTGGTGTTAATCCCGTCTGCGCCGATGAAGGAGGCCAGACTCTCCACGGCCGGATCTTGAAGTATTACCTTGGACAGTTCCTGCTGCTCCGCAGACATGGCGGCGAACGATATGGATTGGTCTGCCTGCGAAATCCCCTGGATAACCCCAGTGTCTTGCACGGGGAAAAATCCTTTTGGAATCACGATGTAAAGGATGGTTGTAAGCACTAACGTAACCACTGCGACGAGTAGCGTGATTCCCTGATGACGAATAACGACGCGAAGGGTACGACCATAGAACTCGACCATTCGGTCGAAGGCATTTTCTGTCATTCTAGAAAAGCGAGAACGCTGGTCTTGCGGCGTATGTCGCAGAATGCGCGAACACATCATTGGAGTGAGGGTTAGGGACACGACTGCGGAAATGATGATGGTAGCGGCAAGCGTCACGGCAAACTCGCGGAACAAGCGGCCCACCACATCGCGCATAAACAGAAGCGGTATCAGTACGGCGATGAGAGAAACGGTGAGAGAAATGATGGTGAAGCCAATCTGTTCGGCACCCGTCAAGGCAGCGGATAAGGGCTTCTCTCCGGCTTCGAGATAACGTGAGATGTTTTCGATCATCACGATTGCGTCGTCCACTACGAAACCGGTGGAGATTGTTAGAGCCATTAGAGAGAGATTGTCGAGACTATAGCCGAGTGAATACATGACCGCGAAAGTGCCGACCAGGGAGAGTGGCACAGCAACGCTGGGGATGATGGTTGCGTAAACGCTGCCAAGGAAGAGAAAGATGACCAGAACAACGAGCCCAATGGTGAGTACTAACTCAAACTCCACATCGCTAATGGAGGCCTGGATGCTCGTCGAGAGGTCGGTGAGAGAGACAATCTTGATGGAGGCCGGGAGATTGGTCTGCAATTGAGGCAGAATAGTTTTAATCGCCTTAACTACATTGATGGTGTTGGCGCCGGGCTGTCTTTGAATGTTTAGAATCACGGCCGGTTTCTGGTTCATCCATGCGGCTTGCCGAGTGTTCTCGACCCCATTCACCACATTGGCGACATCCTTTACTAGCACCGGCGCGCCATTGCGGAATGCAATGGGGACCTCTTTGTAATCTTCGGCGACGGTAATTTGGTCGTTCGCATCGATCTGGTAATTCAGTCGCGGACCATCGAAGTTGCCGTTGGCTGAGTTAATGCTTGTCTGCACCAGCGCAGTGCGGACATCCTCCATGTTGATTCCGTAAGCCGAGAGCTGAACCGGATTCACCTGGATGCGAATTGCCGGTTTTTGACCACCGCTGATGCTTACTAAGCCGACGCCCGTCAGCTGAGAAATCTTTGGAGCAAGGCGTGTGTCGATCATGTCCTCCACTTGCGAGAGCGGCATGGAATCAGACGTGATTCCCATTGTCATGATTGGGGCATCGGCTGGGTTCGTCTTGCTGTAAATAGGGGGTATTGGCAGGTCAGCGGGAAGGAAGCTTTGCGCGGCGTTGATGGCGGATTGCACCTCTTGTTCGGCTACGTCAATGCTCAAAGAGAGCTGAAATTGCAGGACGATCACGGAGATGCCGCCAGCGCTGGTGGAGGTCATCTGGCTCAAGCCTTGTATCTGGCCAAACTGGCGTTCCAGCGGAGCCGTTACCGTGCTGGCCATTACGTCGGGACTGGCACCGGGATACTGCGTGAGGACTTGAATGGTCGGGTAGTCCACCTGGGGCAACGCTGAAACCGGCAATTGCGTAAACGCCACAATGCCGGCGAGAAGGATCGCCGCCATTAATAATGACGTTGCGACAGGGCGCAGGATGAATGGACGGGAGGGACTCACGGGGCGTTGCTCTCAATCGGCCTCGATGGGAGTTTCACTTTCGAAATTGCTACTTTGGCGCCGTCCTGTAACTTCTCAAAGCTGCTGTCGGCAATCACATCTCCTGGGTGGATGCCTTCGACGCTGACCATCCCGGCATTAACGACTCCCGTCTTTATGTTAGTCATCCTGGCTTGTCCGTTCTGGATGACGTACACGAACGATGCGTCCCCGTTGTGCTGCACGGCGGAGTCGGGGATCAGAACCTGATTAGGAATGGTCTTGACGGCCAAGCGGGTGTTGACAAATTCATTCGGAAAAAGTTCCTCCTTTTTATTGGCGAATGCCGCCCTGAGCTTCACCGTGCCTGTTGTGGTGTCGATCTGATTGTCGAGGGTGGTGACCACGCCTTTTGCAATCAAGTTGTTCATCTGCCGATCCCAAGCTTCAACGATCAACTTAGTGCCATGGCGCATCTGGCCAATAACTTCTTCAAGGTTGTCTTGCGCAATGGTGAAAACAACGGTGATCGGCTCAGTCTGCGTGATCACAACCAGGGGTGCAGTGGCGTTGGCATTTACAAGATTTCCAGGATCGACCAGACGAAGGCCGACGCGTCCGCTGATCGGAGCGGCAATGTGAGAGTACGCAATCTGCACCTGGTAGAAATCAACCAGACCTTTGTCGGTCCTTACGCTGCCTTGGTATTGCCGCACGATCTTTTCCTGATCCTCGAAGGTCTGCCGCGGGATGGCGTTCCGTGACCAAGCGATCCGGTAGCGTTCAAGGTCCATTCGAGCCTGGGCCAACAGGTTTTCATCATGCTCGAGGGTACCCAGGGCTTGCTCAAGTTGCGCGCGCAAGGGACGATCGTCTAAATCGATGAGCGGAGAACCGCGCTTCACCAGTTGACCCTCTCGATAATGGACATTGGTGATCACGCCTGTAACCTGGGCGGTAATGGAATTGGTATAGACAGAAGTAACCGTGCCAATGGCATCCAGATAGACGCCAATGCTGCCGAGTCTTGCGGTCGCTGTCGTTACAGGCACGGCTCCCATCATGGGAGAGCGAGGGGGAGCGCCGGCTGACTTGCTTCCACCTCGACGGACAACGGCAAAGAACAACAACGCGAAGAGCAGTAGAAGCAGGATCCACACCCAGCGATGGCGACGTTTCGGCTTGGGCTCTTGGGACGTGTCGTTCGGAGCTTGCATTGTTACCCGTGGATTGTCGCTCTGGGTCCTTGTTTCTTCACGTTGCATTATGGTCTCTTGACAGTCGCACGACCTCGAAGAATGGATTCGTTTGGCGTGGCAAAATTCAGCAGTCTGGAACTCATCCTCAAGTGACGCTATGCGAGCGACAAAGGATTACTAAGCTGCTTGTTAATAAGGCTCCGCTTCGAGGTAACCAGGCGTTCATTGCGTTCTGCGACATCCACCTTGTGAGAATGCATGACAGCTATCGACATAGGAACAGACCGCCGAGCTATGGCAACCGCTTCGAAATGGCCATCGGCCAATTTGCGTCAGCTTTAGGCAGGTGTTTTATGCTGCTTCGCTACGAGGAGCATGTCCCTTGGCGGGTTCGGCAGCAGCTATTCCCCGGGCTTTGAGGTTCACATTGATCTCCGCACCAACGAGAATGGCAATAGCACTCCAGTTCAGCCAGACAATCAATGCAATCGGTGATGCCAACAGTTCATAAAGCACATCGAGTTTAAGGTTGCCAAAGTGTTGAAAGTAGTAACTTAATGCCCACGAGAGCGCGAGCCACATTGTGGTTGCTACGACGGCGCCGGGAATGGTGTGGCGTTGATTGACCGGAATATTGGGCGCCCATCTATACAGAATTTCGATCGCGGCGAAAGTGCAGACAGCCGATAGCAGCCACTGAATATACGGCCATAACCTCAACCAGAGCGAATGGATAAGATCCGCTCTCGCGATCAACATTTCGATCGCCGGTCCAGCCAGAGTAAGGACGGTACCCAAAAGCAAGAGCATTCCAACGGCAAAAGCGAGTCCGAACGCTAGAATTCGATTGGTCCAGATGCGGCGAGGCCTTTGAACGTTATGGACAATGTCGAGCCCGGCGATCACGCCTTTGAATCCCTTCGATGTCAGCCAGAGTGAAGCAATAATGCTGAATGAGAGTACGCCTGTGCGATGAGGACTGATCCGAGACATTAAATCCTGAAAAAGCGATATCACCTGCTTCGGCATCACGTACGACACGAAGCTGGTACCTCCATTTGGTCCGAGATTCAAAGGAAGGTACGCCATGAGGGCAGTGAAGAGCAGCATCGCCGGCAGGAAGGACATCAGGAAGTAATAGGCCAATCCTGCGGCAATCACCATCAGGTGCTTTCGTTCGAAGTCCTCGTAGATCCTTTTGACGAAGGAGATCATCTCTTGTTCATTCTCGCGAGAACGTCACGTTGACTATCTCCTTCTTTTCTCTTTGCCAATTGAATGTGACTGTTCACTCCGAAGGTTTTGACAGGAACAAATTCATTCCCAGCCGTGAGGCTAGGAACTTAGCCGCAAGCTGACCCTTCACGCTGTTTCCCGCCTGGTCTAAGGGCGGAGCAAATGTACCCAATCCACCCTTCCCCGGAGAAACCGTAACGATGCCTCCACCGATGCCGCTCTTGCCCGGGAGGCCAACCTCGTAGAGCCAATCGCCGGAAGTCTCATAGAGACCGGCCGTTGCCATCACCGCCAATGCATAACGACAACTCTCAGCATCAACCACGCGGCGCTTCGTCATCGGGTTTACGCCGCCATCGGCGAGTGTGGCACCCATTACTGCCAAATCCCTGGCGCTCACATTTAACGAGCACTGCCGGGTATAGAGATCGGCCGTTTCCGCGGGATCCAGCTCGATACGCCCATAAGTCTTCAGCAGTCGCGTGATGCTTTGATTGCGGTCATTTGTTCGGGAAGCGGATTCGTAGACTTCCCTGTTTAACGATAGAGTGCGACCGGCAAACTGTGATAAACCATCATGGATGAACCGCCATCTCTGGTCAGTGTTCGCACCAGGAACCATACTGGTGGTGGCAAGTGCACCTGAATTGACCATTGGGTTGGTTTTTCCATCAGCATCGCGTTCGATTGCGGCAAGGGAGTTGAAGGGCAACCCCGTACTATTCACACCTAGTCTTTTGCGACACTCTTCCGGCCCCAGGTGCTCACAGACGAGGGCGAACAGGAACGGCTTGGACACACTCATGATCGCAAATTCGTATTCAAAGTCTCCCGCGGAGTAGAGCCTTCCACTTGTAGAGACCACGCTGATGCCAAATAGCGTACTCGGCGCTGCGGCCAACGCGGGATAGACGTCCGAGTTGCTTCCCTCTCGATTGGATTTGTAACGGCTATATGCCTCCGACACGAGAGATTGGACAAGGTCCTCGGAGGGAAGGTGCCCAGTCGACACATAAGAGCTTTCGAGTTCATCGACATTTGTCCGCACTGTCACGGCATCACCATCGTCGTTACCATATTCATCCTGCACGTCGCTGTTTCGTGTCGTTGGAGAAAGAAAGAATCTCAACCGGTCGCGTGAGAGTTTCGGGGCGCAAGATCTCGCTTAGCTGTTCTTTTGTCAGCAGTTTTTGTTCCAGTACGAGATCCGCTACGCTTCGCCCAGTCCGCAAAGCTTCCTGCGCGATCTCGGTCGTTTTCGCATATCCAATGTAGGGATTAAGAGCGGTGATCACTGCAATCGACCGATTCATGTGCTCGCCAAGGCGATCGAGATTGGCGGTTATCCCCTTGACGCATCGTTCCGTCAACGTAAGACAACCGTTACGGAGGTGAGTCAGGCTCTTGAAGATGCTATGGGCAATGATCGGCAAAAATGCATTGAGTTGCAGTTGTCCCGCCTCAGCAGCAAAACTCACCGTAACGTCGTTACCAATTACTTCAAAAGCAATCTGGTTCACCACTTCCGGGATAACCGGGTTTACTTTGCCCGGCATGATGCTCGATCCGGCTTGCACAGGTGGCAGGTTGATTTCCCCGAAACCGGTTCGTGGGCCGGAAGACAACAGACGCAGGTCATTACAGACCTTGGAGAGTTTTACGGCTATTCGCTTCAAGACGCCGGAGAGTTGCACGAATGAACCCGCGTCCTGTGTCGCTTCGACCAGGTTAGGAGCCGTAACAAATGGAATTCCGGTGATTTGTCTCAGGTAACGACAGACACTCCTGGAATACTGTGGATGGGAGGTGATACCAGTTCCGACGGCCGTAGCTCCCATGTTGATCTCCGTGAGCAGAGTGAGCGCTTCCCGAAGGCGCTGTAAGTCTTCAGAAAGCATCACGCCATAGGTTGAGAACTCCTGTCCCAACGTCATAGGAACGGCGTCTTGAAGTTGAGTGCGTCCGATTTTGAGGACGTCGCTAAATTCCTCCGCTTTGCTTTCAAAAGCATCTTTGAGCGCTTCCATTGCCCCCATGAGACCGTGGATACCATGCCAAGCCGCGATTTTGAATGCAGTGGGAACGGCATCGTTCGTACTCTGGCTCATATTTACGTGTTCATTGGGATGAAGAATTTCGTATTCGCCACGGTTATGCCCCATCAACTCAAGAGCCCGATTGGCGATGACTTCATTAGTGTTCATGTTCGTCGAGGTGCCTGCGCCACCTTGGATCACATCAACGACGAACTGGTCGTGCAGTGCACCTGCGCGAATCTCCTCGCAAGCCCGGACGATGCTCGTCGCGCGCTCGGAATCAATCAGGCCAAGCTCCTGATTGGCCAGAGCAGCCGCTTGTTTCACTGAAGCGAGAGCACTTACGAGATCGGAGTTGCTTGAGATTGATGTGCCACTGATCTGAAAATTTTCTACGGCTCGCAGCGTATGCACACCGTAGTAGGCGGATCCGGGCACTTCGCATTCGCCGAGCATGTCACGTTCGATCCGCGCAGGGCTTGCCATCATTCCTCCACATTTACGAGTAGGTGAAAGAGTGCGAGTGACTTAGGAAAGGGGAACTGGATAAGGATGAATTTCGTCCGGGCATAGTTGTCTGCGCGAGGCGCTCCTTTCGTTGTTGGCATTTCGGGTCGCTCCGCAATGGTCAATTCTGAATATTCCGATTTTCTACCTGCATAAACTGACAGTATTCAGTGGCTCCAATCGTCGCTAGCCTCGATCAAGCGAAAAAGGTGCATAGCGCCCGCCCGCAGCCAGGGAGGATCCATGAGTACGCTAGTAGCAGTTGTCTTTGACGACGAATCAACCGCATTCGAAATGCGAGCCGCGCTCGCAAGGATGCAAAAGCAGTATTTGCTTGAGATGGATGATGCGGTGGTTGTCACCAGGGACCCGAAAGGCAAAACCCAATTACACCAGGCTGTGAGCCTTACGCGTGCAGGTGCGGTCAGTGGCGGATTCTGGGGTATGCTCATCGGACTGCTGTTTCTAAATCCGTTGCTGGGTGCGGCAATTGGCGCCGGCGCCGGTGCAATCTCCGGGAGATTCACGGATTTAGGTCTCGATGACAAGATGATGCGAGATATCGGGCAGTCGTTGAGGCCGGGCACGTCCGCGCTGTTCGTGCTACTTAGGAAGATTACTGCCGACAAGGTTCTCGACGGTTTGAAACCATTTGCCGGTAAGGGCAAAGTCTTTCAAACGTCACTCGACAAGGACAATGAAAAGGCCCTCCGCGAGGCACTCGAAACTCCGGCGGAGAATGCAGCCTAACCGATTCACCGGGAGCGCCCGGGAGCCGAATAATTCCGGGCGCCTCAGCCGAGAGATCATGAGAGGCCATCATGGCTGAAAGAGCTCACGTACAACCAATTGTTCCACCTAAGCCCAAAAAGAGCGGGATGGAAAAGATTCTCGACAGTGTAGAACGGGTTGGAAATAAAGTTCCTCATCCGGCAGTGATCTTCATCTTGTTGATTGCGACTGTCATCGTGCTGTCCCACCTCTTTTATGCGATGGGCGCTAGCGCCACCTACGAATCGATCAATCCAGAAACCCATCAAGCTGAACAAGTAACGACCAAGGCGCAGAGTCTACTGTCAGCAGACGGAATTCGTTTCATGTACGCCGACGTGGTGAGGAATTTCATGAGCTTCAATGCTGTCGGCGTAATCATTGTCGCGATGCTTGGGGTCGGCGTTGCCGAAACATCGGGCCTGATAAAAGCTTTGATTCGCAAGCTTGTTCAAGTGGCCCCGGCGAGTGCCTTGACCTACATCTTGGTGTTTGTAGGAATCGTGTCGAGCATCGCTGCGGATGCCGGGTACCTGGTATTGATTCCGTTGGGCGCGGCGGCCTTCTTGAGCGTTGGCCGGAATCCATTAGTAGGGCTGGCGGCTTCATTTGGCGCCGTTGCGTCAGTGTTCAGTGCGAATATCCTTATCAAGCCTCTGGACGGCATCCTGACGGGAATCACGAACGATGCCATCCATCTTCTGAATCCCAGCGTCTCTGTGTCGTTGACTGCGAACTTCTGGTTTTCAGTCGCGTCGGTCGTAATGCTCACGATCGTATGTGGTTTGGTCACCGACAAGTTTGTTGAGCCTCGCCTCGGCTCTTACACCGCGCCGAAAGAATTGCAGAGCGAAGAAGGCCCGGCCGCACCCACCGGTGAAGCGAAAGGATTGAGATGGGCGCTGTGGGGGACCGTCGCCACCATGGCTATATTTGCTTTCTTGGCGATCCCTCGCGGCGCGCCGCTGAGAAATCCTGATACGGGTGCCCTTGTCGGCGATTCACCATTTATGAATGGCCTGATCGTCTTCATCGCACTGGCGTTTCTCGTGGCGGGAGCTGCCTACGGCATTGGTGCAAAAACCATGAAGGGGAGTGCCGACGTCATCAAGGCCATGGAAAAAGCAGTAATCGGATTGGGGGGGCTGCTTTTTCTGTTGTTCTTTATCAGCCAGTTCATCGCCCTTTTTACCTACACTAATATTGCGACCATCGCCGCTGTGAAGGTTGGCGATTGGCTGGAGACCGCCGGACTCGGTCCCCTCCCGTTGCTCATCGGGTTTGTTTTGGTGGTTACGGTTCTTAACCTGATCATCACAGGGATCATTCCCAAATGGGCTATCTTCGCTCCTGTATTTGTCCCGCTCTTGATGCGACTTCATGTGCAGCCGGCGGCAGTGTTGGCCGCGTACCGTGTAGGGGACTCGCCAACTAACGCCATTACACCGATGATGGCCTATTTTCCATTGATCGTTGGATTCGCGGCGAAATATCAGAAGAGTGCCGGTGTCGGCACCGTCGTAGCATTGATGTTGCCGTATGTCATCGTGATCCAAGTGGTGTGGATGATCCTTTTAGTCGTATGGCAGGTGCTAGGGCTGCCTTGGGGATTCTGATGACGGTCGCCTGACGTGTTCTCCCCGGCGACGCCACGTAAATAGAGACGAGTTCAGGTTTCAAGAACCCGTAAGAGGAATTGTGTTGGTGACTAAGTCTATGTTCGTATTGTGATCATACTGGCTGGATAGCTCGCGTGCTCTATTGAGGACGTTTCAGCGTTTCCAACATATCGCGAGGCGCACAAACGGTCGATCACTCTTCGACACGGACAGCGGTCGTCTGCACAGCACCTTTAAGGATATTTTTGGGGGGCTAAGATGGGGATCGCCGCTATGTTAGACCTACTTGCCAATGTTTCGAAAACTCACTTGCATTGAAATCATTCCATTCATCATTGACCACGTGTCAACATTTTCTGGTGCCGAACTGTAACAACTAACAGTTTACCCAGTTACACCAGCAGCACAGAATGCGGAAGGAAACTGACTGAAGTGCACGACGGGCGCGGTGAATTTCACAGCCAACTGCAACAGCCTAAGTAAGGACAGAGGAACAGTTGTGGCTTCCGGCGAGCCTCGGTGGTGCACTTAGTTTCCGTTCGCCAAAGACTGGGGGACAGAAAATGCGAAAGACAACGTATCTAGTCTTCTTGGTATTGTTTTGCAGTGCGAGATCAGTGTCAGCGCAGGAAACAGGGACCACACAGGAAGAGGTCATTCGCAGGCTTCAGGACAAGATGAATGAGTTGAAGCAACAAATGTCCGACATTCAGTCACAGCTGGACGCGCTCCATCCCACTGCCAACGTTACTAGGAACGGCTCGATCGTCAGTACGCCACCAGCGCCTCCAGGCAAGATTACTCCAGAGCAGCAAGAGGAATCGATCGGACAGGCAACGTCGCAACACCAGACTTTTGGCGCAGACGAAGAAGATGCTCCACGGCTGTTTAACGCGCCACTAGAACCTGAGTACCCTGGGTTCTTTCTCTTGCCAGGTACACGCACGTTGCTACGAATCGACGGATCGGTAAGGACCGATTTTATATATGACCCGAGAGCCTCGACCCTTGGAGACTCCTTTGTACCCTCCTCAATACCGATTCCGCCGGTTTCGAGTCCGGGGAATTTTATCGCCAGCATTCGTGGGAGCCGGATCATGGCTGACTTCCGCATCCCGGTTGGCGACACATCAGTCGCGCGAACATTCGTCCAGCTTGATTTTTTCGGTCCCAATGGAACAACCGCGCCACGACTGCGCCACCTCTATGCACAACTGGATAACATTCTCGTTGGCCAGACGTTCACCAACTTCATGGATCCTGACGCGTTTGCGGACACTCTGGACACACAAGGGGCTAACTCGGCGATTAGCGTTCGTATTCCACAGGCACGATACAGCTTCGGCCTGGGCGGTGGCGCCAGCGCCTATGTCTCCATCGAAGTTCCGTCCTCCTCTATCACCTTTTCGGTGGCTGGTACACCAGCCACGCCGACCACGCCGGCGCCAGATGGTACATTTCGGTTTCGGAACGAGTGGAAACGCGGGCATATCCAATTGGCAAGCGTTTTTCGCGATCTGGGTGTGAAGCTGCCAAACGGCATCGACGAATCCACTTTGGGATGGGGTGTAAATGCAACCGGCGGCGTCGAGGTGCACAACAAGGATAATATCGCACTGCAAGTGGCTTATGGCCATGGGATCGCACGTTACGTAGGTGACACGGCAGCTCTTGGCCTGGATGCGGCTCCCGTTTCGCAGACGAACTTGTCGTTACGGGCGCTCCCTCTCTTTGGGACTTACGCAACTTATCAGCACTATTGGACACCATCGTTGCGATCGAATGCTACCGGTAGTTTCGTCCAGGTTCAGAACTCTGATTTTCAAGCGTTCAATACCTATCACATGGGTGTCTATACATCAGCTAACCTGATCTGGAATCCACTCGGCAGCCTGGATCTTGGCGCTGAGTTTATCTACGGACGGGTAGAGGAAAAGAGCGGAGCTAGTGCGAATGACCCGCGCATTCAGATCACGGGCAGATACACCTTCGTTAAGTTGCACCCAAAGGAATAGAACGAACTAGTTCTTGCGGTCCAGGTTTTGGCTCATTCGAACTTTGAGCACGTATCTGATGGATCAAATCGATTTGATGAGGTGAAGCAGTCATGTCTAAGACAACCGATTCGGCACGCAAATATTCACGAGCCCACGCAGAGCGATTCCGACATGAGCTTTTCGAGTTTCTTCGTATCCCCAGTCTGAGCGGCGACCCGAAGCATGCGGATGACGTGAAGAGAGCTGCACACTGGCTTGCATCTCACATGCATGCCCTAGGCTTAGAGAGTGCACGGGTCATACCAACTGCCGGTCACCCCGTGGTCTATGCCGAGTGGCTTGGCGCCGGAAAAGATAGGCCGACGGTTCTCGTTTATGGCCACTATGACGTCGTCCCCGCTGTCAAGGAAGACGGATGGCATAGCCCACCTTTTGAGCCGATCGAGAAAGATGGAAAGATATTCGCCCGTGGAGCTACCGATGACAAAGGGCAGCTTTTCATTCACGTGAAGGCTCTTGAGTCCTATTTAGAGAGCAATGGCGGTCCACCGGTGAACATGAAGTTCCTAATTGAAGGCGAAGAAGAAGTTTCCTCTCCGAATCTAGCCCCCTTCATCAAGAAAAACCTTGACTTACTCAAGTCTGATGTCTGCGTCATAAGCGATTCGTCGATGCGCTCGATTGAAGAGCCAGCTGTCACCCACAGCCTTCGAGGAATGACGTACCTTCAGATTGAAGTTCAGGGTCCCGAAGACGATCTTCACAGCGGGTTTTGGGGTGGAGCGGCCCACAATCCGGCGCTTGCACTGGTAGAAATTCTGTCGAAGCTCTACAACCCCGATAATACGATTGCCGTCCCTGGCTTTTACGACGACGTTGCCCCGTTGAGCAAAGAAGAGCGCGCGATGATTGCGAAAACCGATATTACAGAAGAGCAATTCAAAGCTACGACGGGCGTACCAGCGATCTGGGGCGACAAGAAGTTCACCATACGGGAACGTGTTTCCGCACGACCCACGCTCGAGATCAATGGCCTCTGGAGTGGTTACTCAGGCCCAGGTCCCAAAACAATTATTCCTGCGAACGCCGGGGCAAAGGTGAGTTCCCGTCTAGTCGGCAATCAGGATCCCGACAAAATCTTCAAGCTGATAAAGGACTACATCGCGGGCATCACTCCGTCCACGGTGCGGGTAAATGTCAGTCTGGTCACCAAAGGCAAACCGGCTTTGATCCCCTTCGATTTGCCCGAAATGCAGGCTGCAAGAGAGGCTTACAAGAAAGGCTGGGGGCATGAGCCTGTTTTCACGCGTGGAGGCGGAAGCATTCCGATTGTCGCGGACATTTACGGCATGATGAAAATTCCCGTGGTCATGATGGGCTATGGACTCGACAGCGACGGCCTCCATGCAGCGAATGAACACTACAGCATCGAGATGTTTCAGCGTGGGATTGAGACCGCGATCGTCTACCTCGACGAACTGGCTGCCGCAGGTCAGAGGGATTTGGCAGCCGCATAACAGAGGTGAATCACAGCTCAGAAGTCAAAAGCGGAGTATGCTTAAAGTTCGTGAGCGGACAAACCAATGAACATAGAAACTCCAGTGGCAAACCATAGGGTAGCTTCTGCTGGCCATAGCAGGTTTGACCGTGAGTTGGAAGAACGCTTTATCCGGTACGCACGAATCGACACCCAGAGCGATGAAAGTTCAACGACCTCACCGAGCACAAAAAAGCAGTACGACCTGTTGAACCTTCTTGCGAAGGAACTGAAAGACATGGGCGCCCACGATGTAATAGTTACCAATTACGGCGCCGTGATTGCAACAATTCCAGCCACGCTCAAGACCGATATTCCCACAATCGCGCTGCTTGCTCATGTCGACACGGCGCCGGCTTTCAACGCGACGGACGTGAAACCTGTTATTCACCGTAACTACGCTGGAGGCGACATCATCTTACCCGACGATCCCAAGATGGTTCTTTCTCCAGCTAAATCTCCCTACCTTGCGCAAAAACTCTCCGAAGACATTATTACCGCTAGCGGTACTACTCTACTTGGAGCCGACGACAAGGCCGGAGTAGCCATCGTAATGACCGTGGCTCGGCACTTGTTGCAAGACGCCAATCTGAGCCATGGCACGATTCGCGTAGGATTCACGCCAGACGAGGAAATTGGGCGAGGCGTTCACGCCAACTTGCCGAGCGAGTTGAAAGCGGAAGTTGCCTATACTTTGGATGGAGCCGAGCTTGGTGAGGTCGTTTATGAAACGTTCTCGGCTGACAAGGCTATCGTTCATATAAGTGGTGTTTCGATCCATCCTGGCCAGGCCAAAGGTAGGCTGGTAAACGCGCTGCACCTAGGAGCAAAACTAGTCGACACCTTACCCCAGGCCACACTTACTCCCGAAACGACAGAGGGTCGCCAGGGATTCATTCACGTTTATCAGATGAACGGAACCGCCGCCTCAGCCGAGCTCAGTTTTATTTTGCGCGACTTCGAGTTAGATAAGCTTGCGGAACATGGAAAACTGCTGCAGCAGGTATGTTCGGCGATACAGGCCTCGGAACCAAGAGCTCAAATAACGTGTTCTATCACACCCCAATATCGCAACATGCGCTACTGGCTGGAGAAAGACATGCGTCCCGTTGAACTGGCGCAGGAAGCGTGCCGTCAGGTCGGGATAAAGCCATTCTGCGCACCCATCCGGGGAGGCACAGACGGTTCGCGTCTCACTGAGATGGGATTGCCTACGCCAAATCTGTTCACCGGAATGCAGAATATCCACGGACCGCTAGAGTGGGTTAGCTTACAGGACATGAGTCGCGCCGCAGAAGTGTGTATCGTCCTGGCAGAACTTTGGAGTCGAAACCAGAAATCTTCAAGTGCCACAAAGCGTGCCACACAAACCAGCGATCTCGTGGACTGGGCGGGGTAATCCTCGTTCAGAAATAAAGGATGCGTTGATGACGAACTCCGGAATCCAACCTGCCCTTCAAGTTGCGTCCGGAGAAGTCCCATGAATGTCTCGCGCATTTGGGATCTGCGCCGCGGCGATGCCGATGACAACCGGACCAGTCCTTATGGCGGCGGATGGCGGCGGCTCTTACTTTCTGCCGTTTTAGAGTTTAGCTATCTAAAGGCGGCCGTCGGATTCCTAACTCTTATTGTCATTCCGGCATTGTTGGTTGGGATCGCACCTTCCATCGTACTCACCTACGGACAACACACACTGAAGAGCATGGCCTCCGCCGGGCGCAATCCGACAATGGTTGCTGTCCTCTTCCTGATTGTCCTGCTCGGGCTCGCTCTCCTGGTCGGTAAACGATTCTTGTTAATCGCCTACGACAGCTTTTCTCGACTTCACTACACGCTCGTTTTTCCGATCTTCGTAACGTTACGCGAAGTACTTAGGTCCATCTCAGAGCGGCTGCCTGGAATGTCGGATACTCAAGAACATCTCTATCGCCGTCGACTTGTCGGCACGATGGTGGCCGCGTTGTTGCTAGGTGGTGCAGGATTCGCCTTGGCAATGTCGATTGAACTCTCGGCCGGCCTCAAGCTCGTTGATGTTGAACGCGTGCAACCTCGAGCGGTGATCGAAGCCGCATTGAGTAATGCTGCCCTGGTCCTAGGATTCTCGACGGCTGCCACAAGTGCATTTTGGCTGTGGCGTGAACTAACCATCAGCAGGCCGGTTCTGGACTGGCGGCCTGGAGAAACGATGGTTCCAGCAGCTGCCTTCAGAGTAGCGCATCTGTCCGATTTGCATGTTGTCGGCGAACGCTACGGCTACCGTATGGAAACAGGAACCCACGGGCCGCAAGGCAATCAGTGCGTTCACGACACACTGGAAGAACTCGCAGTTATACATGCTTCGAAACCAGTCGATCACGTGCTCGTTACGGGCGACATTACCGATGCTGGAACGAGGTCGGAATGGGCAGAATTTCTTGATCTCGTCAGGAATTTTCCGGAATTGCGTTCTCGTATGTCTTTGGTGCCTGGCAATCACGATACGAATATCGTCGATCGTACCAACACTGGACGTCCTGACCTTCCCTGGAGCATTGGTCAGGCACTACGAAAGCTGCGGTTTGTGCTCGCTGCCGATGACATCCAAGGCAGGCGCTTTCACATAGTCGATCATGTCTCTGGTGTGCTTGGACCAAGTCTGTCGGAGTATCTGCGACAGGGGGAACGTACTGAACTTCTCCGTGCCCTGGCGGACCGCGGAACTACACGTGGCAAGTGGGAAATCGCAAAGGTGTGGGACGCGATCTTCCCGTTGGTAGAGCCCCCAACCAGCGATTCTGGATATGGGGTCATTTTGCTCGACTCGAATGCCCGTAGCAACTTCTCCTTCACCAACGCGGTCGGCGTTGTAAATGCAGCCCAGTTGCAGGGGCTCAAGTCCGTTCTCCGGAACTCTCAAAATGCGTGGCTGATCCTCCTCCATCATCAAATCGTCGAGTATCCGGTATCCGGGATCAGCCTGAGCGACCGCATTGGTCTGGCTCTCATGAACGCAGCCGATGTTCTGGCGGCGATCAAACCTTATGCCTCGCGCATCCTCATTCTGCACGGTCACAGGCATGTAGATTGGGTAGGCACTACGGGCAGGACTGTTCTATGCTCGGCGCCTTCAGTCACTCTAAGCCGCGACAAATACCATCGGCACTTCGTTGTTCATGAATTCTCTATTGGGCCTGAAGGCAGAATTCAACTCATCGCAAACCAGCGTGTCGAGGTTCGTTGCTGCATAACTCCCGTCAACAAGTTGAACGACAATCGTTCGGAGGAAGCCGCCTAGATCGCTTTCTCGCGTTGCATTGCACGGCTAAAAGGCACCTCAAGGTTACGTCGCCTTATGCTCGATTCGCCGCACGTCGGCATGTTCTTCGCGAAGAATACCCACAAGCGTTGCAAAGAAGACCACCACGACTGGACCGGCAAACAGTCCGATTCCACCAAACGCCACAACTCCTCCCATCATAGAAAGCGTGATGAGCATGGAATTGACCCTGGCGCGACCACTAACCACCTTTGAGCGAACATAGCCTTCCGTCGTTGAGACGACAGCAACACACCAGACGAGAAGCATGATGGCCTTTGCTGAGCTTCCCTGCATAGCCAAGAAAACACAAGCGGGAATCCATATCAGCGAGACTCCGACGAAAGGAAGACAAGAGAGTAAAGTCGCGACAACTCCCCAAAGCAGGGGCGAGCGTAATCCGGCCAACCAGAAACCAATCCCGATGAAGAGTCCTTCAACCAAACCAACGGCAACCATCCCGTAAATGTCGGCTATGATGCCCTGATTGATGGCAACTCCGAGTTCCCGCAGGCGCTGCGGAGACAGGGGAAGCATGGACATTGCACCCAGGCGGAACTCTTCGCTGCCTCGCAACAACGGGAACAGGAATAGCAACGCCAGAAGGATGGTGCTCATTTGTTGAGCAAAACGCCGTGCAGATAGCGTCGCAGCCCGCAGCAGCCGATTCCCCGCCTGTCGAGTCCCGTCAGCGATGCGAGACTTTACCTCATCTGCCCTTAGGCCTGTTTGTTCCGCCACTTCCTCGATCAGTGGGTCCAGACGGTGTGGCCATTCTCTGGGATTACGCAGCGTCTGAAGCACTGAGTTGTAACTGGCTGTAGCTTCGCTAGCGAGTTTAACGCTAATCACTACGAACGGCACGAAGATAACCACTAACGCAAAAACGGTGACGACCAGGGCAGACAGAGTAACATTGTGAAATTTCTTTGCCAGCCACTTATGAAGTGGAAAGCAGCCGATCGCCAGCACGAGCGCCACGAATAGCGCGGTGAGAAACGGACGGAAGATAATGTAGGTGAGATAAACCGTGCCTGTCATCAAAATGAGCAACACGTAAAACGAGAACTTCCTGTCCTCGATCCATGCTGTTAATCGTGCTGCCGGAATGGCGATGGCATCGACTGGGATTGGACCCAGTTCAGGCAATTTCTGCTCGGGTGGAGTCTGCGGCTCTTGTGGTTTACCGGCCTGCATCAAGTTAACGGCAAATTCTTCGCAATGAAGCTGACAACGAATGAGGTGTGTTAAACGATAAAGCACCAGATTAGGCGTTGCTGGAAAAGGCGAAAACTGTCACTTTTCCCAGTCGCTTCGATACATGTTGGTTCGTCTGTGACCTACAAGAGGGAGGAAACCTTTGCCCGCGAGCAGCTTCTTATTGTCAGCAGCGACTCTGGTAGTTCACAGACGGAGCACACAAATGCGCAAGAGCAATAAGGCAAGGGATTTCGCGATCTTGGCCAGCGGTATAGGAATCGGCTCCTGCCTGGGGCTACTCCTGGCTCCCTTCGCGGGTGAAGATCTCCGCTATGCCATCTCACACCACTATCGCAGGACCACCAAGAAAATCGGCAGACATACCAACGACTTGCGTGATCGTGCGGAAGATCTGCTGGATCAGGCTCATGATCTTAGCGAACGCGGATCCAAGCTTCTGCACTTAAGTCGCAAGGCTCTGAAGCAACGGCGCTGGGCTTGAGACTGCTTAAGATGATTTCTTTCCAGCGGGATGTTCGTCGGCGATTCCAGAGCAGATCGCGATTGGTGGAGACTGTGCGTCCGTTGAAGGTATCGCAGAGTGCGCCGGCATCCTTGATGACTCTCAATGGCTAAATTCACAATTTCTTGACTTCAAGCTATCTCACGACCTTCGCCAGGTTTGACAACTCCGGGATCGAGAGAAGCTCGCTGGTGGCCCGACTCCGGCGCCTTGACGATCTGTAGGAGCCGAGCAGGTGTCGCGAACTCAACACCTGCAGCATTGACCAATTCCATGATCTGCAACAGAAGGTCTTCACGGACGGCAAGAAATTCCTCGCGAATGCCAGTCAAGATGAGGCATTCGATCCCTATCTCGAAACTGCTTTCGCCGAATTCCACGAAGTGTACCCGAGCAACGTCAGGATCTACCTTAGGATGACGAAGCAAAAGGGCACGAATCTGCTCGAGCACGAAGCGCAACTTCTCAGCGGAGGTTTCGCTGCGAAGGCCGATTGTGGCGTTAAATAGAGTCTTCTGGCGTCGAGTTATGTTTTCAATATTCATATTGGCAAGTTGGCCGTTGGGTACCGAAAGCGTGGTTCCGGCCAATGTACGAATGCGAGTGGACCTCAGGCTGATATCTTCTACCCTGCCGATGTGCTCATCTATGCGGCATATCTCTCCCACTCGAATGACTTGATCGCCGAGGATCGATACTCCTCCCAAGAGGTTTTCGAGTGTTTTCTGCGCAGCGAAGGCAATTGCGATGCTCCCGATACCAAGGCCAGCCACAGCGGCGGTGATATCGACGCCAAGAATCGCGAGCATGATGAGTGCGCAGATGATGACAACCAGAACAGTGAAGATCCTTTGCCCTAACAGAATCAGGGAGCTATTGCGGAAGGCCGATCCAGCGAGGGACTGCAACCGGGCACGCTCACCCCAGCGGTTGACCACACGAACCAGCAACCACGTCATTCCAGCAACCAGAAGAAGACCAGTAAAGCGTCGGTAGTATTCTCGGATGAGCAACGGCGAGCCAAGTAGATATGCGCCAATCTCGTTAAAGGCGGCAGACAAGATGAGGGTTGCTGGCGCAACCAGAGAATCGTGAATATCTTTCACGATGGCCTGATGCCGCTGTCTGGGCCATAGTCGCAAGGTGGCGCGTAATAAACGCACGATGATCCACGCAAGCGCAAGAGACACCGGGACGAGCAGCAAGAGGGCTATCAGCTGCCACAGTGGTGTGCTGAAGATTTGGGTGGTTAGTAGAACAGTTGGCAGCCGCGACTCCAGTTCGCTGTTTTCAATTTCGGAATAAAGCTGAGGTACCTGAGCGAGAACCTGCGATGAAAACAACCAAACGTCAGCCCCGCTCGGGTCAGTGACTCGGACGAGATCTACTCCGACCTCGCGGTCATTGACTTCGAAGGAACCGATCCTTTCGTGGTCCTCAGGAACTCCTGGTTGGATGGAGCCCTCGGGCTGATGGCTGATTGCTCCAACGCGACCAATGAAAGCCTTGTCCATCAGCGCCTGAAGTTCGTGTGCCAAGCGTTCTCCTTCCCTAGCGCGCTCTTGTCCAGAGAGCTGGAGATACTGAGAGGCTTGATTGAGTTTGCCAACGTGAACCGCCTGCAGAAAGCCGAACACGCTTCCGTGAGGCGTGGTTCTTCCCAATGGATCTTTGGCTTCCTCTGGTTCGTCATGATGTGACAACTTCTGCGTCTCGGTGAGGCTGCTGTCCTGGGCCTGCTGAGAGAACGCCAGAAGCGTAGACGTCACGAGAACCAGAAAAAGACCGCGTCGCGAACATCTCATAGTTCTGCCTGGTAGGTCATTGTGCAGCGGGTCGGCTTACTCGTGAAGCACCAGCCGACTCCCTTCTCGAGGCCGCATACTCCCGAAGACAACTCGCAAAGAAAAGTTTGTGTCCCACCCAAGGTGCCAACCTAAGAACAGAAGACTTCGAGGTGCAATGTGGCAGTCGCTCGACGCAAGGCAATCGAGAACAGGGAACGAATCGCTAAGCTTATTTCCAGAAGAGCACCAGCCGGAATCGTTGTGCGCTCCGACGATGGTCGGATGTTCTTTCTTACGAGTAAAGACGAGCGGCGCACAAAGCTCTCGGCGCGAGATGCCCGCGTCGTGGAGACGATTCAATCCAGGCGAAGTCGTGGCAAAGCTAAGACAAGTGCTAATCCGACAGGCTGCAGTAAGACGTTGCGCTGGCTTCTCAGCCACAATCCCAAAACACCTGCTTGGAAGAAAGTTAGCGTTTGGTGGATGAAGAACTGCTGATGTTGCCATCCCTGTCCTCAATGAGGACGTTCGCGGATTGACGATCGATTGTCGACTGTCAATCTTTGGTAGTTGCGGCTGGCCGGTGACAATCGTTGGCCGATCTGAGCTGGAAGCGTCAACGCCCAGCTGAAACCCGGGCTCCGCTCGAGATATGCCTGTGCGCGCTTTGGAATCAACAACTTAGTGCGTATTGTTTCTTAATCTCAGACTCATGGATAAGGAGTAAGGTGATTCCGATCGCCCCACTGGCAACCGTCTCCATAAAAGCACTTAAATTTACACCTTCAAATTATGAGCCGACCCGCTCATAATTGTTGGATACAGCAGTTAAAGCATCCTCTCCCAAACTAGCGAAGTTTACGGTTGCAAAACAGAACGTGCGGAGAGGCTTTTTCACCGGCTCGTCTAGGTTATTGACCAAGACAAAATTGGCACTTGGCACGATGTGGGCAGGCAATTTCCAAAAATACGAATAGGAGAATCGCATGACGCTTTTCGAGTCTCTCAAGCAATTCACCACAGTGGTGGCAGATACTGGGGATATCCAGGCGATTGCCCGCCACCGTCCGCAGGATGCAACCACGAACCCTTCTCTTCTGTATCACGCGGCGCAGATGCCTGAATACCGGCACTTGGTGGACGAGGCTGCTGAGTTAGCACAGGAGCGCGGCGGCGATCACAAGGCCATGGCGGAAGAGTTTATCGATCAGTTGTTCGTTCTTTTTGGCAGTGAGATTCTCAAGGTGGTGCCGGGGCGAGTGTCGACGGAAGTGGCCGCCAGCTTGAGCTTCGACTCACCCGGAACGGTCGCCAAGGCGCGCAAACTCATTTCACTCTACGAAAAGCAAGGGATCAGCCGCGAACGGATTCTAATCAAGATCGCCAGCACGTGGGAAGGCATCCAATCGGCAGCGATGCTGGAAGAGGAAGGCATCCATTGCAATCTGACATTGCTTTTCAGCTTCGCGCAGGCGATCGCTTGTGCGGAAGCTGGCGTGACCTTGATCTCGCCATTCGTCGGTCGAATTTACGACTATTACAAAAAAGAAGGCGGCGGAAAGGAAATCGATCCCGAGAAGGATCCGGGAGTCGCATCGGTCACGCGCATCTACAACTATTATAAAAAGTTCGGTTACAAGACGCAGGTGATGGGAGCGAGCTTCCGCAATGTAAATCAGATCATTCGGCTTGCTGGTTCTGATTTGTTGACCATCAGCCCCGATCTGCTTGATCAACTGGAAACCACCGAAGGCAAGCTGGAGCGCAAACTCGATCCAGCCAAGGCGGCTGCGGAGTGCAAAGACGAGCAGCTTCACCTGACCGAGAAGACATTCCGCTGGATGCACAACGAAGACGCGATGGCGACGGACAAGCTGGCGGATGGCATCCGCAAATTCAACGCCGACGCGGTAAAGCTGGAAGGCTATGCGTTGTCTCAGGTCGCGGAAAAGGTTGGGTAAAGCGATCGATTCACCATGGCTGCGGGTCGCCCTGAGACGATCCGCACCCAGTGGGCAAGCAGGAAGGTTGATGAGCCGGACTCGCGCTGTTCTTTGGGACATGGATGGAACTCTGATTGATTCGGAAGAGTTCCACTGGCTCGCATGGAAACAAACTATGGCCGACGAGGGCGTCGCGATCACGCGCGACGAGTTCCTCGCCTCTTTCGGTCAGCGTAACGATTCGATCTTGCCACGTTGGCTTGGAAGCGTGGCGACACCCGAAGCGATTGAACGAATCGGCAACGCAAAAGAAGAGCGGTATCGTGCGTTCGTGCGCGAGCATGGGATGTCGCCCCTGCCTGGTGCTGCCGGCTGGTTGCGTAGACTGCACGGGGAAGGATGGCGACAGGCGATCGCATCAGCCGCACCTCGCGACAATATTGAGGTAATCCTCGAGGCACTTGGTGCGAGCGACCTGTTTCAAGCAATCGTAGCCGCCGAGGATGTGCACAAGGGGAAACCCGATCCCGAAGTCTTTCTCACAGCAGCGTCAAAACTCGGAGTAGCCCCAAAGCGTTGCATCGTGGTGGAAGACGCCGCAGCCGGTATCGAAGGTGCCCGTCGCGCAGGGATGCGCAGCATTGGCGTCGGCAGAAATGAAAAGTCACTCGCGGCCGATTTGATTGTAAAAACGCTCGATCTTCTGAGTCCAAACTCATTTGAATTACTTCTTCTTGGGGACGAGGAGACCGTCGCCGCTGACATGCACGATCGCAGCACCTAGTTTTCGCTCGCCTGTATTTTGAGTCCAGCCCAACCAACCATCGCAGCGGCGTATTCATCCCCATAACGTCGTATTTTGTTGTTCACCCGCGGGTTCCTTGCAGTTACACGAGCCGATCGCTTGCCCTATGCCGATAACGTACACCATCGATCGTGTCAGAAATCTAATTCGAACTCATTGCGTGGGTGCTGTAACTCCGGAAGAAATAGCGGACCATTTTCGAGAACTGGAGCAGGATCCAAACAAGCCTGGTTTTCTGAATGTGCTGCTTGACCTCACCGCCGAGACTTCATTGCCGGTGACTCAACAGGTGAGAGAGGTGAGCGACTACCCTGGCAAGCTCACACCCAGCGTGAAGTTTGGGGCATGTGCAATCGTTGCTCCCACAGAAGCCCTGTTCGGCATGATGAGGATGTTTGAGGTGATGGCAGGTGAGCATTTCGAACTCACCCGTGTTTTCCGAAGTGTACCGGAAGCGGAGCAGTGGCTTGATTCGATAATCGGCACCATTCGGCGGTAGAGCGGAGAAGTAGAGTGCTGAGACCCAGAAATGCTTGCATTCTGCTCCTCGTAGGTGCTGACCAAGCCCGGCAGCCACTTGGCATCACATCTGTCTCTGAAATACATCAGTCTAAGAATGGCGATTGAAGTTGTTGTCGGTCCGCCACAGGTCACGATCAACCGTGGCGACACATTTGTTCTCTCGGAGACGGACGGCTATATCACCCCTTACACGGACCAGGGGTTTTATTCACGCGATACTCGATACGTGAGCAACTACGAAATCTTCGCGGATGGAGAGCATTGGGTGCTGCAGAATTCCGGCGCAGTCGCCTACTATGCTTCGCGTACATATCTCACAAATCCCAAGATCACAACCGAGCACGGAGAGCTTGAACCCGGAACCGTGAACCTCGTGTTCGATCGCGCTGTGAATGAGGGGGTCCACGAAGATTTCGACCTGCATAACTACGGTATGCGCAGGGTTCGGTTCTCATTCGAGTTGTCGTTGCGGACGGATTTCGCGGATATTTTCGAAGTTAAAGCGAAGCATCTGGTTCGCAAAGGAAATGTGACCACGACGTGGGAACCGCAGAATGCTGAACTGATCAGTTGCTACGAGCACCGGGATTTCCGGCGATCGCTGATCACTCGCGTGATCAATAGCGGATCAAAGCCCAACTACAGCAACGGAAGAATCAGCTTTCTGGTCGATCTGGAGCCACACGGTTCGTGGCATACCTGCTGTCAGCATTTCTTCACTCGCGGTACGGACTCGGCACCCAGGCACACACATCTTTGCGTTCACATGTTACGCGACGCAGAGAGCCGGGTGGAACAAGAGCTCAGTCATTGGAAGAAGATCACCACTTCGGTCACTACTTCCAATGAAGACATCTACCGCCTGTTCCGGCAATCCGTGGAAGACATGGCGGCGTTGCGGCTGCCGCAGACCGGAGCTGCGAAAAGCGAGTTTGTTCCAGCAGCTGGTGTGCCGTGGTTTGTGTCGATTTTCGGACGTGACAGCTTGATCGTAAGCCATCAAAACCTGATGGTATATCCGGACTTTGCGCGCGGTGCGCTTCATGTGCTGGGCGATCTGCAAGCCGACAAAATTGACGATTATCGCGACGCACAGCCCGGCAAGATTCCGCATGAAATGCGGTTTGGCGAACTGGCAGTTCAAAAGCGCATCCCGCACACCCCGTATTACGGGACGGCGGATGCGACAGCGCTTTACCTCATCACGCTGTGCGAAGCATGGAAATGGCTGGGCGACGATGATCTATTCCTGCAGCATCAGGAAGTGGCGAAGGGATGCCTGGCATGGATCGACAACTATGGCGACATGGACGGAGACGGACTGCAGGAATATCAGACCCGGTCGCCCCAGGGATACGAGAACATGGCGTGGAAAGACGCTGGCGATTCCGTGATGTACCCCGACGGCATGCAGGTTCGGGGACCAAAGGCGCTATGCGAATTGCAGGGCTACACTTACGATGCGTGGCTTCGCATGGCAGAAGCGTTCGATCATTTCGGCGATGCGAAAGAGGGGAGAAGATTACGCGAAAAAGCGGAGGAGTTGCGCCGGAAATTCGAGGAACTATTCTGGTGCGAGGAAACGGGATTCTATGTCTACGGCCTGGACCGTGAGAAGCGACAGATCAAGACGATCACCTCAAACCCCGGACACTTGCTCTGGAGTGGCATCGCAAGCCACGATCGTGCAGCTCGGGTCGTAAAGCGTTTCTTTGAACCTGACTTGTGGAGCGGCTGGGGGATTCGAACTTTATCCTCTGAAAACCCTGCGTACAATCCTTTTTCTTACCAGAATGGCTCTGTCTGGCCACATGACAATGGCATTATCGCCATGGGATTCAAGCGCTACGGTTTCTCCAAGGAGGCAGCGATGATTGCCCGGGACATCAGCGAAGCCGCCAGCTACTTCGTCTTCTATCGTCTTCCGGAGCTTTACGCCGGCCTCAAGCGTGAACCTGGTGCGTTTCCGGTACAGTATCTTGGGGCAAACGTGCCTCAGGCTTGGGCGGCGGGCAGCATATTTCATCTCTTGCGTGCGATCTTAGGATTGAACGCGGATGGTCACAGCAGGACGCTGTACGTGGATCCAGTTTTGCCGCATTGGCTACCAGACATAACATTGCACAATCTGCGAGTCGGCGGAAGCATCGTGACCCTTCGCTTCTGGGCTCAAGGCGAAGAGACTCGCTACGAAGTGATGTCGGCCCAAGGCGGACTTTCGGTGAGGCAAGGGTGGAGCGAGAGGGTACGGACAATTCCAAGAGATGAAGTGGTGCAATGAACTGAATCGCGATGGAGGCACGGACATTCTAAGTATCCAGATGTGGGTCGTGCATTCCCTTCAAATTTGGGTCTTCAAGTTTGCATTTTGAAGTCTAAAGTCTGTTCTGGAATTCTTCATTCCAGGTTATGGCACCTGATGTTTGAGTTACGAGGGAGAGGATATGCAGATTGGCATGGTCGGTCTTGGACGGATGGGCGCGAACATGGTCCGCCGGATTCTTCGTCGCGGGCAGTCTTGTGTGGTCTTCGATAGGTCAGAAGACAAAGTGGAAGAACTCCGAAAGGAAGGGTGCGATGGGGCATCGTCGCTTGAAGGCTTTGTCGCGAAACTGTCGAAGCCACGAGCAATCTGGCTAATGGTTCCTGCCGCCATCGTGGACAAGGTTACGGCTGACCTGGTACCCCATCTCGAAGCAGGCGACATCCTGATTGACGGCGGGAATTCCTATTACATTGACGACATTCGCCGTGCCAAGGAACTGGCATCGAAGGGGATCCATTACGTCGATGTCGGCACAAGCGGAGGAATCTGGGGGCTTGAACGCGGTTACTGCATGATGATTGGCGGAGACCATGAAGTGGTGAAACACCTTGATCCCGTTTTCGCGGCTTTGGCGCCCGGAATCGGAGATATTCCGCACACACCCGGGCGGGCAAAGGCGGGTGGAACCGCCGAGCAGGGTTATTTGCACTGTGGAGGTAACGGCGCAGGTCATTTTGTGAAGATGGTCCACAATGGAATCGAATACGGCATGATGGCGGCCTATGCCGAGGGTCTGAACATTTTGCGAGCCGCCAATGCCGGAAAGCATGTACAGACCGTTGACGCCGAGACGACACCGCTAAGAGATCCCGAGCAATACCAATATGAACTCGACTTGCCGAATATTGCTGAGGTCTGGCGGCGAGGCAGCGTGATTGCGTCGTGGTTGCTGGACTTGACCGCAGCAGCGTTGACCGAAGATCCAGGGCTGACGAAGTTTGCCGGGCGTGTTTCCGATTCTGGTGAAGGGCGGTGGACCATCAAAGCCGCGATCGATGAAGGCGTTCCGGCGCCAGTGCTGACAAGCGCGCTTTACGAGCGATTCAGTTCGCGCGGGGAGGCGGAGTTCGCGAACCGGCTTTTGTCCGCGATGCGTTACGAGTTTGGCGGCCATCTGGAGAAATCTGCAGAACAGTCACACCCGTGATAGCGGCAATCGGCAGCCTCGGAGCCCTCCGGCTCCGAGGTCTCTTGTTGGTTTCGAGGCGCGCCGGTTTCAAATTGGGACGAACCTTAACTTCTGTGTCGAGTCTTTGAGGCCGCGAAAACAATCGTCGGAATTCGACTCGATTTCCAAACAGAAAAGAATTCGTATCGTTATTGCCCGCCATGGGTAAACGTCTCTATACTCAACATCTCAAATCCTGAGGCCCCGGTGGAGTTCTTTACATTCGATCATGCGTATTTCGAGCGCCTCTGCGCCGGCGATCCTGAGACCGAGGGCCATTTTGTTGCCTATTTCAGCGAACTAGTTCTGATCAAGTTGCGCGCGCGTTACTTGCCTTCGGATGCGATCGAAGATATCCGGCAGGAGACTTTCGTTCGCGTCCTGGGGGCAATCCGGCGGCGGACCGGCGTGGAGAAACCGGAGCGGCTTGGGGCCTACGTGAACTCTGTTTGTAATAACGTATTAATGGAATACCGGCGTTCCAGCACGCGGCATCCGCAAATGCCTGAGACTGCCTTGGAGATCCCGGATCGCACGATCGATATGGATGGCGCTCTCATTTCGGACAATGCCAGGCGGGTAGTGCAACTGATCCTCACCAAGTTGCCAGACAAGGATCGTGAAATCTTGAGAGCCGTAGTGCTGGAAGAGGGTAATAAGGACCAGGTCTGCCGCAGGCTCGGTGTGGATCGTGACTACCTGCGGGTTTTATTGCACCGAGCAAAGCAGAATTTTAAGTCGCACTATGAAGAGGCTTTTCTTAAAGTCGGAAGATGAATTTTCCGTTCGATGAAACGTTCACGCTGCTCGCGACACTATCTGTATGAAACAAATTGGGCGCTCCTGGACTTTCGGGCTTTCGGGGGAGGGACCTATCGTCTGGGAGCGCTCAAAGTTTTGTTCGATGATATAAACGAAAGCAGTTTTCATGGATCATTCTGAAGCCATCCGACTCGACGCGCCCGAAAAGTACCTGCTCGGCGAATTGCCTCCCGGGCAGCGGGAAGAGTTTGAGGAACATTACTTTTCGTGTCTAAAGTGCGCGAAAGATGTGAAGTTGGGTGCAATCTTCATTGAGAACGCTCGCCACGTTCAGCGTGAAGCGCCGGCGACGCAGACGGTTCTCAGGCCCTCGATCAAACATGGATGGGCCGATTGGTTCCGGCCGGCATGGAGCCTCGCGGCCGTGCTGGCGCTTGTGGGTGTGATTTCTTATCAAAACATCGTAACCATCCCCAGCCTTAGGCACTCTGCGCTGCAACCGGAAACGTTAACTTCGTTTTCATTATTGACCGCGGGCTCGCGAGGTGGTGAGACAACCGTGATCCGCCCGCAGAAGGGCCGTCCGTTGGGGATTTATATCGATGTCCCGGTAACCAGACCTTTCGCCTATTACACTTTGGAAGTTATGTCGAACGATCAGAACTTTAAAGTGCAGGTGACTGGCGACCAGGCCAAAGACACAATCCAGATGCTGATTCCGGCGGAAAGACTTCAATCGGGAAAAGCAGAATTGGTGATTCGAGGCGGCGCCGATCGAAATGGGGCAACGACTGAAATTGTGCGCTATCCTTTCGAAATCCAAGTTCAGTAGAGCTCGACTGATTAACAATCCAATCAAGTGGCAGGCAAGGCGATGGCACAAACATTTTTCTACCATGGGCAAGGTGTAGGACTGGGTGGAGCTGTAACACGGCCGTTCCAACATTTAATCGATGCCAAAGGAGCTGCATCGCTCCCCATAACCGGTGGAAAATCCACGGCAAGCTTCGGAAAACACGTGGTTCCTGACGTGAAAGATCCGAAAAGCGCCGATCTTCCGAAGGTAGTCTCGATCGACGAAACATTGACCGAATTGCAGGGCACGCTGGACCAGGACGGCGTTCACCGCACACACGTGACGACCACGGTTCACGGTCTCAACGTGCGTGACCGTGTTACCGCCGACCTGGTAGTGGCGAAGGTCCTGAGCGAGCATTTTCCCAACGAAGAAGAGCCGCGGATCAGCGTTAAAGGTAGCGAGATCAAGAATTTGAAGATCGATAACGTGCCGGTAAACGTTGAGTTTCACCATGAAATCTTCGAAGAGCTCAACACACACACGAAATTCAAAAACAGGTTTGATCAGGACACGAACTTCCGGAAGCAGATGCGGCGGCAGTTCCTGTGGGGAGACTCGGAGCCGAAAGAAATTCCGGATTTTCTACAGGAACAGTATAAATTTACTGACGCACAGAAATCGGTACCGGAGTCCAAGGGCATAGTTCCGTGTTCGGTGGTCAAAAGCGTGAAAGGCGGGAACGGCTTCCAGACGTTCAATCACGTTCTGGTGATTCCCGACTTCGGCAAACTCTTCCTGGGCGAACTGCTGCTGCAGAAATATGCTCGGCGTCTAACGATGATGCGATTCGAACTTGGATCCCCCGTCGGTGGACAGGTTACGGTCGCCGGAGCCGACAGCAATGGCGTCGGTTGGCCATAGCGCCAGTTCTATTTGCCATTTCTCTAAGCGCTCTTGGTTGTCGTTCGAAGAAGACCGACATTCCCATCGAGCTCTATCAAGAGAGTCGCGCGACTTTTCTACAAGGCAATTTTTTGTCGGCCTCAAGCATGGCCGATCGCGGTCTGGCTATCTGCAGGAATGATCCCGAGTGGAGCTACAAGTTTCGAGTGATGAAAGCACAGGCCATGCTCTGGCAGGGCCAGGCCCGTGACTCCCTCGACCTGACGCGCGATGATGTTCCGCCCAAACTCGCATCCGATGTTGTCGCTATAGAGCGCGACCTTGTTCGGGGCATGGCGGATTTCTACGTTCAAAACCTGGTCGAATCTGAACGCGAACTTGCACACGCAGAACAAAGCGCATCCGCTTACCATCCCGAGCTGCTCGGCCAAGTGGCACAAGCCAAGGGAACAGCAGCCGCATTCCGTGACAACTTCACAGAAGCCCTACAGCAATTTCAGCGGGCGCTGGAAATAGCGCAGAGGCAGAAGCAGGAGTTTTGGGCAGCCACCGCGCAAGGGAGTCTCGGGCTCACCTACATGCGAATGCACCGTTACGACGAGGCGATCGACTGGTACACGCAGGCGATGGATCATTTCCAACAATTACAAAATCAGACTTCCGTGTCCAAGGTGACTGGTAATCTCGGCTGGAGCTTCTATGAAATGGGGGATTACGAGAGAGCTTTGGATTTATTCAGTCGTGCGGAGGAGATGTCGGGAAAACTGGGACTGCTTCGCGATCAACAAGTTTGGCTTGTTAATCTCGGCCTTATCCATTTCAGCCTGGGAGAGTTTGCACAATCGGAGACTTACTACAGACGCTCTCTCGATATCGCCCGTAAGCTCGACAATAAGGTAGCTGTTGCCACTTCGCTAAACGATCTTGCTCAACTCGCGATCGAGCAAGGTCACCTTGATTCCGCGGAAGAATACAACCAGGCGGCGCTGGATTTGCGAGATTTCGCGAGCCGAAGCTCTAGCCTCAACTCGCTGTTCTGTAAGGGGCTCATTTCAAGTGCGCAAAAGAACTATTCAGACGCCGAAAAGATCTTTGAGGATGTCATCCACGATTCTCAGGACGATCTTGGTCTGCGTTGGAATGCCGAGGCGGCGTTAGGTGTCGCATACATAGGCCGACAAAAATATGCGCTCGCAGCTCACCAATTTCGCCACGCAATGGAGACAGTTGACGCCAGCAGGGCCACTTTGCGTCACGAGGAAAACCGCCTCTCGTATCTGAATACTGCGGTCGAGTTTTATAACCACTACATCGATTTTCTGATTTCAGAAGGCCACATCGAGGAAGCGCTCGCCGTCGCAGAGCATAGCCGTGCTCGAACATTGGCTGAAGGGTTGGGAATCAAGCCAGCATCTTTGGAGTCAAAGTCGACAGGCGCAACCGAAACTGCAAGACGCCAAAATGCGGTGATCCTTGAATACTGGCTAAAGCCAGTGCATTCGTATCTCTGGGCGATCACGCCGAAGAAAGTGTCTTTGTTCATGTTGCCGGGCGGCTCGGAAATCGACTCCGCCGTGCAAGCTTATCGTAAGGCGCTCGTCGGTCCACGTGATCCCTCGGAATCTGTAAACGCGACAGGCCAGCAACTTTATCAGATGCTGGTGGCCCCTGCGTCAAAACTGATTCCGGCAAATTCGCGAGTGGTCATCATTCCCGACGGTTCTCTCTATGGCCTGAATTTCGAAACCCTGCTTGTCCCCGCGCCGAAACTGCATTACTGGATTGACGATGTCACGATCAGCAACGCTAACTCGATGGTCATGCTTCGGTCATCAGTTTCCGACAGTCGGCAATTCGCGAAAGCCAGCCTGTTGCTGATCGGAAATCCCGTATCAGTTTCGAGCGATTTCCCGCCGTTACCACAGGCCAACTCGGAGATCCACGAAGTGGCTGCGCATTTTGCGAATGATCGCGAAACGGTCATCGACGGAGCGAACGCGACACCGGTGTCGTACATCAATGGTGATCCGTCAAACTTCTCTTATATTCATTTTGTCGCACACGGAACGGCGAGCCGGTTGAGGCCGTTGGATTCGGCGGTGATCCTGTCGCCACAGGGAGGCTCCTACAAGTTGTATGCGCGCGAAATCGTGGAAAAACCCTTGCGCGCCAACCTGGTGACAATTTCCGCCTGTTACGGCTCGGGTAGCCGTTCCTATTCCGGCGAAGGCCTCGTGGGACTGTCATGGGCGTTTTTGCGTGCGGGAGCGAGGAATGTAGTGTCGGCGCTATGGGAGGCGAATGACGCTTCCACGCCAAAGTTGATGGACTCGATGTACACCGGCATTGGGAATGGTGACAATCCGGCTGCCGCACTGCACAAGGCGAAGCTGGCCTTGCTGCACTCAGATTCTGTTTACCGCCGGCCTTTCTACTGGGCGCCGTTCCAGCTTTATACCGGATCCGGACGAATAACGCAGCCAACTTTGAAGGCGGCTTCCCTTTCGGCGTCAGCCGTCAGGCCCCCAGCGGGAAGAGCTCACTGAGTCTCCGTTGCGCCTCAGGTACGCACGGACACACTGCGAGTCTTCCCGCGACCGTTGCTGGTCGCTGCAACGACCAGGGAACCGCAGCTCGATTCGCGAAACGCCTGCAACGCACCTGTTTCAGTCTTGCGCTTCCAGGTACGGTGATTCAGCGTTCCTTTCCTGTTCGGCGACGCTGCGGATTCTGACGGGTTGTGTAACAGCTGGCCCAGAAGGCAGAACTTTGGCCGCGAGACGCCCGCGACCAGCGGTCGGTGTCATAAACAAGAATCGAACGATTGCGAGCCCCGGTTCCCCGTTTACCTGCGCGGGAATGTCGACCGGACGGGGCTGCACAATCAGCGACGACAGGCCGCGAACACCGACTGCCATCGTGTCGTGCCAGATCGTCAGCGATACGTTTTCGTATTCAACATCGTCGGTATTCTGCACAAACAGATAAACAGCATGCTTGTGATTGGACTCAAGTTCACGAGCACCAACCGGAGCCTGTATTTCCGATTCGAGGTCCAGGAACTGCATGTACTGATTCGACGCAGCCAAAAACTGTAATGGCATCAGATCATTCCACCCGAGAAGGCAGAAATCGCGAGCTATTCTGCCCATTTGTGGGAATAGTGAAGCGAAGGCGGAGATCGTTTCAGTTGCAGAAAAAGAAAACCGGTGGGCACTCGAACTAGCAGAACATGAGACGACTGATCGATCTCGTCATGATCGGCTTCGTGAAACTGTGAGCTGAAAACAACTGGCGCCCTAATCCGTTGGGAATAGGGCGCGCAAAGTTCCAAGAGACTGAAAACCGGATCAGAAGTTCAGCTTGGCCTGAAATTGTACCGAACGAGCCGGAAGTTGATTCGCAATACCGGTGTTCGGCAAGCCAAGAGTTGCTGGGGCAGCTGCGTTTCCGTACACAGACTGGTATCCGGCGAAGTTGGCGTGATTGAAAACATTGAACGCCTCGACACGCAACAGAAGGTTCAGGTGTTCGGTGAACGTGAAAGGACGTTCGATGAAAGGCGACGTTTCATAGATGGCGCGTCCACGTCCGGCGTTGCGGCGAAGAACGCTACCATTCACGATGGGGCGATCGGTAGTGCCGCCGGTATCACCGCTGTTTGTTGTACCAGTGGTTATGTTGTATGGCAGAGCGCTGGCGATCGTGGACTCGCCTCCGATGCTGATTTTGAATGGCGCTTCATAGACTCCGCTGATCACGAAGCGATGGCGCTGGTCGAAGATGGCGTCGGTATATTCCTCGTGACCTGTAAAATTCGGATCGTTCGGGTTTTGCTGCGGAATGTCAGGGTCGACATTGTCCAGGGCATGCGACCAGGTATAGCTGACCAGCATTTGCGCCCGGCGATTGAGGTGGTAATGAAGGTTGACGTCAAGAGCGTTGTAATAACCGTAGCCATCGTTAACGTCGCTTTGGACGAGAGCATAAGCAGGCTGCGGAGTCGTGGCTTTCGTTGTGTTGCAAGTCATTCCGTTCTGCTGATACCACCATATCCAATAGGGGCGGGTGCAATTAGCCGCTTGCGCGGTACGAGTTTGTCCTTGTGCAGTTCTTATGAAAGAAGCCGGCGCATCGACGTCAAGCGGACGAACGACCTTGAGCGAATGCGATCCGACATAGTCCATGCTCAGGACCCAGCCGGGAGCAACTTCGTGTTCCATACCAATCGTCCATTGCTGGGAGTAAGGATTCCATAAGCCATTCTGATATCCCACAAGCGTGGAGATAGGCAAGAATTGGTTGTAAAGGTTAGCCTCTCCAGGGCGAAGATAGATCGTGCGGACAGGCGCCGTAGCTCCAGTCGGAAACGCCGGAAGCGGAGCCGCCGAAACGGCAGTTGGGAATCCGACCTGGCCAGGGCTGGCCGTATAGTTGAATACCCCTGTCGGCCCGCTCAGAGCGTAGTTCGCTTCCTGGTTATCGGGGATCTGCGAGTAATAAATGCCGTAGCCGCCGCGGAGAACGGTCTTTCCGTCGCCCCAGAGGTTATAGGCGAAACCAACGCGGGGAGCGAAATCTTTGTCGGAATCGGCGAATGTTTGGCGTTCATAGCGAAGGCCGAGATTGACGGTTAGATTCCGAGTGGCGTGAAAGTCGTCCTGCGCGAACAAAGTCCACAGAGAATCGTCTACGGTGTACGTGGCGTTCCCGTAGCTTTGGGTGTAGGTCGCGACGTTGGCAATGTTGTTTAAATACGTTGAGCTTTCGCAACTGAGAACATCGAGGCTGCACGTCTTGTAAACAAACTGACCGAGGTAAATGGGACCGCCGAATTCTTTGCTGTTCCCGCCTGTGTGGGCGTGGATCACGTCGCCGCCGAACTTGAAGGTGTGTTTGCCACGGGTCCAGGAAACGGTGTCACCGAATTCGTACTGATGGTTCTGGAGTTTGGCCGATTGCGATGTTCCGGTTGTAAACGTTCCGCTGAGTTTCGCGCCATTTGACGTCATCGTGGTCGCAATTGGTACCTGGAACTGTGTGCCGTAGACAAAAGGGTCAAATGCAGTAATCGGGGAGGCCAAATCAAATTCGGCGCGAAAGTTGTTCAAGAGCGTCGGGCTCAGTACTGCCGTTTCTCCGAGTTCGGCGGTGTAAGTGCGGCGACGGAAAGCGCGTCCCGCTGTGACGAGCGTGTTACCACCGACACCACCCTGCGGGTTCGTGTCGCGGAAGGAATCCGCTCCGAGGCGAAGGAAGATCGTATTCGATTCGTTAATCTGGTGATCGATCTTGGCATCACCGTCCCATCCGCGATAGTGGCCCACGAAGCTACCTGGGGCGATGGGAGAGGTGATCGGCGAAGCGCGATCTTCCCAGTTGTATTCGCTTTCGACGAAGAAATGCGTCTTCTTCTCAGCACCAATCGGGCCGGCAAACATCAGTGCGCCCTGCTTGAGGTTGTCACCGGTGATCTGGGCGCCGCTGGTTGCGGTCGCAGGAGTGTAGCCGGACAGCTGGGCCGTGGCGCCGGAGGGCCGCCAAATAAACATGGCGCTTCCGTGATAAGTGTTACTGCCGCTCTTGGTGACGATGTTCACGGCGCTACCCACACCAAAACCGTACTCAGCCGAGAACGAGTTGCTCAGGACTGCCATTTCATCGATGCCATCGACCGGCAAGTTGGTGAAGATCGTCTGCCGACCCCACATGTCGATACTGTTGCCGCCGTCTACCTCAAACCACGCCTGGCGCCGGCCGGCACCGTTAGTGGTGAATAGGTCTTGATCGGTAAAGATGTCGCCGGTCGTGATGGTTGGACGATTGGCGGCGTTCAGCAACGGCAGATAGGTGATCCGCCGATTCAGAAGCGGAGTTGTTTCGACCTGCCGCGTATCGAGGACAATGCCGATCTGAGGCTGGTCGGTACGGACCTCGTTGATCAGCCCGGTTACAGTGATTTGCGAATTCTCGCCACCAGCGCGAAGTTTTACGACTAGGTTAGCTGTGGACCCACCCAACAAGGTAACGTTTTGAACCGTGGCATCCGCAAACCCCGACTTTTCCGCCCGAAGGTGAGAACTTCCAGCTACGGTGACGCCAGGAATAACGAACGTCCCAGTAGCGTCGGAGATTGAAGATCGGGAGAGGCCGCTCGTATCGTTAGTAACGGTTACGTTCGCACCTACAATTGCAGCTCCCGCCTCATCGAGCACCTGCCCACGAATGGTCGCCGTGTCTGGAGTTTGTGCGAAACCTACAAATGAAAGAACTGGAACAACGAAGACAAAAGTAATAAACCGCCTGCAAAGTGGACCCACAGTTGATTTCCCCGGTTGAGACAAAGGTGGTTGTAAAAGTTATCCGGAGCTGCGTGCTACTACCATAGCTAGTACTAGTTTGGTTGATTGCCAAGATTTGTCATTTAGTTCGCTGGTATATTGCACAGGGTGAAGCAAACCTTAGGCTCAAGGCTACTTTTGCTGTTGTTGATATTCTGCACGCCAACTACAGCCACTAGAGTTTTCGCGCAATCCGCTGCCTCCATGGGTAGCGTTAGCGGCATAGTCGCGGATCCTTTGGGACGTGCCATCGCCGGCGCGCAGGTCAAGATTCGGAACACGGATCTGGCGATCGAACGCTCCCTCGTCACCGATAACGAGGGACGATTCGTGGCAGCTTTTCTTTCGGCTGGCCCGTATACGGTGCAGGTGACGGCGCAAGGCTTTGAGCTCAAGAAGCCCGTCCGTTTAACCATCGGGGTGGGAACCCATACGACCGTCGAGCTTCGCATGGCTGTGAAGGCAAGATCCCAATCTATCTCGGTTTCGGGAACAGGTACGACGTCAGAAGGAAACACCGTTAACACGGCGTTGAATCGTCAGGATCCGGTGGCCGCGAATCAAATAGCGGGCCTCACTGTGACCTACCTGCCGAATCGCGACCGAGATTTCTCACAGTTCACACAACTCTCGGCGGCAGCCGAGCAGGATTCCGACAGCGGAGGTTTGATTGTTGCCGGACAGCGTGCCGAGGCGACGAAAACTGCTATAGATGGCGCCGACTTTATCGACATCTTGCACGGCGGACAGCGTGGTTCGGACGACAACTCGCTCTTCTTTCCCCAGGTTGCAGTGCGTGAATTCCAATTGGAGCGTTCCGGTGCGACCGCAGAGGTAGGCGGAACAAACGCCGGGTTCGTGAACGTCGCTACAAAGTCAGGGGCAAACAAGATTCGTGGTGAAGCGTCGTACATTGGGCGGTATCCGGGACTAACATCCAGCGATGCGTTCGGTAATTCACTGGAAAATATGCAGAACGAGTTCGGCGGATCGCTGGGTGGACCAATTCGCAAGAACCGCGCATATTTCTACATCGCCGCTGAACAAGATCTATTGCGGACACCGTATTGGACGGAGTTTGCGGCCGCCGCGGCCGCTTCGCTTGGCCAGGAGCAGCGGCAAATTGTTTCCCATAGCAATCCGACGGCGATCTTCGGACGCACTGATTTCGATCTCGACCGTGCGAACACATTGAACGTTCAGTTGAATTACAACCGGATCAGTGCCACCAATGTGAACAGCGATTACTCCACGCGAACACTCTCGGCTCCTGAAAACCAGCTCGATCTTTCCGGACATAGCTTGTCAGCTCGCGCAGGTCTAACTTCAACGTTAGGGCTAACTAGAGTCAATCATGCGATTCTGGAGTGGGCTACTGACCAGCGCAGTTTCAACCCCAATTCCGACTCTCCCGAGATGTTCATCAATGGATTCGGTGTAATCGGAGGAAACAGCTTTGCGCCCGAGCGCTACACGTCTAATAAGCTGCAAGTCGGCAACGATCTTTCCCTGTTGTGGCACGGGGCGACGATCAATTTAGGAGGGTCCTTCACTCACTCTCCATCGCGTTCGATTCAGGAGCCGTATGTCAACGGGCGATTTGATTTCAGCTCTCTCGGTGATTACCTGGCAGGAGATATTCGACGCTTCCGCCAGACATTCGTCTCGGGTGACCCGGCGTACGACGAATCAACGGAATTAGCGGGCCTTTATGCCTCCATCAAACTCTTGCTTAGCAGCAATCTTTCGATGAGCGTCGGACTTCGCTGGGAAGGACAATTCAATCCCGAGGCCCCGCCCACAATCTCAACGGGTTTTCAAACAATTCCAAACGACTCAAATCAATGGCAACCGCGACTTGGATTGACCTGGAATCCGAGATCGAACACAGTGGTCCGCATTTCCAGCGGAATTTATGACGCGCCTACGCCCGCAGCGACTTTCCAACACCTTTTCACGGACAATGGATTAAACACGCGGGTAGTCGATTCATATTTCGACCCACAAGTGCTAGCGTTGGTCTCGTCATCGCAGGCCTTATCGTCGATCCCGGGTTCGATTGCCACTCAGTCGGCACTCGTCTACGGAGTCGATCCGCATTTCCGTAATCCGCGATCCCTCCAGGCGGCGGCGAGCATTGAGCGGCAGCTGAATGCAAAACTCACGGCCACGATCGGCTATATCCACAACAGCACGTGGGCACTTCAGCGGCTCATCAATGCCAACCTGTTACCGCCAACAGTTGATGCCAACGGTACGCCAATCTTCCCTGCGATTCGCCCAGTGGGTTCAATTGGCGAATTGCTGGTGAATGAATCCGTCGGGCACTCTTCTTATGACGGGCTAACGGGAACTTTAACTGCGAATTTCGGGCGGCGATCACAGTTAGCCGCAAATTACACGCTTGCGCGTAGTCGCGATGACGGCTCGCACTTCGATCCGTTCCAGCCATGGGAAGCTCTCGATGCGTTTCACCCGGAACTCGACGCGTCTTATTCTGATTTCGATATTCGCCACAGTCTGAATATCAGCGCGGTGGTGAACCTGCCGAAGGGCTTCAAGGCTAATCCTATCTTGATTGCGCATTCCGGTGCGCCTTATACCCCTATCATCGGGTTCGACACTCAAAACGACGGAATCGACTTCAACGATCGAGCCATTCTCAATGGCGAGATGGCCGACCGTAACAGCTTGCGGCAACCAGTCTTCGCAAATCTCGATTTGCGTTTTGTAAAGGACATTACGCTTCGAGGCGAAGGCCATCACCTCGACTTGTTCATGGACATCTTCAATGTGACGGGCGCCAAGAATCTGAACTTCGGCCCGACCGGACTCAGTTTCTTCGGCAGCAGCTCTTCGCCACTGCCGACTGCCGGGCTGGCACTCTACGCGCCTTCGACAACTCGATTTGGCGGCCCCCGAGAAGTTCAGTTTACGGCACGGCTCGTGGCCTTCTGATTCCATTGCGCTAGGCGTCGTCGTAGTCCTCGGTAAGCGACTTTAGGAACGCGACCAGTTCCGCTACGTCGTCGTCGCTCAAAGACATGCCTTGGAACTCGCTGGGTGCATTACGAAGGCCCCCTTGCCGAGCCAGTGTCGACATGCGGACGTAGAACTGAACCACATCATCGAACTTCGCTTTGCTTCCGTTGTGGAAGTAAGGAGCGGAGTCTTCCAGATCGCGAAGAATGGGAGTCTTGAACTGCGCGATCGTGCGAGCAAGACCTTGATCGAGAGAGCAATCATTTCCCGGCGCACAAACCAAAGATTTCAAGGCCTGTTGAGGGTTCGGAATGTCGGGATTCAAGAACACATTCCACAAGCCGAGATCGGCGAACTCCGGATGTCCAGCTTGGGCGGGATGACGAAACCGTTCGCTCGCAGCAGGATGATTTAACGACACCGGAAGGTAAAGGTCATAGTTCGAATTGCGGTCAGCAAGCTCCGGAATCGCGAGCGCTGCAAACGAACCGGCTCCATTGGCCGCGTCATATTCCTCCTGCGTAACGCCAGTGTTATGGAAAGCAAAATCGGAAAAATTCGGCGGCTGATGGCAGACCCCACAATTCCCTGCGTGCTCTGAGCCATCGGTAGCACCAGTCGCAGACTTCAGGAAGATTTTCAGTCCCGCCAGTTCGGTTGGACCAAAAGCGAAAGGCTGGTCGTGGTACTGAAAAGATCCATTTGAGCTATCCACATAGACAGGGTTCGAGAGCTGCGAGACCAGTTGCAAGAGTCGTTGAGCGTATTGCTGCGCCGACTCGCCTGAGTTTGGTTGAACCGGCAAGTGGTTCAGCCTGAGGAACGCGTCGTAAGGCGAGCCGATATAGCGCCCGAATTCATCCTGGCTGAACTTCAGATCACCCATATATGTGCTGATGCACTTCGCCACCAGATCAAGAATCTGCTGATCGCTTGCCTTCGAAACGTCGATCCGGTCGGCAGATGGGATGCGCAGGTCGGACGGGATGCCAGGATCGGTTCCGAGGAACAACTTGCCGTAGGAGTAGCTGGCCGTGCGGTCTTTCGCCAACTGATCGGAGCCGTCATCGCCGCGAATAATGCTAGCGATATGCGCGATCGCCTGCGCATGTTGGCTGGGCGTCCAACCAAAATTACGTCCGGTCATGGTCGCCTCGACCAGGTCTTCCGGAGAGGCAAACTCACCGTCGAAGTGAAGGAAGGTTGGGCCCACGTGGGGTTGCAGCGAACCCACCATCTGCATCGCGTTGCGAGGTGTGTGGTCGAAATTTCCTACGGCACGCGGCATCGGACTATGAGTCGTGAAGTCGGCGTAGGTTCGATTTCCCGCGCCCGTAACGCCAGTGAATTCAGTAACGAAATGGCACGAACGGCAGTTAATGGATTGCCCGGCGAACGGGCCCGGCAAAGTGCCGTTCGCTGTCTGTACCTCGGCCACAGCCGGATCACCCGTCGCAAGAGGCTGGTTCACTCCCGTCGTGTTCTCCGCGAAATACTCCGCGAACCGCGTATCGAGAAAGAGACGTTCCCCGATAGAGTCTTCAGCGGGAGTGCTGTCACTCTCCGTCGGAAAATCCGGGGCCGCACCCGCGGAACCGCAACTGATCAAAAACAGCATCGGTGCAAGCACCGACATGAGAGCCAACCACGCGGTGAAGGAAGACAGACGATTTTTCATTCTTGATGACCCTTATCTTCAGAGGATTGGCTCTGGCTGGTGACACCAAGGCTCTTTACGTATGTCACCAACTGCCATCGAGACGCTTCGGGAAGTGAACTCCACGAGGGCATGCCGCGGCGCAGCACGCCATTCCTGAGAATCCAGAAAATTTCACCCTCGGTCGCCGACTGAACTTCGGGAGTGCGGAGGCTTGGCCGCTTGCCTCTTCCCAGCGCATCGGCACCGTGGCATTTTGAACAATGATCGGCAAACAGACGCGAACCAGCAGCTATAGCATTCGCATCCCCGGCAAAGGGATTCGTCTTTGCGCGGTCAGGCTGAGAAATGTGCTTTTTCCATGATTGGTCAACTGCGACGAGCAGTGGCGCAAGTGCCGCGAATACTAGAAGTGTAATCAGGAATGACCTTGTCATTACTGCCCTCTCTTGTCGCCGCTGCGGCGGTGGAAGATCTGTTGCAGTTCGTACGAAACTTTGAAGCGATACAGGACGCCAATGCTGTTGGCATTAAGTCCAAAATTTGGAGAGAAGCTGATGGTCGGCCCGTGCGGGATGTCATACGCGATGGTCGGTCCCAGGTATTGGGACGTTGCTTTAAATCCGAATCCGTTGCTGTCGCCCAAACCACCGTAGATTTCGGCGCCGGCGGCGAAACGCTCGCGGCACCACATGCATCCGTGAGCGCTGGCAGCAAATGCCAACGGCCGACTCACGCCGAGCGCATAGCCAAACTCCCATGGCTCGGCGGAGATTTCTTTTTCGGCAATGAAGTTCTCTGAGATGTTCCAACTGTGAAAACTGCTGGAGAGAATTAACTTGGTTTCGATAGAACGCTCAGTTTCGAGCCTGCCCTGCCAATTGGCGAGCAACAAATCAGATTTGCTGTCGTGTCCTGTGATCTCGAGCAGACTTCGATCCGCAATGCTCAGGTTTTCGTATTCCACGTACAGGACGGGATTAATGGCGTGCTCGCGAAAAAGCGGGCGAAAGCGATTTTCAAAACGCCAGCCCGAAAAAACAGTCGTGTCGTGAGCCGTGTTTTGACCACTCAGGTACAACTCGGTGGTCCACCAGGCCTTCGCCCCGTACTCGAGTTCCAGCGTGCCGCTACGGAACTGATTGCCGTATTGCGGCGTGGCAACCGCACCCTTGAAGGCTACTTCCAGATTGCCAGGTTCCTCAAGGTCGGATGAGTATGTGACGAAATAGGGAGGTTCCTGCGCGAAGCACTTCGGCGCAAAACAGAAGAGGCCTAGCAGGGCAAAAACAAATTGAGCAGGTGCTCTACGAAATAATGACGAGACAATGTGCATGCAGCCCACCTTATTGACCGCATGCGTAGCCGAACCTATACTCGCGAACATCGGCAGCCTGCGGGTTGTTGATTTCCGGGTTCGCGTCTCTTCGCCAAAAGGTCTCGCGGGCCCGGTGCTTTTTTTCAATTGCCAGTTATTCGGGAAGTTACGCTTACCAAATCATCCACCCATCAACGATATTCATAGTTGCGACTGAGTCGCATTAAGTGTTAAGGTGAGTTTAGGGAGTTGTTAATGCTTGTGTCAATCCTTAGACTCACGATTTTGTCGCACCGCATTTGCGATTAGTTGCGACTCTTGCGGATAAATGCCCTATGCCTTTACCGAAAACTGAGATCCCCGGTCATCTTCAATCGCAGCTAAGCCAGCGAGGAATTCGCATGACGCAGCAGCGACGCGCAATTCTCAGCGTGATTGAAACAGCGAAGAAACATCTAAACGCGGCACAGATTCTGCGCAAAGCACAGGCGATCGATCCCTCGGTGGACCGAAGCACCGTCTACCGAACGCTTCACCTGCTCAAGCGTCAGGGGATGGTCGATGAACTCGACCTGATGCACATGGAAGGTGAACAGCATTTCTACGAACGCAAGACTGGGAAAGACCACATTCATATGGCCTGCCTGAGATGCGGAAAAATTACGGAATTCGAGAGCGAGATATTTGAATCGCTGAAGGCTCAACTGCAAAAGGATTGTCGCTTCCACATCGTGGTTGCACGACTGGAAGTTGGCGGCTATTGTACAGCCTGCCGGCAATAAAAACGGCCGAGGGCCACTCTGTTCGGTGTTGAGTCAACCTTCAATCGCTGGTCAAATTCAATATCTATTCACTTCATCGTCGTACGAATTGTCACCACATTCAAGATGCTGCGTCTCTGACTGCGCGGCTGAGCACTATCGCTTCTGCGATGTCCTTCATGGGACGCCGCCGCTCTTGGCTCTGACGCTGCAGCATCGAATAAGCTTCCTGTTCGCCAATGGTTAACTCGCTTTGCAAAATGCCTTTGGCGCGTTCAATGACCTTCCGTTGCTCGAGCCGGGTAGCCAGGACCGACATTTCCTTTTCAACCCTTGCCATCTCGATTTCTGCACCAACCAACAATCCGATAGTGGAAACCAAGGCAACTTCTTTTGCACTGTAATCACACGATTCACGATTCTGTAGATTGATGACCCCGATCACTCGTCCCCGGCTCAGTAATGGAACTGATAGAAACGCTTCAAAATGATCTTCCGGAAGATCATTGAATCGGCGAAAGCGTGTGTCCCTGAACGCGTTTCTCGCGACTACAACCGGCTGCCGATGTTCTGCTACCCATCCGGTGATCCCTTCTCCAAGTTTCAGCTTAAGACGGCCAACCTGGTCCGGATGGGAATTTCGGGAAGCACGCAGAGTCAGTTCGTTACCCTCCAGGATGTAGACAAAACAGGAGTCGCACCTTATGACTGCAATAACGCATTCGATGACGGCTGCCAACACCTCTGTGAGTGGGGCACGCGCTGACATCCGGCTCGCGATCCCGTGCAGCACGGAAAAGTAGGGATTGGCCTCCCGCGCTCGCCCGAGCTGACTCAAGGGTCGCCCATCAAGCACCGACTCCCCATCCCATTCGTGCAGCATGCTCATGGCATAAAAGTACCTAGCATGAGAGGCTGCGACAATCATCCTTTGGTATGCAAAGCGATTGAAAACTTTAATGGAGTGTATCAGCGAGATCAGAGGCGCCGATGCAATCTGTCTGACATCCTGACGAGGTCAGCCAAAGAACCGGCGCCCATCTTTTGCATAACCCGGCCGCGGTGTATCTTTACCGTTACTTCGCTCAGACCGAGTTGCGCACCGATTTCCTTGTTAATGAGGCCGGTTGTCACCAGTCCCATGACTTCCTGCTCTCGTGACGTCAGTTGTTCAAAGCGCGACCGCAAGGCCGAGATTTCCGCCTCTTCAAGGCGATACACCTTGTCCCGTTCCAAAGCATAATGGATGGCCGCTAGCAGCTCATCTTTTTGGAAAGGCTTCATCAGGAACTCGATGGCTCCTGCCTTCATCGCTCGCGATGTCATCGGAACGTCACCATGGGCAGTGATGAAAATGATCGGCATACGGACACCGGACTTCCTGACCGTTTCCTGGTATTCGAGTCCATTCATACCTGGGAGCCGCACATCCAGGATCAAGCAACTAGGCGCGTCAACTCGATGCGCTCGCGAAAACTCTTCGGTCGACACAAACAGCTGGGCCTGCAGTCCAACCGACTCGAGTAAATTATCGAGTGCTTCTCGAACCGAAGGATCGTCATCAACGATATAGATCATGCGCTCGAATCAAGTCTCGCTGGATTGAAGTGGTAGGGTGAATTGAAAGGTTGTACCGCCTCCCGGGCATGAGTCTGCCCAGATGCGTCCTTCGTGAGCGTCAATAATGGATCGGCTAATAGCAAGGCCGAGCCCTACACCATGAGGCTTGGTGGTGAAGAATGGATTGAATATCTTATCCTTGAAATCCGCACCAATTCCAACGCCAGAATCCTCTACTCGAACGTAAACAGCAGCTCTATCCGCGCGAGCAGCTACCATCAACTTCCGGGAGTTTTCGCTGGCATCAGACAATGCGTCCATCGCGTTCGTCATCAGGTTTAGAACTACCTGCTGGAGTTGAACCCGGTCGGCTTTGACTCGCGGAAGGCCAGGAACGATATCGGTTCGAATGGATACCCGCCTGCGTATCGCCTCCTCGCGAAGAAACAGAGTCATTTCGTGGATCACATCGCCGATATCAACCCAACTCTTCTCTGGCGCTTCTTTCTTGAATAGCGAACGCACCCGACCCAGAATAGCGCCTGCCCGCGAACCGTCTTCAATAATTCGATTTATCGTTTGCCTGGTTTTCTCGAGATTGGGAGGATTAGCCGACAACCATTCGACGCAAGCATGCCCGTGCGTAACGACCGCCGTGAGGGGCTGATTGATTTCATGAGCGATCGAAGCTGTGAGCTCTCCCATGCTGAGCACTTGCGAGAGGTGAGCAAGATCAGCCTGCGTCTTCATGAGTTCGGCAGTTCGCTCCGAAACCCTGATCTCCAGCCGGTCCAGAGCGTCTTTAAGTGCATCCTCGCTCTTCTTTTTCAGTGAACTTACCCAACTGGCAACCAACGCGCAGGCGATGAACGCGGCGAAATACCCTTCGGCTGTCGTACTGATGCGAAACGAGTGTGCCGGCGGCACAAAGAAGTAATCAACCAGGACTGTTGACACGAGCACCGCAAACAATCCCGCCACGGTGCCGCTGAACCATGCGCTGATCATCACCGCCACGAGGAACAAGAATAAAAAGGGATAAGGAAAAAGAGGCTGCAAGAGTAACGTGAATGTAAATGCCGTCGCTACACTGGCAGTCGCAATACCGTATCGCAAAGCGACATAGTGGTTTCTTTTAATCGTGGTTGACAAGGTTTCCGCTGCTCCGCAACTCCGGGCCGCCACCTTTCATGATGACGGAGAGGCAACAGTGTGCCAGCTTTTTTGAGAAATCAAAAATCGAAAAAGATGATGAATCCGATGCCTTTATCAGCACTTCCCACGACGACGATCCCCTGGCCGCTGGCAACACAAAAGCCCGGATGTCTATCCGGGCCCTTGTGCGGACATCACGTTTACTTCACGCCGATCGCCATTACAACCTGGTCAGGCTTCGAACGCGAAATCTTCACGGTCTTCTTCGAGGGCGCATAGAACTCGCGGCCGACATCTGAATACCCCATCCAGACCTGTGCCAGTGAGTAACTGTCGCCATTGCGATGAAACACCAGCTTTGGCGACACTGGATCAAGGCTATTAATAGCGTTCGATAACGCAACCGTGAATTCCTCGTTATCGATGCCTTTGAAGGTCACGACCTTTTCTCGGTCTGTGGTAATCAGATACTCACCAGGCCCCAGGGTTCTCCCCGCTACAGTAAACTGAAAAGGAACATTAGCGCGCACCGTGTGACTGATCGACTGCGCATGGAGCATCGGTAGGCTGAACAGCAGGGCCATTGCAATGACGACAAGCATTTTTGTCTGTTTCACTTCGCACCTCCTCGGGGCTACTTCACATTTACTTCGTTTTGGGCAGTCACTCGTACACGCTTCTCCGCTCCGACGCGACCGCCGTTGTTTTCCTGAGTTGACGGTTAAGAGACTGGTTAGGGCTTCCGCATGCTCCCTTTAGTCTTCACTCGTTGTCGGGTCGATGACCGCCTTGACTTCGGAGATTCTGTTCGCCGGAAACCCGCCTCTTTGGGCATGTTCACGAATGATCTCCTCGTTGCCCGCGATGTATACGCAGTAAATCTTGTCTGGCGTCACGTAGCTCTGCACCCATTGGATTTCGGGCCCCAGCGTTCGTATCACTCCACACGATTTTTGTGAGATGCCCTTTAGTTCTTTAGCTGTTAGTTTGCCGGCACCAGGGATTTCGCGTTCGATTACGTACTTTGGCATTTTCTCGACTCCCGAACATTCTTGGTTCTATATGGGATATCGATATCGAGCGAAAAAATACGACAATTGATAGGGCACTTACGCACGGCGACTGGAAGAACGACGGGAAGCACTCACGGTTGCGAGCTGTCGTGCACGTTGAACGTCGGGGTTGTCCGCGCCTAGCGTGTTCAGCAGCTGTTCGTTGGCCAGATTCAGAGCAAGTTGTGCTTCGTGCTGCTTGCCTGCGGCCTGTAATGCGCGGGCACGCGCCAGCTGAGCTTTGCCCAGATAGCTCGAGAATGTTCCTGGGGCAGTGGACTTTTCAAGCATCGAAATTGCGCGATCCGCATCGGCAACTGCTTGCTCATTCTGCCCAGCTTGTAACTTTATCGATGAGCTTCGTAGCAGCAAAATAGGCAGATAGTCCACTCCCTCTCCGCCATGCTGAATCACAGCCTCAGTTTTACTAATGGACTCGTCGGCGAGCCTAATGGCATCACGATATTTTCCACGATTCGCGGCCAGCAGTCCTTTGGCAGAGGCTAAAGCACCGAACCAGAAGCTTTCTCCTGTAAACGTCTGATGTAGTCTTGGCTCAAGGTCCCTCAACATCACCGTTACGCGATTGGACTTACCTTGGTCAAGGTAGATCAAACTCAATAGATATTCCGCCTGATAGATCACGACATGGTTGTCTACTTGTTTCGCTCTCGCAAGGGCACGTTCGGCAACGCTCGCAGCGTCATTTAGACGGCCTAGCTCGCGAAGAACCGCCGCGTAATTCTTAAGCACCATGGGAGATACGCCATCATTTGTCTTACCCGATCTACTTACCGCAAGTGCGCGCACGAACAGGCGTTCTGCCTCGACCGGCCTACCCAGTCGATAGAGCGCGAGTCCCCAGTCGTTGTACAAGACCACGGCGTTCTGTGTGTTTTCCCGTCCCAGCGATGACACGAGCCGCGACGCTTCCATAAACTTCTCAACAGCACGCTGATTGTCACCAGCCATCCGATAAGCTTCGGCCAGGTCCATCGAGACGCTTAACTCAAGCAGTTCTGAGTGAAATGGAGATGCTTTCAAGATTTGCTGCGCAGTCTCCATTCGTTCGACACCTTGCTTAGCGTCCCCGCGCTCCTGGGCAACCTCACTGCCGCGTCTCAGGCAGAAAATTCGCTCCTGATCATAATCCGTCTCCGCCGTCAGTTGATTCACGCCTTCTTGAAACAGCGTTTCCGCGCGCGGGAGATTGCCGTCTCGTGCAAGGGCTCCCGCCAGCGCACACGCAGCTTCCGCCCGGGTAGGTCCTTTCGGCAACACTTGTGAGACTCTATATGCCTCTTCCAATACGCGACGAGCCTTGACATCGTCGTCCTGTGTGGAATATTGGTCTCCGATGGAAACTAAGAGTTCCACACGATCGGCGTCATCATTGGCGTGTTGTCGTGACAGTACCAGTTCGGCGCGCTCAAGCAGCTCATTTACGGTGAAAGGCTTTCCGGCCGGCGCAGCGTCGGAGAGAAGAAATGAATTGAATTCACTCAAGGCCTGCTTACGCCTGAGTTGTTGCATCGCCAGATTACACTGAGCACGCGCCGATCGTGACTGAGTGTACGTTCCTACGGCCCCCGCCGCAGTGGCAACAAATACTAAGCCGGCGAGAGCCGTAGCCGCCCGATTTCGACGCACAAACTTCGTCGCACGATACAGAAAGGTATCGGGACGAGCGTGGATCGGCTGATTTCGCAAATAGCGGCGTAGATCCTCCGCAAAGGAAGTGACCGACCCGTAACGCTCAGCAGGGTCTTTCTTCAAGGCCTTTGCAACGATAATGTCGAGATCGCCCTGTAAGTCTCGACTTAGCCTATCAGGAGTTGTCGACCGCCGGGCTGCATTCACGATCGTGATAGGCGTATTCAGATCCGTTTGAGCAACCACGTCCGACGGGCGTGTCGGCTCTTTGTCTATGATTGCCTTAACGAGTTCAGCGGGCGACTGCGGATTTGCGCCAGAAGGATGTTGTCCGGTCAACAGCAGATAGAGCAGTACGCCCAGGACATACACGTCAGTAAGGGTGGTAACGGTATCGCCCTGCAGTTGTTCCGGCGCCGCATACTCTGGCGTCATCGGAATCACACCATCGCGAGTCAACAATGTGCTGGCAGCCCCTCCCTCGTCAGCCATAAGCTTGGCGATTCCGAAGTCAAGCAGTTTGACCTCACCTCTTTTTGTAACAAAAACGTTTGACGGTTTGATATCGCGATGCACCACTAGATTCCTGTGAGCGTGCGAGACCGCGGACAACATATCCAGAAAGAGAATTATCCGCATCCTGATATCCAGGGCTCGTTGGTCAGAGTAGCGATCGATCTGTTCGCCTTCGACGTATTCCAGCACAAGATACGGTTGTCCCGCCGTCGTCACTCCAGAATCAAGAAGACTTGCGATGTGGGGGTGAGTGAGTCCTCCAAGAATGTTCCCTTCTTGTCTGAATCGTTCTTCACCGCCCTTTCCCATGAGAGCAATACTGAGGAACTTCACTGCGACCTTGCGTTCAAACCTCCCGTCATTGCGCTCGGCCAGCCAAACGCTTCCCATACCGCCCTGGCCTATCTGCGACAAGAGCGTATACGCACCAAGCTTCTGTCCCGTCAAACCGGGTACTCCCGGCATCGCGACGGATTTGGAATCCAGGAATCCTTCTTCAGAAAGAATCTTGTGTTCGCGAAGCAGTTCTTCGATCTGTTCTGTTAGATCAGGACTCTCTCGCCGCAACAAAGCCAGCCAGACCGCGCGCTCTGCGTCAGTCATGTCAAGCGCCTTTTCAAGATAGGAGCTGAGAGCTTTCCATTGATCGGGATGTAGTGGTGACATGTCTCCTCACATCGAGAACTCTGTGCGAATGCTCTGTCGCAAGTAGATTCGCGCCTTCTCCCATCTCCTTTGGACAGTCCTTTCCGAGAGATTCTGGAGAGCTGCGATTTCTCCGAAAGACAATCCGCAGAAGAATTTCATGTCGACGATAGCCGCAAGCTCGGGTTCTATCTTTTCAAGCTGATCCAAGGCATCACCGATCGCATAGAGTTCTCTGGTGTCTGCTGTCTCCTGCGCGACATCGACTTCGAGAGACGTGATTTCGAATTCCCCGCCGCGCTTGAGAGCGCTACGGCTTCGTACGTGATCGATAATCAGTCCTCGCATGACGCGGGCCGCGTATCCCATGAAGCGCGCTCGGTCGGGGAACGAAGTGCCGCTTCGAGCGGACATGTCGAGGTAAGCTTCGTGTAATAGCGTTGTAACGCTCAAGCTGCCTTTTGCACCTTGTCGTGCTAATTCTCGTTTCGCCAATCGATGTAATTCCGAATACAACGTGCTAAACAATGCGTCGGTCGCGGCCGACGAGTTGCTTTCAGGAGTGCCTACGAAGGAAGAATTCGTCGAGGCCAATTGCCACCCTCCGGTTCGAAGTTTAGGTAAAAGATATGGTTACAAATTAGCCCACGGCACCCAGTTGCTTTGTCACCACTGTGTCCCTTTGTTGCAACTACGTAATCAACGGTGTCAGATAACGAAGACGTTTCACATACCGCCGAGCTAAAGGCGGTTTTCAGAGGGGAGTTACTCGGCAGATGTGCTGACAAGAGTTTGGATTCAGAAGTTGATGACTTGTGGGACGAAATGAGTTGGGGGAACTATCGGCAACAGTAGTGACCTGTGCTCTCGAATTCTTGAGTCCTTACGACTCACGATAGAGCAACAATATACTTCCTATCATCACAAAGCATATCGGCCAGGTCCATGCCGCAATGCGGTGCTC